>Ga0181525_10003621_pt1 | contig 12119 bp, 10 predicted proteins | sample PEATcosm2014_Bin_48_FD_121100 | JGI IMG/M metagenome (GOLD analysis project Ga0181525, IMG submission 121100) | Peatland microbial communities from MTU Mesocosm Facility, Houghton, MI, USA - PEATcosm2014_Bin06_10_metaG | ecosystem: Environmental > Terrestrial > Soil > Wetlands > Peat | place... | reverse complement strand
GCTTCCACGGATTTCTTCCTGCAAAGCGCGGCCAACGTAGACAGGCGCTAGAGGCTATTCGGGCGGCGGTAGACACACAGGTCTTTTATGAAGCTCCCCATCGCATCTTCGAGGCTCTACAGGATGTCGTCGAAATCCTTGGCGCGGAACGCAAGGTTGTAATTGCACGCGAACTGACAAAAATTCATGAGGAGTTTCTACGCGGCGACGCAGGGAGTATCTTGGCGACTCTGGCAGCGCGTGAGTCCGTAAAGGGAGAGATAGTTCTCATCATCGGACGTGGAGATCCCGATGCCGCATCTAAGCTAACGGTCGGTATCTACGAACGAACCAAACAACTGATGAACGAAGAACAGCTTGACGAAAAGTCGGCGCTTAAGCGCGTTGCTAAAGAGCGCGGCATTTCGAAGAGTGAGGCCTACCGGGAGTGGCAGCGCGGGCAATGATTCCAAACCACAAACGCATCACCGCGCTCTCCGTAGCAAGTGCCATGCTCGCCACTCTCGCCTTCGCGCAGGAGCCCACCTTTCGCAGTCAATCCAACGTCGTGCTGGTGCCTGCGTTGGTGAAGGGTGAGAACGGCAGGATCGTTTATGGCCTGGACGCAAAAGACTTCATCCTCGAAGACAACGGCGTGGAACAAACCGTGCAGATGGACGAAGCCGCTGAAGCGCAGCCAGTTTCGCTGATCGTCCTCATCCAAATTGGCCGACGCGCCGATCACGAATTGCCGCGCATGAAGGGGTTGGCGTCCATGCTCGATCCGATTCTCGCGCTGGAGCAGAACGAAGCGGCCATCATTACTTTCGATAGTGGATTCCATCTCGTTCAGGATTTTACGAACAACTCCGACACCATTGAGAGAACACTGCAACGCTTGCAACCCGGTGACGGCGGAGCCGCGATTCTTCATGGACTCAAGTATTCTGCCAATCTGCTGAGCAAGCTACCCAAAGATCGCCAGCGCGTAATTTTATTGATTAGCGAGACTCGCGACCATGGAAGCCACATGAGCAATGTTGAAGATGTGGTCAGGACGATCGGCGACAGCAACATCGTCGTCTACTCCCTGGCTTTCTCGCCCGGACTATCTAACATCCTCGACACAGGGCGAGGCAGCAATCAAGACGAAATGGCTCCCGGCCCCGATCTTCTTGCACCTTTCGTGCTCGCTGCAAACGCAATGCGCAAGAATGTTTCGAAGACTGTCGCCGCCATGACCGGAGGCGAATATAGCCTCTTTACCTCCCGCAAGAATTTCGAGACCTACGTGAATAGCTTCGACAATCACCTGCACAGCCGTTACTTGCTGAGCTTTGCGCCCAAAGATCCGAAGCCGGGATTGCATGACATTCGTGTGCACCTACGACAACCTTTGCCAGCAGTTGTGCTCTCTCGGAGCAGCTACTACGCCGAAGCTACGAATCCTTAAACAAGTATTCACACCTCGGTAACGATTGCGCGCTAAACCTGCTGGCAAGCCGAGTGCCATCTTTTTACAATTTTCCTCTTGCGTATCGTTCGACTTTTGCCTAGCATCCAACTGTGAAAGCTGGCCTGCTGTGTGCGTGATGTTGGTTACCGATTTTTGAACCAATACGGAATGAACGGGGGCCTGACTCGTAGATACGATCCGGTGTGCCATGCTCCGTCATGCGGAGACGCCTAAAGGGTCGCGGCGGGTTCCCAACGTCTAACGACGGGTTCATTCTCGGCCCAACACACGGCTCGGTGGGTCGGCTTCTCATTTTGTGTTTGGTGGCTCGGCTTACCGTTAAGATGCAGTCGTCGTACTCCCAACCAGACCACCCTCCGTCCCTTGCGCCATGATCGGCTGTAGCAAAGGCCATCCTTTCCGCAGCACATAGTCCAGCCAAGCCCCCGCCATCTGCGATGTGAGCACGGCAGCGAGAACAAGCGTTGTGTAAAAGGCAGGGCTGATGATTCCCGCATCGAATGCCACGCTGGCCAAAACAATTCCTGGACCGCCTCGTGCGTTGGTAGTGATTGCCAGGTTAGCCAAGTCCAATCCCCGAAACCCCGCACACCTTCCCGCGAACCAGACGGACGCAGCCTTAAACAGACAACTTCCGACGAGAAAAGCAGTCACCATACCCAGCGAAAAACCGTGAACCAGATCCAGTTTCAGGCCAACGATCGCGAAGTACACTGGGATAAAGAAAGCGAAGGACACTTTGCCAATGGCATCCAACGATTCCGCGAAAAGCTGACGCTTCTTGTGCACTACCGCGAAGCCTGCGAGAAAAGCTGCAAAGACAATATTCACGTCCAGCGCTCCCGCAACCACGCAGTATGCCAGCAGGACTGCAATCGTATATGCGGCGGGTGAGGTCTTCGCCAACACGTTGAAGCGCGATTTGTTGATGCGCTTCACGATCCGCGGAATGATCGTAAGCCCTAAGGCAAAAAATGCTGTGGTTATGATCAGGTGATACCCGATTTGCCGCGCACTCAGCACAGTCTTTCCTGCCAGAGCCGTGGCCACAGCCAAGGCCAGCCACAACACGATGTCTTCGAGCACCGCGACGCTGAGCACGAGCCGTGCAAAACGAGTATGAAGAATCTTCAAGTCGGCGAAAATCTTGGAAACCACGGGGACCGACGTCACCGCAACCCCCACGGCGAGAATGATGATCAAAGAAATACGACTGCCGTTAGGACCTGCCAATGACGGCCGAGCTACCCACGGCCCAAGGCCGAGTGCAAGCAGAAATGGAAGGCCGGTTCCCACAATGGCCAGCCATCCCACCTCACGTCGCTCTTCGCGACTGAACAAGCTCCGCACTTCCGCGCCGGACAAAAACATAAGTAACAGCAAGCCCAACCAGTAAACGAAGCTTATAATATTGCTTTCGCGCTGCACCGCTGCGCTCAGTCGCCACGCAAAAGGAAGGCGGCCGATCAGCGAAGGCCCCAATAGGACGCCGGCTAATATTTCTCCGACCACCCTCGGCTGATGGAGTCTAACCGCGCAGTATCCCAACAACTGTGCCCATCCGACGAGCAGGAGAAGCAGGAAGAGAATGGAGGTTAGATCAGAGTTGGACATTTGTGGGCCGGCTTTAGGATGCTTAGAACTACACAGAGTTTGTGCACGAGTTACGCCCGCCCGAGCCTGTTAAACTAGACTCGTACAAATTCCCGCTGGACGGCATCCAACTAAACGTGTTCCCCAGACTTTTTCAATACGGCCATTTCAGTGTGCCCACCTACGGATTGCTGGTTGCGACCGGCGTCCTGGTAGGGCTTTTTATAAGCGTGCGCAACTCCGCCAAGCAGGGCATCGACCCGGATAACGCCTGGAATCTAGGCATTATCGTGGTGCTGTGCGGCATTTTGGGCGCGAAGATTCTTTACATTGTCAACGATTGGGGTTATTACTCGGCTCATCCCAGCGAGATTTTCAGCCTGAGCACGTTACAGGCGGGCGGCGTGTTCTCCGGTGGATTGATTGGCGCATTTCTGGCGGCGGCGTGGTTTGTGCGTAAACACAAGATGCCACCACTGGCGACCTGCGATGCATTCGCTCCGGGATTGGCGCTGGGACATGCGATCGGGCGTCTCGGTTGTTTCGCCGCCGGATGCTGTTACGGCAAGCCGACCACCCATGTGTGGGGAGTGATTTTTACCAATCCTCTAGCGCAGCAGATTGTAGGCACGCCGCTGAATGAGCGCTTGGAGCCCACGCAGCTTTTCGAGTCCGCCGTCGAGCTGGCGAATTTCTTCATCCTGACGTACATGTTTAAGCGCAAGAAATTCGACGGTCAGGTCTTCGCCTCGTATTTATTTTTGTACGGCGTCGCGCGTTACTTTTTGGAATTTATCCGAGGCGATCCCGGACGCGGCTCGGTGTTTGGCGGAATCATGACCGGAACGCAGCTCATTTCGATAGGACTTGTTGTGCTGGCGGGCGTAATCTGGTGGTTCCGCAGCGGAGTGACCAAGCAAGTTCCGCTTCCGGCAACGCGCTGAGTTCTCGGCGCTTACGATGACAACCTATCCGATCGCACTGCGGGTGCCCATTGAACAGGCGGGTCAGCGATTAGACCAATATCTGTCCGCGCAACTGGAAAACACGAGCCGCGTTCGGGTGCAGCAATTGATTGCCGAAGCGAAAGTGTTGGTCGATGCCAAGCCAGCAAAGTCTTCGATGCGCTTGCGTGGCGAGGAAGCGATCACCATTCTCGGCGAAGTGACACTGCCACCACTGCGCGCCATCGCCGAAGATATCGCACTCGATATCGTTTATGAGGACGATGATCTGGTCGTCGTCAACAAACCCGCAGGCATGATGGTTCATGCCGGTGCCGGTGCAACGGAAGCTGCGCGCAATCGCGGCACGCTGGTCAACGCACTCCTGCATCGCTTCGGACAACTTTCCCAAGTCGGAGGCGAGCTCCGTCCTGGCATCGTTCACCGTCTGGATAAAGAAACTAGCGGGCTGATCGCGGTCGCCAAGAACGACGAGGCCCACCGCAAACTTGCCGCGCAATTTTCCCGCCGCGAGGTCAAGAAGACATACATAGCTTTAGTCCACGGCTGGCTGAAGAAAGATCGAGGAACCGTCTCCGAAAAAATCAGTCGCGACCACACCCGACGTACCCGCATGACCACGCGCGGAACCGAGGGCCGCGAAGCGATCACGCATTACAAAGTCACGCGCCGCATCGACTCGCCCTTCGGAAAATTTACCTTGCTCGAAGTAAACATTGAAACCGGGCGGACTCATCAGATTCGCGTGCATCTTTCATCCCTCGGGCACGCTATTGTTGGCGATGCGCTCTACGGCGCTTCGCGTGAACTCAGAGGACAGAACGCGACCATCACTTCGCTGACACGAAACTTTCTGCACGCCGGAGCACTGCGCTTTGCGCATCCCCTAAACTCAACCGAGCTTTCACTGGAGCGGCCGATTCCGGCGGAGTTACAGAAGTTTCTGGCACGATTGGAAGCGTCTTAGCCATGGAGGCCAAGAGTTCAGAGTCGGTACTCCAGATCCTTCACTCGGCTTGAACAACGGCTGCGTTCGGGAAGACTTCGATTTGGAGTACAACCACTAACGTAAGGAAATCATTCGACTGCGCAAGACTATAATTCAAGCATCCATGAAGCGTCGTCTCATTTGCTTTTACTTTTTGCTTGCTGGCCTCGTCTCGCTCGCCACTGCGGCGACTGCGCAGACTCCCTCGCCGACGCAATCGGACGCCGATTCCGATGCGGCCAGCACCATCCGTAAGACGGTCAACGAAGTCAACGTTGTGTTCACGGTCACAGATAAACATGGCCGCTACGTACAGGATTTGAAGAAAGACGACCTCAGGGTCATCGACGACGGCAAGCCCGCCCTCGAGATTCGCAGCTTCAGCCAGCAAACCGACCTGCCGCTGCAAGTCGGACTTTTGATCGACGCCAGCAATTCGGTTCGCGATCGCTTCAAGTTTGAGCAGCAGTCGGCCATTGCGTTTTTGAACCAAACCATCCGGCGCAACTATGACAAGGCGTTCGTCGTCGGCTTTGACGTCACGCCCGAAGTGACGCAGGATTTCACCGACGATACCGAAGCGCTGGCCGGAGGGGTGCGCGCCTTGCGTCCCGGTGGCGGCACCGCCATGTACGACGCCGTCTACTTCGCCTGCCGCGACAAGCTGCTTAAGTCACAGCAAAACGGCGTTCCCACACGCCGCGCCATGGTCCTGCTCACTGATGGAGATGACAACCAGAGCCACGTCACCCGCGAGGAAGCCATCGAGATGGCCCAGCGCTCCGAGGTGATTATTTACACCATTAGTACCAACCTGGCGGGCGGAAAGAATCCCGGCGACAAGGTCCTCAGCCGCATGGCCGATGCCACCGGCGGTCGCGCCTTCTTTCCCTTTCAACTCAATGACGTAGCAGACGCCTTCGCCGAGATTCAGGACGAACTCCGCAGTCAATACGCCATCTCCTACAAACCCGCGGATTTCGTTCCCGATGGCCACTTTCGCAGCATTGAAATCCTCGCACCGAGCCACAAGGGCCTGCGCATCCGCTCCCGCAAGGGCTACTTCGCCCCGACGAACTAGCCGCCCGGCGGACTTACGTGCGGGCGAAGAAATCGAGTTTCTGGGCAGTCCGCAGAACGAAACGACGTTACTTTAGGAACCTCGGTAACCCGCACGACTCAGGTTAAACTTCCCTTACATTCATGCAGAGAATCGCCCTCCTTTACGACGCCAGTCAGGCGGTCTTGTCCAGCCTCGACTCGGACGAGGTGCTGCGGCAGATCCTCGTCATCGCGCGGAACTATTTTCATCTCAAGAACGTCGCCATTCTTCTTTTAGACACTTCCACGCAGGAGCTTTACCCGCGCTCCCAGATTGGTTGGGATCCGGGGTTCGACAATATTCGCATTCGTCTCGATCAGGGAATTCCGGGTGCAGCGGCGAGCGAAAAGCGACCCGTTTATTCGCCCGACGTGCGCCAGGACGCGCGCTACGTCTCCACCTGCAAGGCAACCCTTTCGCAAGTCGCCATTCCTCTGATGGTGCGACAGGAACTGGTGGGCGTTTTGGATTGCCAGAGCGACAACATCGACCACTTCGACGACGAGACCGTCGATTTGTTGATGTTGTTTTCCACGCAGGCCTCGATGGCGCTGCAGAATGCCAAACTCTATTCGACGGAACGGCGAAGAGCAGCGCAGATGGAAGCGATTAGCGCCATCGCGCAGCAGACGACCGCGGTTCTGGATATCGAGCACCTGCTGTCTAAATCCTGCATGCTGGTGCAGCAGGCGTTTCAGGTGTCGCAGGTTGCCATTCTACTGAAGGAAGAGGAAGAACTAGTTCTGCGATCACACCATGGATCGCTGACCGCGCGGGTTCCGGAGGGCGGAAAATTTGCGGTGTCGGAGGGGAAGTTTGGCGAGGCCCTCACCTCAGGCAAGACAATCGTCGACAACGATCTAGTCCCCCACACTATGGACTTTCGGCTTTATGAGGAAACGCGCTCGCGCGTAATCATTCCGTTAGTTTCGTTCGGCCAGTCTCTGGGCTTGTTGCTGCTGGCGTGTGGAGAAAGCGGGTGCTTCAATCCTCACGATCTGGCGCCCCTGGAATCGGTCGCGGATATCTGTGCCACTGCAATTCAAAATGCCTATTACGTGGAACGCGTGAGGCAACTGGCGTATCGCGACGGCCTGACCGGGATTTTCAATCGGCGATTCTTCGAAATGCGGATGACGGTAGAAATCGATCGGGCGCAACGCTTCGGATCTGGTCTGGCGGTCATCATGATCGATATCGATCAGTTCAAATCTTTGAATGACGACTTTGGCCATCTCTTGGGGGATGAAGTGTTGCGGCAGGTTTCCTCAATGTTGCACCAGCAGGTGCGAAAAATCGATGTGGTTTGCCGTTACGGCGGCGAAGAATTTGCAATTTTGCTGGCGCAGGCCAATGCCAAAGATGCATTCGATGTCGCCGATAAGCTGCGAGCATCAGTCGAAGCGTGGGCTTTCCCCGGTGTGCCCCGTCCCGTCACCATCAGCGCAGGAGTGGCAGGATATCCCGATCACGGAGTAACTCGTGACGACCTCATGAAGGCTGCCGACGAGGGCCTATATGCAGCCAAGCAAGGCGGAAGGAACCGGGTCTTTATGGCTCCGGCAAACAAAAGGGCGCATCAGCATCACGCTGGCAAACTTTAGAGTCTTAGATGTCGGCTCGGCCGCTCAGCTCACGCCGAAGCTGATCCTTCATCTCGTTACCTTGATCCTGTAACTGCTGCTGTAATTCGCGCATTTGCTTTTTGATCTCGTCTGTGGCCACTCTATTCGCTTGTTTTCTTGCATCCTCCAGTTGTGCCTGCAGACGCTGCAACTCTTCCGACTTGAGTCGTTCGGCCTGCGCCTTGGCCAGCGCGATTTCCGGCTGCCATTTCGCCGCCTCGGACGCGGCTTGACTGATGGCGAGACTCATCTTGGCGTCGATCTGAGGCAGATCGAAACTCTGATTAAGATACTCACCCGTCTGGCGCGAAGCGGGAAGCGTCAGCGTGATGGTCTGTTCTTTCTTGTCCCGCAGGATGGTAATGGTTGTCTTGCTTTCTTTCTGCGAACGCAGCGCACGGGAGAAGTCGCCGGCGTCGCATATGCCCTTGCCGTTCACTTTCGTGATGATGTCGCCGGCCCGAAATCCAGCTTTTTCAGCGCGGCTGCCTTTTTCTACAGAGCGTACCAGCACGGCCTGGCCGTCTTTCGCCCCGAAGAATTCGCCCAGTTGGGGTGTGAGATTTTCGACCATCAATCCACTACGCATGGAGGAATGAACGACCACGACGGAAACGGGCATGTCGTTCATAGGCGGAAGTTCGGGCATCGGTGGAATCGTTGGCGTCTCAAAGTGGTAGCTGTAATTGCCCGGGTTGAAACTGGCGGAGGCACTCCTCCGGTCGGCAAGCTGGACTTTCACCGTGAGGGGCTGCCCGTCGCGACTGAGACCAAGAGCGACGACGCGTCCGGCAGGAACTTCGTGAATCATCCGGCGCAACTGCTCAACGCTTTCAACCGCCGTGCCGTTCATCGTCAGAATGACGTCGCGCTCTTTGATGCCGGCTTTTCCCGCAGGCGCGTCCTGGTCGACCATGGTGACTTCGACGCCGTGCTCTTCCTTAAGCTTGAGGTCGGCTAGCAGGTCGGGAGTCACGTCGCGAGTATCGACGCCGAGGTAAGAACCTTCCCCGAAGAAGTCCTCGCTGGAGTATCCAGCCCATGTCCCCGGTGGCGTGGAGGCAAATGTCATCGCCGACGTCAACAAGATAATCGCTCCTGCGAGCGTTTTCCGATTTACTTTTCTTTGTATCATCGCTCTCTCCTGCCTTGGTTCATCATTGCTGCCCCACGAGCGCGGACGTTCGCACCTACACTTACGGTGTTCGACGGATATAAATGTCTCCGGTCGTGGTTTGAATTCGCAACACCGGGCCGCCGCCATTGATCGCGCCCTCGGCGGAGATTGTGCTCGGCCCCCAATCGCCGCCTTCGCTGTTGATCTTTAATTCGGGAAAATCGGTGTGAATACGATGTCCGTTGGCGACCTCTATTTCGGCCTGCACGTTGACATGCAAGGAGACGGGAACATAGACCGTGATATCGCCTGCGGACGTTTCCAGTGTCGAGCCCGCGTTGTCCACCGGAGCCATCATATGGGCAATGATGCCGCCGCCGCTGGTCTCCGCTCGAACCGAGGTCACGCCATTGAGCATAATGCTTCCCCCACCTGTTGTGGCGCGAACTGGCCCCTTGGCAGACGCCAGCGTGATATTTCCGCCGCCCGTGTCCATCTCGGCAGAGCCGCCGATGTCGCCAAGGTCGATGCTTCCGCCCCCTGTGCTGGCATGAACCCGTCCGCCGCAATGATCGACGCGAATGCTGCCGCCGCCGGTTTCCAGAACGGCATCCTGTTCCCCTGAAATCAGCGTCACGCTGCCGCCGCCGCTCTGTGCGTTGACCCGTCCCTTCGCCGAAGCGATGTGGATGCTTCCACCGCCGGTTTCGAGATTCACTTCCGCTCCCGCATTCTGCAAGTCGATGCTGCCCCCGCCGGTGTGCGCATCGATCGTGCCACCAATATCCGATAAGCGAAGGCTGCCGCCTGCGCTCTCTGCCTCAAGCCGCGCGCCGACATTGCGTACCCCAATATCTCCGCCGGAGGTTTCAATTTTGATGTGGCTGAGATCGCGGGGAACCATGATACGGAAGTCGCCAGAGAATCGATGCGGCTGTCGGCCATCCCATTGGGCGTTAATAACGGCCGTATCTCCGCGAAGCTTCGCATCGATTTGGTAGCCTTCAAACATCTTACGGGCACTACTTTCGGACGAAGCGTCCAACCGGTTGTGAATCTCGTACGTAACGTTCGACTGTGAGCTGCCCTGGATCTCAACCGATCCCGACTCGATGTCGATGCGCAGAACCCGGGCATTCCCCAAATCGCCTTTAATCTCCTGCACCCAGCGTCCACCCTCGGTGAATACGCGGCCCTGCTGCGCAAGTGCAAGCGACGAGAGGATCGCTATCGTCGACGCGAATTGGGTAATTCTTCTCAGCATGACTAATTCATCTCCGGCATCTGCGCGACCATAGCTTTGGCCTGCGAGCGGATGTATACATTCTTGTCGGACTGCGCCAGCTTCTGCAAAACGATACGCACGCTGCTGTCCGCTTCCACCGAATTCAAAAGCTTCAGCGCATCGATGCGGACGCCCTGATTGGAATCGTCCATGAGCGCTTCCAGCACGGCATCGCGCACCCGAACATCATCCTTCACGTAGTTGCTCAAGCCATCCAGCGCCTTCAATCGCACACCAGGATTTGAGTCGTAGCGCAGGGCATAAACAAGAGTTTCGCGCACGTGGTCGTTGGCAGGCTGCTGCGTGAGCAGGCTGACTGAATCCATGCGTACCCCAGAGTTGTAATTGTTACGGGCCGCAAACAACAGCAATTGCTGAATACGCTGATCGTTCAGCGAGCCTTGCGCTTCTTTCGGAGACAGCGAATCGTACTGAATAGTGACGTTGTTGCTGCCAGGCTGCTGCGAGATCGACCGAATTCCTGCAACGGAAGACTCGTCCATTCCACTGGGAGAAGTTATCGCAGCGGTTGTGCCTGTGAAATGATCGGCCCGCAGAAATCGATAGGTCATGCCGACGCCGCCAGCAAATCCTACGATGAAAATGACCGCGGTCAGCGCGGGCGCGAAACTGATTTGGCGAAACCATACAAATGGATCGAACGTGAGGCGCTGCCACAATCCGCCCTGCTCGGCGGTTTCGAGCGATTCCTGCAACCTCATGCGCGAAGCAGCCAGCAGGTTCGGCGTAGGTTCTTGCACCGGTAGCTGCTGAAACACGGCATGGAATACGCCCAACGAACGCAACTCCGTCGCGCATTCAGGACAGCGCGCCAGATGCTGTTCCGTTTCGAACCGCGCGTCATCCGCCAGTTCGTTGTACGCGTATAGCACTAGATTTTCTCGAAGCCATTCGCATTTCATAAATTCATCCCGCATTTCATCGAATATCCGCCAACGCTCCGCGTAGTTTTTGGGTCGCGCGGAATAAAGTATTCTTCGCCGTTTCTTCCGTCGTATTGAGGACTTCGCCCACCGTTCTCAGCTTTAGACCCTGATAGTGCTTGAGTTCAAAAACCATGCGTTCGCGTGGAGTGAGCTTTTCGAGCGCCGCTCCGATGCGCGTTCCCATCTCGCGCCGCATCAACTCACGTTCTGGATTCGCGCCCGGACGTCCGTCCGGTACTTGATCCAGCAGGTCGTACTGTTCGCCGTGCTCATCCGTCGCCACGGGAGCGTCTTCTTTGCGAACCTGACGCTTGCGCAAGTGATCGAGGCACAAATTCGTCACGATGCGATAAATCCAAGTGTAGAAAGAACACTCAAAACGAAAGTTGCCGATGCTCTTGTACGCCTTCAGGAACGCTTCCTGATAAACGTCCTGCGCCTCGTGCTCCGACCCGGTGAGGTGCAGCGCCAGGCGCAGCACCGCCTGATCGTAGTTGCGCACCAGCGACTCGAAGGCAGCACGGTTCCCGCGCTGCGCTTCGCGCACCAGCGTGGCGTCTTCCATTCGACTTACGCTTTGCCCGGCCATATCTCCCAAAACTGGGGGGTTGGGAGTCTCCAGTATCCGAGTTTTGCTGTCGCTCTGTTGCCCGTGCCTGCGATTGGCGAACCCGCCAATCTTAAAAGGAACTGCAATGGTTCCGGCCGGCATAACGTCTCCTCGTCCGTAAGCTCGCGGGGCGCCTTTGCCGTTCTCTCCGCTGGCACTGCAATAGACGAGGCAAACCGCGATACGTAAGCAGGAAAGCCGGTTTGGCCGGAAGATTGCTTCTGCACGATGATAATCGCGAACTAGAGGATTTTAACTCGCAGGAAAATGAAAGGCTATTCGGGAATGCTGGGGTGGGTGTAAGGCTGCTTAGTTCCTCTGTGAAATCTCCGTGCCCTCTGTGGTTAAGATTTTGGTTTGCACCGAAAACCTTTACCGCAGAGGGCACGGAGGGATCACAGAGGTCCCAGAGTAAACCTCGGAGCGATTAT
>Ga0181525_10003618_pt1 | contig 12126 bp, 11 predicted proteins | sample PEATcosm2014_Bin_48_FD_121100 | JGI IMG/M metagenome (GOLD analysis project Ga0181525, IMG submission 121100) | Peatland microbial communities from MTU Mesocosm Facility, Houghton, MI, USA - PEATcosm2014_Bin06_10_metaG | ecosystem: Environmental > Terrestrial > Soil > Wetlands > Peat | place... | reverse complement strand
GGAGAAGGGTTCGTCTTGAGCTTTCGCCCCGACATCTGCCGACTGACAATGAACGACGGATAGCTACCGGTTGAGCCACCTTCGCGCGAAGCCGAGAATGCCTTGCGGCAGGAAAATGATCATCGCGATAAAAACGATTCCGAGCGGGATCAAATACGGGAACTGATCGCCGAAAAATTGCGACAGCAATTGGCGCGCAAGCTGGAAAAATCCGGCGCCGACAATCGGCCCGACCAGCGTCCCGATGCCGCCGATGACATTGTACATCACGGTATCGCCGGAGGTCAGAAAGTAAACGAAGTTGGGTGCGACGAACTGGTTCTGGACGGCGTAAAGCACGCCGGCCAAACCGGCGAACAGGCCGGACAGCATCACCGACATCATCTTGTAGCGCTCGACCGCATAGCCGATGGCGCGGGTGCGTGCCTCGTTTTCGCGGATCGACTGCAGCACCATGCCGAATGGCGATTGCGTGACGCGCCGCAAGATCAGGTAGGACGCCGCCACCACCGCGAGCACGAACCAATGCATGGTCGTCGAGTTAAAGCGCGCGTCGTAGATGAACGGGATGGACAAGTGCGGGCGGGTGAAGATCAGGCCGTTCTCGCCGCCGGTCACCTTCGTCCAGGTGAAGATGATGACGTAGAAGATCTGGCTGAAGATCAGCGTGGTGATGGCGAAATAAATGTCGCGCAGCCGGATGGAGAAAAAGGCCACGAACAAAGCGGCGCAAGCGGCGCCGGCGAGCCCGGCCAGGATGGCGAGCCACAAATTCGGCGGACTGACCGCTATTAGGGCGCCGGCGGCGCCGTACATGCCGAGCCCGAAAAACGCCGAATGGCCGAACGAGATCATGCCGGTGTAGCCGATCAAGAGATCGGACGACATCGCCAGCAGGCCCCAGATCAGGCATTCGGTCAGGAAGCGGCGCCAGAACTCGGGCAAAAAGAGCGGCGCCACGATCAAGAGCGCTATCACCACGCAAAAGCCGATCCAGAAGACGGCGGTGTGGCTCAACCTCATCTTGTCGAGCGGCATCACTTTATCGAACGGCGCAACGGTCATCGTGGAGTCGCTACGAACAAGCCGGTGGGACGAAACAACAGCGTCAGGATCAGCACGACGAAGGAGACGATCACCGCCTGCGACGGGTCGAGCCAGATCGCGGCGTAGGCTTCAAGCAGGCTGATGAAGATAGCGGCGGCGATCGAGCCGCCGAGATTGCCCATGCCGCCGACCACGACCACGATGAAGGCGCGCAGCACCCAATCGAGCCCCATGCTGTGGTCGACGCCGGTCGTTGGCGCAAACAGCACGCCGCTCGCCGCCGCCATGGCGGCGCCGATGGCGAATACGCCGGTGTAAACCCAGGGTACCGGAATGCCCATCGCTTGCGCCATCACGCGATCCTGCGCGGTGGCCCTGATCCAGATACCGAATTTCCCATATTTCAGGAACAGCCAGAAGCCGCCGATGATGACGGCCGACAGCGCCGCGATGAAAATGCGGTACCAGGGATATTGCAGGTAGAACAGCGTGAATTCGCCGCTCATTGGCTCCGGAATGCGGCGCGACGTCGGGCCGAACTCCCACAACGCGAAATTTTGCAGAACCAGCGAAATGCCGAAGGTGACGAGGATCGTGTTGAGCGGATCGCGGCCGATGAGCGGCCGCAAGGTGACAATCTGTAATGCCGCGCCCAGGATAGCGACGATCAGCGCCGCCCCGACCAAGGCGAGCCAGAAACTGCCGGTCGCGGCCGCGAGAACGACGCCCATGTAGGCGCCGAACATGAACAGTTCGCCATGGGCAAAGTTCACCACGTCCATGATGCCGAAGATCAGCGTCAAGCCGGATGCGACCAGCGCCAGGATCAGGCCGGTGACGATGCCGTTTACTGTCTGGATGATGATGAGATCGAGAGGAATGGCCTGAAAAAATTGAACGATCGCGCCCATCGCTTACACCCCCAGATATTGCTTGATGACGGGATGATGGACGTCGATTTCGGAGGCAGCGCAGTGATGGCGTACGCTGCCTTTCTCCATGATGTAGACGCGCTGGCTCGCCTCGAGCGTCAGCGGCACATTCTGCTCCACCAGCAGGATGGCGACGCCTTCGTTGTGCAAAAATTCGATGATGTTGCGGATTTGCGAGACCATGCGCGGCATCAGGCCTTCGGTCGGCTCGTCGAGCAAGATGATTTTCGGCTCCAGCATCATGGCGCGCGCGATCGCCAGCATCTGCTGCTCGCCGCCCGAAAGCGTGCCGCCGGCTTGGCCGCGCCGCTCCGCCAGCACCGGGAAGAAGGTAAATACCTTGTCGAGCAGTTTTTGGCGCCTGTCGTCGGTCATGCCCTCGCGGTCAAGGCCGGTGCGCAGATTCTCCATCACCGTGAGCAGCCGGAAGATGCGCCGGTCTTCCGGCACATAGCCGATGCCGAGCCGCGCTAGTTTGTGCGACGGCAGACCGGTGATGGCATTGCCGTCGAGCAGAACTGTGCCATGACTCGGCTGCACCAGGCCCATGATGGTCTTGAGCGTTGTGCTCTTACCCACTCCGTTGCGGCCAAGAAGCCCCACGACCTCGCCGGGGCCAACCTCGATCGAAACGCCGTGCAAGATGTGGCTCTTGCCGTAATAGGTATGCACGTCTTCCACCAGAATGAGCGGAACGGCGCTGTCGGCTGCGGTGCTCATGTCTTGAGATAGACCTCCAGCACCTGGGGATTTTTCTGGATTTCCTCGGGCGTGCCCTCGGCGAGAATGGTGCCGTAGTGCAGCACCGTGATCCGGTCGCAAAGCTCCATCACCACGTTCATGTCGTGTTCGACGATCAGGATGGTGAGCTCTTTGGCGATCCGCTTCACCAGTTCCTTGGTCTCGTCGGTCTCACCCTGACTCATGCCGGCGGTGGGCTCGTCAAGGCAAAGAAGTTTAGGCTCGGTTGCAAGCGCAATGCCGATTTCGAGATTGCGCTGCTCGCCGTGCGACAGGTTCGATGCCAATTCGTCGGCTTTGCCGAGCAGCCCGACCGAATGCAGCGCCGCCTCCGCTTTCCCATTGATGTCGGCGAAGGAGCTGTGATGCGCCAGCATGTTCCAACCATGCTTCCGCGATTGCGCGGCGATGCGTACGTTTTCGAGCGCGGTGGCGTTCGGCAGGATGTTGGTGATCTGATAGGAGCGCGCGATGCCCTTCTGCGAAATCGCGTTGGAAGGCAGGCCGGTGATGTCCTCGCCGTCGAACATGATGCGGCCGCTGGTCGGCCGCAGCACTCCGGTCAGGCAGTTGAAGAAGGTGCTCTTGCCGGCCCCGTTCGGTCCGATGATGGCGCGCACCTCGTCGCGCGCGATCTCGAAATTGACTTCCGAGAGCGCCGCGAGCCCGCCAAACCGAACGGATAACAATTCTGTTTTGAGTATGGCCACCGACTCCGCGCCCCGGCCGGTTGCCGGGGAGCGGAGTTCGGTCGACAGTTGCGCGCACACTTAGAGGCTTCGGTCCGGTGCGCTAGGCCGAGGGGAAGTGGCACGCCGGCGGAACGAGGGTCTTGTCCTTCGCCACCACCTGCTGAAGGTGATAGGTGCCGCCGCCGATGGTGAAGATGAACTCGCGCAGGAATGCCTGATGGTCTTCCTTGCGCAGCGTCTTATCGCCTTGCGGGAAGTCTTCGCTTTCCTTCACTTCAAGCCCTTCGAGCGCTTCAATCAGCTTTTGCGTGTCGTCGCGGCTGTCGAACTTCGCCTTCTCCATCGCGATCTTCATGGCATTCAACGCCTCGAAGTTCGACTGCACGTATTTGTCGGGCAGCGGGCCGGATGGGTCGATTTTCGCCAGCCGGCCTTTGGCTTCGTCGAAGAAGTGGTGCAGATACGGCGTGTTGAGCGGGCCGTCGAACACCGGGATGTAACGGTTGATGCCGGTGAAGCCGTCGAGCTTGTTGCCGACCGCGATCAGATTGGTCGATTCCGAGATCGAGCCGTCGCCGGCGAATTTGTACTTCTTGGTCAGGCCGAGGTCATAGGCCTGGTTGGCCAGCGTGACGCCGTCCTTGCCGAAGAAGATGCCAAAGAAGCCGTCGAAATCGCCGGAGATTTTCGACAGGAACGGCGTCATGTCGGCGGTGCCGAGCGGAATGCCGGTGGTGCCGACGACTTGGCCGCCGTTCTTCTGGATTTGATCGATATAGGCGTCGCGTGTCGACTGGCCCCAGGAATAATCGCTGTGCGCGATGTGCCACTTCTTGCCCATTTTGGTGAGCGTCGGCGCGAAGGCGACCGCTTGCGCCGGCGCGTAGTCGTGAAGTCGGAAGGTATAGCGGTTGCAGGCCGTCGTGGTCAGCGTGGTGTCGAGGCAGACGGTGATCATGTTGACGATCTTGGCGTCCTGCCAGACCGGCATGCAGGCGAGGCAGATATTGGAGAGGAAGCCGCCGACATGAACGTCGATGCCGTCTTCGTCGACCATCTTCGCGGTCTTTTGCCGGGCGACGGCCGGCGAGCTCTCGTCGTCGACGATGTCGAGCTCAACCGGACGGCCATTGATGCCGCCGTTGGCATTGATGCGGTCGGCCGACATTTGCAGGCCGACTATTGCGGTTTTGCCGCCGGCCGCGCCGGCGCCGGAAAGCGGCTGCTCCGAACCGATCTTGTAAGACTTGGCGGCGCCGAAAGCCGCCTTCCACGGCGCCGGCACCAGCATCATGGCGCCGATGGCGCCGCCGCCCCAACCGATAATGCTGCGGCGCGTGACCTTGCCGCGGTACCAGATGTCTTCAGCCCACTTCTCTTGTTTCCACTTCTCAGTCATTGCATATCCCTCCTACTGGAAATTCAGGTGTCCCCGGACAGAACCCTTTACGGGCCTTTTAGCCAGCGTTTGGCCGTTAGCAAACGCGATCTTGACCCGAGTTTCAACCGGATTCGGTCAGGCGCTCCCGGCCCGGCTGCGCGCCGGCGCGCGTAAGATCGTCGCGGCAGCGGCTTCTCCCGGGGCCGCCTGATGATAAAGTGGGCAAAGCGAGCTTCAGGCAGGACGGAAGGGGAACCGGTCATGGCAACGGCCACGATGCGACGGGAAAATCCCGAGGTGGTGCCTGCCTGCCGCGCGGCGCGGCTCGCGATCAGGCGCAACGGCCATTCCGGCCCGACGTCGGGCATGGCTCCGGGTTTCGTGCAGGCCAATCTCGCCGTTCTGCCGCAAAACCTGGCGCAGGATTTCCTGCAATTCTGCCAGCTTAACCCGAAGCCGTGCCCGTTGATCGGCGTCTCGGCGGTCGGCGACCCCCATATCCCGGCCCTGGGCCAAGATCTCGACATCCGCACCGACCTGCCGCGCTATCGCGTTTGGCGGGACGGCGCACTGGTCGATGAGCCGGGCGACGTCATGAAATGGTGGCGCGACGATCTCGTCACGTTCGCCATCGGCTGCTCGTTCTCGTTCGAACAGGCGCTGATCGAGGACGGCATCGAGTTGCGGCACATGACCTGCGATTGCACCGTGCCGATGTACCGCACGTCGGTCGAAACCGTGGCAGCGGGACCGTTCCACGGGCCGCTTGTGGTCTCGATGCGGCCGATGAAGCCGGCGGATGCCATCCGCGCGGTCCAGATCACCACCCGATTTCCGTCGGTGCACGGCGCGCCGGTGCATCTCGGCAAGCCGGAATCGATCGGCATCAAGAATATCGCCCAGCCCGATTGGGGCGACGCGGTGCCGATCCACGACGACGAAATTCCGGTGTTCTGGGCCTGCGGGGTGACGCCGCAATCGGTGATCATGGCGGTGAAGCCGGAATTCTGCATCACGCATTATCCGGGCGCCATGCTGGTCACCGACCGCCGCAACACTGAATTTGCGATCATGTGACGCGTTTCGCGTCATTCCGGGGCCGAGCCCACGGGTCCGCGCGCAGCGCGCGGCGTGATGACAGGCTCCGCGAGGAACCTGAAATCCATAATCACAGTGTTCTCGTCATTCGCACGGCGGTGCTATTCTCGAACGATTGTGGGTATGGATTCCGGACTCGCCGCTTCGCGGCGATCCGGAATGACGGTTGAGATACGGAATGCTCGTCGACTTCCAGCAACATTACACGCCGCCAGAGCTGCTCAAGGGCGAGCCGGGCAAAGCCACGGTCGAGCTCGATGGCGACGGCAATCCGTCGTATCTGCTCAATCCGTTGCTGGCCGATCTGGCGGCCCATGTGCGGATGATGGACGCAGCCGGCATCGATGCCGGCGTGCTCAGTTGCGGAGCGGGATTCGATCAGCCCGACATTGCGGTCTGCCGCACCATCAACGACCGTATGCGTGAGGCCGAGCTTGCTTATCCCGGCCGCTTCATCGGACTGGCGCATGTGCCGGCGCTCAAGCCCGCCGAGGCGGCGATGGAATTGAAACGCTGCGCCGTCGAGCTTGGCTTTCCCGGCGTCGTCATCGGCTCGGAATTGCAGGATCAGCCGCTCGACAGCGGAGCGTTGCGGCCGTTCTGGACGGCATGCGCCGATCTCGGCCTTTACGTTTTCATCCATCCGCTGCCCCGCGTGATCCGCTGGGCCCGCATGGATGCCGACGATCTCGGCCGCATGCTGGGCTGGGAATTTTCGCTGATGACGGCCGCGGTGCGCGTCATCAATTCCGGCCTGCTCGACGAGCTGCCGACGCTCAAGATCCAGTTCTCGCATTTCGCCGGCGGCATCGGCCGTTATCTCGGCCGCATCCGCGGCTTTCAGCAGCGCGACAAATGGGGCACGGCGAAAATAGATCGCCACGGCCGCCGGCCGCGCCAAGCCTTCGATCATTATCTCGATCATCGGCTGTTCTACGACATTGCCGGCTGGGCCGGGCCGGATCACGCGGCCGAGTGGGGCGCCGATTGGGTGCGCTTCGGCATCGAGGAACTCGCCTTCTCGCAGCTCGTGTTCGCCTCCGATTATCCGCAAGCCGTGCGTGAGCCAAGCGAGGTTGCGGCCTATGTCGAGGCGGTGCATGCGCTCGGCGGCAATGGCCGCGCGCTCGCCGCCGGCGTCAATGCGGAGAAACTCATTCCCGATATCGCCGCGCGGCTTGCATCGCGGCGTGTTGGCCCGGCAAGGGTGCGCGCATGAACGATCGTGCGGCAACGACCGGAGAGATATTCGACCCGGCCGCGCATGGCTGGGAGCGCATCCAAGGGCATAATTTCGGTGAACTTGTCGGACCGATTTGGCGGCGCGGTGATGCCCTGTTCGGCTTCGCCGCCGTCGACAAGCATCGCAACCATATCGGCATCGTTCATGGCGGCATGCTGATGACATTCGCCGATCAGGCCATGGGCATGACGGGACGGCGCGCCACCGGCGAAAAGCCGCACGCCACGATCGAGCTCAGCATGCAGTTCGTCGGCGCCGTGCAGCTTGGCGATTTCGTCGAGGCGCATTGCGACATCGTGCGCAAGACCCGTTCGCTTTTGTTCATCGAGTCGAAGCTGAAAGTCGGCGCGCGCATCGTCGCGTCCGGCAGTGGCATCTGGAAGATTTTGGGCGAGGCGTAAGTTCCCCTCCCCAAAGGGGCCACAAGGGGAGGATTACCCCCGAAACTTCGCCAGCGTGCCGCCCTTCATCACCGCGCCGGGAAGCGGATGGCCGACGACGTCTTCGGCGAGTTTGGCGCATTCGATCAGCGCGTCGAGATCGATGCCGGTCGCGATGCCCAATTCGTTGCACATGAAAACGAGGTCTTCGGTGCAGACGTTGCCGGCGGCGCCGGCATGACCGGCAAACGGGCAGCCGCCGAGGCCCGCCACCGCGGCATCGAAACGGGTCACGCCCATTTCGAGGCCGGCGAAGGCATTGGCGATCGCCATGCCGCGGGTGTCGTGTAGATGCAGCGCGAAATCGAGCTCGGGCCAGCGTTCGCGTACGCTCCCGATCATTCGCTTGATTGCGAGCGGCGTCGCCCAGGCCATCGTGTCGGCAAGCGTAATGTAGCTCAGCGTGACGCCGTGCTCTTTCGCGACGTCGAGGATCTGCTGCACCAGCGCGATAACGCGCGAAACGGGAATGTCCCCTTCGAAGTTACAGCCGAATGCCGCCATGATGCTGCCGCGCTCGACCGGAATGGCCGCGGCCTTGTACATTTCGACGATGTTATGCTGCGCGGCGAGCTGTTGCGCGGCATCGCGGTTTTGATTGCGCTTGGAGAATTTCTCCGATGCGGACAGTTGGATCGTGCCGGTATTGCGCAGCCGCTGTTGCCGCAATGCGCGCTCAAAACCTTTCTCGTTGAGCCACAATGCGGTGTAGGCGACGCCCCGCTGCGGCGTAATCCCGCGCACCACGTCGTCGGCATCCGCCATGCCCGGCACGTTTTTCGGATTGACGAAGGAAACGATCTGGATGTGCTCGAGGCCGGTCTGCGACAAAGCATCGATCAAAGCGATTTTGCGCGCGGTCGGGATCGCGCCTTTTTCGATCTGGAACCCTTCGCGTGGGCCTTCCTCGGTGATACGCACCGCCGCCGGCAAATCGCTCATGACAGGTCGCTCATGTTTGGTCTCCGGCCGTCACAATGCCGCGCTGACCCAGCGCCGCGATCTCGGCGGGCGCAATGCCGAGCTCCGCGAGGATTTCCGCGGTGTGCTGTCCGAGCGAGGGCGCCTGCCGCCGCAGCGCAAAATCGTGATTGCCGATTTCGACCGGCAGCCGCGGGATTTTCGCGCTGACGCCGTTGGGAAAATCGATCTCCAACATGCGGCCGCCGGCATTGAGTTGCGGATCGTCGAAGAGGTCTCCAGGTTTTGCTACCGGGGCAAAGGGAATATCGATGCGATCGAACAGGTCGGCAAGTTCGCCAAGCTTGTGCCGCGCGACGATGTCGCCAACGAGGGGGCGCAACACCGGACGCTGGCGCACCCGGTCCTCATTGGTTTTGTAGGCGGGGTCTTGCAGAAGATCGGCACGATCGAAATGCTCGCAGAAGCGGCGCCATTGGCCGTCGCTGGTCAGACCGACAAATATCTGCTCGCCGTCGGCTGTGGCGAACGGCTCGTAGATCGCCCAGGCGCCGTCGCGTGACGGCATCGGCGGCATCGGCTTTCCGGTGACGGTCTCGCCGGCCATATGCTGCATCATCAAAAACGACGTCGATTCGAATAATGCCGATTTCACCAACTGGCCGCGCCCGGTGCGCTCGCGCTCGCGCAACGCCGCCTGTAGGCCGATCACGGCGAACATGCCGCCCATGATGTCGACCACGGACGCGCCGGCGCGCAGCGGCTGGCCCGGCGGACCGGTCATATAGGCAAGGCCGGCCATGAACTGCACCACTTCGTCGAGCGCGGGGCGATGCTCATAGGGTCCGCTCAAGAATCCCTTGAGCGCGCAATAGATCAGCCGCGGATTTAGCTTTGCAAGAGCGTCGTAACCGCAGCCGAGCCGGTCCATGGTGCTGGGCGCGTAATTCTCCAGAACGACGTCGGCGGTCCGCGCCAGCCGATGCAGCAGCGCCCGGCCCTCATCGGATTTCAGATCGACGGCGAGGCTGCGCTTGTTGCGATTGAAGGTCGGAAAAAACCCGGCGGCAAAGCCGGCGAGCCGGCGGGTGTGATCGCCGCCGGGCGGCTCGATCTTGATCACATCGGCGCCGAGATCGGCGAGAATGAGGCCCGCCGTCGGGCCCATGATGGTGTGGCAGAATTCGAGCACACGGATGCCGGCAAGCGGCAACGGGGAGTTTGCAATCTTATTCTCGTTCATGCGGCGCTCATATTACCTCGCCCCGCAAAAAAGGAGAGGGAGTCCGCTACGCGCTTTTCCCGCGCGCCCGGTGGATCGCGCGCCACAGCACTTCCGGCGTCGCCGGCATTTCGACGTGGTTGATGCCGAGTACCGACAGCGCATCGACCAGCGCATTGGCGACCGCGGGCATGGCGCCGACGCAGCCGGCTTCGCCCGCGCCCTTGACGCCGAGCGGGTTGGTCTTGGTCGGCACCGGATTTGAGTCGACGTGGAACGCGGTGAGGTCGCCGGCGCGCGGCATGGCGTAGTCCATGAACGAGCCGGTGAGGATTTGGCCCTCGGCGTCGAACTTGATGTCTTCCATCAAGATCTGGCCGACGCCTTGCGCGATGCCGCCGTCGATCTGCCCGTGCAGCAGCAGCGGATTGATCACCGTGCCGACGTCGTCGACCACGTTGTAGTTCGTAATTTCGACGGTGCCGGTGTCCTCGTCGATCTCGAGCTCGCAGACATGGACGCCGTTGGGATAAGCCGCGACTTTACCGGAATAGATGGCTTTTTCGATGAGGCCCGGCTCCATGCCGTCCGGCAGATTCTTGGGGTCGAGCGAGGCTTTGGCGACCTCCTTGATCGTCAGCGTCTGATTGCTTTTTTTGCTTGAAAACAGGCCCTCGTGGAAATTGACGTCGGCAACATCCAGCTTGAGCATTTTGGCGGCGATGGCTTTACCCTTGTGCTCGATCTTCTCGGCGGCGAGCGTGAAGGCCGAGCCGGAAAACGCCGCCGAACGCGAGCCGCCGGTGCCTTCGGCGAAAAATACCTGGTCGGTGTCGCCCTGGATGTAAGTCACTTCGTTCGGATCGAGGCCGAGGCGGTCGCAGACGACCTGCTTGAACGCGGTCTCGTGACCCTGGCCCTGGTTGATGCTGCCGGAAAAGATCGACGCCGAGCCGGTGCGGTCGAACCTGATCTCGGCGCCTTCGAGCCCGGCCGCCGCCGAGCGTTCGATGGTGTTGGAGAAGCCGAAGCCACGCAGCTTGCCATGCTTGCGCGATTGCGCCCGGCGCGCTTCAAAACCTTTGCGGTCGGCGGCGTCGAGCGCCAGATCCAGATTCTTCTCGAACTCGCCGCAATCGTAGGTGAAGGTCACGCTGGTCTTGAACGGCATCGCGCTCGCCGGAATGGTATTGCGCTGGCGCAAGTCCGCCGGATCCAGGCCGAGCTGATCGGCGGCAAGGTCGACCATGCGCTCGATGACGTAGCCGGCTTCCGGCCGGCCGTTGCCGCGGTAGGGCCGCACCGGTTGGGTATGCGTGAACACGGCGGTGACGTCGATATGCGAGGCCGGCGTGCGATAGACGCCGGCCAGCGTGCCGAGATTGCCGGTGAAGGCCGGCATGCCGGTCTGCATATAGGCGCCGATCGCGGCGATGATCTTGGCGCGGAAGCCGAGGAAGGTGCCGTCCTGGTCGAGCGCAAGCTCGGCTTCGGTGACATTGTCGCGGGCCTGCGCGTCGCACAGGAAAGATTCCGAGCGCGTCGCCACCCATTTGACCGGCCGCTCAAGCAGCTTGGCGGCGAACAGCACCAACGCGACTTCGTTATAGACGGCCGACTTCATGCCGAAGCTGCCGCCGATGTCGCCGCACACGACGCGGATCTTGCTGTCGGGCACTTTCAGAACGTATTGCGACAGCTCGGTCTGGAAGACATTGGTGCGTTGCAACGTGGTGTAGATCGTGTAGCGGCCGTCGATCGGATCGAACAGCCCGACGCAACCGCGCGGCTCCATGGCAGCGGCGGTGACGCGGTTGATGACGAAGCGGTGCTTGACCACATGCGCTGCGCGCGCAAAAGCGGCATCGGTCGCTTCTTTGTTTCCTTCGACTTGAACGAAGCCGATATTGTTCGGGCAATCGTCCCAGACCAGCGGCATGCCGGGATTTGGCGCGTCACCGGTCGAGACGGCGGCCGGCAGTGGCTCGTAATCGACCTCGATCAGTTCAACGGCATCGACCGCCTGGTAATAGGTCTCGGCGACGACGAAGGCGACATAGTCGCCGATCATCCGCACCCGATCTTCCGCCAAAACCGGATAGCGCGGCTTGTAGCCCGGGCCGCCGTCGCGGCGCTTGAGCCCGCCGGGGACGGGCAGATCGCCGAAGCCCGCGGCTTTGTAATCGGCGCCGGTGAACGCCCCGAGCACGCCGGGCGCGGCCTTGGCTTTGGCGGTGTCGATCGAACGGATGCGCGCGTGGGCGTGCGGCGAGCGCAGCACGTAGCCGAAGGTCATTCCCGGAAGCGCCATGTCGGCGACATAGCGGCCGTGGCCCTTGACCAGCCGCGGATCCTCGAACCGGGGCACCGGCTGGCCGATCGCGTATTCACCCATCGCAGTCCTCACTG
>Ga0181525_10003617_pt1 | contig 12128 bp, 11 predicted proteins | sample PEATcosm2014_Bin_48_FD_121100 | JGI IMG/M metagenome (GOLD analysis project Ga0181525, IMG submission 121100) | Peatland microbial communities from MTU Mesocosm Facility, Houghton, MI, USA - PEATcosm2014_Bin06_10_metaG | ecosystem: Environmental > Terrestrial > Soil > Wetlands > Peat | place... | reverse complement strand
TGGGTCTCGATCCTGCGTGGTGCCACGGCGCATTCATGGAAGCCCTGACCGACGTCGCGATCCGCGACGAATTGCAGGAATCGACCAACATCTTCCGCGTGCTGGTCAAGACGCTGTTGAAGGCAGGCATCATCACCGACCGCACGCGCGGCAACTACCAGGCCTATATCGACATGGCCGAACTCTATGCCGAAGGCGACCGCATGGTCGGCGACGACATCGCCGAAGAAGGCATCAAATATCTGATGAAGCTGAACGGCGGCCGTGGACTCACGCTGCCGTCGCAGGTGGCTGCGGAGTAACCGAAGTGCGAGCCCGGCGCGCGCCTGCGCGTCGGGTTACGCGCCGTTCAACCGCCAGATCGCGACGTTGAGCAGCGTCGCGAAGCCGACCCACCCAGCCAGTGGCACGAGACACCAGGCGGCTATGCGGTCGAGCGAATAGAATCGTGAAATCGTCCAGACGATCGCGGCCAGCTGCGGGACGATATCGATCAGTCCGAGGATTGGACTGTGGGCCGCGAAGAACATCCACGACCACGCGGCGTTCAGCGCGAGCTGGACGAAGAACCCCGTCAGCGCCGCAGACCGTCCCGGCGTAGAGCTCGGCAACACGAGAACGCGCCAGCCCGCGACCGCCATCAGGACGTAAAGCGTCCCCCAGACCGGTCCGAATATCCAATTGGGCGGATTGAACGGCGGCTTGGCGAGCGACGCGTACCATGGCGCGAGGTTGGGGAAGGTCGCGGCCTGTCCCAGCGTGCCGACCGCCAGAACCGCTGCCACAATTAGAACCGCGTAGCCGATATTGCGTTGCGGCGTTGACGTTTCCGTCATGGACCACTCCCGAGCAGACGCTGCCTTAGCGCCGTCCAACATCATACGTTCGCAGTCACGTGGTGGATGCACCTGACAGGTTTCACCCTGCGCCTTTTTTACGGGCGAACGAATAGCCCAGAAGACCAATGCCGAGGATGGTACAAAACCATCCGAAAACGTCGCCGATCTTGTCGTAGAGCGTGTTGCCGCCGCGGCCGTCGAGCGGGAGGTCGCCGATCAGTGTCGTGAACGGCCCAACGGTGCGCGCTTTGGCCACGATGCGGCCATAGCGATCGTTGAGCGTGAGGAGGCCGTCGCGCGCCGTCCGTGCCATGGGCACACCGTTTTCGACAGAGCGCAGTATTGCGACACGCGCGTGGCTCCAATCGTCCTTGTCGAAATCCCACGCCGGCACCGCAAGCAGCGCAGGTTTTGTCGCCACCGCGTCGTCGCGGATCATCGCCTGGAAATCCATGTCCTTGCAGATCTCAAGCCCCGTACCGTTGGCGAGCGCGCGCGGTCCGGGACCCGGCGTGAAGACGGCGGATTCCAGCACCGGCACGAGACGGCGCTTTTCATACGTCACGGGCGTTTTCGCGCCCGGCGCGTAGGCCCAGGAAACATTGCGCACGGCGCCGTCGACAAAGGTGTTGAAACCCACGACGAGCGTGGCGTTCGGAGGAAGTACGGCCGCGAACTTCGCCTGGGCTTCGTCGCGCCACGCCGGTGACACGCGCGAGATGTTCTCCGGCAGCACGATCAGCTGCACGCGGCTGTCCTTCAGCTTCGCGATCTCCGCCGCATAAGCGTCGATGGCTTTGAACGTCGCGTCCCTATTTTCTTTCTGAAAGCGGCCGACGGTGTCGTCGCTTTCGACGAGGGCCACGCGCATGGTGCTTTTGGGTGGCTCCGCCATGCGCCAATAGCCAAATCCCGCATTGATAGCGAAAAGTGCGACGGCGATGCTGGCGGGCACGGGATCGCGCGTGCGCAGAGTCGCCGCGAGGCCGGCGGCGACAGCACCCATCAGGAACGTCACGCCGAGAAAACCCACGAGCGACGCGCTTTGCATCAGCATCGGCGCCCCGACTTGCGCGGCCGCGGGCGTGCTCACCGACCCGCCCGCAGCGCTGAACGATGCGAAGAAATCGAACATGGTCCACAGCGCCGCAAATGCGAACATGGCCGGCACTGCGCCCAGGCTTCGCTGCACGCGCATAGCGCCAACGGCCGAAGCGGCAAAGGCGATCGACGGTCCGCCCACCGCAAGGATTAGTACGGGCGTCGGCATGACGCCGCCATAGGCGGTCAGAAGATTGAGCAGGCCGAGCGCCATCGCTGCAAATGACACAAAGAATATGGGCCATGGTTTCGTGTCGCCGAATGCGAACCAGAGAACGGGAACTGGTGCGAGCCACGCAAGCCACCACTGGCTTCCGAGGCCGACGGAGAAATAAAAGCTGATGGCGCTCAGAAGCGCGCAAACGATGGCGATCATGATTTCTTTTTCCTTAGAAAGGATTCTGTAGAACGCTGCATGGCGCGCCGATACAGCGCGCGGAATTCTTCTTCGCCGCCGGCGACGCGTCCGGCGCGATAGAGCGTGATGAGGCCCTGGCTCAACGCCGCATTGGTGACGAGGATTTCGACCGGCGCATCTGCTGGGATCAGTCCCTGCGCGACGATCTCTCCGAAAGCTTTGAGTTGGGCGTTGCCTGCAGGCGAGCGGCCGGCGAGGAAGTCGTCGGGGTAGCGGCGTGCCTTGCTCGAATGCAGCAGGAACGCGGCTTCGTATCGGCGCGGTTCTTTCAGCGCGAAATCGAGATAGGCCTCGCCGATCTGCATGATCTTCTCGAGGCCTTTGCCGGGCGGCAGCGCTTCCACGCGCGCCGACCATTCCGCGAGACCGTCCAGCACCAGCGCGTCGACGAGCGCTTCCTTGTCTTCAAAATGACGATAGATCGCCATCGGCGTGATGCCGATCTTCTTCGCCACGTTGCGCAGGCTGACGCCTTCGAGGCCCTTCTCGTCGAAAAGCCTGCGGGCGGCCTTAAAGATGCGATCTCGCGTATCCACGTATACAGTGTATACAGAATCGGTCGTGAACGCGCAAGAGGCGATCTGCGCAAATCGGAAAGGCGCGATTACGGTGCTGCTTCGTGCGAACCGAACGGCGCCACATGCAGCGAATAGGAAATATAGAGCGCAAGATCGAGCGGTCCTGTCTGAACCCACGATACGGAACGCTCCATCCCATCGATCGAAACGCCGTAGCCTGGGCCGAAGAGTTCGGCCGTCTTCTTCGACTGTGCGGCGATCCGCGCAACGAGCGCGTCATGATATTGTTCGGGGCCGATAATCGTGAGGTCCCACCGTGCGCCGCGAACGATCTCCGCGCGACCAGCCTTCGGCGTCTTCGCGATAAAATCCTTGATCCGGGCCGTGGCGGAATCAAAGCTGTCATCCGCTGAGATTGTCGTCTTGATCACCACGTTCGCTCTGCTGGTATCGACGCGCCCGTCTGACGTGATGATCTCGTCGAGATTGCTTTCTTTCAACGCGCCGAGGACGGATTCGCCGAGTCCGAGTGAGATTGTCTGAGAGCACTTCGCTTCGGCGATCATGTCCCGCAACGTCTGCCGCATTTCTTGGCGGCGCTTATCGGGGTCGCGCGTATCGCATGTCACGGTGACTTCTGTGATCAGATGATCGGCGCGTTTGACGATGCTGACATTTGGCGGCCCCTCATACGCCCGTGAGGCCGTGACCACGACCTCCTCCATTTGCGCCCATGCGGGACCTGTGGCCGTCACCAAAAGCAGGAGCGCCACAAACGTGCGGTTCAGTGAATTCCATTTCATGATCGTCCCCCCAGATCGACGCCGCGATCCTATCACGGACAGCGCTAAGCGGCGAAATCCGATTGCCGTCCGTGCGCCGTTGCGCGAGGGTGGGGCAATGCAATCGGGAGACGGAGCATGACAGGACGGGTCGAAGGCAAGATCGCGCTCATCACGGGCGGCGCGCAAGGGTTGGGCGAAGCGGCGGCACGCATGATCGCGCGCGAGGGCGGGCGCGTCGTCATCACCGACATCAATTTCGACGGCGCGAAGAAAGTCGCCGCGTCGATCAACGAGACGCGCAAAGGCGCGGCCATAGCGCTTTCGCATGACGTGACCAGCGAAGCGGATTGGCAGCGCGCGTTCGAAGAGACGGAGCGCGCGTTCGGCGGCCTGCATGTGCTCGTCAACAATGCCGGCATCGGACTCACGAAAGATCTCGAAGCGGTCACGCTCGAAGAATGGCGCCGCGTGCATGCGATCGATCTCGACGGCGTGTTTCTCGGCTGCAAACTCTCGCTGCCCCTGATGGCGAAGACGGTGAAAGCGACCGGGCTCGGCGGCTCGATCGTCAACATCTCCTCGATTTCGGGGATCATCGCGGGCCACAACATGGCGGCCTACAATTCCGCCAAGGCGGCGGTGCGGCACCTGTCGAAATCGGTCGCGCTCTATTGCGCGCGCAAGGGCTATGGCATCCGTTCGAATTCCGTCCATCCGGTCTTCATCGCGACGCCGATTCTCGATGGCCTGGTGCAGCGCTTCGGCAAGGAAGAGGCCTACGCGAAGCTCGGGCGCCAGGTGCCGCTCGGCCGTATCGGCGAGCCCGACGACATCGCCTATGCGGTGCTCTACCTCGCTTCCGACGAATCGAAATTCGTGACCGGTGCCGAATTGAAAGTCGACGGCGGCATCTCCGCGATGTGAGCGACATGCGAAGCGACGCACTGGCGATCTATCCCAAACGCGGTCATGCGCTCGGCCTGGCGAGCCTGTTCCGCAACGGGATGTCGCTGGCTTCGATAGTGCTGAAGCCGCCATCCGTCACGACGAGAGATATCCCACGCGGCGATGGACGCATCGTGCTCGTCATCCCGGCTTTTCTTTCCGGCGATTGGTCGACGGCGGGTCTGCGCGGGTTTCTCTCCGAGATAGGCTATCGCGTTGAAACCGCAGGCGTCGCGCTCAACATCGGGCCGACACCGCGTCTCGTTGCCAAACTCGAGCAGACGCTGCTGCGTCTTGCGGCGTCCGAGGGCCGTCCGATCGACGTGATCGGGCAAAGTCTCGGCGGCGTGCTCGCCCGCGACCTGGCGGAGCGCCATCCCCATTGCGTGCGTCATCTGATCACGCTTTGCAGCCCCATTCGCGTGCCGATCACGACGCCTTTGGCGCCCGCCGCGCGGCTCCTTGGTGCCTTTTACGATTCCGGCTGGCTCGCGCGACGCCACAGAATCGTGGGCCCGCTCCCGGTACCGGTCACCGCGCTCTACAGCGAAGACGACGGTGTCGTCGATTGGCGCGAATGCCTGCAGGATGAACATCCTGGCAGCCGGAATATCCGCGTGTCCGGCGCGCATGCGACGGTGGGCTCGAATCCCTCAGCCCTCATCGCGATCGCAGCAGCGCTCAGTTCGTAACGCGTGCTGCGACTTCTGCAAGAAGAACGCGCGCGCCCTTCTGGCGAAGCAGGCGGTCGGTGATGCGCTGCATCTTGTCTGCGATGGCCGCGACATCGGGCTGCTCGGCAATGCGCACATGCGTGTAGGTGAACGCCATCACGCCGCGGATGTAGCCGTCGCGCAGGACCGGCATGATGCGCCTGGCCTCGGCGCGCAATTCGGGATCGGGAATGTCGAGGCCGATGGCGACCATCAACTGGCCGCCGGGACGCTCTCCGTCCATGATCGTCGCGTACATCGGCTCGAGCATGATGTAGCTCATGGACTGCGTGACTTTGTGCACCGGCGCGGGCGCAGGCGTCGGGTCGGCCGCTTGCGCAGCCGAAGCGACACAAAGGACAAGCAAAAGTGAAAGACTAAAGGCGTAGGATCGCATGGGCTTCTTCGCGCGTTCCTGATCTGAATAGCCCCCTTTTGGTAAATCCGGCGTTCACGCGCCCCAGTCGCTTGGGAAATCGATGACCTCACAAATCCGTCGTATCCTGCCCTTCCTGGCAGGGTTTTTGGCGTTCGCGCCGGCCTTCGCCGCCGACGTTCCCGGCCAGCATTTCGAGATCAGCCCTTCGAGCCTGCCGGCGCCGCACGCGACGCCCGCCGTCGACAACAGCTCGACCGTCGTGCCGCGCCCGGCGAACGCCATCCCCCAGGCGCCACCCGGCTTTACCGTCTCACTCTTCGCTTCAGGCCTGACACATCCGCGCTTCCTCGCGGTCGCGCCCAATGGCGACGTGTTCGTCACCGAACCCGATGCCGGGAAGATCACGGTCTTCGCAGAGCGCGGCGGGAAAATGCACCGGGGCACATTCGCCTCCGGCCTCAACAAGCCGCACGGGATCGCCTTCCATGACGGCGCGCTCTTCGTGGCGGATCTCGTGGCGGTCTGGAAGTTCGGCTATCACGACGGCGCGCTCAAGGCGGGCTCCAAAACCCGTGTGAGCAAGGGTTCGTTCGGGCCGCTCGGCGGACACTTCACGCGCGATATCGCCTTCGGGCCTGACGGCAAGCTCTATCTGGCCATCGGGAGCCTCGGGAACGTAGCCGAGAACCCCCTGCCGCTCGCCGCCGTGTCGCTGGTAGGGACGGACGGCAGCCTGTCGGCTTTCGCGACCGGCCTTCGCAACCCCGTGGGCATCGCGTTTTACCCGGGCACCAATTCGCTCTGGGTGACCGTGAACGAGCGCGACGGCCTGGGCGACGACCTGCCGCCCGACTACTTCACGCATATTTCCCAGGGCGATTTCTTTGGCTGGCCCTACGCCTATATCGGCCCCCACCCCGACCCCGATTTCGGGTCGAAACAGCCCGCGATGGTCGGCAAGACCAGGACGCCCGACCTTCTTTTCCAGGCCCATTCGGCGCCCCTGGGGCTCGTCTTCTACGAGGGGGATCAATTCCCGGCGGACTACAAGGGCGACGCCTTCGTGGCCCTTCACGGCTCATGGAACAGCGCCAAACCCACGGGCTACAAGGTCGTCCGGGTTCGGTTCAAGGACGGCAAACCGGTCGGCGGCTACGACAATTTCCTCACCGGATTCCATGTGGACGACAGCTCGCCGGCCCAGGTCTGGGGCCGCCCCGTGGGACTCGCCGTCGCCGGCGACGGAAGCCTCCTCGTCACAGACGATGCCGGGAAGGCGATCTGGCGGGTGGCATATACGGGGAAATGAGGGCGGTCCGGAGAAAGTCCTCCTACGCCAAGGCTTCGGAGGACACCCTTCGCTGTTTCCCGGCGGTTATGGCCTGCCACCCGAAGCTGCGCAGCAGCGAAGGGTGGTGGAGCTGAGCGGAATCGAACCGCTGGCCTCCTCATTGCGAACGAGGCGCTCTCCCAACTGAGCTACAGCCCCAAATCCGCGCGGGGCGTTGTTCTAGGAATTGGGGCCGGGCGCGTCAAGGCGGCCGCGGCTCCGTTCCCCTGAGGCCTCAATCTTCGCCTTGCAGCTGGGCGAGGACATCGACCTTGCCGGCTTCCACATCCTTCACAGCCGTGGCCGGGTAGCCGATCTTGGCATCGTCGCTCGCAGTCCAGGCGTCGACAATCAGATCGCGCAATTCGTCGACGGCCGCGGCGAGCCGCTCAGCCGCGAAGGCCTTGCCGTCGGCCGTGCAGCCCTCGAACGCGTGCGCCTTCTCGAGGACGTAGAACGGAACGACTTTGGACAACGTGGTCGCGAGATAGCTTCCCGTCCGATCCTGGATCGCGTGCGTATTGGCTTGATAGGGCGCGGTCGCCGCCTGGACGTCGGCTTCGGTCACGCAAGTCCGGATGAACGCGCCCTCGAAATGTCCGTGGGTACCCTTTGCCGTTGTGAACCCTTGCGGATTCGGAAAGTTTCCCCAGCCGTCATAGTGCACCGAAGCGTGCATCGGCTGGCTGCCGTCGCCGACGAAATGCGCCCAATAGCCGAGATCGCGAATGGTCAGCGCCTCACGCGCCACGCGGTCGCGACGAAACCAGGCGCGCGCTTCATCGGTCTTGGCGAATTTCTCGCCTGCCGTATCGACGCGCCAATAAGCGAAGTCCTTCACCAGCTGCTGCCAGCCGTCGATGATCGAATAAGGAAGGTAGCCTGCCTTATATTGATCGCTGCCCGCGGCACGCAGCGCCGTGTCGTAGTCCTCGCGCATGGCCGGCAACGCGCTAAGCGACGGGCCTTCCAGAATTTTTCCGTCATCGGACACGTCGACGTAATGTCCGGGGTCGAGATCGCGGTCGTGCGGATCGCCGCTTCCTTTCGAACGATCCGGCTCGCGCGCCAGTTCGCCCACTGCGATCGCGACGCTTTCGCCCAATACAAACTCGGGAAGCGTTGTCGGCAGATTGCGGATGGCAAGTTCGCCCGTCATGCGGTGGCCTGTCGAGCCCCAGGCCCATGCATTGTGCGGCGCGAATGCAACAAATCCCAAAACAGCGAACGCGGCCGTGGCGCGACGGCGCGTGCGATAGTCGACGATGTTCATGTGATGTCCCTCTCACGCAATCTGCACGCTCATTATTGAAGCTTTGTGACAGTTGCGGCACTGCATCAGTGAGCAGACGCGACGTAGCCTAAACATCTTCTTCACACAAACGTAAACGCACTGTCGCATACGCATGTTTTTTGGGCCCGGGTAGTGGGAACACGCGGCGCGAAAGCGGTGCTGCGGCTCGGGGGGTTTTCTATGCGTCGATGGGACGACGGCGATAGCGCGCGTGCGCGCATCGAGATCATTCCCATGATCGACGTGATGATGTTCCTGCTGGTCTTCTTCGTTCTGATCAGCATCAACGTCATCCCGGCGCTCGGCCTCAAGACGACGTTGCCGAATTCGAAGGCTCCCGAAAAGTTGGAAATCCGTAAGCATGTCGTCATCACGCTGGCGCGTGACGGCACGCTTGAAGTCGACGGTCAGCTGACATCGCTCGCACAACTCGGCGACATCCTTGCCGCCAAGCGCTCCCAGAACCACGATATGGACATCACCATCAATGGTGATGAAGGCGTGACGCTTCAGCATCTTGTCGATGTATTCGACGTGCTGAAGGCCAAAGGCTTCGAAGACGTGGCGATCGCCACCAAGAAGCCGTCGTGAGCCATGGAGGGGACTCTTTCATGGCGCCATATTCTTGCATTCCTGGTCACGCTCACGTCGGCGTGGATGATCTGGAACGGCACGCGGTTGGTTCTGACCGAGCCCGACCGCTCGCGCAGCACAAAGTTGATGCATGTGTCTCTGGCGACGCCGCCGGCGCCCCCCGCACCGCCCAAGGTCATACCGAAACCGCCAAAGCCGGTCGTGACCAAGCAGGTTGTCAGTCGCACGCCGATCGAAACATCGCCGCACGCAATCGGACCGACGGTTGCGGCCAATGCACCGGTCACCTCGCAGAATGCCGCGCCAGCGACACCCACTCCGCCCGCGCCCGCGGCGCCGGCCGAAAATACGACGCTGGAATCGGCCTACGAAGCCAGCGTCAATCAGGCGATTCAGGAACAGAAGCGCTATCCGATGTCGAAGGATGCGCGGCTCACACAACCAAAGGGAACGGTCGTGCTCTGGATCACGCTGAATCGCGCCGGCGAATTGCAGGATGCGGTCATAGACGAATCGGCCGGCAGCATCCTGGATCGCGCGGCGATCGAGACCGTGCACCGCACGTCGTATCCGCCTTTCCCGGCAAGCATCTGGCCGAACGATTCACGGGCGAGACTCAAAGTTGCAATTCACTTTTCGCCGCAGTGACGCGGTAATTTTTCTCAAAAACCAAAGAGGGGAACTATGAGGTATCAATCAAAATTGGCGGCCGTCTTGCTGGCAAGCGCCAGCACGCTCGCTGTCGCACACGCGCAGACTGACAACGTCAGAATTATCGGCCTGCAAGTGGCAGATGCCTCTGCGCAGCCTTCGTCGCCGGAAATCGTGCGCGTCACCGCGGACGATCAGGCGGGCGGCGGTAGCGGCGGCGGCACTGCGACCGGCAATGTCGGGACGATCGACGTGCAGGGCGCCGGCGTAACGTTGGGCTCGGGCTACATCGTTCCGGAAGACGGACCGAAGGAACGCTCCACCGTCACGCGCGCGGCCATCAACGGGCTTCTCCCGACGATGAACCCGTATCAGGCGATCTCGATCCTGCCGGGCGTCAATCAGTTCCAGGACGATGCGCTTGGTCTTTCGGGCGGCACGCTGCGCGTGCGCGGCCTGACCTCTTCGCAGATGGGCTTCACGATCAACGGCGCGCCCGTCAACGATTCGGGCAATTTCGCCGTCTACCCGCAGGAATATATCGACACTGAAAACCTCGATCAGGTCTGGGTGGCGCAAGGTTCGACCGACGTCGACGCGCCGCATGTGGGCGCTTCGGGCGGCAATATCGGCATTGTCACGCGTCAGCCGCTCGACGCGTTCAACGTCGAGGCCGACGTCACCACGGGCCAGCTCGAAGCTCTGCGCGAATTCGTGAGCCTCGACACGGGCTGGATCGGCGACTTCAAAGGCTTTGCTTCCTACTCGCACGCCGAAGCCGACAAATGGCGTGGCGCCGGTCGTGACGACAAATACCACACGGACGGCTACCTGCTTTATCAGCTCCGTCCGCACAGCTCGGTCGGCTTGACCTGGGCGTACAATGACGGCTTCGACAACTCTTATCGTTCCTATACCGACTCGACATTCTTCCCCAGCATCTCTGCGCTTCAGGCCTTCAACTCGATCGGCCGGAAATTCGATTACGACACATTCTGGGGCACGCCCGGTTATGCCGTCGTTTTGTCGGGCCCCAGCGCCGGACCAAATCCGAAGACCTTCGTCACCAATCCCGAATTCCCGACGACCAACACCACAAACGTCACCAACGCCTATAGCCTGAACCTCAATCCGTTCCGCAACGTCGTCGCGACGCTGCCCGTGCATATCCAGCTGAGCGACAATCTGCGCTGGGATACCAATGGCTACCTTTGGTGGGGATCCGGCGGTGGCAGCTTCGGCACGACCCTGACCGAAGGCGGCGCCGTGAACGGTTACACGGTTCCGGTGGAATATGGCGATCCCGCAGGCACCAAGAACACCATTCTCGCCTATGAAAGCTCGGTCACGCGGACGTTCCGCCCCGGCGTAACGTCGAAGGTCGTCTACGACCTGGACAATTATACGTTCAGCTTCGGCGGCTGGATGGAACACGCCGAGCATCGCCAGACCGAACCGTTCAGCGTCGTCAACACCAACGCGACGCCTTGCGACCCATGGCTCGTCAATCTCAATGCCAGCAATCAATGCGTGATCCGCGGCGCAAGCGGGATCGGCGGTTCAGGCCCTCTCGAAGGTCGCGACTTCCTCACCAGTTCCGTGGGCCAGGCAGTCTTCGGCGAAGCTCAAGGCCGCTTCTTCGACGATGCCTTGAAGATCACCGCCGGCATCTCCTACCGCGACATCCATCGGTCGATGTACGATTATCTGCCGACCTGCGCGGTCAACGCGTCAGCCGCAAACTGCTCGGCCATCACGCCGGCATTCTTTGCGTCGACCACGTGGACGCAGTCGTCCGCTTACCAGTTCTTCAACGCGGCGAAAGTGGGCAATGCGGCAGCCTATGCGGCGATGCAGGCTTACGCGGCCAACCCGCACGCCAACTTCAGCGGCGTGCTGCCGGAGTTCAGTGCAACCTACGACATCGACCCCTTCCAGCAATTGTTCGCCGACGCGTCGACCGGCTACCGCACGCCGTCGAACTTCGTCTTCAACACCTTCAACAGCAGTTCGAGCCCGACGCTCCTCGAAATCACCAACGTCAAATCGGAGTTCACCTGGTCCTATGAAGCGGGCTATCGCTTCCACGGCGATTTCCTGACGGCCTCGGGAACGGTGTGGTTGCAGGATGTCAGCGACTATCAGGCCAGCGTTCAGCTCGATCCGCAGGACTATACGACCTCCAATATCGGTGGCGTGAAGATCTACGGCATCGACGCCGAAGCGGGCACGAAGCCCTGGCACGGCTTCACGTTCTACGCGTCCGCCGAATTGGAGAACAGCGTCCTCGCCAACAATGTGGCAGCGTCGAGCTCCGGCGGCGTCGTCCAATACGTCGCGTCCAAAGGCAAGCAACTGGTCGACACGCCGAACTGGATCGTATCCACGACGGTCGGTTACGAAAATGAAGGCTTCTTCGCCAGCGTCACGCCGCATTGTTACGGCGAACGCGCAACCGCTCTCCTGAACGACGAGTTCATTCCGGCGAACTGCACGTTGGATGCGTCGGCAGGCTACAAGCTCGACGAGGGCTGGGGCAGCCTGAAAGACGCCAAGCTTGA
>Ga0181525_10003616_pt1 | contig 12129 bp, 10 predicted proteins | sample PEATcosm2014_Bin_48_FD_121100 | JGI IMG/M metagenome (GOLD analysis project Ga0181525, IMG submission 121100) | Peatland microbial communities from MTU Mesocosm Facility, Houghton, MI, USA - PEATcosm2014_Bin06_10_metaG | ecosystem: Environmental > Terrestrial > Soil > Wetlands > Peat | place... | reverse complement strand
GGCCCTGAACGCCGAGAACGCCGCAGCAGCAGCCGCCGAGCCCGAGAAGAACCGCCTGTTCGTCACCATTGCCGGGCTGGGCGCGGAGCTGCCGCCGCTCGACCGCCTGCGCACCATTTATCCGCGCTACATCGAGGCGCAAGCAAGCGCCGGCCCGGACGGGCTCGCCGTCCTGCCGTTCCGCGCCGGCACGCCTTATGACAGCGAAGATTTAGTCTATCTCGGCGCCAATCCGGAGCAGTTCTTCACCCGTTGCACGCGCGCCGCCCGCGCCGTGCCAGGCACCTGCATTCACGAACGCGCACTCGACGCGACCGAGATCACGTTCCGCTTTCCGCGCGATTGGCTGGCCGATTGGCGCAACGTGGCCGCGAGCTTCGACCGGCTCGTCGCCCAGCTGCACCCGCCGCAACGCTGAAATGGATTATTGATCGAGATCGGTGGCGAGAATTGCCATCTGGAAATTATAGGACAGATCGTCGTCCTCATCGTCGACGAACAAGACGCCGATGAACTCCTCGCCGATATAGACTTCGGCGGAATCGTCCTTCTTCGGCCGCGGCACGACGCGGATGCGCGCATTGCCGAACAGCTTCTTGAGATAGGCGTCGAGCTTTCTGACTACCTGGACATCCACCGCGGGTAACTCCTCTTCGCTCCGCGCATAACACGCGGCGACAGCATCAACAATCAAGCCGTTAGATTTCGTCGTGAAAAATCTGATCCATGGTCCGCGCCGGCTCCGGGCAGCCGGCGACGCCGACCACTTTGGCCGGTACGCCGGCGACGGTGACATTGTTCGGCACCGGCTTGACCACCACCGAGCCGGCCGCGATGCGCGCACAGTGCCCGACCTCGATATTGCCGAGTATTTTGGCGCCGGCGCCGATCATCACGCCGTAGCGGATTTTCGGATGGCGATCTTCGTGTTCCTTGCCGGTGCCGCCGAGCGTCACGTCGTGCAGGATGGAAACGTCGTCTTCCACCACCGCGGTCTCGCCGACGACGAGGCCGGTGGCGTGATCGAGGAAGATACCGCGGCCGATGCGCGCGGCGGGATGGATGTCGCACTGGAACACCGCGGACGAGCGGCTTTGCAGGTAAAGCGCGAAATCGTGGCGGTCCTTCCCCCACAGCCAATGCGCCAACCGATAGGTCTGGATGGCGTGGAAGCCCTTGTAGTAGAGCACCGGTTCGATCAGGCGGTGGGTCGCCGGATCGCGGTCAACGGTCGCCATGATGTCGGCGCGGAAGGCCTCGCCGATCGCGGGGACGTCCTTGAGCGCGTCCGCGTAAGCCTGCCGGATCAATTCCGCCGAAACCGCGGAATGGTCGAGGCGGCCCGCCAGCCGGTGGACGACGGCCGCTTCGAGCGTGTCGTGGTGCAACACGGTCGAATAGATGAGGGTGGTGAGCTCCGGCTCACGACGGACCGCTTCCTCGGCCTCGCGGCGGATCCGCGCCCAAACCGGATCGACCTTATCGAGTGCCGGCTTAGCCTGATATTGCGCCATCGCTATGTCTCCCGGAACGGCGTGTTGTTCTATCATATTGGGCGGCGTACCACCCAAAACCAAGGGGCAGGGTTTATAGGCCATTGGCCGTAAAATTCCGGCCAATGGCCTAGTTTGCGGGCTGTTCAGCCAAAAATGCCAGTACGGCGGACTTAAAGGCTCTGTCGCCGACCGCCAGCATGTGGTCGCGGCCGGGTATGACCACGGCCTTGGCGCCGGGGATCAGCGCCGCAAGCTCCTGCGGCGAACCGGCGATCGGGTCGAGACTGCCGACCGCCACCAGGAGCGGGACCGCGATCCTGCCAACTTCGGCGCGGCTCAACGTCTCGCGCGAGCCGCGCAGACAGGCGGCGAGCGCGCGCAGGTCGGATTTCGTCTGCTCGGCGAAGGCGCGAAACATGTAGCCGGTCGGATCGGAGACCTCGGCGAGCGACGGCGCTTCCAGCGCCAGCGCAATCGTTTCCGGCAGCCCCACCCCCTCGACCAGCCGAATGCCGAGGCCGCCGAGCACGGCCGAACGCACGCGATCCGGATGCGACAGCGCCAGGAATGCCGTAATCCGCGCACCCATGGAATAACCCATGACGTCGGCACGCGGCAGGCCGAGGTGGTCGATCAGCGCGCGCACGTCCTCGGCCATGACGGCACTGCGATAGTCGGCCGGATCGTAAAGCTTGCCCGAGGCGCCGTGGCCGCGGTTGTCGAACGCGATGACGCGGCGGCCGGCGCGCGTGAGCGTCGTCACCCAGCCCGGCGCGACCCAGTTCACTTCCTTATTGGACGCGAAGCCATGCACGAGCACGATCGGCTCGCCCTCGCCCTCGTCGAGAAAGGCGATCTCCACGCCGTCATGGGTGAATTGCGGCATGGCCAGACCATACGATCCAATCGGCCGGCTCGCAAAGCACCACCGTGCAAAAGCATCATGCGGCAAAGCATAGTGCCAGCGCCGCCGGATCGGGCTAGGCTAAGGTACAAGACTATAAAAATCGGGAGGATCGGATGCAGCGGATATGGCTCTCATGCTTTGCCGCGCTGTTGGTATTGTCCAGCGGCGACGCGCGGGCTCAGCAAATCTCCGACGACGTGGTGAAGATCGGCGTGCTGACCGATCTATCGGGTCCGGCGGCAACGGCCACGGGTCCGGGATCGGTTGCGGCCGCGCAAATGGCGGTCGACGATTTCGGCGGCAAGGTTTTGGGCAAACCGATTCAGCTAATTTCCGCCGACACCCAAGACAAGCCCGACATCGCTTCCGGGATTGCCCGGCAATGGTACGACACCGACCAAGTCGATCTGATCGTCGACGTGCCGGTCTCCGCGGTCGGCTTGGCGGTGCAGCAGGTCGCCAATGACAAGAAGAAGCTTTTCATCACCCATTCGACCGGCACGGCAGATTTCCACGGCAAGTTCTGCTCGCCCTATGCCATGCAATGGGTCTTCGATACGCACGCGCTTGCCGTCGGCACCGCGCAAGAGGTCACCAAGCGCGGCGGCAATACCTGGTTTTTCCTGACGGCGGATTATGCGTTCGGACATGCATTGGAACGCGATGCGACGGCAGTGATCGAGCAGAATGGCGGCAAGGTGGTGGGCTCGGTCGCGCATCCGTTCGCGACGCCGGACCTGTCCTCGTTCATTCTCCAGGCGCAGGCCTCCAAAGCGAAGATCATCGGCATCGCCAGCGGTCCGCCCGACAACGTCAATGCCATCAAGCTCGGCGGCGAATTCGGCATCTTCCAGGCCGGCCAGCAGATGGCGGGACTTCTGGTCCTGATCACCGACGTCAATGCGCTCGGCTTGAAAGCGGCGCAGGGCTTGTTGCTCACCACCTCGTTCTACTGGGACATGGACGATCAGACCCGCGCCTGGTCGAAGCGCTACTTCGCCAAGATCAATCGCATGCCGACGATGTGGCAGGCCGGCGTCTATTCATCGGTCACGCATTATCTCAAAGCCGTCCAAGCGGCCGGCACCGACGAGCCGCTGACGGTCGCGGCCAAAATGCGTGACATGCCGGTCGAAGATTTCTTCTCGCGCAACGGCCATCTGCGCGAAGACGGGCTGATGGTGCACGATCTCATCCTGGTCCAGGTCAAGAAGCCGGAGGATTCGAAATATCCGTGGGATTATTACCACATCCTCACGCATATCCCCGGCGCGCAGGCGTTCGGACCGCCCAATCCGGCGTGTCCCCTGGTCAAGGGTTGATCGCCACTAGCTGCGCTTGGCGCGCACCGCGCAGCTTGCGCCGCATGAGATGGCGTTGCGTCATCCGTTCGACGGCGGCTTTGCAGGAGGAGCAGAAGCCGAACAGCGCGAAGGCGGCCCAGAACAGCCACAGCGCCAAATCGAACGCGCTCGCGGTGAGCACGATCGCGGCGCGGCCCAGAAGTTTTATGATCGCGCGCGTCTTGCCGCCCTTGGCGGCGGCGAGCCGCGCCAGGCGCGACATGTCTTGCGGCTCTTCGGCGACGGCAAGGCCGTCCAGCGCAGCCTGCGTGCCGGCCTTGCTCTCGACGCGCCCGGCATTCTCCGCGAGTTCGACCAAGCCGCCAGCCTCCTCGACCTTCACGACCTCGCGCGCGGCGCGCACCACGAGGACCGGATTGAGCCGCCCGGTGCGCCGCGCCGCCTTGACCAGCGAGACGCCAAGCCGTTCCGGCACCGTCGCACCGGCTGTCGCGTAGGTCACCGCAGTGATGCCAATCCCCACACCGGCAAGCCCGAGAATCCACGGATCGTAATGCTGCCCGGTCAGGTAGCGCATGCCTTCGCGGGCGGCGTCGCGGATGTCGCCGAACACGAAAAGATCGCCGAACGCAGTGCCGGCAAGGCTTGCAAGATCGGCGGGCTCGCCGGTCCACAGACCGCGGACAAACCGGCCGGCGGTATTGGCAGCCGACGCTTGTTTCGCGCTCGCGTCGCTCGCCGTCCGGGCCAAAGCCGGATCGATAGCAACGTTACGATCCGCCGCCAGCGCGACAAAGCTCTGCGCGAGATCGACGTCGCCGGACGCCAGCGCGGAACGGATTTCGCGCTCCGCGACATCGCGGCTAAAAGCGCCGTCGAGTCCCAGATCGGCTGTCTGCACCGGGTCGTTCGCGGCGGCCAGCCGATCGCCTGCGGCGACACCGCCGCGAAAGAGTGTCAACGCGGCAACAGCGAAAATGACGGCGCCGAGAAGCGCAAAGGCCGGATGGCGCACGGCCCGGAGCAGCAGGTTTTGGCTCATGCCTTGAAGTCTGCCTTCAAATTCCGAAATGGTCTGCCTGCGATTTGCGGCTTTTTCACAACAAATGGCCACCGTGACACCTTAGCTGGAAAGCCTTGCTGGAAATCGCGCCGTCGGCCCGCTATGGTGCTGGCCGATCAGGAGGCCGATAGCGAGACCATGACGGACAATATCGTTCCGCACTTCCACAACGACCTGGGCGTTGCGGTCATAGAGATCGGCGCCAGGGAATTCATGTGTGTCGGCGCCAAACCGCCGTTCGATCACCCGCACGTCTATTGCGACATGGGCGGCGACGCCGAATATGTCTGCCCCTATTGCTCGACGCTCTACCGCCACAACCCGGCGCTCGCCCCTAATGAAGCCCGGCCGGCGGAATGTGCCTTCGATACCGCCGCCTAACACGCTTGGCACTAGCCCTTGGCGACATCCTCGCGCACCGTCATCGTCGCCGGCGCCGGGATCGGCGGGCTCACGGCCGCGCTGGCGCTGGCTCGCGGCGGATTTCACGTGCTGGTGTTGGAACAGGCCGAGCGGCTCGAGGAAACCGGCGCCGGCGTCCAGCTTTCGCCTAACGCCACACGAATCTTTATGGATCTCGGCGTCGGCGATCGGCTGCGGCCGCACGTCGTCGCGCCGTCGACCTTGCGCGTGCTCACGGCGCGGAGCGGCCGCGAAATCGTGCGTATTCCGCTCGGCCAAGCAGGCGAGCGTTACGGCGCGCCGTATTGGATGATCCATCGCGGCGATCTACAGGCGGCACTCGCCGCCGCTGCGGCGCAGCAGCTCAACGTCACCATCAAGCTCGGCATGCGCATGGAGGATTTCGCCACGCATCAGCATGGCGTCACTGTGTCGGCGGGCGGCGCCACCGGCGTCTGGCATGAGCGCGGCCATGCGCTGATCGCGGCCGACGGGCTGTGGTCGCAGACATCCGCGCGCATCGGCTCCAAGGAGCCGCCGCGTTTTGCCGGCCGCACGGCGTGGCGCGCGCTGGTGGCGGCGAAGGACGTTGCGCCCGAATTCCGCGATCCGCTGGTTCATCTTTGGCTCGGCCGCGACGCCCATCTGGTGCATTACCCGGTCAAAGGCGGCAAAGTGATCAACATCGTTGTCATCACCGCGGACGATTGGAGCGGACCGGGCTGGAGCGAGCCGGCGACCCGCGTCGATCTGCTGCGGCATTTCTCCGCTGCACATTGGGCGCCGCCGGCGCACGCGCTGATCCGCGTGCCGGAAGCCTGGCTGAAATGGGCGCTCTACGAGCGCCGGCCGCTGACCAACTGGTCGCATGGCGCCGCCGCGCTTCTCGGCGACGCCGCCCATCCGATGCTGCCGTTTCTGGCACAGGGCGCGGCCATGGCCATCGAGGATGCCGCGGTGGCGGCGCGCTGCTTGGCGCGCATGCCGGACGACGCGGCCGCTGCGCTGCGGACTTATGCGGCGATACGGCGCGCGCGCACCCGCAAAGTGCAGCGGCTGGCGGCGCGCAATGGCGAGCGCTATCACCTCAAGGGCGTGCAAGCTATGGTGCGTAACGCGGCGATGCGCGCCGCAGGCGGTGACCGGCTCTTGCGCCATTACGATTGGCTTTATGATTGGCGGCTACCCGCAGCGCTGTCGATCCCGTGAAGGCCGGAGACAATGCCAGCGACCGAAATGTTGTTCCCCACTACGATCGCAGGCAGCCTGCCGAAACCGGCCTGGCTCGCCGCGCCGAACAAGCTATGGGCGCCGTGGCGGCTCGACGGCGAAGAGCTTGCCGTCGCCAAGGACGACGCCACGCTGCTTGCGATCAAGCTCCAGGAGGACGCCGGCATTGATATCGTCGGCGACGGCGAGCAATCGCGGCAGCATTTCGTGCATGGTTTTCTCGAAGCGGTCGACGGTATCGACTTCGACAAACGCATCGAAATGGGCATCCGTAACGATCGCTACAAGGCGATGTGCCCGACCGTCGTCGGTCCGTTGCGGTTGCGGACGCGCGTGCATGCCCGCGAGGCGCGGCTGGCGCGCGCGCACACCAAGCGCAAGCTGAAATTCACTTTGCCCGGACCGATGACCATCGTCGACACCATCGCGGACGCCCACTACGGCGATCGGGTGAAAATGGCGTTTGCCTTCGCGGCGCTGCTCAATGAAGAGGCGCGCGGCCTCGCCGCCGACGGCGTCGATGTCATCCAGTTCGATGAGCCGGCCTTCAACGTTTACATGGAGGACGCCGCCGGCTGGGGCATCGAAGCGCTGCACCGCGCCGTCGAGGGCGTCGGCTGCGTGAGCGCCGTGCATATCTGCTATGGCTACGGCATTCCGGCCAATATCGAATGGAAAGCGACGCTCGGCGCCGAATGGCGGCAATACGAGAAATTCTTTCCGGCCTTGGCGAAAAGCCGGATAGGCCAGGTATCGCTCGAATGCATCAATTCGCACGTGCCGATGAGCGTATTGAAGCTGCTTCACGGTAAGGACGTGCTGATCGGCGCCATCGACGTCGCCACCGACGAGGTCGAAACACCGGAACAAGTGGCCGCCGTGATCGCAAAAGCGGCAGAATTCGTTCCTGCGCAAAGAATCATCGTTGGCACCAATTGCGGGATGGCGCCGATGCGCCGCGAAATCGCCGCAATGAAACTCGATGCACTCGCCCGGGGCGCGGCGCTTGCACGAAAAGAATTCACCTAACTCCCGGGTAAGCGCTCTCCAAAACTCATCGGTAGGATTTTCTTAAAGTTTCGCCGATTGGATGGCGGGACTTTGCAATGGGAAGCGCAATGACTGTGCCGTTCGTGTCGACTGTGGCTTTTGCCGATCATAATGGGAAGACCGCGCACCTCAAGTATGGCGTCTCCGCCGGAAACGAGCGTGAAGCCCGCAGCGAGTTGCAGCGGCGCTTTCTGAGCCAAGAGCTCTATAAATTTTCGATTTTGGAGATTCGCCCCGCCACGTCGAGCGAAGCCGAAACGCTCAACCTGTCGGCGGGCGGCATCAAGCTCTTGAACTGACCCGCCGCGCCGCCGACCGGCGCTTGAATATGGCGGCGCGGGCCATCATCGGTCACTGCGCGACAGAACTTCGATCAACTCGCCGACTTTGCGCCGCTGCTCGGCTTTGTTGCCCGACGCGATGGCGTGCTCGACGCAATGCGCCGCATGATCGGCGAGGATTTCCTCCTCGGCGCGGCGTAACGCGGCGCGCGCCGCCGTGAGCTGGGTCACGATATCGATGCAATAGCGATCGTCCTCGACCATGCGCGCCAACCCGCGCACTTGGCCCTCGATCCGTTTGAGCCGCTTGAGCACCGACGTCTTGGCAGATGACTGCATGCGGGTTTATATACCCCTACCGGGTATCTGTTTCAAGCAGGTTCGATCGTGCAGCAATCGGCTCATTTGGCAGACACGCAGAAAACCGTCCAGGAAACCGCGATCGATCCGGTTTGCGGCATGACGCTCGACCCGGCGACGAGCCGGCATCACTACACCGTCCACGATCACGCCTATCATTTCTGCTCGGCCGGCTGCCGGACCAAGTTTGCCGCCGATCCGCAAAAGTACCTCGAAAAGCGCCCCAGCCCTTCCGGGGCCGCGGCCGAAGGCGCGATCTACACCTGCCCGATGCATCCACAGATCCGCCAAGTGGGGCCGGGCAATTGCCCGATCTGCGGGATGACACTGGAGCCGGTCGAGGCGACGGTGGATGTTGGCGAGAGTCGCGAACTCGCGGACATGACCCGACGGTTCTGGGTTGGCCTCGTTTTGACTTTGCCGGTCTTCGTCCTGGAAATGGGGGGGCACATCCCCGCCCTCGGCCTCGATAGTCTCGTTCCGCCGCGCATCTCCAACTGGATTCAATTTGCTTTGTCGACACCGGTCGTGTTGTGGGCGGGGTGGCCGTTCTTCGAGCGCGCCTGGGCCTCGGTCATGCACCGCAGCCTGAACATGTTCAGCCTGATCGCTCTCGGGACGGGCTCAGCCTACCTCTACAGCCTCTTTGCGACCTTTGCGCCGGACATGTTCCCCGTAGGCTTCCGCGAGATGGGCGGCACGGTCGCCGTTTACTTCGAAGCCGCCGCCGTGATCACCGTGCTGGTATTGCTGGGCCAGGTGCTGGAACTGCACGCCCGCGAGCAGACCGGCGGCGCGATCCGCGCCTTGCTCAAACTGGCGCCGAAGACAGCGCGCCGCCTCAATGCTGGAGGCGACGATGAGGACGTCGCGCTCGAACTGGTTCAGGTCGGCGATCGTCTCCGCGTGCGGCCGGGCGACGGCGTGCCGGTTGATGGTGAAGTGCTCGAGGGCAAGAGTGCCGTGGATGAGTCCATGGTCACTGGCGAGTCGATGCCCGCCGCCAAGCAACCCGGCGATAAGCTTATCGGCGGTACCGTGAACGGCACCGGTTCCCTGGTTATGCGCGCCGACAAAGTAGGCGCGGATACGATGCTCGCGCGCATCGTGACAATGGTCGCAGAGGCGCAACGCAGCCGGGCGCCAATTCAGCGCATGGCAGACACCGTGTCGGGCTACTTCGTCCCAGCCGTGCTTGGCGTGGCTCTCGTTGCCTTCATCGCCTGGGCTGTTTGGGGCCCCGCTCCCGCACTTTCTTATGCCCTGATAGCGGCGGTCTCCGTCCTCATTATCGCTTGCCCTTGTGCGCTTGGCCTCGCCACTCCGATGTCGATCGGCGTCGGCGTCGGCAAAGGGGCCGGCGCCGGCGTCCTGATCAAGTCGGCCGAGGCTCTTGAGCGCATGGAGAAAGTCGACACCCTGGTCGTCGACAAAACCGGCACGCTCACGGAAGGCAAACCCAGGGTGACGGCCATCGTTCCGGCCGCCGGACTGCCGGAGTCCGAAATTCTGCCGTTGGCAGCCAACCTTGAGCGCTCCAGCGAACACCCTCTCGCCGCAGCCATCGTCAATGCTGCACGGGATCGCAATGCTGCAATCCAAGAGCCCACGGCGTTCAACTCCGTCACCGGCAAGGGTGTCACCGGCAAGATCGGCGACCGGTTCGTGGCGCTGGGCAACGCCAAGCTGATGGCCGATCTTGGCATCACGCTCGGCGATCTTGAAGACAAAGCCGACAAGCTTCGCAGCGACGGGGCGACAGCCCTGTTTCTCGCGGTAGACGGCAAGCCGGGTGGCGTGATCGCCATTGCCGACCCCATCAAATCAACGACGCGAGCGGCGCTGGATAGCCTCCGGAACTACGGCATACGGATCGTGATGCTGACCGGCGACAACAAAACGACCGCCGAAGCTGTGGCCCACAAGCTCGGCATCAAAGAAGTCGAAGCCGACATCCTGCCGCAGGACAAGAACCGGGTTGTCAAAAAACTTACGGCCGAAGGGCGCATCGTCGCCATGGCCGGCGACGGCGTGAACGACGCCCCGGCCTTGGCCGCAGCCGCGGTCGGCATCGCCATGGGAACCGGAACCGAAGTCGCGATCCAGAGCGCCGGGATTACCTTGGTGAAGGGTGATCTTGCCGGTATCGCCCGCGCCATCGTCCTGAGCCGGGCGACCATGCGCAACATTCGCCAAAATCTGGTATTTGCATTCGCTTATAATGCCATCGGTATCCCGATTGCCGCAGGTGTCCTCTATCCGGCCTTCGGTCTCCTTCTCAGTCCGGTCGTTGCCGCGCTGGCAATGTCGCTCAGCTCCGTTTCCGTTATCGCGAACGCGCTGCGCTTGCGGTACGTGCCGCTCTAAGCTTGCCTATCGCCACGTCCCGCGCACGCGCTGCCGGATATCGACCGGCACGCGCACCGTCTTCGGCGCGGCCGGCGCCGCCGCGGCGGGCGGCCAGCTGCAACTTTCAAAGTGTTCGAGCAGGCCGGCCGGGATGAAGCGGGTTCGAGCCGCGTACATGTGACGGTCGCCGTTGCTGCGCTGGCCATGCACGAAGAACCGCTGCGGAATGATGATGTCGAGGTGGTCTCGCGCCCGCGTCATGGCGACGTAAAGGAGCCGGCGCTCTTCCTCAATCTCCGCGCCCGTTCCGGTTGCCAGATCGGACGGCAAGCAGCCGTCGACGGCGTTGAGGACATAGACCGACTTCCACTCCTGTCCTTTCGCCGAGTGGATGGTCGAAAGAATGAGATAATCCTCGTCAAGGAGCGGCGCGCCCGATCGGTCGCTCGTGGCATCCGGCGGATCGAGCGTGAGCTCGGTGAGAAATCGCTCGCGGGTCGGATAGGTCGACGCGATCTGGACGAGTTGCAGGAGATCGGCCTGCCGCAATGCGGCATCTTCGTGCATGCGCTGCAGATGCGGCTCGTACCAGCGGCGCGCAAGATCGAGTTCGGCGGGCCAGCCGGCGGCGCCCGAGCGGACGAGACCGACGGCTTCGACGAATGCCGGCCAATGCTCCGCGGCGGCAGCCGGCGGCTTGAATTCGCCGAGAGCCAGGATCGGATCGGCAAGTTCGGCGATGCGGTCGAGCGCCTTGGCCGCCGTCGCCGGACCGATCCCGGGCAATAGCTGAATGACCCGGAAGCCGGCGACGCGGTCGCGCGGATTTCCCGCCCAGCGCAACAGCGCCAGCATGTCCTTGATGTGCGCGGCTTCGAGAAATTTCAGCCCGCCGAATTTCACAAACGGAATGTTGCGGCGGGTCAGCTCGACTTCCAGCGGACCGCTATGGTGCGAGGTGCGGAACAGAACGGCTTGCGATTTCAGCGCCAGCCCGGCCTCGCGGTTCTGCAAAACCTTGTCGACGATATAGAGCGCCTGGTCGGACTCGTCGCGCACGCCGACCAGCCGCGGGCGCTCGGCAGAGGCGCGTTCCGACCACAAGTTCTTGGTGAAACGCTCCGCGGCCAAGCCGATCACGGCGTTTGCCGCCGCCAGGATCGGCTGCGTCGAACGATAATTCTGTTCCAGCGTCACGACCTCGGCCGGCGGCGAGAAATGGCCGGGAAAGTCGAGAATATTGCGTACCGTCGCCGAGCGAAACGAATAGATCGCCTGCGCGTCATCGCCGACCACGGTCATGCCTTTGCCGTTCGGCTTGAGCGCCAGAAGGATCGAGGCTTGCAGTCGATTGGTGTCCTGATATTCGTCGACCAGGACATGATCGAACCGCCCGGAGACATCTTCGGCGATCGACGGCTCTTGCATCATGTGCGCCCAATACAACAGGAGATCGTCGTAATCGAGCACGTTGTGCGCCTGCTTGACCTCGACATAGCAAGCGAACAGCCGGCGCAGCTCGTCCTGCCACATCGCGCACCACGGAAAGGACGCGCCGAGCACTTCATCGAGCGCTGTCTCTGCGTTCACCGTGCGCGAATAGATCGAAAGGCACGTGCTCTTGGCCGGAAAGCGCTCTTTGGTCTTGGAGAATCCGAGATCGTGCCGCACGAGGTTCATCAGATCG
>Ga0181525_10003614_pt1 | contig 12134 bp, 8 predicted proteins | sample PEATcosm2014_Bin_48_FD_121100 | JGI IMG/M metagenome (GOLD analysis project Ga0181525, IMG submission 121100) | Peatland microbial communities from MTU Mesocosm Facility, Houghton, MI, USA - PEATcosm2014_Bin06_10_metaG | ecosystem: Environmental > Terrestrial > Soil > Wetlands > Peat | place... | reverse complement strand
TGTCCCTGCTGCCGTCGTCCACGACGACGATTTCGTGCGGCACGCTGTTCAGGGTAAATTCCAGGTGCAGATGTTCGAGGGTGGCGGGCAGGGAACCGGCCTCGTCACGCGCGGGGATGACCACGCTGAACAGTTTCAGTGGCGCGGCGTTTGGCGGCGGCGTGGATGGCGGTTTCATCAGAGTTTCCCCGGATTAAAATTATCGTGCGGCGCGGGTTTGACAATCCCGGTCATGTTTTTCCTTCTTGCCAGCCCACGCAAATACCTCTGTGCCGGAGATTCGACCTTCTTAAACACAATGATCGAAATGATTTGAGTCATTATGAACAGGATGGCTGTAATGAATATCCCGGTAAGCAAATTGGTGATGGTGAAATGATAATGTTCAAACGCGCCTTTTAAAACGCGTATGATCAGGTCGTGGATCATATAAAAGGCGAAGCTGCTCATGCCGAGCAGTTCGACCCAAGGATGCGAAAGAAATTGTGCCAGCCATCCCCGGCCATAAGCCAGTCCATAAATCAACAGGGCGGCGCCCGGTGCGGTCAGAAGCCCGAGTTGAAAAAACGGAGTCCAGTCCTCGGCGCATATCGCCAGAATCATCAGGACGCATCCTGCGGCAATGCAAAGATGGATGGTGGAATTTTTTGGAGACCGGCCTTTGAGATAGCAGACGGCGGTCACGACGCCCACGATGAATTCCGGAGTCTGAGCCGGTGCAAAACGGCCGGGCCAGAGGGCGAAGTGCATTGCCCAGATTCCCGCCGACACGGCCAGGATGATGGCTGTCAGAAAACCCAGGACGACGACGGAGGCCAGCCGTTTGAATGAAAGGCCCAGCCAGATCAGGGCGGGTGTCAGCAGGTAGAAAAACATTTCGCAGCTGATGCTCCAGGCCGGCACGTTAAAATGGTCGGCGGCGTTCAGGTGATTGACGGGCAGGATGCATTGCAGGAGGGATAATTGCAGGATGAGCGCCATCCAGCTCCAATCCCGGTGATGGCCGGCAATCTCGATGGGAATGGCGATTAAAAGCGTGAGCAGATATAGCGGGTAGATTTTCGCCAGACGATCCCAGATGAACCGGCTGTAACTTCCCACGCCCACCCCGTTGCCGAACAGCGCGGCGTAGTTGTATGTCAAAATGAAACCGCTCAGGACAAAAAAAACCTCCACGCCAAAACCGCCGAGGTTGTAACCGGAAGCCAGCCTTGGTGCAAACCAGGTGTTTCCGGGGAGGGTGTTGACGTGGGCAAAAAAGACAAAGCTCGCTGCAAAAAAGCGAATGCCGGTCAACGCCGGCAGTTCAGGGGCTTTCATACGGCCCGGGCGCAATCATTGAGGCACCATCCAAACATGACTGATTTTGCCCACAAAATCGCACAAAGCAAAAGCAAATTGCCGGCGTGTGCGGCGGGCATGACGGTGAAGATTTATATTTTTGATTGCCGGCTTCATGTCGGTTAGGGGGAGGTCAATTTGGCGGACGGGCTTTTAAAGTTTTTTCTCAACCCATATCTGACCCGGTCAAAGGGGATTTCCACCGTCAGTATTAAAACAGCGGAGAAACACAGCGCCGCGAGAAGGAGCAGCAGCGGGTTTGAAATGGAGAAATGATGTTGAGCAAAGGCGGCAACGACGCCGTGGCATAAAAAAAGCGGATAGGAAAACAGCCCCAGGATTTTATCCCATCCCGCCTTTGGTGAAAACCGGTCAAGACAGGGGATGATTGCGATGGCCGCCAAATATCCCACGCTCACGTTTATATGAATCCCGGTAAGAAGCCCGGAATGAAAGACCTTGCTGCCGGCGAATGCGACCAGCAAGGCAAACATTGTCACCCAAAGCTTTTTGATGAAGGAGAAATCCTTGCGGTTGATCAATATGCCGCTCACAAAGGCAAACAGTATCCCCGGCAGTCCCGTGTAGGCCAGGAAGGTGGAACAGGGCAGAAATGGCGAGATTGCAAAAAGCGAAAGGCTCGATGCCAGGACAATCCGCAACGTCTTCGTGGAGCACAGGACAAGAAGGGGAACGAGCAGGTAGAAATGGGCTTCGCACGCAAGAGACCATGCGGGTGCGATCAGAATGTTAATGCCCGTGAAATAACTGTAGTTCAACGGGAGGAGTGCAATGTTGGCAATGGATTCAATCCACGACGGATGATTTTCAATGGCCGCCAGCAACAAGACGACGAGGTAGAGCGGATAAATCCGCAGCAAACGGTCCCAATAGAAACCACTGGTTCCCAGCTTTCTGCTCTGTCGTTCCATCAGCAGACCTGAAAGTGTGTAAAAGGAGACCACCGCCCACTGGCCGGGATTGAACCCCGCATATTGCACCCCAAAATGACTCAAAGCCACAAGTGATGCCAGGATGAAACGATAGGTGCCAAACATACAACGTCACAACCGGTTCCACCAGACCGCCGTGGGTTTTGGAACGTCAAATGTCACCCGCTCTTCCGGACTTTTCAGGGTGTAAATGGAATAGGACGTCGGCTTGAGAGAGAAATGGCCGGCGGACATCCGGCGCAGTCGGTGATGCAAAACCCATGCGGGCTTGAACGCGCGAACCCACGGAGGGATCATCCTGTCCGTTTCGGCCTTTTCGCGAATGGCGTTGGGCTTCAAATTCATGTTCTCGCCGGTGTCGGCAAAGGCGGATGTGAACGAGTTGGTAGCCGCCATCGGCACCCTGTTTTTCATCAGCGCCATGACCCAGTGAATGTCCCCGAGGTCGCGCCAGCGGGTGTCGAAAAAAATGCCGCGTTCGGCAACGACCCTGCGCCGGATGAAAACGGAACTGGTCAGGACCGGAAAGCGATACCAGATGTGGCGCGGGTTGGGCACCATGCTGTGCCGGTGGCAGATGTAGCCGCCGCCGCCGTCGGTCACGATGGTGCCGGCGAGCAGCACCTCCACCCGCGGGTTCCTCCGGAAAAAATCCTCCACCGCCGCCAGCCCGCCGGGCAGGTATTGTTCGTCGCAGTTGAGATAGGCCAGGATGTCGCCGGTGGCCCGGCGGTAGCCGCGGTTCACGGCGTCATACATGCCCTGGTCCTTTTCGATGAACGCCCTGACGCGCGGGTCGTGCGGGAGCCAGTCCTGCGTGCCGTCATCGGAGCAGGAGTCCTGCACGATGTGCTCCACTTCCACCCCTTGTTGATCCGCCACGGAGGCGATGCAGAGCTTGAGCCAGTTGGAATTGCGGAAACTCGGCGTGATGATGGAAAATTTCACCGATGCGGCTAGTTTAAATGTGGAGCCGGGAAATCATCCGGCGGTGGATTCGTGTAAACGCTGTTGAAAAGGGTTACCAAATCTTTTTCTGCTGCATTGCGGGGATGGTCCATGGAAACCGTCATCTTGGTTCCGTCATCGGTGGTGACATTGATATCCCTGCCGAATTTTGAGACCGTGGCGGCGGCGGGGTGGGGGCTGAAGATGCTTTCACCCCACCAGCCGTCTGGGACCGGCTGTCCAAGCAGGTGCATGATGGTCGGCGCAAAATCCAATTGGGAAAAGCTGTCGTTCACATCCACATGGGGCAAAGGCTGCCCGCTGATGAAGGCCAGCGGGAGGCGGATGAAGAATTGAGAGGGATAGCCGGGGATTTTATTCAGCCCCTCGTTGTGCGGAAAATTATGATCCGCCGTGAAGATGACAAGGGTGTCCTCCGTCAGCAGGTTCCTGTCCCTCATTTTTTGGATGGTCTGGCCGACATCATAATCGTGCCTGAAAATGGTGGACATTATTCTGCGGGCATACGGGTTACTGGTGGCATTGGTCAGGGATGCAGGATACGGCGGATATTCCAGCGTGCTGTAATAAGCGCGCGGAGGCGTGTGGGTGTCTGCATTCATGATCTGGATGAAAATCTTCTTGTCGCGGTTGGCGGCAAGATAATCCAGCATGATGTCGTAAAGCTTCTGGTCCATCAGCCCGCGATCCTCGATGAAAGGGGCCAGAGCCGGATCCTTCTCCCACGTCACGCTGCCGATGACGTGTTTGAAGCCCATTTTTTTGAAGAGTTTGTCATCGTCGAGGAAAGTTTCCGGGCCGCTCATCAGAAAATAGGTGTCGTAACCCTGCGCATCCAGATATTTTACCAGAGAGTTTTCATATGCGCTCGTCAGCAGGCCGGCGATGTTGGGATGGCTGTTGAACGTGACCGCCAGTCCGGGCTGTGTCGGCAGGGCAACGCATTGATAATTCAGCAGCATGTCGTTCGTGAGCGAAGCATAAAATGGCGTGAGATCCGGCGGCAGGCTTTTGTTATAGGGCGCCAGGAAATCCAGCGACAACGATTCGGTTCCAAACATGATGATGTGATTGAAAGGCTTTAAACCGAGCGGCGGGTAGTTTCTAGGCCCGAGGGGCAGATGCCACGTTTTCAAAGAACCGGACATGGCCTTCAGGTCGCCAACCGGATGGGGCTCCAAGGGTTTCAAGCGGTAAACAATCATTGCGCGGCCAAAAATCACGAGCGGGTTTTCCGCCAGCTTCAGAAGTTCAAAGGCGGAATCCTTGCGCCACGCCCCCTGGACCGGCGTATTGATGGCGTGAGTGACGGCGGTGGCGACTTGAAAACTCCCCCTGTCGCGCATAATGGGGGCCAGCCAGAAAAGGAATGTCAGCAAGGACAAAACCACCAGCCATCGTGAACGGATTGCGGCCAGCGCCTTCGCATTCCACCAGATCAGCCACTTCGCCAGGATTCCGCTGATCACAAAAAAAACGATCAGGATGACGATCCACTTTGTGATGAAATCCAGGAAATAAGCGGAACCGGAGGTGGGGCCGATAATCCAGACAAAATACGGCCCTATCATCGTCTCCAGATAATAAACAAACCCGGCATTGATCGTGTAGAGAAGAAAATAAAGCCACGCAAACGCTGAAGCCAGCCACCATGAGCGCAGATATTTTGTGAAGACCAGAATTCCCAGCAAATAGACCGTGGCCGCATAGCTCCAGCCATACACCAGATATTCCCAGAACTTAACCGTGTCGAACGACAAATGAAACGGACCCCAGGCCGTGATCCAGAGCATTGTGAACTGGATGAGCAACGGCAACAGTTGAAGCAACAGGAGCAGGACTACAGGTGGAGTGAACTTCTTTAACCTCTTAATCATGTACAAATATATTTTTTGATCATCTCAAAAAAACGCGCCAGACAAATGAAAATGGAATGCCATGATGACTTTATTGATGACTGTTACACCCTAACAACACAAATGCATTTTGAACCGCTCAAAAATGACACGGAACTTCCTCAAAGCTGAATTTCATCCAGCCTATGCTGGAACACCCGCAATGCCGACTTCAATCCCTGCGCGGCCCCGAACAAGGGGCGCCGGCAACAAAAACCGGCTTAGATTCGTCATGTCGAAAGAATCTGAACCGGAGTTTAAGGGAAATGCCCGTCAAATCAATCTTGAATTTGATTCCGACAGCCGATTGGTTGCCACCGAACTGAAAATATGTTGAGACGTGCGGGCGGAAACTTCTTGCCATGAAAAGGACAGCATTTAATCTTCCTTTTGATTTCCGATGTCTTCCACATGAAAACGGTCACCAAAGTATTCTGGCTATTCGGTCGTTCCGGCGCGGGCAAAACCACGCTGGCGCAACTTCTCCGCACAGGCATGGCGGACCGGAACCTGCCCGTGATTTATCTCGACGGGGATGAAATGCGCTCGACGCTCTGCTCCGATCTGGGCTTCAAGTCGGAGGCGCGTCTGGAAAATCACCGGCGCATCGCCGAAATCGCCCGGCTGCTGGCCCAGCAGGGCTTGAACGTGGTTGTTTCCACCATGGCGCCCGAGCACCAGCATCGCGACCTGGTGGGCAGGATATTGGGCGACAAGCTGGTGTGGGTATACATCCATGCGCCATTGTCGGTCTGCATCGAACGCGATCCGAAGGGAATTTACCAGCGCGCCAGGGAAGGCCAGATCAAGATGCTGATTGATTATCCCTTCGAGTCTCCGCGCCGCCATGAATGCGCCCATTGCATTGATACGGAGGTTCAAAATGTGGACGACAGCTATCATGCGCTCCTCGAAATGGCGAAAGCCCACCTGACCGATTTTGCGATTTAGAACAACCGGACTGAGAAGCAGAGGCTTCCATCTTTCAAGGGATCACGATTGCGCCCGGAATCTTTGCGCCACCGGAATACGCCGGCCCACGCCGAACGCGCGCGGCGACACCTTCAGGCCCGGCGCCGCCTGACGCCGTTTAAACTCGCTGAAATTGATCTTGTTGATCACGTCGTTCACGACCGCCGTGTCAAATCCGCGCCGGACAATTTCCTGCCTGCCCAGATTCTTCACGACATACAAATCGAGGATGGCATCCAAAATCTCATAGGGCGGCAGGGAATCCTGATCCGTCTGGTTTGGCCGCAGTTCGGCGCTCGGCGGCTTTGAAATCGAATTTTCCGGGATGATGTTTTTTTGGCGGTTCACCCAGCGCGCGATTTTGTAGATGTCCGTCTTCAAAACATCCGCCAGCGGTGCCAGTGCTCCGTTCATGTCGCCGTAAAGCGTGCAATAACCGACGGACATTTCCGACTTGTTGCCCGTCGTCAGGACCAGCGCGCCGAACTTGTTCGAGAGCGCCATCAATGTCACGCCGCGCAGCCGCGACTGCACGTTTTCCTCCGCCTCGTCCGGCTTGGTTCCGCTGAAAACTTTTTCCAACTGCTTTTCAACCGAATTGAATACGGGTTCAATCGGCAGGGTTTCGTAACGGATGCCGAGATTGCGCGCGAGTTCTTCCGCGTCCGTCAGGCTGCCTCTGCTCGAATAGCGCGCGGGCATTGAAACGCCAAAAACATTTTCCGCGCCCAGCGCGTCAGCCGCCAAAACCGCCACGAGCGCGGAATCAATGCCGCCGGACAATCCGACGATCACCGATTTGAAGCCGCATTTGCGGATGTAATCGCGCACGCCGAGAGACAGCGCGGAAAACATCTGCGCCTCGTGCGAGGGAAAGTTGTAGGAGACGACGTGGGGAGTCTCTAACTTTTCTTTAATTTGAGTCTCGTTACCTCGACTCCTGCTTAAATTCAATTCCGCCACGAAAATGTCCTCTGCAAAACCTTTTCCGAGCGCAATCACTTCGCCGATGGAATCAAGCGCGGCGCTGTGTCCGTCAAAAATCAATTCGTCGTTTGCGCCGACGGCGTTGACCTGGGCCAGCGGAATTTTTTCGTCGCGCGCGACGCGCCGGAGCATTTCAAGCCGGGTGCGCTCCTTGCCGTCGTGCCAAGGCGACGCGGAGATGTTTAGGATGATTTCCGCGCCCTGCAAAATCAGCTCCTTGACCGGGTCGCGCCGGTAAAGCCGGTCCGGCCAGAAATCCTCGTCGTTCCAGATGTCCTCGCAAATCGTGATGCCGAGCTTCTTCCCATTGAAAACAAACGGCTCGATGGTTTTTGCCGGTTCAAAATAACGGTCTTCGTCGAAAACATCATAGGTCGGCAGCAGGCTTTTATGGGCGCGCCAGATGGTTTTTCCATTTTGCAGAACGGCGGCGGAATTCCGCAGCGCGCGTCCGGGCTTTTCCGGATTCCGGTCAACGAAGCCGACGCAGAGCGGAACCGCGCCGACGCAATTCGACATTGCTGCGAGTTCGGCGAGATTGGCTTGGACAAAGTCATCGCGCAAAAGCAGATCGCGCGGCGGATAGCCGCACAAAAACAATTCCGGCGCGAGAACAAACTCCGCACCAAGCGTGACGGCTTTTTCATAACCCGCTACAAGCTTCCTGCGGTTGGCCGCGAAGTCGCCGACGGTCGAATTGAGCTGGAGGATGCCGGTTTTCAACCCGGAAAGATTAGCGGCAATTGTAAATTTCTGAAATCACGAAATGCACGGCATATAAAACTGAATAAGGAAGGCAGGAAACAAGGAATGGCCTTTCCTGAGTTCCTGTTTTCATCATTTGAATTTAGCTGTTTCCACGCGCGGAAGGCCTTGGTCATTTCACGAAGTGCAGATAAAACTGAATAAGGAAGGCAGGAAACAAGGAATGGCCTTTCCTGAATTCCTGTTTTCATCATTTGAATTTAGCTGTTTCCACGCGCGGAAGGCCTTGGCCATTTCACGAAGTGCATATAAAACTGAATAAGGAAGGCAGGAAACAAGGAATTTCCTTTCCTGAGTTCCTGCTTTCATTATTTGTATTTAACCTGTTTCCACGCTGCGGAAAGCCTCGGCCATTTTTGCGAGGTGCTGTTCAATTGTGAATCTACGCATGAAAATTTCGCGCAACTGTCCGGGCATTTCACTGGTTGCCAGAAGCTTCAGTTTTTCGGCGATCTGCCCCGGCGATTTCGGGCTGACGAAACCGGGATAATCTTCCGGCAGCATTTCGGGGATCGCCCGCCAGCGCGTCGTGACAATCGGCAGGCCGAAAGCCATCGCCTCGATGAGCGAAGCCGGCTGCCCTTCGGCGAGGTAATAACTGGGGAAGCAAAACAAATCGGCGTCGCGCAATGCCTGGAATTTCCGTTCGGCGGAAACGAATCCGAGTATTTCAACTGAGTTTTGCAGTCCGAGACGAAGGATCAATTCTTGTAATTCCCTGTTTTCAGCCTGCGACGCGAATCCGCCGATGATGGTGAGCCGGAACCGCAGCGGATAATTTTCATTCGCAAGCGCGATGGCTTCGACGGCATCAAACGCGCCCTTCTGGCGGTTCACGAGGGCAAGGAAGAGCACGTTCACGGTCTTGTCGGTGCTGGTGGCATTTTGAAATTCACCGGACAGGATTTTTTTGCGCGCGGCGATCCGTTCGCGGCGGTGCGGCAGGATTTCCGTTTCAAAATGCGGGCAGGGATCGGGAATGCCGCCGGCCACGGTGACGACGCGTCGCGCCAAAAGTTTTTCAGCGTCGTTGCGGCTGAAATCCGAAAGCACAATGCTCACGTCGGCGTTTTTCATCCGGTTGTAGGTGAAGCTGCGCGTGCGGATGGAGCCGACGGTTTCTAGCCATTTTGCCAGGCCCGTCGCGTGCCAATGCAGGATGATGCGGTTAAAAAACGGGCGGCACACGAGCATGACCAGCCAGTCGCGGTAGAGCGCCACGGGTTTGCCGGGGGCGGGGACGTAATAAAAATTCTTCACGCCATAACGGAACCGGCACCAGACGGCCTGCAGGCAGTAAAATATTATCAACAGAACCTTGCCGGCCTGGAGTTCGCCGACATCCTCCAGCGTCCTGGAAAAACGGGCGTTGACGTGGTAGCACTCGATGTCGAAATGGTTGACCGGCTGTTTGCGGAACTTCGCCTTGCGCCGGTCGCCGCCGTAATTGTCCAGCATCTGCTTCACGGCATAGCTCTGGCCGTGGTGCGGCGGCGGCGTGTGTGCGAAAACGAGCAATTTCATTTGTGATTTGTGATTTGCGATTTACGATGTCCCCGCTGCGTGAACTTTCAAATCGTAAATCGTAAATCCTGAATCGTAAATGAAGAACCGCGTCAACGTGCTCGGCGTCGGCATCAGTGTTTTGAACCTGCAAACCGCGCTGGATGAAATTGCCGAAGCCATCCGCGCGCGTCGCAAGGGCTACATCTGCGTCACCGGCGTCCACGGTGTGATGGAGGCGCAAAGCGATGAATCATTCCGCAAAATCCTGAATGAAGCTTTTCTCTGCACGCCGGACGGGATGCCGATGGTCTGGATGGGGAAAATCCACGGCCATTCCGAAATGCGCCGCGTTTATGGCCCCGACCTGATGCTGGACGTTTGCAAATGGAGCGAGAAATCCGGCGCGAGACATTTTTTTTACGGCGGCGCGGATGGCGTTGCCTGTTTGCTGGCGCAAAAATTGAAGGTGAAATTTCCGAAATTGGAAATCGCCGGGACATTCGCACCTCCGTTCCGTGCGCTCAATGCCGATGAAGAAAAACAATTTGCAGAAACCATCCGCGCGGCGAGGCCGGACATCTTGTGGGTGGGCTTGAGCACGCCCAAGCAGGAGAAGTTCATGGCGGAATTCCTGCCGAAACTGGATGCGACGCTGATGATAGGCGTGGGCGCTGCGTTTGATTTTCACAGCGGCCGCATGAGGCAGGCGCCTCGCTGGATGCAGCGCAGCGGACTGGAATGGTTTTACCGGCTGTGCAGCGAGCCGCGCCGGCTGGCGAAACGCTATTTCAAAAACAACCCGCTCTTCGTCCTGAAAGTTGCCGGACAGATTTGCGGCTTGAAAAAATATCCGCTCGATTGAGCGGTGCTGCGAACAAGACGGCCGCCCCGGTTTAGATGCGGAAAGCCATCGGGGTGGCCATCTATCAATACCTCATCCCCTTTGGGCAGGTTGATAATTCGGATTCAGAGGGTATTCTTCCCATATAAAACAGCTTGTAAACACACTGAAAATACCGCGCCCCTTGAAAGCCCGGCTCTTTAATTTAATTGCATTGCTGTCGTTGCTTGCAGTTGTTGGCGCCAACGCGCAGGTGGTGACAAATGTTGCCGGTGTTTTTCCGAACACAAACGTGGTCCAATCCTATCAAATAGGTTTTGCCCAGGGGACCTGCAACGACGGGACAAATATCTACCGGTTCAATACAACCCAAATCCTGCAATTGAACTCGAGTTACCAAAATACTGGCGGATTGTTGTACATCGGCAGCAAATTGATCACCAATGGACTGAACAATTTAGTGGGGCTTCATCTTGGCGACCCGGATTATTATCAGGGATATATCTACGCCCCCTTGGAAGATCACGTGGGTGCTCCGCAGGGTTCGGCAAATATTGACGTCGCCATATTCACCGCTACCAACCTGATTCGTTGTGCGGCGATTTCGATCTCAAATTATCAGTCCGAGGCTTCAGCCGTTTGCATTGACCCGGCATTCTCGAACTCGGTCACTATGTTTGTCACGAGCTGGGTGAGCACTTCCACCAACGACGGGATATACGAATACAATGTCAATAATTCGACCAACATCACGTTTGTAGGTGTGTTGCCGATGACCCGGAACATACCAAGGATGCAGGGCATTATTTCTGTCAACGGGATGCTTTATGTCATAGGCGACAACGGGCCGGCGGGCGAAGTGTATCAAGTCAACCCGACCAACGGCGCAGTAGTGCATCTGGCGCAACTTAACATTCCCGGTGAAACCGAATGGGAAGGGTTGGATTATTACCAAGGCTTTCTGGTCGCCGCAGAAGCCACCACGGGCACAGCCAACGCATACGACTTCTTTGGCGTTCTCACCGTCAGCAACCAGAACATTAACGGCACGGTGAAGGACAGCAATAATCGTCCGATCGCAGGCGCAGGGGTGGTTGCCAATGCGACAATCAGCGGCACCAACCAGATGGCAAGCGTGGACACCGACACCAATGGCAATTATTCGATGATTGTCCCCGGCGGCAACTGGAGCGTGTCGGTGAATTGCAGCAACGGCAGCGACAGTTTGGACAACATTCTTGGCAGCGGAAATTATACGTGCCCGGGCAACCGGAATGTTCCGGGCATCTACTATAATGCCACGGCAAATTTTATCGTCCAGTTTTGCAATGTTTCCATCGTCAACACTTCGCCGCTCCCCGCTGGCGCGGTTGGTTTCCCCTATAATCAGACTTTGCAGGCTTCCAGTTGTAATCCAAGTTTTACCTGGTCTCTGACCGGGGGTTCCCTGCCTGCAGGGTTATCGATGTCCACCAACGGAGTCATTTCCGGCACGCCCTCGGGTTCCGGCGGCGTTTTTAATTTCACCGTTCAGGTCACCGACGGCAACGGTTCGTCAGCCTCCCAGACTTTTTCCCTGAACATAAGCAACTATCAGATTCACGGTTCGGTAAGAGACAGCCGCAATAATCCCGTTGTTGGTGTCGGGGTGTTCGCTGCGGCGATCAACCTTACGAACCTGGCGACAACCGTGGTTACCGACACCAACGGTAATTATTCCCTGAATGTCATCAACGGCAGTTGGAGCGTTGCGTTGAATGACAACAGCAGCAGCAATAGTTTGAACAGTCTCGGCAGTTATGCCAATCCGGCCAGCCAGATTGTCAGCCTTGTCAACAACACGGCCACCGCCAATTTCGTCGTCCAGACTTGCGACGGCGTCTCAATCATCACACCTTCGTCACT
>Ga0181525_10003612_pt1 | contig 12137 bp, 15 predicted proteins | sample PEATcosm2014_Bin_48_FD_121100 | JGI IMG/M metagenome (GOLD analysis project Ga0181525, IMG submission 121100) | Peatland microbial communities from MTU Mesocosm Facility, Houghton, MI, USA - PEATcosm2014_Bin06_10_metaG | ecosystem: Environmental > Terrestrial > Soil > Wetlands > Peat | place... | reverse complement strand
TGCCGATCCCACAGCATCACGCCTTGGCCCGGCCCGTCGAAGATCAGGATGTTGTACCCGCGCTCGAGCGCTGACTTTCCGCCCTGCGCCCACATGTCGAGGACGCTGCCGTCGCTCCCGTTGACGAGGATCAGCAGCGGACGTTTGACGTTCCGTGCGTCGGGCTTGATGAAATACCCCGGCATCGAGATCTTCTCGTATGGGATCTCGATGCGATCGACGGGGTGCCCGAGCAGCGCGAATGCTGCGTCGGCGGCCTCGCGGCTCTCGCGAAAGGTCGCCGGCATCCGCTCGGGCGCACCCATGCCGTCGCAGAAGTACAGCGAGACGTAGATGTAGCTCGACGCCTGGAGGTAGAGATCGCGCGCCGAGACACGGTGACCGGCCGCGCGCGCGGCGTCGGCGAGCGCGCGGATGCGGCGACCCTCCGCGGTGAGGGCCGCATAGGCGCTGCCCGGATTCCCGTCCTCGATGCGGTCGAAGATCGCGAGCGTGGTGCCGACGTCACCGCAGCCGAACGCCGCCTGGGCGAGGACGATCAGCAGGACGAAGTTCATCGACGAATCGTTGAAGAACTGGCTTGCGCGCTTGTGCGCGGCGACCGGCGGTGCGGGCGTGACGGGCGGTGTCGGCTGCGCGAATGCGACGTCGATACCGGCAAAAGTCCCCAGGGCAGCACCGCTGCCGAGGAAGGCGACACGATTCATAGAGGCACCCTCATGGGATCGGCTCGTGGATCGTGACGAGTTTGGTGCCGTCGGGGAAGGTCGCCTCGATCTGGACCTCGGTCAGCATCTCGGGGATCCCCTCCATCACGTCGTCGCGGCCGAGCACGCTGCGCCCGCGATCCATCAGGTCGGCGACGGTCGCGCCGTCGCGCGCGCCCTCGAGGACGAACGAGCTGAGCACCGCGATCGCTTCGGGATGGTTGAGGCGCAGACCGCGTCCGCGCCGGCGCCAGGCCAACTCGGCGGCGTAGCTCAGCAGGAGCTTGTCGCGTTCGGCGTCGGTCAGCAGCATCGCCGAAGGTTCCGTGATCCAGGCGGGAGCCCTGTTGGCCAAATGGCGAAGGACCGCCGCCCGTGCGAACGCCCTTCCGTCTCATCCCCGCGTTGCTCGTGCTACTCGCGACCGCGCAGACTCCGCCGCCGCAGCTTCCGCCGTTGCAAGGCCGGTACTGCGCCAGCGTCCCGCTTCCCCCGCGGACGCAGGTCGGAACGTGTGGCGCGCTCGAGGTGTGGACGCCGCGAGGCATCCTGCGACTCGCCGTCGTCACGTCCGAGCAGCTGCGAGAAAAAGGGCTGATGTTCGTGCGTGAGGTCCCGCGCGGTCAGGGGATGCTGTTCGTCTTCCCCGGCGGCGACCAGCCGCTGAACTTCTGGATGAAGGATACGATCACGCCGCTCGACATGGTCTTCGTCGACCACGCCGGCCGGGTGACCTCGATCGCCGCCGCCGTCCCGGCGACGACGCCGTCGACGCCCGACGAGCAGATCCCGCGCCGGAGCGGGACCGGCGCCTTCGTCATCGAGTTGGCCTCCGGCGACGCCGCGCGGTTCGGTCTGGCCGCGGGCGTGCGGCTCTTGCTTCCGTCGATCCCCGCGCAGTAGGGTGCCCGAGCTTCCGGAAGTCGAGACGATCGCGCGGGGCCTCAACAACACGATCGCCGGCAAGACCGTCGCGGCCGTCGCCGTGACCCTCCCGAAGGTCGCCCTCGCCCCGCCCGGCAAGCGGTTCGCCAAGGCGTTGGTCGGCGAGACGATCGCCGGGGTGGGCCGGCGCGGGAAGTACGTGGTGGCGCAGCTCGCTTCGGGCCGCCGCTTGGCGGTCCACCTGCGGATGACCGGTCGCTTGATCGTTCAACCGGAGGGGGCGACCGAGCCGTACCCGCATACCCACGTCCTGATCACCTTCGGCGACGGGACCCGGCTCAGTTTCGCCGACGTCCGGACCTTCGGCCGCATGCGGTTGCTCGCCGCCGGCGACCCGTGGGACGCGGACGGTGGGGTCGAGCCCCTGTCCGAGGGGTTTACCGCCGAGGCGTTTGTGAGTATGCTGGACGGGCGTCGCACGCCGATCAAGACGTTGCTGCTCGACCAGTCGCGTATCGCTGGAGTCGGCAACATCTACGCGTGCGAAGCCTTGTGGGAAGCGGGGATCCGGCCGAGCCGACCGTCCCACTCGATCAGCAAGCCGGCCAGGCGCCGGCTGCACGGCGCGATCCGAGACGTTCTGCTCCGAGCCATCGAGGCCCGGGGGACCAGCGTCGACGATTACGTCGACGCTGAGGGGCTGCGCGGCGGGTTTCAGAATAAGCTCGCCGTATACGGCCGCCTCGGTGAACCGTGCCTGCGATGCGGGAAACCGATCGTCCGCACGGTGATCGGGCAGCGTGGAACCTGGTGGTGCCGCGGCTGCCAAAAATAAAAAATATAGCGAAGGAAGTTACCACACCATTTCGATCACGATCGAGCCGCCGGTTCCGGCGGCTCCCGAAGAAGACCAACTCGCGCTCGAACAGCGCCTGTACGAAGAGTCCCTGAAAGTCCTCGACGAAGGGCAGGTCCTCACCGGCGTCATCGTCGCCAAGTACCAGGACGAGCTCCTGGTCGACATCGGCGGCAAGTCCGAAGGCATTCTGCCGTTCCGCGAGCTCTCGCTCGTCATCGAGCCGAAGGACCTCAAGGTCGGCGACACCCTGGAAGTCATGATCCACCGGATCGACGACCAGGACGGTCAGCTGTATCTCTCCGAGCGCCGCGCGCGCGCGCTGAAGACCTGGGAGAAGGTCATCGAGGCGCACGAGAACGACGAAGTCATCGAGGCCACCGTCACGCAAGTCGTCAAGGGCGGCGTGCTCGTCGACCTCGGCATGCGCGGCTTCGTCCCCGCCTCGCAGATCCGTCGTCAGCCCGTCGGCAACCTCGACGAGTTGGTCGGCAAGAAGCTGCGGCTAAAGGTCATCGACCTCGACCACAAGCGCCACCGCGTCGTGCTCTCGCAGCGCCAAGTGCTCGAGGAAGAGCTCAACGCGAAGAAGCAAGAGCTGCTCGGCACGCTGCAAGTCGGTCAGATCCGCGACGGCGTCGTCGTCCGGTTGGCCGAGTTCGGCGCGTTCGTCGACCTCGGCGGCATCGACGGCCTCATCCACAACAGCGAGCTCTCGTACGCGCGCATCAAGCACCCTTCCGAGGTCGTCAAGATCGGCGACACCGTCTCGGTCGAGGTGATGAAGTTCGATCCCGAGGCGAAGAAGGTCTCGCTCTCGCTCAAGCACGCGCTGCCCGACCCCTGGGTCGAGCACGCCGACAAGCTGTGGGAGGGCAACAAGCTCCTCGCGCAGGTCGTGAAGGTCACTCCGAACTACCTGCTGGTCGAGATCGTCCCGGGCGTGCTCGCGATGGTGCCCAAGGGCGAGTTCGACGCGACCGTCCAGTACAGCCCCGGCCAAGAAGTCGAGGTCACGCTGCTGACGATCAACAACGGGACGCGCCGTATCACCGGCTCGATCCAGCACGTCGCCGACGTCGCGCCGGAAGAGCTGGTCGACTTCGTAGCCGACGAGACGTTCGGCCCGCTGGCCACGGAGCTCGGCCCCGTCTAACGGCGGCCGAGCTCGACGCCGAGCGGCGCGAAGCCGCTCGACGTCGTGTAGGTCGGCGGTGGTTCGAGCTGCGCGTGCGGTGTCGTCAGGCTGATCCGGCGCGCGCGCCGATCGACGAAACGGATCGCGACCTCGATCGCTTCGCCGATCTCGTAGTCGGCCGGGTTCGCATCGCTCTCGCGCACCGCGCCGACGACGCCCGGCGCGATCTCGACCCGCAGGCCCGGCTCTCGCCCGACGACCGTACCGGTGATCACGGTACCTTGCCGCAAGAGCGCCGCGTGATCGCGCCACGGATCGGGCAGCGCGTTCTTGCGTGAGAGCGAGATCTTCTTCCCGTTCTCCTCGATGCGCAACACCTCGACCGAGATCGTCTCGCCGATCTTCACGACGTCGGACGGTTTCTCGACCCGCTCGAACGCCAACTCGCGCACGGGGACCAGTCCGTCGACGCCGCCGAGATCGACGAATGCGCCGAAGTCGGCGATGCGGGCGACGATCCCTTCGCGCACTTGGCCGACGGCTAACGACCGCAACACCTCGGCGCGCTTGGTGCGCCGTTCTTCCTCGACCGCGCGGCGGTGCGAGACGACGATCCGGCGGCGGTCCTCGTCGATGTCGAGGACGCGCAGGGGAATCTTCGTGCGCACGAGGGTCTCGAGCGCGGTCCCCGGTGCGACGCGTACCTGCGAGGCCGGCAGGAAGCCGCGGATGCCGCCGACGTCGACCAGGACGCCGCCCTTGACGACGACGGTGACGGTCCCGGACAGCGTCTCGCCAGCGGCCTTCGCCGCGACGACTCGCTCCCAGGCTTGCTGGATGCGCAGCCGCCGCTGATCGACCGGCGGCGCAGGGGGCGCGCCCTCGGCGACCACGTCCAGCGCGGCGGATTCCAGGGCGGCCACCGGCTGCTCGACGACCGCCAGCGCGACCAGCTCCGGGGCGGCCACCGGCTCCTCGGCCGCCACGACCGGCTCCGGGGCGACGACGAGGTCCTCGGCCGCCACGGGGACGGTCGGGGGTTCGGCAGCGACCAGGACCTCCGTGGCGACGGCGGTTACGGGCTCGTCGCCGGGGGTGGGGAGGACGTGCTGATCCATAGTGCTGGATCGGCCCTTCGCGCGTGGGATTCCCTACCACTCTCGGGACGGCCGAGCGGAGAGGAAATCCCCGCGTCAAAGCTCGCCAGGTGCCGTCGAGGAAGCTGCGCGTCGGGTTGACCGGCGGCATCGGGTCGGGGAAGAGCGTGGTGGCGAGCCTCTTCGCCGAGCGCGGCGCGACGCTCGTCGACGCCGACCTGCTGGCGCGCGAGGTGGTCGAGCCGGGAACCCCGGGTCTGCGAGCGATCGCCGCACGCTGGCCGCAGGCGATCGCGCCCGACGGCAGCCTCGATCGCGCCGCGCTGGCGCGGGTCGTCTTCGGCGACGACGCGGCCCGTGCGGCCCTCAACGCGATCACCCACCCGGCCGTCCGCGCGCTGGCCGACCGCCGCGAACGCGAGGCGCCGCCGGGGCTGGTCGTGCACGTCGTCCCGCTGCTCTTCGAAGGCGACTTCTGGCGCTCGTGCGACCGCACCGTGCTGGTGATCGCGCCGCGCGCGATGCGCATCGCGCGCGTCGTCGCTCGCGATGGGACCGAGCCCGACGCCGTCGAACGCCGCATGGCGGCCCAAATCGATCCCGAGCGCGCCCGAGCGCTGGCCGACTACGTCATCGAGAACGATGGTGATCTCGCTGCGCTGCGCGCGCGTAGCGAAACGACGTACGAAGCGATGTTGAACGATCTCGCCGCAAAGGAACGACCGGGATGAACGTACCGCCCGAACCGATCCGCCTCGAGGCGCTGCTGGGACGCTCGTGGCGTCTGCTGCGCAGTTACCCGGCGATCGTCGTACCGTTGATTCTCATGCTGGTCCTCATGGTTCCGTTCTTCGCTGAGTTCGCCTATTTCATCGTGACGGCGCAGCATGACGCCGAAGTGGAGGCCCGCGCCGGCTGGATGTTCCTCGGCATCGTCGTGGCGTGGCTGTTCCTCTTCCTGTACGGCGGCATCGCGCTGCTAGCGACCTTTGCGATGGCAGATGCGCTCTGGGTGCGCGGAACGACGTCGATCGGCGAAGGGTTCCGGGTCGCCCTCGCGCGTTTCTGGCCCGCCATTGGTTCGTACATCGGCGTCATCGGACTCGCGCTGGCGGCGCTCATCCTGTTTCTGCCGACGCTGGGGCTCTCGTTCTTGGCGCTGTTGGTGTTCACCATGTACATCCTGCCGGCGGTCGTCGGCGGAGGGCGCGGCGGGTTCGCGGCCATCGAAGAATCATTTCGGCTCGTGCAGCGGTACTTCGGCGCGTCGGCGCTCGCGCTGCTGGTCGTGATCGCGATCCAATACGCCATTTCGTTGCTCTTCACGCCGCTGAACTTCGTCGCATTGGCGGTACTCGGGTTTCCCATGACGCCGAGCACGACGCCGCAGCCGCCGCCGACGCTCCACCTGCCGCCGATCCCCGAGCTGGTCGTGGCAGGCGTCCTCTTCTTCATCGCGATGGCGTGCCTGTACGCCTACTACGGCTTCTACGCACTGATGCTGTGCGGGCTCTACCGGTCGCTCCGCGATTGCTCTGCGGCCGGGCAGGCTGCCGTCGGCCTGCCGACAGAGGTTCCGGCCGGCGGCGCCGAAGGCTGACCCAATGGAACAGGCCCTGATCACGCCTCGCGCGTTCCGCACGGTACCCTCGACGCTCCGCATCGCGGCCCTGGGGACCTATCTGCCGGAGCGCCGGCTGACGAACGCGGACTTCACCCGGATGGTCGACACGAGCGACGAGTGGATCGTCGCGCGCACCGGGATCCGCGAGCGCCGCATGACGCGCGAGGACGAGTTCACCAGCGACATGTGCCTGGCCGCGGTGCACGACCTGCAGCGGAACGGCGGTTCGCTCGACGAGGTCGACTACGTCATCGCCTCCACGGTCACGCCTGACTACGCGTTCCCCAGCGTCGCGACGCAGATCCAGGAGCGACTGGGCCTGCGCAACGTGGGCGCGATCGACCTCCGCGCCGCCTGCGCCGGTTTCGTGTACGCGCTCGATCTGGCCGACGCGCTGACGAGCACGGGCCGCGCGCGCAGCGTGCTGGTCGTCGCCGGCGAGACCTTGACGAAGATCACCGATTACACCGACCGGACGACCTGCATCCTGTTCGGCGACGGCGCCGGTGCGGCGCTGGTGACGCAGGACGAGTCGGCGCAGGCGACGCTGCTTGCACGGCGGCTCGACACCGACGGGGCGAGCGGCAAGGAGCTCTACTGCACCGGACTTCGCACGGAGATCGGCGGCGTCGTCGACACCGGGCGCCGCCTGCGGCAGAACGGGCGCGCCGTCTACGAGTGGGCCGTCACCCACGTCTCGGCCGGGATCGCCGAGCTGCTGGCGCAGGCCGGCTTGCAAGCCGGCGACATCGACTGGTTCGTCCCGCACAGCGCCAACGGCCGCATGATCGAATCGATCTGCAAGCGCGCCGGGATCCCGCTCGAACGCACGCTGACCAGCTACGAGTGGTGCGGCAACACGTCGTCGGCGTCGATCCCGCTCGCGCTGGCGCCGGCGCTCGCCGATGGACGCGTGCGCCGCGGCGACCGGGTGCTGCTCTACGGCTTCGGCGGCGGCCTGGTCGAGAGCGCGCTGCTCCTGCGCTGGGGCTGACGCAACTTTAGGGCGGCGCCGGTATCGGCGTCGGCGCGTTCTCGAACGCTGCCGCGCTGCGGCCGACGTCGAAGACGCGGTCGTCGCCCTGCGCGTCGAGGAAACCGCGCACGACGTAGGTGCCGCTCGGACGCAGCCCGAGCGCGTGCGAGAGCCGAATCGAGCCGGTCTCGTCGCGCAGCCGCGGGATATTGCCGTCCTGGTACGGTTCGCCGGCGATGGTGATCACGGCGCCCGGTTTCGCGGCCAGCGCCTGCGCGACCGTCGCCGGCGGGTCGAAGACCATCGGCTTGTCGACGACGGTGCCGAAATTGGTGCCGAGCATCGCGACCCGCACGATGTAGCGCCCGGGCGCGAAGGCGCGCCGGTCGATCGTCTCTGAGTCGACGATCATCGCGGCCAGCCGCAGCGCGCCGGGCGCGATGTCGAGCTGACGGGTGATCGGGATCGGCTTGTGCCCGTTGAGGGACGACCAGACGGGCTCGTCGTCGCGCAGCACGTCGATGCGGAACAGGTCGGCGGTCGGGAAGACCAGCTGCACGACGTGGCCGGTCACGTTGTGCAGCACGATCGTCACGGTGAACGGCGTGAGCAGCGCGGTCCCCTCGCGGGTCAGCGAGACGTCGGCCCACACGCCGCGCGGCGTCGCGAGGACGTGCGGCGCAAGGGCGAGCCCGCCGGTGGCGAGGAAGACGGCGCGTGTCACGGCGCCGTCGTCTTGTGCGCGGACGTCCGGGAGCCCCCCATTCGACCGACCGCCCGGTTCACCGGCCGCCGCGCAGGACGCGGCCGGGGCGCGCGCCGGTCGCCGCACCGTCGCGCACGACGGCGCGCCCGTTGACGTAGACGTCGCGCACCCCCTCGGGTGGGACGCACGGCTGCGCGTACGTCGCGCGGTCGACGATCCGTTCGGGGTCGAACACGACCAGGTCGGCGTACATCCCCACCGCGATCGTGCCGCGTTCGTGCAGCCCGAAACGCGCGGCCGGGAGCGAGGTCATGCGCCGGATCGCTTCGCCGACGTCGAAGGCGTGCCGCTGCCGAACGTAGCGCCCGAAGATGCGCGGGAAGGTGCCGTACGTGCGCGGGTGTGGCAGCCCGCGCACGGTGATCCCGGCGTACGCACGGGCCGACGCATCGCTGCCGACGCAGCAGAAGTCGGCGCTGAGGACCGTCGCGACGTCGTCTTCGCTCAGGTCGAAGAACGCGCACTCGACGCGCAGTTCCTCCTCAATCAGCAACCGGATCGCGGCGCGCGCGGGCGTCGTCGCCCAGCGGCGCGCCAACTCGTCGAGTCGCAGGCCGGCGAGATCGGCATTCCGTTCGCTCGCCAGGCTGGTGATCAGGATCGTCTCCCACCCGTCGCCGCCGAACTTTGGATCGCGCGCGAGTTCGAGCGCGAGCGCGGTTGCGGTCACCTGTGCGGGATCGCGCAGTCGCGCGAGCGTCGCGTCGCTGCCGCCGTCGCGCACGGCGGCGGGCAGGATCGTCACCAGCTCGGTCCACGCGGCGACGTACGGATACGCGTCGCACGCGACGTCCGCTCCGCGGGTGCGCGCGCGGTCGATCGTGGCCAGCGTGCGGTGCACTTTGCCCCAATTGCGCCGGCCCGCTGCCTTGTGATGCGAGCACTGCACGGCGACCTCGGCGTAGGTTCCGACCGCGAGTGCTTCGGCTAGCGCCTCTTCGAGCGCATCGCTCTCGCTGCGCAGGTGCGTCGCGTAGCGCGGTGCGCCGGTTTGCGCGGCGGCGCGCGCGCACGCCACCAGCTCCTCGAGGTCGGCGTGACGACCCGGTTCGTAGATCAGGCCGCTCGACACACCCAACGCGCCCTCTTCGATCGCACCGCGCACCAGCCGCAGCTGCGCTTCGAGCGCTTCGGGCGTCAGCCGGTGCACGTCGTCGCCGGCGACGCCGCGCCGCGTCGTCCCCAAGCCGACCAGCGAGGCGACGTTGAGCGCGACCCCTTCGCGCTCGACCAGGCTGAAGAACGCGTCGAACGTCGTCCAGCCGACGTCGAGCCGGTACGCGCTCGCGTCGCGCCGCTTCTGCTCGAGGGCCGCGCCGAGCAGGGGCGCGACCGAGGTCCCACAGTTCCCGCCGATCTCCGTCGTCACACCTTGGCGGATTTTGCCCTCGCAGCGGCCGTCGATGAGCCAAAGCTCATCGGAATGGGCATGAACGTCGATGAAGCCGGGTGCGAGGACGAGCCCGGTGCAGGGGACACGCTCGAATGCGTCGCGGTCGGAGAGGTCCCCGATGGCGACGATCCGGCCGTCGGCGACGGCGATGTCGGTGGTAAAGGGTGCGCCACCGTGTCCGTCGTGGACGAATGGGTGTTCGAAGATCGTCCAGAACAGCGTTTAACCTAGCTTTCGCTGGGTACAGGGCAGACGGTTGGGCCGACCGCCCAGGGAGACTATTTCCAAATGGCTACCAACGACAACGTGACGACAAACGGCGGGGGCATGAGCGTCCGCGAGGCCGGCAAACGCGGCGGCGACCGCGTCAAAGCGAAGTACGGGTCGGAGTTCTACGAGGCCATCGGCCGCAAAGGCGGAGAGGCCACCAAGAGTAAGTACGGCCCGTCATTCTACGAAGAGATCGGGGCGAAGGGCGGCCAAAAGCTGAAGCGCACGACCAAGACGGCTGGCTGACGCATGGCCGACCCCAAGAAGCCCGCAGCGAAACCGCGGGTGGAGAAGGTCGACGGCGAGATGTCGGTCCGCGAGGCTGGGAAAAAGGGCGGGGACACCGTCCGCGATCGGTATGGCTCCGGGTTCTACGAGGAGATCGGTCGGAAGGGTGGGCAGGCGACGCGCGAGCGTCACGGCGCCGAATTCTACGAATCGATCGGGCAAAAAGGCGGCAAGGTCGTCAAAGAAAAATACGGCCCGGAGTTTTACGAGCAGATCGGCCACAAGGGCGGACAGAAGGTCAAAAAGCTGATCGCCGACGCGAAGCGCAACGCCGCCGAGGCCGAGGCGAAACCCGGCTCCTAACGGCACGCGCCGTGCTCGACGAGCCGGCGAAATTCCGCTTCGATCGTCTTCGGCTCGGCTGATCCGTCGGGCGTGAGCGAGAGTACCAGTCCGCGTGGTGTCGTCCAAACGACGCCGCGTGGATGTTCGCGTCCGCCGACCGCGTGGACGTCGGTGCAGCTGCGGTAGGCCGGGAGCGGCGCGAACTGGGCCAGCGTCCCGCCGTTTTGCGGCCACTCCGAGAGGATCCAGGCGCGGCCGTCGCGCGCGTACTCGAGGCCGATCCCCTCGTTGCGCGAGGTCGACACCTCCTGGACTGCGAGGTGGAACGGGGTCAGCAGCGCGACGTCGGTCGGGTGCCCGGGGATGAACGGCCGGAACGAGATCGCCCGGACCGCCGTCGGGAGGTCGGTCTCGAAGCCACGCCGGCCCAAGGCGGTCGGCGCCGGGGTCTCGAGGTCGGCCAGGATGACGGCGGCGAGGAGGAGGGGGGCGAGCATCAGGGGTCCGTTCCCGCTCGCGTCCCCACGATCCGGCCAAGGTGCGATTCGCCGGTTTGGAAGTTGATCTCGATCCGCGCGACCGTCACCGTCGCGGCGCCCTCGGTGATCGTCGTCGGCGAGGCCAGGATCAGCGTCTTGGTTGCGCCGAGGTACTCGGCTCCGGTCGTGCGGAGGGTCCGCATGCGGCCATGTCCCTGGTCCTCGCGAAAGGTGACCGGGCCGGAGACGGTCAGGTCGTTGGTGGCCAGGTTGTAGTTGACGCCGTCCGCCCGCATCAGGACGTCGGGCCTCCCGCGCTGGTGCAGCCGGCCGTCGCGGACGTGGGCGATCGTGACGAAGCTGCCGTCCGGGCTCATGGTGACCGCGTCGTAGTCGAGCGACCAGTCCTTGCCGTCGATCCGGCTCCCCGAGATGATCCCCTTGTTGAGGGTCGAGGGGCCGGCGAAGCGCGGCGGCGCGATGTCGCTGCCGGCGCGGCCGATCTCGAAGCCGACCCACGCCAGGATCGCCAGCCCGGCCAACGCCGTCGGCGTCCGCCAGGGGATCTTCACCGTGGGCGCCGCCGCAGGAAGGGGAGCGCGGTCAGCACGACCAGCCCGACGCCGATCGGAGTCGGACCGAGGCGCGCATAGGGCCCCGGCGCCGGGGCGCCGACTTCGCCGACGACGACCGCCGCCGGGCCCAGCGCCGTGCGCTGCGTCCAGGTTCCGTCGGGCGCGATGATCCCGCTGATCCCGGTCGCGCCGGCGCGCAGCACCCAGCGGCCGGTCTCGACCGCGCGCAGCGTCGCGACCTGCGCGTGCTCGTATGGCCCTTGCGTATCGCCGAACCACGCGTCGTCGGTCGCGATCATCAGCAGGGTCGGGTCATCGGCCAGCCGCGCGTGCGCGATGTCGCCGAACATCGACTCCCAGCAGATCAGCGGCGTCGCGCCGTCGAACGTCGTCTGCGCGTTGCGCCCCGGCGCGAAATGACCGATCGCGTTCGCGAACGGCAACGCGCGCAGCCACGCCGGGCCGGGCAAGTACTCGGCAAACGGCACCAGGTGGGCCTTGGAGTAGATCGCGCTCGGCTCACCGAGCGGCGGCCCCGGCACGAACAAGTAGAGCGTGTTGGTGAACGCGTGCGGTTCGCCGTTCGGCGAGGCGGCGCGGTCGTCGCCCCATGCGCCGACCCAGAGCGGCGCGCCGACGGTCCGCGCGAGCTGCGCGAAGCGCGCGCGCAGCACCGGCTCGTCGAGCAGGTCGGCTGGGATCACCGTCTCCGGCCACAGCACCAGCGTCGGATGTTGCGTGCGCAGCGGAACCGTCAGCGACGCATAGCGCGTGATCGCGAGCGCCAGTCCGCCGGAG
>Ga0181525_10003609_pt1 | contig 12153 bp, 9 predicted proteins | sample PEATcosm2014_Bin_48_FD_121100 | JGI IMG/M metagenome (GOLD analysis project Ga0181525, IMG submission 121100) | Peatland microbial communities from MTU Mesocosm Facility, Houghton, MI, USA - PEATcosm2014_Bin06_10_metaG | ecosystem: Environmental > Terrestrial > Soil > Wetlands > Peat | place... | reverse complement strand
GTCAGACCGGAAGCTGACGAAGCGGCGCGAATTTCCCAAGCGGTCTGGATTTCACCGGTGCGGTCGGAGCGAAGTTTCCACGACAGGCGCGGCTGTTGATTGCCGATGCCGACGGGATTGGTCAAATGCTCGCAAGTGAGCGCGTCAACCCGGACCGGCGAAACATTTTCTGCGTGAGCTGAATTGATCACGCACAACGCGACCAGAACTGAAAAGATGCGGCACGTCATGGAATTTATTTGGAGTTTCCTGATTTGAAATATTTATCGGCAAAATCCAGAAAGGCATTCCAGTCGGACGCGGTGATGGTGTGTCCGCCGGTGTGATAATGAAAACCGAGGTCGCCGGTGATGATCGGCGTGTCAATCGGCGGGCCGTTGGTCGTGCCGAGGTCCTGCCTGCCGACCAGCCGGTAAACCGGGCCGGCGGCCACCTCGCCCAAAAATTCGCCGCGCGGGTCCGCCCATTGGTCCAGCGTGCCGCCGCCGATGAACACCGGATGCGGCGCGTTCAGGGCGATGATTTCGTGCGTGTCCACCGGCATGTCGTTCCAGTGGCCGGCGTATTTCTGGAAATTGCCGGCGAACTGCCACGGGAAACTCGACGCCATGTCGTCAATCGTTTCGCCATAATCACGCCGGGCGAGCGAGGAACCCATTTCACCCGCGCAACTGGAATAAATGAGCGCGAAACGCGGGTCGCGTGCTCCCGCCACCAAGACCGTCTTGCCGAGACGCGAATGGCCGATGAGCGCGACGTGTTTGGCGTCCACCGCCCGGTCCTTCTCCAGATAATCCAGCACGCGGCTCGCGCCCCAGGCCCACGCGCTGATGGTGCCCCATTCGTCGGGCGCGGGCTTGGTCTGGCCCGGCTTGAGCGTCAGGCTGATGACACCGGAATGAAACGTGTTCGAGTTGTCCGGTTGAATGTCGGTGTAGCGGAACGTGGCGTAGCCGTAGCCGTGCGCGAGGATGTTTGTGATGGGACCAGCTTCGCTGATACCGGGCCGCCGCAGCGGAGCCGCTGAAGCCGCGTTCGTGGTCGCATCGGGAAAAGGCGGATTGGAGAAGAAAACGATGTGGAGCAGCAGCGGCACCGGCCCGGTAGCGTTGGCCGGCAGATAAATGTGTAGGTGTGCGATCGGCGCGTTGCTTCCTTTGCCGAATTGAATCTCGACGTGCTTGTGAATTGCCAGCCCGCCGAGAGCGTTGGTGTCGGTCTCGATGACTTTGTAGGTGACCTTCGGCGCGTTGGCCGGGACGCGGCCATAAATTTCGGCACCGTAAATTTTCAGCAACTCCGGCCGGCGCACCTTGAACCACGTTTTGGCATCGCGCACCGGCTTGCCGTTCGCCAGCACAAGCGGGTCGGGCAGCGTGTAGTTGCCCACCTTGGATTCGTCGTAATTTGAAACGTGGCCGGTCGGTGCGCGGCGAAGGGGATTGCCGTTGGCGTCCGTGCGGGGCAACGGCGCGTTGGTCGCGACTGTCGAATCCGCGGCGCGCAGGGAATAATCAGCCAGGAGACTGGCGCACAAAAAAACCGGAATGGCACAATTGAGATATGCTTTCATAATAATCGGGGCTGTGTTGGCATCAATCTAGCCAGCCCGCTTGCCGGTGGAAGCCAAATCTGAGCCGGGTAGCAAGTTACTTGGTAAAATGTTTGGAGTTCCGCCTTCAGGCGGATCGCGTAAACGCGGAACTCCAAACCAATCAACTATTCTACGCCGCCATCCCGGCGTTCCGGCGCGCAAATTGTGCTTGCCGCTTCCGGCGGGCGAGGCCACTTTCGGTGCATGAACTTTCCGCCGTTTTGGGCAAGGGGCGCCAGCGGGGATTTTTCCTGCTGGCGCTGGTCAGCCAACAGCGTCGCCGACGCACAATCGCTCGCCGACTCCGCCGCGCAGCAACTCGCCGGGAGATTTGAGCACGGCGACTTTCCGCCGAAGCATGGCGGTTACTATCCCAACCGCCCGTTCCGCGAGCCGGTGCTACAGGAAATCAAGAACGATGCCGGAGAAACTGCCGCCGTCATCACGCGCAATTCCTACGGTTGCTTGGTGTTGAACACCGCCCGCGTGATGTTCGTGGACGTGGACTTGCCGGAACCGAAGCCAGCGGGTTTGTTCAAGAGGCTCTTTGGCGGGTCGGCTGCCGCATCGGTTGTCACGCAGGACGGCGCGCTTGCGAAGATTGAAAACTGGACGCGGAACAATCCAGGCTGGGGTTGGCGGATTTACCGGACGCGCGCCGGGTTGCGCCTGCTGGCCACGCACGCGCTGTTTGATCCCGAAGCCGCCGCCTCGGACGGCGTGTTTGACGCGCTGGGCGCCGACCCGCTTTACCGCCAGCTTTGCAGGACGCAGAAATGCTACCGCGCGCGCCTGACGCCCAAGCCGTGGCGCTGCGGCGTCCGCACCAAGCCCGAACGCTGGCCGTTTCTGGACGCCCGCGCCGAAAAGCATTTCCAGAAATGGGACGCCCAATATCAATCCTTCGCCGCCGGCTGGGCCACGTGCGAGCTTGTCAAAAAAACCGGCAACGACGAGGTGCATCCAGCCGTCCAGCCCATCCTTGCCGTTCACGACCAGATGACGCGCGTGGAATCGAAATTGAAACTGGCATGAGTGTCATTTTGTCTGCCAAAATTTGACAACCTCTGCCCAAAATTTTTCCGGCGGTTCAGCAATCTCTATATGGCCGCCCTGCGGAAATTCCCAGAGGTGCTTCGGGCCGGAGTAATTGTTGTAGAGACGCAGGCCGAATTTCTCCGGCACAACCTCGTCGCGGCCGTCCACGGTCATTCCAACCGGACCGCGATAGTTGCGCAGGTCGGTTTCAGACGGGAAACGATCCACGAGCAGCAGATGCACCGGGAAGACAGGCATGTGATATTGCGCCACGTCGGTCAGCCGGTTGAACGGTGACAGCAAAATCATGCCGGCGATGCTGTCAGGATGGTCGCCGGCCAGATGCGCCGCCACGCCGGAGCCGAGCGACTCGCCCACCAGATAAACGGGTTGGTTTGTCGGGAGCATTTGCAATCCATCGCCGGCCGCCTGGAAGAGGCTGTTTTGGCTGGGCGAGCCGGCGCGGTCCGCATAACCGGGATATTCCAGGATGAACACGTCGAACGCGGCGGTCTTTTGAATGTCATCCGCGTAATGGGCGCAGTTGACGGCGCAACTGCCATTGCCATACAGGATCAACACGCTGCCGTCCGCCGGTTGCCGGGCTGCCGGGCGTTTCAGCCCGATGGATTCACCGGCGGAATTTGTCCAGCGTTCAAGATTTGCCGCCTGTGCCAGTTGATCCACATGCCGCGAGGTGTAGATGGGTGGAACGTAAATGAACCAGCGTTGATTGAAGGTGACGACCGCGCCGGCGACCAGATAAAAAGCGAGCAGAGACAAAAGCAGCAGCCGGAGCAGGCGGGATAGTCTCACCGGCTTGTGTTGTTCAGATTGCTCGCTCATGCGGCTTCAGAATTGCAAAAGCGGGTTGGCAAGACGAATTGAAAATTGAAAAGGCGAACGGATTTCTCCGTTCGCCTTTCGTGTTTCAGTTTGAATTTGCTTAATAGCGATAATGTTCCGGCTTGTAAGGGCCTTCCATCGGCACGCCGAGGTAGTCGGCCTGCTTCTTCGTGAGCTTGGTGAGCTTCACGCCGATTTTTTCGAGATGCAACCGGGCGACTTCTTCGTCCAATTTCTTGGGCAGACGATAGACGCCGATTTTCGCGGTGTCTTTGTTCTTCCACAAGTCGAGCTGCGCGAGAACTTGATTCGTGAAGCTGTTCGACATGACAAAGCTCGGATGGCCGGTGGCGCAACCGAGGTTCACGAGCCGGCCTTCGGCGAGCATGTAAATGCTGTTGCCGCTGGCGAAGGTGTATTTGTCCACCTGCGGTTTGATGGTGAGCTTCTTCACGTTCTTCGCGGTGTTCAGGCGGTCCACTTGGATCTCGTTGTCGAAGTGGCCGATGTTGCAGACGATGGCCTGGTCTTTCATCTTGGCCATGTGCTCGAAGGTGATGATGTCGCAGTTGCCGGTCGTGGTGACGTAAAGGTCGGCCGTGCCAAGCGTGGCTTCGATGGTGGTGACTTCAAAGCCTTCCATCGCGGCCTGCAGGGCGTTGATCGGGTCAATCTCCGTGACGATGACGCGGGCGCCAAAGCCGCGCAGCGAATGCGAGCAGCCCTTGCCGACATCGCCGTAACCGCACACGCAGGCGACCTTGCCCGCGACCATGACGTCGGTCGCGCGCTTGATGCCGTCGGCGAGCGATTCGCGGCAGCCGTAAAGATTGTCGAACTTCGACTTGGTAACGGAGTCATTGACATTAATGGCGGGAACAAGGAGTTTTCCCTGCTCCAACATCTGATACAAGCGATGCACGCCGGTCGTGGTTTCTTCGGAAACGCCTTTCCAATCCTTCACGATGGTGTGCCAGAAACCGGGACGCTCCTTGGCGACCTTCTTCAGCAGCGCCTTGATAACGGCCACTTCATGGTTGTCGCTCGGGGTGTTGACCCACATATCACCGTTTTCAAGTTCGTAACCTTTGTGAATCAAAAGCGTCGCGTCGCCGCCATCGTCCACGATGAGCTGCGGACCTTTGTTGCCCGGATGCGTGAGCGCGGCGAGCGTGAAGTCCCAGTATTCCTCCAGCGATTCGCCTTTGTGCGCGAACACGGGAATGCCAGCCTTTGCAATCGCAGCGGCGGCGTGGTCCTGTGTCGAGAAAATGTTGCAGCTCGCCCAGCGCACGGAAGCGCCAAGTTCGACGAGCGTCTCGATGAGAATCGCCGTCTCGATGGTCATGTGCAGCGAGCCGGTGATGCGCACGCCTTTGAGCGGCTTCGACACGCCGTATTTCTTGCGGATGGACATCAGGCCGGGCATCTCATGCTCGGACACCTGGATGGTCTTGCGGCCCCATTCGGCGAGCGAGAGGTCGCGGACGGCGAAGTCGCTTTTGGCGGCGCCGTTGCCGTTGGTTTTCACAACCGTGCGACGTGACGGTGAAAGTTTGATTGCTGCCATAATTTATTAAGAGTTGAAAGTTTGGTCTTGAGAGTTAATTCAGATTCAAGGCGCGTTTCAATTCCTTGACCTTGTCCGCCTTTTCCCAAGTGATGTCCGGATCGGTTTTTCCGAAATGGCCGTAGTTTGTGGTTTTGCGGTAAATCGGGCGGAGCAGGTTGAGTTGCTTGATGATGTTCGCCGGCTTGAAGCTAAACACTTCGCGCACGGCCTTCTCAATCTTTTCATCGGTAATACCGTCCACCGCCGTGCCGAACGTGTTGATGCAAACACTGACCGGTTCGGGATAACCGATGGCGTAGGCGAATTGGATTTCCGCGCTGCTCGCGATGCCCGCTGCGACGATGTTCTTGGCAACCCAGCGGCCCATGTAAGCCGCGCTGCGGTCCACCTTGCTCGGGTCCTTGCCGGAGAACGCGCCGCCACCATGACGGCCCATGCCGCCGTAGCTGTCCACGATGATTTTGCGGCCGGTCAGGCCGGTGTCGCCCTGCGGCCCGCCGACGACGAAGCGTCCGGTTGGATTGATGAGGAACATCGTCTTCTTTGTGAGCAGGCGTTTTGGCAAAACTTTCTTGATGATTTCCTCGATGCAAAATTCCTCGATGGTCTTGTGCTTCACGTCGTGCGCGTGCTGGGTGGAGATGACGACGTTGGTGATGGCAACGGGCTGGTCGTTGATATACTTGACGGACACCTGCGATTTCGCGTCAGGACGCAGCCACGCGATCTTGCCGCTCTTGCGAATCTTTGTAAGCGCGCGGCCGAGCTTGTGGGCATACATGATGGGCGCGGGCATAAGCTCCGGAGTTTCCGCCGTCGCGTAACCAAACATCAATCCCTGGTCGCCCGCGCCTTGTTCGGCCTTCTTCTTGCCAACAGCCTTGCGCGCGTCCACGCCCTGCGCGATGTCCGGCGACTGCGATGTGATGGCGTTCATGATGAGCACCTTGTCCGCGTGAAACACATCGTCGTCGTGTGTGTAACCGATGTCGCGGATGGCATCGCGGGCGATCTGGTTGAAATCCAGCTTGGCCTTCGTCGTGATTTCGCCGCCGACCACGACGAGGTTCGACTTGGCGTAGGTTTCACAGGCGACGCGGCTGAACTTGTCCTGCGCGAGGCAGGCGTCCAGCACGTAATCCGAAATCGTGTCACAAACCTTGTCCGGGTGGCCTTCGCCAACCGACTCTGATGAAAAGATGAAGTTTTTGCTCATGGAATTTAGTTTCAATTTTTTGTCAACAACATATTGACGTATCAAGATAGGATGATATATCTCTTTTGAAGCGCGTCAAACGCTTTTTTGAAATATTTTGGCGCTAGAAGAATCATGTCATCAACATTGAAATCATTGCGGGCGCTGTCCGACCCGACACGGCTGCGCATCGTGGCGCTACTGGAGCGGGATGAACTGTCCGTAAACGAGCTTCAGGAAATCACCCGCCTCGGCCAGTCGCGCATCTCCACGCACCTCGGCCTGCTCGCGGATTGTGCACTGGTGCAATCGCGGCGCGAGGGTAAACGAACATTTTACAAACTCAACCCGCAAGCCACCGGCGACACCGGCGAATTCATCCAGCTCGCCATCCGTGGCGCGAAGGAACTGCCCGAACATGGCGGCGACCAGATCAATCTCAAGCGGGTGCTCGCCCGCCGCCGCGAACAGGCGCAGGTTTTCTTCAATCAAGTCGCCGGACGGTTTGACCGCGTTTACGGGCCGGGCCGCTCGTGGCAGGCATTTGGACATCTGCTGCTGCGCATTCTGCCGCCGCTCGTCGTTGCGGATCTGGGCGCGGGCGAAGGTTTGTTGAGCGAACTGCTCGCACGCCGCTGCAAAAAAGTCATCGCCGTGGACAACTCGGAAAAAATCGTCGCCTTCGGCGCGGCCAAGGCGAAAAAGAACGGATTGAAGAATCTGGAATTCCGCCGAGGCGATTTGCAAAATCCGCCGATTGAAGCCACCAGCGTTGACCTCGTGATTTTAAGCCAGGCCTTGCATCATGCCGAAATTCCGGCAGACGCGATTGCCGCCGCGCACAAGATTCTGCGCAGTGGCGGACAGATTTTGATCCTCGATTTGCTCAAGCATAACTTCGACAAGGCGCGTGAACTCTATGGCGACCGCTGGCTGGGATTTGCCGAAAGCGATTTGCATCACTGGCTGGAAAGAGCCGGCTTCAAGAAGATCGAAGTGAGTATCGTTGCGCGCGAGGAACAGCCGCCGCATTTCCAAACCATTCTGGCGAGCGGCGAAAAAGCGTAACGGCTTGTCGGCAGACCGCCGCAAACTTTCTGGATCAAAATGTCGGCTTTCTGCCGAAAGCCGCTACGCCACGATTAAGTTCACCATCTTTTTCGGCACGATGATGACTTTCTTGATGGTCTTGCCGGCGATAAACTGCTGGACTTTTTCCGAAGCCTTTGCCGCCGCTTCAATCGTCGCATTGTCCGCGTCTGCCGCCACCTTGATGACATCGCGGAATTTGCCGTTCACCTGCACGGGAATTTCTATTTCACTTTCAACCAGCAGCTCCGGATCGAATTTCGGCCACGGAGCGTAGGCCAAATTGGCAGATGGAAGTTGGGAGTTGGCAGACAGCTTTTGCCAAAGTTCTTCCGCGATGTGCGGCGCGAAGGGCTGGAGCAAAATCAGAAACTCGCGCAGCACGAAGGCAGGCTTCGTTTCCCAAGTGATTGCGTCGTTCACGAAGACCATCATCGCGGAAATCGCCGTGTTGAAGCGAAGGCCGTCCAAATCTTCCGTGACTTTCTTGACGCAAGCGTGAAGTGTCTTCAATTGCGCTGGAGTAGCCGCTACCTCTTTGATGGCCGGGTTGAGTTTGATCAGGTTCAACAATTCTCCATGCCTCTGTGCCTCGGTGGCAGTCGTTTCCGCTTGTTCAAATTCCGTTTCGGAATTTTCATCCACGAACAAACGCCACACGCGGCCGAGAAAACGGTAAACGCCTTCGACGCCCTTGGTGCTCCACGGCTTCACCATTTCGAGCGGACCCATGAACATTTCGTAAAGACGCAACGCATCTGTGCCGACTTCCGCCACCGGCACGTCCACCGGAATCACGTTGCCACGCGACTTCGACATCTTCTGGTTGTCCTCGCCGAGCACCATGCCTTGGTTGACCAGCTTGAAGAACGGCTCCGGCGTGGAAATGTAACCGAGATCGAACAAGACCTTGTGCCAGAACCTCGCGTAAAGCAGGTGCAAGACGGCGTGTTCCGTGCCGCCGACGTATAAATCCACGCCGGCAGATTTGTCGCCCATCCAATAATTCTCCACATCCTTGCCGACAAACGCACCGGAATTTTTCGCGTCGAGGTAACGCAGATAATACCAGCACGAGCCAGCCCATTGCGGCATTGTGTTCGTTTCGCGCACAGAACCGTCTGGCAGATTCAGCCAATCCTTTGCGCGGGCGAGCGGGGGCTGGCCGTCGGCGGTGGGTTTGTAATCTTCGAGCGATGGCGGCAACAACGGCAACGAGCTTTCCGGCAAGGCTTCGTGATACAGATTCCCGGCGGCGTCCTTTTTCCAGATGACCGGAAACGGCTCGCCCCAGTAACGCTGCCGGCTGAACAGCCAGTCGCGCAGTTTGTAATTCACACATTTGTTGCCTTCGTGATTTTCTTCCAACCATTTTATCATTAGACGTTTCGCTTCTGGCGTCAGAAGACCGTTGAGAAATTCTGAATTAACAGCGACGCCTTCTCCGATGAAATTTTGGCAATCTTTTCCCGCAGGCGGTTCGACAACTTGAACAACTGGCAAATTGAATTTCTTTGCAAATTCGAAATCGCGCGTGTCGTGAGCCGGCACGGCCATGATTGCGCCCGTGCCATAACTCGCCAAAACGTAGTCAGCAATCCAAATCGGAATCTTTTTATTGTTGACTGGATTAACAGCGCAGCTGCCAAGAAAAACACCTGTTTTTTCTTTCGCCAAATCGGTGCGTTCCAAATCTGATTTTTTTGCAACTGCGGCTTTGTAAGCTTCAACTTCGGCGCGTTGAAAATTTGCAGTCAGATCTTTCACTGCCCAATGTTCCGGAGACAAAACCATGTAAGTTGCGCCAAACAACGTATCTGGTCTTGTTGTGAAAACAGATATTAAGACGACTGGAAATTCATTTTCGCTTGCGACTTTGAAATCAATAATTGCGCCTTCGCTGCGGCCAATCCAATTACGTTGCATCTCTTTAAGCGAATCACTCCAATCAATTGTGTCCAAATCTTGCAACAATTTTTCCGCGTAAGCCGTGATGCGCAGCATCCATTGGCGCATCGGCTTGCGGACAACAGGAAATCCACCGACTTCACTTTTGCCGTCCACAACTTCTTCGTTCGCGAGAACTGTTCCAAGTTGTTCGCACCACCAAACCGGCGCTTCGGTGACGTAAGCAAGCCGCCAATTATCAATGTGCAAACGACGACGTTTTGTGGTTTCTTCTTCGGTTTCTCTTGCACGTTGTTTCAACCAAACTTCATGCTTTCTGCGGAGAAAGGAATTGCCTTCCCATTCACTTTGTCGTTTAGGTTTGTCGCTTAAGGCATCTTCCATTAAGGCAATTGAAGTAGCTTTTTTCCATTCGGGATCAAAGTAGCTGTTGTAAAGCTTCAGGAAAATCCATTGCGTCCACTTGAAGTAATCCGGGTCGGTCGTGGCGATTTCGCGCGACCAGTCGTAGCTGAAACCGAGGCTTTTGATCTGCCGCTTGAACGTGGCGATGTTTTCCTCGGTCGTCTTGCGCGGATGCTGGCCGGTCTTGACGGCGTATTGCTCGGCGGGCAGGCCGAACGCATCCCAACCCATCGGATGCAGCACGTTGAATCCCTGCGCGCGTTTGTATCGCGCCAAAATGTCCGTGGCGGTGTAACCCTCGGGATGCCCGACGTGCAGGCCCGCGCCGCTCGGATACGGAAACATGTCGAGGATGTAAAATTTTTCGGGCAACTGCGTTGCGGCCACCTTGCCGGAGAGATGGTGCCGCACAGCGAACGGATGGTTTGCGGGAATCTCCTCGTTCGGATTGAACGCGCGGAAAGCCTGCTGCTCGTCCCAAATCTTCTGCCACTTGGGTTCGATCAAATGAAACGGATATTGCCGGCGACTGCTTGCCATAGAGCGTTAGATGCTACGCGAAAAATCGCCGGACTCAATCGCGGAGTTTGGCGTTGGCCAGCCAGACCAGCCGCAAGCCTTCGAGCGTCAAATCCGGCGCGACGGCGGAAATCTCCGGCAGTTTCGACGCGATCAATTTCGCATAACCACCTGTCGCGACGACCGGCAGGTTTTTGATTTTCAATTCGCGTTTCAATTTGCCAATCAACTCGCGCACCAGGCCGCGATAACCATGCACCGCGCCGATGAGCATTGCCTGTTCCGTGCTTTTGCCGACGGCGGTGTTGATTTCGCGGATTTCGATGCGCGGCAGGAGAGCCGTCTTTTCGTGCAGATAATCGGTCATTGCCGCCAACCCCGGCGCGATGATGCCACCGACGTAGTTACCCGCGCGATTGACGACATCAAACGTGACCGCCGTTCCAAAATCCACGACGACCACCGGTGCGCCAAAGCGATTGCGCGCCGCCACCGCGTTCGCCAAGCGGTCCGGCCCGATGGAGTTTGGTTCCGGATAATCAATACCCACGCCGCAAACGGTTTTTGGCGTCAGTTCAAACGTGTCCAGCTTCCAATGCGCGCGAACGGTTTTACGCACGAGTGGTGTGGCGCGCGGCACGACGCTGCACAAAACCGCGCCGGTGACTTTTGTTCCGCTGGCAAATTTTTTGACCAGCATGGCGGCATTCCCACCAGACCATTCACGTGTGGGGACATTGATTTGCTTCACGACGCACCGGTCGTTTGCCAGGCCGATGTGCGTGTGCGTGTTGCCGATGTCGAAAAGCAAAATCATTTCGTCCGCAGATTACGCGGATTTTCGCCGATGAAAACAAGGTTTTGGGAATAATCTGCGTTCATCTGTGAAATCTGCGGATTCATTTCTCCAAAGTCACGTCGCCACCGGTGATGCGTTCCAAATGACCGTGCTCGGTGCGGACGAGCAATGCGCCGTCGTCGTCGAGCGCTTCGGCGCGGCCGCGAATCGCGCGCCCGCCAATCTGAATCGTCACTTCGTTTCCGATGGTTGCGCACTGCGCCTCCCATTCGTCGGCCACCGCGGCGAATTCGCCCGCACAAATCCGCGCGTAATCAAAATCCAGTTCGCGCAAGATTGCCGCCGCCAGTTCCGGGCGCTCAATCGTCCTGCCGGATTCGATTTTGAGCGAAGTCGCGAACTTGCGCAATTCCGGCGGAAACTCGCCGGCGCCCTGGTTGACGTCCACGCCGATGCCGAGAATGACATGCTTGACGCGATCCAGTTCCGCGCTCAGCTCGGTCAAAATTCCCGCGACCTTTTTTCCGCCAATTAAAATGTCATTCGGCCATTTGATTTCCGGCTTCAGCCCGGTTTCTGACTGGATCGCACGGCGCAAGGCGGTGGCCGAGGCGACGGTAAGTTGCGTGGTTTCCTGCGGACGCAAATCCGGTCGCAGCAAAATCGAAAACCAAAGCCCTTTGCGCTCCGGCGAAATCCATTTGCGACCAAGCCGGCCCCGGCCACTCGTCTGCGATTCGGCAAAAACGATGACGCCTTCCTTCACGCCGTCGCGCGCGAGCTTTTCAATCACGTCGTTCGTCGAAGTGGTCTGTTCAAACACGCGGATGTCGCGCCCGATGACTTTCGTTTTGCCCAGGCGCGCGAGCAGGTCGTCCGCGTGCAGTGCGTCCGGCGCGCTGACCAGCCGGTAGCCAAAATGCGGGCCGGCCTCGATTTCGTAATCGAGCGAGCGCAATTCCTCGATGCGCGCCCAGACCGCCGCGCGGCTGATGCCAAGCTGCTCCGCAAGCTGCGCGCCCGACACGCCGTCGGGATTTTCGCGCAACGCGGAAAGTATTTTGGCGTCGGTGGTCATTTGCATTTCGTCCTCGTCGCCCTCGCTCTCGTAATCGAATCAATTTTCGAGGACGAGGGGCGAGAACGAGGACGAGGAGGATTAAGATTCATGTTTGAAAATCCAATCC
>Ga0181525_10003608_pt1 | contig 12153 bp, 8 predicted proteins | sample PEATcosm2014_Bin_48_FD_121100 | JGI IMG/M metagenome (GOLD analysis project Ga0181525, IMG submission 121100) | Peatland microbial communities from MTU Mesocosm Facility, Houghton, MI, USA - PEATcosm2014_Bin06_10_metaG | ecosystem: Environmental > Terrestrial > Soil > Wetlands > Peat | place... | reverse complement strand
CCTGTCCATCGGCCTGCTCGGCAACGCCGCCGACATCTTCCCGAGCCTCCTGGCCAGCAGCGCCCCCATCGACATCGTCACCGACCAGACCTCCGCCCACGACCCGCTCACCTACCTGCCGAGCGGCGTCGCCCTCGAGGACATGCCCGCGCTGCGCGCCGAGGACCCGGAGGGGTTCACCATAAGAGCCCGCGAGTCGATGGCCGCCCAGGTCGAAGCCATGGTCGGCTTCATGGACGCGGGCGCGGAGGTCTTCGACTACGGCAACTCGATCCGCGGCGAGGCCGAGCTGGCCGGCTACAGCCGGGCCTTCGAATTCCCCGGCTTCGTGCCCGCCTACATCAGGCCGCTGTTCTGCGAGGGCAAAGGCCCGTTCCGCTGGGCCGCCCTGTCCGGCGACGCGCAAGATATCGCCGCCACCGACCAGGCCATCCTCGATCTGTTCCCGAACAACGAGGCGCTGGCCCGCTGGATCCGCCTGGCGAGGGAGAAGGTGCACTTCCAGGGCCTCCCGGCGCGCATCTGCTGGCTCGGCTACGGCGAGCGCAACCTGGCCGGCCTCCGCTTCAACGAGATGGTTGCCAAGGGAGAGGTCAACGCCCCGATCGTGCTCGGCCGCGACCACCTGGACTGCGGCTCGGTCGCGTCCCCCTATCGCGAGACCGAGGCCATGGCCGACGGCTCCGACGCCATCGCCGACTGGCCGCTGCTGAACGCCCTGGTCAACACGGCCTCCGGCGCCTCCTGGGTGTCCATCCACCACGGCGGCGGCGTCGGCATCGGCCGCTCCATCCACGCCGGCCAGGTCTGCGTCGCCGACGGCACCGGCCTCGCCGCGCAGAAGCTGGAGCGCGTGCTGACCAACGATCCGGCGATGGGGGTGATCAGGCACACCGACGCCGGCTACGACCTGGCCGCCACGGTGGCCGCGGAGCGCGGCGTCCGCGTCCCGATGGCGCATTGATGACCTTCGCCGATCTATGGCGCGAACTTGAGCCGCTGGGCCGCGACCCGGAGACCGGCGGCTACCGCCGCTACTCATGGACCGAGGCCGACGCCCAGTGCCGCGCCTGGTTCACCGCCCAGGCGCAGCGCCGCGGCCTGACCGTCGAGCCCGACCGCAACGGCAACCTGTGGGCCTGGTGGGGTCCCCGGGGCGCAAATGCCATAGCCACCGGCAGTCACCTGGATTCCGTCCCCGACGGCGGCGGCTTTGACGGGGCTCTGGGCGTGGTATCCGCGCTGGCCGCCGTGGACCTTCTAAAAGAAAAGAACTTTTATCCAGAACGGGCCGTGGTGCTTGTTAACTTCACAGAGGAAGAGGGCGCCCGGTTTGGTGTTCCATGCCTTGGCAGCCGGCTGATGACCGGGGTCATGGACCCGGAAAGGGCGCGGGCGCTCAGCGACAGCCAGGGCGTCACCCTCGCCGAGGCGATGGCCGACGCGGGCTTCGACCCCGCCAAGATCGGCCCCGACGAGCAGCGCCTTTCCGGCCTGGCGGCGTTCGTCGAACTGCACGTGGAGCAGGGCCGCGCGCTCGCGCCGCTGGGTGCGCCGGTCGGCATCGCCCGGTCGATCTGGCCGCACGACCGCTGGCGCCTGGAGTTCACCGGCCGCCCCGACCACGCCGGCACGACCCGCCTCGCCGACCGCCATGACCCGATGCTGCCCTACGCGAGCACCGTCCTGGCCGCCCGCCAGGCCGCCGCCGCTCACGGGTCGCTGGCCACCTTCGGCAAGGTGATCGCCAAGCCGGGCGGCACCAACGGCATCTCAAGTTCCGTCACCGCCTGGCTAGACGCCCGCGCCCCAGACGAAGCCACCCTGGAGGCAACGATCGCCACCATTCGTTCGGCAGCAGAAAAATTCTCTACCGAGCACAACGTCACCCTCACCGTCAGCCAGGAGTCGCACACCCCCCTGGTCCGCTTCGACCTGGCCCTCAGCAACCGCGTCGCCGTCGCCCTCGCCGATCCCGCACTGGGGCTAGCCCCTCCGCTTGCGCCTACTTACCCTGCGCCGCCCGCACCCTCGGGCCGCACTGTCTCCCCGCCGCCAGCACCGCCGGTGCCCGCGCTGCCAACCGGTGCCGGCCACGACGCCGGCTTCCTCGCCGCCAGGGTGCCGTCGGCCATGCTGTTCGTGCGCAACCCGACCGGCGTCTCGCATTCGCCCGCCGAGCACGCCGAACTAGCGGACTGCGAGGCCGGGGTGCGCGCGCTCGCGGCCGTGCTCGAGGACCTGGCGGGCCGGCCGTGACCCGGCGCTGGCTCGCCGAACTCGCCTGGCTTCCCGGCCAGGGCATGTGCTACGACGTCCTGATCGAGGCCAGCGGGGAGCGCTTCTCCTCCGTCACCCCAGACACCCCGTCGATCCCGTCGGATGCCGAGCACCTCAGCGGGCTCACCCTGCCCGGGTTCGCCAACGCCCACTCGCACGCCTTCCACCGGGCGCTGCGGGCCAGCACGCAGGCCGATGGGGGGACGTTCTGGACCTGGCGCGAGCGCATGTACGAGGTGGCGGCGCAGCTTGACCCGGACAGCTACCGTCGGCTGGCCCGCGCCGTGTACGCCGAGATGGCGCTGGCGGGGATCAGCTGCGTGGGGGAGTTCCACTACCTGCACCACCAGCCGGACTCCCGCCCGTACCCCGACCCCAACGCGATGGGCCGGGCGCTGATCGAGGCGGCGGCCGAGGCCGGCCTGCGGATCACCCTGCTTGACGCCTGCTACCTGACCGGCGGCCTGGACCCCTCGGCCCCTGCCCCCGTCTCAGCCTCCCGGTCCGCCTACACCCCGTCAGCTCCGTCGCGCCTGCTGCCGCTGGCCGGCGCCCAGGTCCGGTTCACCGACGGCAACGCCGAACGCTGGGCGGCGAGGGTGACCGCCCTCGGCTATGACCAGTACGGCATGGTCACCCCGCATGCCAAGGTCGGCGCCGCGATCCATTCCATCCGAGCGGTGCCCAGGGAACAGATGCACCAGGTCGTGACCTGGGCGCACCGCTGCGGCGCCCCGCTGCACGTGCACATGTCAGAACAGCAGGACGAGAACGACGTGTGCCAGGCCTTCTACGGCGTCTCCCCGGCCCGGCTGCTGTACTCCGAGGACGTCCTCGGCCCGCGCACCACGGTCGTGCACGCGACCCATGTGGACGCCGCCGACCTGGAGTTGCTCGGCGGCTGCCACGCGTTCGCCTGCATCTGCCCCACCACCGAACGGGATCTCGGCGACGGGCTGGCTCCCTCGATGGCGCTGGCCGAGGCGGGCTGCACGCTCACCCTCGGCAGCGACAGCCACGCGGTCATCGACATCCTCGAGGAGGCCCGCGGCGTGGAGTACGCCGAACGCCTGGCGCACCAGGCCCGCGGCCACTTCACCGCCGAGGCCCTGCTCCAGGCCGCCACCGCGGACGGCCACGCCAGCCTGGGCTGGCCCGACGCGGGCGAGATCGTCCCCGGCGCCTGGGCCGACCTGGTCACCGTCTCCATGGACAGCGCCCGCACCGCAGGCGCGGACGACGACTTGGCCGTGGAGGCGGCGGTCTTCGCCGCCACCGCCGCCGACATCCGCCACGTCGTCATCGGCGGCCGTGACATCGTCCGGGACGGAGAACATCTGCTAATCGAGGATGTCCCCGGCGAACTCCGCGCCGCGATCCAGGCGGTCCTCCCCTGAGATCATTGACCCATGACTGACATTCCCGAAGTGGATCTGGGCGGCGGCGTCGCCATGCCGATGGTCGGGTTCGGCACCTGGCAACTGCAGGGTCGGCCCGCCTACGAGGCCGTCAGGTACGCCCTGCAGGTGGGATACCGGCACATCGATACCGCCACCATGTACCGGAACGAGGACGAGGTCGGCCGGGCCATCGCGGAGGCCGGCCTGGACCGCAAGGAGGTGTTCGTCACCACCAAGCTGCAGCCAGGCAGCGCGGGCCGCGCCCGGGCCACCCTGACCGACAGCCTGCGCGCCCTCGGCACCGATTACGTGGACCTGTGGCTGATCCACTGGCCGCCCCACAGGCAGGCCTCGGTGCCGCTGTGGCGGGACTTCCTCGCGCTTCGAGACGAGGGACGCTGCCGCGCGGTCGGGGTGAGCAACTACGGCATCGGCGAGATCGACGAGCTGATCGCGGCGACGGGGGAGCGGCCGGCGGTGAACCAGATCCCGTGGAGCCCGTCCCGGTACGACCCGGCGCTGCTGGCCGCGCACGCCGAGCGCGGCGTGGCGGTCGAGGGCTACAGCCCGCTCAAGGGCACCAGGCTGCGTGATCCCGTGCTGGCCGAGATAGCCGCCAGGCACGGAGTCACTCCCGCTCAGGTGGTCTTGCGCTGGCACCTTGAGATCGGCATCACCGTCATCCCGAAGTCCGTAAGGCCCGAACGCATCCAGTCGAACTTCGACCTGTTCGGCTTCTCCCTCACCCCCGAAGAAGTGGCCCGCATCAGTCGCCGCTAGCAGTCGCCGCTAGCAGTCGCCGCTAGCAGGCGCCGCTAGCAGGCGCCGCTAGCAGGCCGCGCAGTATCCCGCATCAGGCTGCGGATGGCAAGTGGTTATCCACAGGCACGCCTGTAGCGGTCGAGTTATCCACAGGCACGCGGCAGTTACTGCGGCGGGGTCCCGGCTGGTCCACCGTGGAGGAAGACCGGTGACGCGAGGTCACCGGAACCCAAGGAGGAATGCAATGAGCCAGGGCGGATACGTGACCCTCGTCGGGTACGTCGCGCGGGACCCGATCATGCGCCAGACCAAGCAGGGCGCGAATGTCACCGACCTGCGAGTGGGCACGACGCCCAGGTTCCTCGACCGGACGACCGGGGAGTGGCGCGACGGCGACACGAGCTATTACACCGTCAAGTGCTGGCGCAGGCTGGCTGACCACGCGCGGGCCAGCCTGCACAAGGGCGAGCCAGTCATGGTCAAGGGCCGCTTCCGCACCCGCAGCTATGAAGACAGGACCGGTCAGCTCCGGACCGAGGTCGAGATCGAGGCGGACGCCATCGGACATGACCTGAGCCGGGGCATATCCAATTACATCCGCACCCGCACGTCCGCGGACACGGCTGACGGCCGAGCCGACGGCAGTGCCCAGACCGGCGACTCTGCCGACGCCGACGGCAGTGCCCAGGGCGACGGGTCGGCGGAACGCGGCCACGCCGACGACTTCATCGACGACGAGGCGATCAAGCAACTCGAGCGCGAACTCGGCGCAGGCCTGCCCGGGGACGAGTTCCCGGCGCAGGCCCTTGACGAGGACGACGAGGTCGACGAAGAGGAGGACGATGAGCACGAGGCGATCGGGACCCCTGGGACCCCCAGGACCCCCGAAGCCTCAATGCCCATCTGAACCCTAGACCCAGATCACGCCTCGCACGACTCCACCTCTCCCCCACTCTGCCGACTGTCGCGTGGTCTGCCGACTGTCGCGCTGTCTGCCCATTGCTGTGTCGCCGGGTCTGCCAGCTGTGTGTCGCCGGTATGCCGACTGCAGGCCGCAGGGGATTGTGGTGGCCGAGTCTTGTTGACTACACGCCGACCGGGTCCTTAGGCCGTCCGCTCCCCGCGGTCCGGCCTAGCCCGGTCGGCCCGCCCCCGCGGACCACATCCGTCAACATACCGGTTTCTCGGCGCGTCAGCACTATTCGCACCTACAATGTTACCTACCGTAATAACTGGCCATGAGGCCGCCCGGCCTTGCGCATGCTGGGAGGAGGCATGTCGGCAGTTCAAGAGGCGATAGGACAGCGCGAGCGGGGCCTGCGGCGGCTCTTTAAGCGACCGTGGTGCTGGCCACTGCTAGAGATGCCAACGTCACTTATCGTATACGTCGTCATACTGCTCAGCTTCGACCTCGGCCTGACCGGATGGGAGATCAGCGACACCTCGCCGCATGTCGGCGACATCGCCCTGTTCGCCGGGCTGCTGGTCGCGGCGGTGGTCTGCGTCGAGGCGATGCGCCGCCTTGGCCAGCCGTCGGGCGTGTCGCGCGATCTCCTGTCCGCTTGGTGGCTGCCCATCGCGTTGCTGCTGCCTCCGGCCTATGCGCTGGTCGCTCCGTTCGTCGTCGGAGCGGTCCTGTACGCACAGGACCGCCAGAAGCCTCTCTACCGCCGCGTGTTCAGCTCGGCGGCGCTCGGGCTGGCGGGAGCCGCGGCCTCGACCACCTTCCACCAGCTGATCCCGGGCATCGTGTTGGCCACGCTGCACGGTTCCTACGCCTGGCTGAGCCGCCCGGCGGCGATCCCGGCCACGCTGGGCTGCGCGATCCTTTTCGACATCGTCAACACCAGCCTGGTGGCGGTCGCCGCGCACCTAGCCGATCCGGAGGAGCCGCTCGGCAAGGTGCTCTGGGATCGGGAGACCCTGCTGCTCGACCTGACCGAGACCTGCGTGGGCATCCTCGTCACGATCACCTGCGCGCTCAGCTTCCTGCTGCTCCTGGTCGCCCTGCCGCCGGTGATCCTGCTCCAGCGCAGCCTGATGCACCAGCAGCTGCAGGCAGCCGCCCGGACCGACCCGAAGACCGGGCTGCTGAACGCGACCGCCTGGCAGCGGGAGGCCGACGCGGAGATCGCCAGGGCGCTGCGCATGGTAACGCCGGTGGCCCTGCTGCTGATCGATGTCGATCATTTCAAGCAGGTCAACGACGGCCACGGGCACCTCATCGGGGACGAGGTACTCCGCAGCCTGGCCGCCGAGCTCAGACGTCAGGTCCGCGAATCGGATGTGGTGGGCAGGTTCGGCGGCGAGGAGTTCACCGTCCTGCTGCCGGGCACCGGGGCCACCGGGGCCTGCCGGATCGCTGAACGGCTGCGGCACAGTGCCAGCGTGCTGAGGGTCAGCGCCGGGGATGCGGAGATCAGCGTCACGGTCTCGATCGGCGTCGCGGTTCTTGGCCGCCACGGCCGTGACCTGTTCGAGCTGCTCGCCGCGGCCGACCTGGCGCTGTACCGGGCCAAGGACGCCGGCCGCAACCGGATCCGGCTATGCGCTGCGGCCAAGGCTCCCGACGGTCCCCTGCCCGGGCCCGTGGCGGGCGCCGCGGCAGGCGGCGAAGCCCAGCAGGCAAGGCAAGAAGCCGAAGAGCAGGCCGGTCACGAAGTCAGGGAGGAGGCTAGGCAGGAAGCCCGCGAGGGCTAGGCAATAGGCGCGTGCCCGTAGGCTTGATGCCATACCGGATTATGCGGTAGATCGCCTGCACGATCAGGATGAACGCGGATCACCGAACAGCAGCGTCGCGACGCCGAATGTCAGGCTGGCTTTGAATGCGACGATGGTAAACACCAGGGCGCTCACCACCGTGCCGATCATTATCAGCACGTAGAGCACCTTGACGACCTTGGGCGTGACAAACGACTGGAAGCCGAAGTCGAACAGCGCGCCGAGGAAGCCCTTGGAGTCCGCCACGTCGTCCGGCACCGCATGCCGGAGCGACGCCGTCCGGGGGTCGGGTGCCAGCCGGATCGCGGCGGCACCGGCACCGGCCTTGGTCCCCGCAGACCCGATGCCGGGCTCCGCCGTCCTGGTGCCGTAGGCGGCCGCGGCGTCGCCGAAGCGTTCGGCATTCCCCGGGCCGTAAGCCCCAGCCTGGCCAAACGACCCTGACTCGCCAAACAGATAATGGTAATCCCTTTGTCCGTTACCGCTTTGCGGCTTATGGCTGTTTCTTTAGAAGTAGCTGTTCCGGGCAACCTCGTGCCCGCGCCGCTCGTACTTGGTGGGTGACAGCGACGAGAGGAGCCTGATGGACGGCGAACAGCCCGTCGATGTGCTGGAGGAACTGCTCGCCGTCAAGGGCAGGCACCTGCTGCGTACCGCCGTCCTGCTGGCCGGCGGCCAGGAGGATGGCGAGGACCTGCTCCAGGCGGCCCTCGAGCGGGTATTCGGGCGGTGGCGGACGATACGCGGTGATCCCGAGGGCTACCTGCGGCGGACGCTGTACCACCTGGCCGCCGACGGCTGGCGCCGCAAGCAGGCCTGGCGGGCGCGCCTCGGCCTGCTCGGCCGGCCCGGGGCGCAGCCGGACGATACCGGCGCCGTGGACGACAGAGACCAGCTGCTGCGGCTGCTGCGCCAGCTGCCGCCCAGGCAGCGCACCGCGATCGTGCTCCGTTACTGGGAAGAGCTCACCGAGGCCCAGGTCGCGCAGGCCATGGGCTGCTCTGTGGGCACGGTCAAATCCGTTACCTCGCGCGGCCTGCGCAGGCTCCGCGAACTCAGCGGCCTGGCCGATCACGATGGCACACCGCAACCAACCGGGAGGACGTCATGAGCACCGACTTCGAGCAGCGCCTGCGGGCCGAGATGGAGCAGGTGAAAGTAAGCCCGCGGCCCGGCCTCGTCAACGAGGCGTACCGCAGCTACCGCGGCAAGCGCCGCCGGATACGGGCGCTGGCTGCTACCGGCACCGCCATGGCCATCGTGGCCGGCACCGCGGCTGGCGTCGCGGCGGCCACGGCGTCTCCGGCCTCGGTCCCAGCGCAGACGACTGCGTACGTCGTCAGCCACGTCAGCAGCGCGCTCGCCACCAGCGACGAGATTTCGTACACGATCATCAGCTACGGCCCACCGGACAACACCCAAGCGGTCGTCTATAACTGGCAATACGGCACCCGGTTCCGGCTGTCTGAGACAGTCGGCGGCCGGCCGGAGATGGACAATTGGGGGCAGAACTGGGGGAAGCCCGGCGGCGGCCAAACCCTAGTGCTCTACCCCCGGCGGTCGTGGGCACGATACGGAACCGCCCAGGGTTCGGCGGCAGTGCCGTCGTTCGCCTGCCAAACATACGGAACGTACTTCTTCGCGCTCTCGCTGTGGGAGCCGGCGAACTTGAGCTCGGTCATCGAGGCAGGATTGCGGTGCGGCGCGTTCCATGTGGCCGGACACCAGCGGGTCGACGGCGTCGACACAATCAAGCTCACCGGCATCTCCGATGGCAAGCCTGCTTTTACCCTGTGGGTGGACGCGCGCACGTACCTTCCGGTGCAGATGACGGGGGGCAGGGATGTGATGCAGTTCCGCTGGCTGCCACCGACCCAGGCCAACCTGGCCAAGCTGACCGGGACGATCCCGCCCGGATTCCATCGCGCCTAACCCGGCCGACACCCGCTTAAAACAGCATGGCCGGCTAGTCTGGCATGCCTAGGAGTGCATCTCATGCTGTATGGCGGAAGCCTCTCGGGATGCCACTCGCCTCGCTGTTCCAGTTCGTGTCGCGCGGCGCTCGTCCAGTTGGCGAGAGCTTTAGCGAGATAACCGGACGGCGCGTATAGGGCGAGAGCCCAGGCGGGCCGGTAGGTGCCGATTATCTCCCACGATTGCATGTCCTTCGGCGCGCGGCTGATCTCGGTTCCGTCAGGCAATTCCTGCATCGGGCACGCTCCGGGTCTTCCTTCACCTCGGTCACGGTAGCCCGGATCGCGGCGGGAGACCTGCTTGCCGATACCCGGCTGCCAGGTGAGCGTGAGTTGGCCGCTGAGTACGGTGTGGCGATCGGCACAGCCCGGCGCGCGGTGGAGGAACTACGCGAGCGCGACCTGGTGGTGACACTGCCCGGCAAGGGCACGTACGTTATCGGAGCGCCCAGGTCATAGCAACCAGACGCCGCGCACGCCGTGTTGCGCGGCGAAGGGCTGATCTACACCGTCCCGGACCGGGGGAGTATCCCGGCAGATATCCAAGTCTGCCTAGTGAACATATTACGTTTCCCACTCGTATCAATGCATAGTGTGAGAAGTTGGACACACGGTTAGTCACAGGCGAGCGACCAAAGGGAACGGCAGCGCGCCATATGACAGTGACACCCGCCATCGTGCGGGCGTTCGTTGACCGCGTCCGCGCGTGTCCAGGTGGGCAAGACGCCGACGCGGCCGGCAGCATGACCGCATGTGCCGACCGCTTCGCCAGTAGCCGCGCATGCAGGTAATCGCGACGTGGTCCGGTGGCCGTGCGGATCTGCTTCGGCAAGCCTTCCGCATGACCAACGAGTCATACGCGGAGTACCTGACCGTATCGGTCCGTAGCGTTGCCAATTGGCGCGGGAATCCTGGCGTTATCCCCAGGCGCCGCTCTTGAATCTGATCTTTCACGGCAATCCCCATTGGTACCTATCAGGTTGGCCGGGGTCAGTATCGTGACCAGCTAGTTTTGACATTAAGCGCGAGCCGCCGGAGGGTCAGAAGCGGGCGGCGGCGGTCCGCTCACAAGGAGTGCGGCTTGAAGCACCAATTCCGATAGACGTCTGAGTGCGTCTCCGGCAGCCGACTCAAAGGAATCTGCTTCCTCGGACGTCAATACCTTAGCGCTTTTCCCGCAGATCGAGACAAGGGTCCTGCTCAGGATGTCTCGAGTTTCGGCGACGCCTTTCCAGCCCGCGTATCCAGTAAGGTCTACCATATAGATTTCCACAGCTTGCGGGCTTGGATACTGCCAACGGCTGTGCTCCAGGGAAGTTCTCGGGCGGTAACCCGTTGGCGGACGTGTGCTTGCGCCTTGGTCTAGTGTAGCGGTTGCGACGAGCACGGCAATTATAGCCGTATTAAGCCGGTCGAACGCTATTCTCATTCTCTGTAGCGCGTCATCCTCTGGAAGAATAGCTCCAGGCACCAGATCCACGCCGAATGCCAATGTCGCCTGCATGTTACGCCCAATTATGAACGTAATCTTTGGCGGATTATCCGTTCTAATAACAGGAGAAGTTGCGAGAGCATTAGCCGAATCCCTGGCAGCTTGAGCGACCCGACTCGTTATCTTGGCTTTAATGCCAAACCCTTCGAATTCTTCAAGACCGCCAAGCAGTCCTCTGATTGGGTCGCGAAATAGTACAAGCGCGATGGCAACAATGGTCGGTCATACAAGCACCCTGAGATAGGCCAAAACCTGATCGGCGATTGTCATAGCCTTCATCTTGCCACTTCAGGGCGAACGCTCGAAGGCGATCTTCGAACCGAGCAGCACCAACGGTATCCCCGCAGCACTCATGCTCGAAGCACTAGCTCTTGCTCCATTCGGCAAACTCGGCATCCAGCGCCGCTACGGCTCTCTTGGCAGCAGCGGGCAGCAGATGCCCGTATACCTGGTGAGTGACGTTGATGTCCCGGTGCCCTAGGAAATGAGCCAGTTCGGTGATCTGCACACCACGGGCGAGCATGGCCGACGCGAATGCGTGCCGCAGGCTGTGCGGTGTGAAGCCATCCGGGATCCCGGCTACCTCCGCCGCTCGCGTGAACCGGAAGTAGATCGTCCCGTACTGCTGAAACGTCTTGCCGCTCAGTCCGGGCATCAGCGGCCCGTCCGGCAGGTCCTTGACCATCGCCCACAGCCACGACGGTACGGGCACATCGCGGTATTCGCCGCGCTTGCGGTGCTTCAACGGCTCACGCTCGCGCCCGTTCCCTGATGCCTGCCACATCACCCGCAGGACTGTCCCGTCCTCAATGAAGTCTTCCTTGGAAACGGCAAGAGCCTCTTCGATCCGCAGGCCGCACCCCCTCATGAGCCAGACACAGAGTCCCGCGCCGCCCACGGGGCGCTTAGTCTCAGGGTTGAATCCGCCATCGGCAACGAACTTGACCTGCTCATAGCTCGGAAAGACGAAATCGGAGCGCAGGTTCTTCGGTCCGTGGTTGGCCAGTGTGATGTCGGAGAGGGTGTGCCTGGCCAGCCTGCCCGCCTTGACCGCCTCATCGCAGGTGCCCACGATCACCAGTCGCGCTTGCTGGCGCGGCGTGTTGCTCAGGTTCTTCATGGTGACGGTCAGGAGTTCGGTCACGCCATCGCGGTCTTGCGCCACCTGAGCCAGCGTCTTGTCGCCGAACACTCTTCGCACGTAGGTCCGATATGAGTGCAGGTAGCGGTCTCGGCTCGTCTCGCCAACCCGCATCCGGGCGATGAACCGCTCGCACGCCTCGCCAAAGTTCTGCTTGCCACTCTTGCTGTGATCTGCAAAGGCGACGTCACCTGAGCGCTTGTCCACGGTGACCTTGAGCTGCCAGTCTCGCGCGAGCTTGCGACCGCTGCCGTAGTCCACGCGCCCCGTGGTGGGGTGCTGCTTGTCCTTGAACGACTTCTCGACCTGCCTGCCGTTGACCCAGTAGCGCAGCGTCCAGGCATGCGGGCAGCGCTCCGGGTTGTCGCACGTATGCTGGCATGT
>Ga0181525_10003607_pt1 | contig 12155 bp, 15 predicted proteins | sample PEATcosm2014_Bin_48_FD_121100 | JGI IMG/M metagenome (GOLD analysis project Ga0181525, IMG submission 121100) | Peatland microbial communities from MTU Mesocosm Facility, Houghton, MI, USA - PEATcosm2014_Bin06_10_metaG | ecosystem: Environmental > Terrestrial > Soil > Wetlands > Peat | place... | reverse complement strand
CGGACCCGCGGTGCCCGTGACCGTGGTTCCATCCAGTTTCAGGTTCATGTACGCCGAGTCGGGCTTGTTTTCCCCATCGGCGGTGGTGATGTCGAACTTGCCGCTCCATTTGCCGGTCAGATCGGCGGCGCTTAGGGTCAGTCCAGTCAACAGCAAAAGGCAGATCAGCGTCTTCATACCGTCCATGACGAGAATTCCGCGGGATTTGTTCCGCGTGGGGCAGGTCGGTCCGCCCCCAGCGCTGGACTATGGATAATCGTCCGGTTTGGCCGCCAAGCCGGCCTTGACGGGATTCATCTCGATATGGCGCGCGATTCGCTGGAAATCCGCGGCGTTGCGGACCAGCCGATCATAGCTTTCGTCTTGCCAGAATGGCTGCCCGGTGAGGGCGAGGATCCGGTTGCCCTCACGGGCGGTGAACCGCTTGAGCGACTGCATCAGACGTGAAACTTGCACCAGTGGGTGATTAGCAGATGAACATGGTTCGCCATAACGACGAACGCGTGCAGTTCGTAATGCTTTAGCTCTCGCTCCCGAGCCGCGATCTCCTGCTGACAAAGGTAAAGCGGGCCCGCGCGCGCGTTGTCGAGAAGGTGGTCCATGGCCACGAAGGCCGGCCCAGAGGTGATTGCCTGGGGGAAGTAGCGGTTTGCTGGCAGGCTTCCGTGCAGACGCCATGTTATGAACATGGGCCGGCCGATGGCGTAATAGTGCGGCAGTCGGCGCGCGTGGATGTCGGGCACGAGGATAGAGCGCCGCGCTGGCGGAGAATTCTCCGCCGCGCTGCTTTGGCCGATAACCAATCGGCATGCAGGCGCCACATGGCATAATTGAGTTAACACGCCTTGGAGGTGCTATGGTTTGGCGCACATGGGTAGGTGCAGGGTTGCTGTTGGCCGCGGTTGCCGGCGCGAGAGGCCAGAATCCGGGTCAATCCGTGATCGACAAGAGTTCCGAACGGGTGGTCTTCTTCACCGGCACGGTAATGCTGGACGATGGGTCCGCGCCCCCCGATGCCGTGCGCATCGAGCGGGTCTGCAACGGCCGGGCGAGTTTCGAAACCTGGACCGACGCGAAGGGACATTTTGGCTTCAAGGTGACGGCCGGCGGAAGCGAACTCTCCACGGCGGACGCCGACCAGCCCGCCGTTATGCGCAGCGACGAACTGAATAAAGCCATGAACTCCACTTCGACGCAGTATTCCATGCCCATTACGCAGGCACTGCGAAACTGCGAGCTGCGCGCGGTTCTTTCGGGCTATCGCGCCGAGAGCGTCAGCCTGGCCATCAAGAGCACGATGGATTCAGCCGGCCTGGGAACGATCATTCTTCATCCCCTCTCGCGCGCCAGTTCCCTGGTGGTCAGCGCGACCACGCTGCAGGCTCCTTCGAACGCCAGGAAAGCTTACGAAAAAGGCCTGGAAGCCATGCGGCTGAGTAAGTGGGATGCGGCCGCCGCCGAATTTGGCAAGGCGGTTAAGATTTACCCGGCGTTCGCCATCGCCTGGTACCAGCTTGGACTCGCGCGGCAAAGCCGGAATGACGCAACGGGCGCCATTGAGGCGTGGAAAGAAGCTCAGAAAAGCGACGCGCATTACGTCAAGCCGTATGAAGACCTGACGGTGGCCGCCGACCGCCGGGGGGATTGGGCGGAATCCGAAAAGTACTCGCGGTTGTGGATTCAGCTCGATCCCGAGGATTTCCCCGGGGCGTACCTTTTGAACGCGGTGGCCAACGCCCGGCTGAACAAGGCGGAAGAGGCCGAGCGGGCCGCGCGCGATGGGTTGCGCGTAGACAAGGATCAGAAGATCCCGCGCATAAACTACGTGCTGGGGCTGATTCTGATGGACAAGAAGGAGTACGCCGAGTCCGCCAAGTGCTTCCGCAAATACCTGGAGCTGGCGCCCAACGCCAACGATGCCGCCATTGTACGGCAGCAATTGCCCCGGCTGGAAGAACTCGCTGCCAATCCGCAGGCCAAGTAAGGTCACTTCACCGCGAGCTTGAAATCCACGGTGACGATCAGCGCATCCGGCATCACTTGCAGTTGCGGCACGTTGAAATCCAGCAACTCCTGGCGGTACGCCGCTCCGGGCGCGGTCTGTTCCAGGATGCGCCTGGCCTGGTCCGCAACGCGATACTCGAACTGCCGGCGCAAGCTGTCCCCCAGCGCGGCGCACACCCGCCGCACGTAGTATCCGGTGCGGGGTGCGCCCTGCGGCGCGCGGCTTTCCACCCGGACGTCCTTCAGGCCGATCGACTGGTTGTGGTAATAGGGCAGAGCGGTGATGTACACGTCGAAGGAATCCCCCAGGCCAATGCAGCGGCCGAAGACGTCCAGCGCGGAGCGTCCGGTGAAGCGGGCCTTCAGGGATAGGCGGCCGTCGTCTCCGTGCAATTCAGGGTGCTCGAGGTAGGCGAAGCTGCATTTAGTGGCGGGGTTGCCGCGCACATAGCGGCGGCCATCCTGGGTGAAAACCTCCTGCGCCAGAATCTTCTGGATGGCGGTGTAGTGGATTTCTAGTTCGGCGCCGCGCGCCACGGAGAGGCAGACGAGCAGCAAGATGGCGGCACAGGTCTTGGCCGACGATAGCCGAGGGCGCACTGAGAAACATCATCACATATTGCCTGTTGGGCTGACGGTGGAGGTGGCGAAGACGGAGGTCAGCGGGACTCAACACTTCGCTGAGTACCGCGGGCGTCATTGAACCTGACGATCCTGGAGCGCCTTATCGAGCAGTTCCACGTTCTGGCCGCCGTCTCCCTGCAGGAAGGCGATCCAGGTGCTGGTGTCCACCGCGATCATCGGTCGGCTTTCAGTTCATCCGATGTGTGCATGAAGTGAAGCTTGCCACGAAGCTGGCGCAAGCGGGCATACGCTTCAGATGCCGCGGCTAACTGCAGGCCGGCTCGGGCGGAACCTCGACGGTGATTTTGCGGGCGGCCTGCAGGGCGCTTCAGGATACCATAAGCGATACCAGCATCGAATATGGTGTCGGTTACGGCGGAAGCTTGAGGGCTAGATCTAGAACGGGCTAGAACTTGTTCAGCTCGTCGGCCAGGGCCTTGGGACCCTTCTTGCGATACAGATCCATCAGGCGCTGCTCTTCCGGTGACGGTTCCAGGATACCCAGAAGCTGGGCGTTGGCGAGCGATTCGCGATTGGGAATCCAAACCTTGCCATCGGCAAACTCGACTTGGCCCACAAAGCCCGTCATGCCCGCAATGGCTAGCGGCGCTCCGCCATCGTTCGCCAGCCGCGAGAGGTGCAGCGCAGTGTCTTGCAGCACGCGGCTGGTGCTGCCCGCCTTCAGGTTGAATTCGGGACCGGACGCAGGCACCGAGCCGGCCATATATTGTTTGCCCTGGCGGTCGGTCACCATCCAATCGATCTCCACGGAGCGCACCTGCCGGGAGGAAAGATTGTGCACGTCGATGCGGGGATTGCGCGCCTCGTTACCCGCAATTTCGGCCCATCCGTCCACGGGTTCGACCGGCTCACCCGGGAACCGCAGAAAGGCGAATTGCGCGGCGTGCTCCGCGCCCGCCGCGGACGTTACCGTGCGCCCGCGCGAAACCTGCACATCCAGCCGCGGGCGCTCAGCCTGGCGATTCAGGCTCTCGAGCATCGCCTGCTTCAATCCATCCAGGCCGTGCGCCGCCAGGATGGTTTTGAAATACTTGCGGTCGCGCTGGGCCTGCATCTCCCAGGCAGTCATGGTGCGGCGCGATTCCAGCCGGTTGGGACCGTAGAACGAATAATCCTGAAAGAGCACGCCATCCAGGTTCACCTGGACCAGCGGGCCGCCGCCCATTTGCGCGGGCCGCAACAGGCGCAGGTTGATGCGCACGGGAAAGTTCTGGTTGGGCGCCACGTCCAGGCTGGGGACCGAGACGGAAGCCTTGCCGCCCGGCGTCACCTCCTGCGCGGACACCAGCAAGGTCACGCCGCGCACGCGGTTCGGGCTGGCGTTGTGCAGCGTAAGCCCTACGTCCAGGTCCAGCACCACGGCGCTGCCGCGCTGGGTGACGTGCGAGTCGCCCAAGTCTGTCGAGATCAGCGTCAAGGGCGAATCCGGCGGCAGATTGATCTTCACCGGGTTGTTGGTCGGCGTTCCCTGCGCGCAGAGCGCCGTTACGCCCGCCATGAATAAAATCGCAAGTTTACTGGACATACAAATTATTAATGGTTATGTTGCCCGTGTCGGAATCCACATAACCGGCCCGCATGGAACCCTGCGCTCCCGCCGAATACGTCACGTCGCTGGAGCGCACATGCAGCAGGCTCCACGTCTGCCCGCCTTGATTCAGTTCGATACCGTTGGCCGTGGCCCGCAAGACCGCTCCGTCGGCGGCCATCGCGGGCAGCGCGGGCGGCGTGGGCCGCTCGAGGAACAAACCCGCCGTCAGCAGCGCCATCACGCTGCCGCAGGCGGCCAGAGTGCGCGCGCCGGAGAAAATTCCGAATAGGTCGAGACGGCCCGCTGAGCGCTCCCTGCGCACACACTCGCCGGCCGCCAGGCCCAACCGGATGTTGGCTTTCATCTCGATGGCCATCCGGCTCCAGGAGAGGGCCGGCAGTTCGCAGAGGGCCACCAGATTGTCCCGCGCCGACGCGAACGCCAACACCGCGTCGCGGCACTCGCCGCACCCGGCCAGGTGACGCCGGGTCCGCACGCGGGTGAACCAACCGAGATCCTGGCCGGCATACAGAGCCAGCGTGGTCTGATCCGGATGCGTCATCGTTTCCTCTTTTCCATATACTTACGGAGCTTGATGCGCGCGTTGGCAATGTGCGACCGCACGGTGGCCTTGGAACAGTTCAGCCGCTGGGCCACTTCTTCGGCCGGCAATCCTTCCACATCGCGCAGCATCAACGCCGCCCGCTCGCGCGCCGTCAACAGGCGCAAGCCGTCTTCCAGATAGTCGCGCTGCTCGGAGCGCAACAGAATATCTTCCGGACTCTCGTCGTGGCTTTCGGGCGCGGCATCGAGCTCACAAAACGACACCCGCCCATTGCGGCGCAGGAAATCAATAGCTGTATTCGTCGCAATGCGCGACAGCCAGTGCGCCGCCTTTTGCCCATCCTTAAGCTGCTCCTGCCGCTGCAGCGCCTTGATGAAGGCCTCCTGGGTGAGGTCCTGGGCGTCGGCCACGTTACCCACGATGCGATAAATCTGCACAAAAATCCGACGTAAGTTATCGGAAACAAACCTGTTCTGCGTCTCCAGGAGTTCCAGGCCGGGATCGACGGCTTCGCTCATCAGGGCGTATATTACGGCTTCCACGGTCCTGTAGATGTGACGTGGAAACCCTTCAAAACGTGGATACCAAGCCGGGGGGCGTTTGCTGCCGGCCCGTTAAGTTGATTTTAGCTGTTTCGAGGGGTCGGCGCGGGCGAGGTTGTAGTGACGCACCCCAAAAGGCTGAATGGGGCGCGTTAATCTACACGGGGCGCACGGAATTACTCAACCCCAGACTCTTTGCGCGGCGCGACGATTCTAAGCTGCGCATGCAGGGTGTTCGCTCACACTCGAAAAGCCATAAGGGGTCGCCGATGAGCGCCGATAAACGCCGATCTCCGGGCTGGGGCACGGCGACGATGCTTTCGATGAGGCTCTCGACGATATCCTGGCCCTTGGGGGAGATCCCACGCCGGAAGGCGCGAACGCCTTCGGAAGACAAAACCACTACGGATCTGCAGGTACCACTCACTCTACCGCGCTATTTACCGGGTACTTTTCGGGGCGCGGGTGCCCCGAAGAGCGCCAACGGAAATTCGGAAAGGCGGCCTTAGAGGCCGCCGCAGGCTGGGAGCCTGCCCCACATTGCCCCACAACCATGCCTGCGCCACGCACCTCATACCTGCTATACTTTTAGGGATTCAGGTTCGCAACGATCCAGGAACATCTATGCCCAAGCTGAAGACTCACAAAGGTGCGTCCAAGCGGTTCAAGAAGACCGGGACCGGAAAGGTGGTGAGAAACCACGCTTTCGGCCGGCACATTCTGACCTCGAAGTCGCGCAAACGGAAAAGAAAGCTTCACAAATCCGTGGTGGCGGATGAAGCCGACCAAGCGGTGTTGAAGCGCATGATCCCTTATTGAGGGAGCCAAGCGTGTGTGGACGGAGCGCGTGGCACGTGCCCGATCCACCGCAAATTACGATTATCAAAAAGGAGCTTAAACGTGCCCAGAGTTAAACGCGGAACAAATCGCCGGGACTCGCGCCGCAAGACATTAGATCGCGCGTCCGGTTTTTTTCTGACGAAGAGCAAGCTGAACCGCGCGGCGCAGGAAGCCGTCGAGAAGGCCCTCAAATATGCCTACGTCGGGCGCAAGAACAAGAAGCGGGAATACCGCTCGCTGTGGATCGTGCGCATCAACGCGGCGTGCCGGCAAGCCGGCATTTCCTACAGCAAATTCATGCATGGCCTGAAGGCGGCGGGCGTGGACCTGGACCGCAAGGTACTGGCGGAAGTGGCGGCCGGCGACCCGGCGAACTTCACCTTGCTGATTGAAAAGGCCAAGGCGGCCCTGGAGCCGGCGGCCCAATGAGTCCCCTGGAACTGGAAACCGATTCGCTGCAGGCGCTCGAACAGCGCATCCAACAAGCGGTGCACCTGGTGGGCCGGCTGCGGCAGGAAAGAGACGCCGCCGTCCAAGAAGCTGCGGCCGCGCGGTCCGAATCCACCCGGCTTTCCGATGAGTTGAAGACCCTGCACGCCGAACGCAAGCAGGTGCGCAACCGCATCGAGAAGCTGTTGGGGCAGATCGACCAACTCAACGGCGGCTGATGCCGTGGCCGCCAGCTCGCCCGAAAAACGTCCGGTCCGCGTCACCATCCTGAGCCAGTCTTACACTCTGCTCACCGCCGGAGATCCGCGCGAAGTGGAGGAACTGGCGCGCTATTTGGATGAGCTGATGCTTTCCATCGCAGCCAAGTCCCCGAACGCGGATTCGACGCGCATCGCGGTGCTGGCGTCGATGCACCTGGCCGACCGGCTGCACAACCTGGAGCGCGATTTGAATCAACTGAAACAGCGCGTGGACCGCAAGAGCGAAGAGTTCGCCGGGATGTTGGAACAGGCGCTCGAGGGAGGCGAGGGATGAGGCTGTGTGTGGCGCTGGTCCTTATGTGCGGTGTGCTGTGGCCGGCATCGGATGCCTACCGCGCGCAGATCGAGGAATGGCGGCGGCAGCGGGAGGCAGCGCTCACCGCGGATGGCGGCTGGCTGACGGTGACGGGACTGTTTTGGCTGCACGAGGGCGCTAACAGCTTCGGCACGGCGGCATCCAATGACATCGTGCTGCCCTCCGGCCCGGCGGTGAAGGACGGCGTGTTCGACCTCGAAAACGGCAAGGTCGCCTTGCGCATGGATGGGCAAACGCGCGAACTTCAACTGGACTCCAGCGGAAAACCGGACGCGATAACGCTGGGCAGCCTGACCCTGTTCGCGATCCAGCGCAGCGGCAAATACGGCATCCGCCTCAAGGACAACAACAGCCGCCTGCGCAAAGAATTCACGGGCCTGCATTACTTCCCGGTGAACGAGGAATACCGCGTGCGAACGCGGCTGGTAAGGGATGCCAAGAAGATCCCGATTCTCAACATCCTGGGTCAGGTCGAAGATACGCCCAGCCCCGGATACGTGGAATTTGAGATCCACGGCCAGAAGTTGCGGCTGACGCCGGTGGAGGAAGCGCCGAACGAGCTGTTCTTCATCTTCCGGGACCTGACCGCGGGCAAGGAGACCTACGGCAGTGGCCGGTTTCTAACCACCGCGCTGGGTAAAGACGGTGAAGTGGATCTGGATTTCAACAAGGCTTACAATCCGCCGTGCGCGTTCACGCCCTACGCGACGTGCCCGTTACCGCCGAAAGAAAACCGGCTTGCCTTGATGATTGAGGCTGGCGAGTTAAAGTACGGATCGCATTAACCGGCCCACTGCAAAAAGATCTGGAAGACATTCCAGACGACGACCGCGGCAAACCAGAAATTCAGGAACACCAACAAACGCTTCTTGTTGAGGAACACAGCGACGGCCGCCATGGCCGCGGCCAGAATCTTCGAGACGATGAGACCGTTGAGCGGTCCGGTTTGCAGCAAATGGCCGATGAAGGCGCTGCCTTCCTGCGCGCCCAGGTGCAAACCGACCAAGGTGGTCAAAACATCGAGGATCTGCAGGCCCAGAAATATACCGATGGATGGAGTTGAAAACACGCCGGGAATGCCACCAGCCCGGGTGCGGTTGATTTCTTGCGGCATGAGACCCTCGTTGATTATCCGCGTGGACGGCGGCAGACTCCAGTCCTCTTTGGTTAGCAACGGCCGAACGGTTTTAAGAGATACTAGAGGAATGCCCGCACCCTCGCCGACGGCCGCCCTGCGCGTGCGCAACCTGCGCAAGACGTTTAAAGACGTAGTAGCGGTAGACGGCCTGGAACTGGAAGTGCGCACGGGCGAGTGTTTCGGCCTGTTGGGGCCGAACGGCGCCGGCAAGACCACCACCATCGAGATTTGCGAAGGTTTGACCGAACCCGATTCGGGTGACGTGGAGCTGCTGGGGATGCGCTGGGCAACAGACGCGGCGGAGCTGCGGCAGCGGCTGGGGATTCAGCTGCAGGAGACCCAACTGGCCGATAAAGTCACGGTGCTCGAGACCATCCGGCTGTTCCGCAGCTTTTTCCGGCACGGCCCAATGCCCGCCGAGGTGATTGCGCTGGTGCAGCTTGAAGAGAAAATGAACTCGCGGGTGGGCGGCCTCTCCGGAGGGCAGAAGCAGCGCCTGGCCCTGGCTTGCGCGCTGGTGGGAGATCCGGACTTCCTGTTTCTGGACGAGCCCACCACCGGCCTTGATCCGCAGGCGCGGCGCCAGCTTTGGGAATTGATCGAACGATTCAAACTGCAGGGGCGTACCATTCTATTGACCACACATTACATGGACGAGGCGGAGCAACTCTGCGAGCGCGTGGCTATTATGGATCATGGCAAGACGATCGCGCTGGGCACGCCGCGCGAGCTGATCGCCTCGATCGGAGTGGAGCACATGGTGGAATTCTCGGCCGGCGGCGCGGCGAAGGCGCTGGAGATTGCGGCGCTGCGGCGCATGGAGGGCGTGCGGGATGTGCGGGCGGAGAACGGCACGGTGCAAATGCAGGTGACCGAACTTCATCGCGCGGTGCCCGCGCTCATCGAAGAGCTGGAACGGCAGGGCGTTCCGCTCACCGAGTTGCGCACGCATTCAGCGAGTTTGGAGGACGTCTTCGTCACCTTGACGGGGCGGCATTTGCGCGATGAGTAATATGACGAGCGACACTACCGCGATTTCCGAGATACGGCCGCGCGAAGCGGCAGGCCGCGGTCCGGGCCCGGCTGCCCGCAAATCGCCGGCGGACCATGCGCTGGCGCAGTTGACGCTGACCCGTTTCCGGGAGTTCCTGCGCGAACCCGAAGCTCTGTTCTGGGTCTTCATCTTCCCGATCCTGCTGGCGGCGGGGTTGGGCCTGGCATTTCGCAATCGGCCCGCGGAAGTGCTCAAGATTGCCACGGTCACTCCGGAGCTGGCGCGCGCGCTGCGCCAGGACAAGCTGCTCGACGTGCAGCAGTTGTCCGCGAAGGCGGCGGAAGAGGCGCTACGTACGGGCAAGGTCGCGCTGGTGGCCGAGCCAGGAGTGGACGGCGCGGTGGTGTATGATTTCGACGACACCAATCCCGAAGGGCGCACCGCGCGCATGCTGGCGGATCGCGCCGTGCAGCGCGCGGGCGGGCGGGTGGATCCGGTGGCGGCGAGCGATCGCCTCATGCGCGAGCCGGGATCCCGCTACATCGACTTCCTGATTCCCGGCCTGCTGGGCATGAACCTGATGGGCAGCGCCATCTGGGGAATGGGATTTGCCATCGTGGATGCGCGGCGCAGAAAGCTGATGAAGCGACTGATCGCCACGCCCATGCCGCGGCATTATTATCTGCTATCGTTCCTGTTGTCGCGGCTGGTCATGCTAGTGATTGAAGTGGGCTTCCTGCTGAGTTTTGGCATTTTAGTCTTCAAGGTGCCGATGCGCGGCTCACTGCCGGTTCTGGCGCTGTTGTGCGTGTGCGCCTCGCTCTCGTTCGGAGCGCTAGGATTGCTGATCGCGTCGCGGGCACGGACCATCGAGGCCGCATCGGGACTCATGAACCTGGTGATGATGCCGATGTGGATCGTCTCCGGCGTGTTCTTCTCGGCGCAGCGGTTTCCGGACATGCTGCAGCCGGTGATCAAGGCGCTGCCGTTGACGGCGGCCATCGACGCTCTGCGCGCCAATATGCTGCAAGGCGCCGGCCTGGGGCAGGTATCGCCGCAACTGCTGGTGCTGGCGGTCTGGCTGGCGGTGTGCTTTCCGGTGGCGCTGACGCTGTTCCGCTGGCGATGACAACAGCCCGCTGACGCCGGCTGGCGACCGCAGGAGTGCGGTCGCGGCACGAGAGCCTGCGCCACGACTACGGAGTGGTGGCGTTTGCCATCGCGGACTGGGCCGAAACGTCTCCGCCGCTATCACTCGCCGCTATCGCGAAATAGTAGGTGACCCCGGGCGTCAGCCCGGTGTCGACGAATGAGGGCGTCGTCCGCTTGGCGGAATTGGTCAGGCTGGAGGGTGAAGTCCCCCAGTTGATGGTATAGTTTGAAACGGGCAGCCCACCGGCGGGGATGTTTTCGGACCAGGTGACTGTGATCTGGGTGCTGGAATTTATGGTGGCCGCCACATTCACTGGCGCGGCAGGCATCGGAGGCGTAGTGACCGATCCCGGAGCCGACATGGGCGACACATCTTGGCCGGTATCGGTCGCTTCTACCCCGTAGTAGTAAGTAGTGCTCGCGGAAGTGGTCATGTCGGTGTAGGTCAGCCCCTTCGCGGTCCCCAGCTTGGTTGTGAGGGCGCTCGGCGATGACCCCCGGTAGACCGTGTAATTCTGAATCGGCAGACCGCCGGCCGGAATGTTTTCGGACCATGTAACGGTGACTTTTGTGGCCGCCGTGGCCTTGGCTGAGACGTTGACGGGCGCGGCCGGCATTGGCAGGGTGGTGACGGCTATCTGGCTGGATGGCGCCGAATCGTCGTGGCTCGAGTCCACCGCCTGGATTTCGAAGTAATAGGTTGTATTGGGGCTCAGAGATGTCGCGGTGTAGGTAGTGGACGGTGCCACAGCCGCCCCGGACTTGACCAGATCGCCGGAGGTAGTGCCCTGGAAGATTTGGTAGGACGCGACCGGCAACCCATTCGGCAGGGGGGTCTCCTGCCAGTTCAGAACGACCTTAGTGGGGCTGGACGCTGTCCCGGTCACGTTGCTGGGCGGGGGCGGCAGGGGCAGCGTGGTGGCGTAGGCCGGTGCAGACATGGGTGCGTCGATCCCCTGTTCCACGGCTATGATGCCATAGTAATAGGTAGTTGCAGGGGCCAGGTACATGTTGTTGTAAGTTGTCGTGCCATTGGGCCGGACTGCAATCTGCTGCATATTCGACGGCGAAGTGCCGGCCAGAATGAGATACTGGCTGAGCCCGGTGGTGCTGGAGGGGGCAGACCAGCTCAGGCTGATCTCCGCGGGCGAAACCGCTTTGGCGACCAGGTTTGTCGCGGCGGATGCCGACGTCATGAATGTCTGCAAACTCACCGTGGGCGCAAACGCCGAGTTGTTGCCGGCAAAATCGAATGCCTGGACTTGGTAGTTGTACAACGTATTGCTCGTCAGGGTGGTGTCGATGTAACCCGGCAGAGCCTGGGTGGCGAGCCACTCCCCCGTGCAGGGTTGGCCGGCCGCCGGAGGCGTGCAGCGATACAAATTGTAACCCGCGATACCGATGTTGTCGGTGGAAGCGCCCCATGTAAGCGTCGCAGTGGTATAGCCGACCGTGCCCTTGAAGTTGGGCGGGACGGAGGGCGGAGTCGTGTCGGGCGTGGTAACCAGTTGGTTGTAGAACGAAAACGCGACCGGGGTGAAAATGCTTTCCTGGTCGGCCGTTTCCGCCAGCGGAGTCTCCGTCTGCACGATGGTGTAATCCGAACAACTCGCGGTGGTGCAGGTGCAGTTCAGGGATCCGCCATTGGCGACGGTTCCGCCATAGGTCTGATACGCGGAGAAATAGAACGACTGTTCCACGTCGAGATAGATCAGGTT
>Ga0181525_10003606_pt1 | contig 12156 bp, 9 predicted proteins | sample PEATcosm2014_Bin_48_FD_121100 | JGI IMG/M metagenome (GOLD analysis project Ga0181525, IMG submission 121100) | Peatland microbial communities from MTU Mesocosm Facility, Houghton, MI, USA - PEATcosm2014_Bin06_10_metaG | ecosystem: Environmental > Terrestrial > Soil > Wetlands > Peat | place... | reverse complement strand
CCGATCACCACCGCGGCGATGGCCTGGAGTTCGTAGCCGTTGCCGGCCGTGGGCTGTCCGGTCATCAGGCGCGACGCTTCGACCATACCCGCCAGGCCAGTAAGCAGGCCGCCCAAGGCGTAGATCACGGTGGTAGTAAACGCCACCGGCACTCCGGCGAAGATCGCCGCGTCCGGATTGCTGCCGATGGCGAAGGCGTGGCGGCCGAGGCGGGTATGCTCCAGAATCACGTGCGTCGCCAGCGCGCAGACCACCACCACCCACAGCACGAACGGCACTCCCAACAGGTTGCCTTCGCCCAGAAACGCGAAGCTCTGCGGAACGCGATGCACGGGCAATCCGTTGGTGATAATCAGGGTCAAACCCCGAATAATGCCCAGCGTGCCCAGCGTCACAATAAAGGGCGCGATGCGCAGCCGCGTGGTCAGGAGGCCATTCACCGATCCCCAGAACAAGCCGGTCGCGAGGCCCACGAGGATGCCGACAGGCATCGGCAGGCCGTGCTCCATCGCCATGGTGCCCAGCACGCCGCACATGGCCAGCATGGCGCCCACGGAAAGATCGATGCCGCCCGCGATGATGATCATGGTCATGCCCAAGGACATAATATTGATCACCGCCGTTTGCCGAACCACGCTCGAAAGGTTCGTCTCGGTCAGGAAGTACGGCGATGCAATCGCCAGCGCCACGAACAGAACAACCAGGCTCAAGAACGGCAGCAGCCGCTGCATCATGCCGCGGACTCCTGGTCGAGCGCGGCGAGGCGCATGATTTCCTCCTGCGTCGTCGATCCCGGCAATTCGCCGGTGATGCGGCCCTGGCGCATGACCAGGATACGATCGGCCACTTGCAGCAACTCCTGCATCTCCGAACTGACCATCAGAATGGCGGCACCCGAACGGGCGAGTTCGTCCATGAGCTCGAAGACCTCGGCCTTGGCCCCTACGTCGATGCCGCGGGTGGGTTCGTCAAACAGAAAGACGCGCGCGCGGCGGAAGAGCCATTTGGCGATTGCCACTTTCTGTTGATTGCCGCCGCTCAGGCGGCCCGCGGCTTGCCGGCCGGACGAAGCGCGGATGCGCAGGCGCGCGATGTACTCAGCCGCGACGCGGCCCTCGGCGCGCCCGTCGATCAGGCCCAAGCGGCTGATCTCCCGCAGGTTCGCCATGGTGATGTTGCAAGCGATGGGAAGGCGCAAGGCCAGGCCCGTTTTCTGCCGGTCTTCGGTGACCAGCGCGATTCCCGCCGCGACCGCTTCGCGCGGCGAGCCGATGCGCGCGGGGTGGCCATCCACGAGGGTCGTACCGGCATCGATGGGGTCCACTCCGAAAATAGCGAGGCAGGTTTCGGTTCTTCCCGCGCCGATCAGTCCGGCCAAACCTATGATCTCTCCCGTGCGCAGGGAGAATGTAACGTCTTGAAATGCGCCGCGGCGCGTGAGGCCTTCGACGCGCAGCCGTTCCGCACCTGGCGCGAGCGGCTGCCGCCGGCTGGTGGCCGTCATCTCGCGGCCCACCATGTGCTGGATGATGCGATCCGTGGAGACCTCCGCCAGCGGTCCCGTGTGGACCGTGGCGCCGTCGCGGAGGATGGTGACCCGGTCGCCGATGGCGCGCAGTTCCTCCAGCCGGTGGGTGATGTAGATCACGCCCATGCCGCGCGCGCGGAGGGTGCGCACGATGCGGAAGACTTCGGCGGTCTCCGCGCCGGAGAGCGACGAGGTGGGCTCGTCGAAAATCAGCAGGCTGGAACCGTGCTGGATGGCGCGGCAGATGCCCACCAATTGCTTGCCCGCCGGGCTGAGTCTTTCCACGCGCCAATCCGCGTGCAGCGGGAATTGGTGCTCTTCGATGAGGCGCGCCGCTTGCCCGATCATGCGCCGCCGGTTCACCCAGCCGAACGGCAGCCGCTGCTCACGCCCCAGGAAGATGTTTTCAGCGACCGAAAGATGGGGCGCCAGCAGGGATTCCTGGTGCACCATGGCGATGCCGGCCGCGGATGCTTCGGCGGGTGTGCGGAAGGCGGCGGAGCGGCCTTGCCACAGCATCCGCCCAGCGTCGCAACGCTCCATGCCTGCCACGATCTTCATCAACGTGGATTTCCCAGCGCCGTTCTCGCCCAGCAGCAGGTGCACTTCGCCGGGCCCCACGGCGAGGTTGCCATTGCGCAGGGCCGTCACACCGCCGAAAGTTTTTTGGATCCCGTTCAGATCGAGCAGCACGAATGGACAGTGTATCCCACCCGCGAGGGCGCTATGATGTGGCATTGAGTCACGCTTCATGAAGCTCTTCCTCCTCCTAGCCTCGGCTGCTGCCGGCCTGTTCGCGCAGCCGGACCAGCCGCCGCTGCCGCGCATCGTTCAAAAAGAAGGCCGCTATGCCTTGTTCGTGGACGGCGCGCCGTACCTGATGATGGGCGCGCAGGTCAACAACTCCAGCGCGTGGCCGGCCATGCTGCCGAAGGTATGGCCCGCCATCGAGTACGTGGGAGCCAACACGGTGGAGATCCCGGTTTACTGGGAGCAGTTCGAGCCCGAGCCTGGCCGGTTCGACTACTCGACCGTGGACACGCTCTTGAGCCAGGCGCGCGAGCATCATGTGCGGCTGGTCCTGCTGTGGTTCGGCACCTGGAAGAATGGCAGCTCGCACTACATGCCGCTGTGGATGAAGCGCGATCCCGAGCGTTACCCGCGCATGATTGGCGCGAACGGCCGTGCGGTGGATTCGCCATCGCCGCACGCCCCGGCCACGCTGGCGGCCGATATGCATGCGTTCGCGGCGTTGATGCGCCATCTGAAAGCGGCGGATGCGCGCCGCACGGTCATCATGGTTCAGGTGGAAAATGAGCCGGGCACCTGGGGCAGCGTGCGCGACCATTCGCCGGCCGCGCAGAAGGCTTTCGAAGGTCCGGTGCCGGCTGAACTTCTGGCGGCGCTCGACAAGCACCCGGGTAGTCCGGCGGCGAACTGGTCTGAGGTCTTCGGCGGGGATGCCGACGAGTTTTTCCACGCCTGGGCGGTGGCGCGCTTCGTCGGGCAGGTGGCCGCCGCGGGAAAGGCGGAGTATGCGCTGCCGCTCTACACCAACGCCGCCTTGCGCGACCCGTTGACGCCCGGCAAGGCCGGCACCTATGAAAGCGGCGGCCCTACCGACAACGTGATTCCGATCTGGAAAGCCGCGGCCCCCGCGCTCGATGTGCTGGCGCCCGATATTTACCAGAACGACCCGGCTCGCTATCTGAAGGTGCTGGAACTTTATGGGCGGCCGGACAACCCCCTGTTCGTGCCGGAAACCGGCAACTCGCCGGCAGGCGCGCGCTTCTTCTTCGCTGCACTGGGCCATGGGGCGATCGGCTATGCGCCCTTCGGCATCGATTACACCGGCTTCTCGAACGCGCCGCTGGGCGCGCCGCGACTGAACGAAGAGTCCCTCGCGCCGTTCGCGCTGAACTACAAGCTGATTGGTCCCGTGATGCGCGAGATCGCCCGGCTGAATTTCGAAGGCAAGCTGCAGACGGCGGTGGAAGAGAAGGACGAACATTCGCAAACGCTGGAGTTCGGACCTTGGAAGGCCGTGGTTTCCTATGGCGTGCCGCAGTTCGGTTTCGGCCGGAACCCGCCAGGCAATCCGGAACCCATCGGCCGCGCGCTGGTCGCGCAACTGGCGGACAACCAATTTCTGGTGGCCGGATTGTTTTGCCGCGTCGACTTTCAGGTGAGAGATGCGGCATCGGGCAAGCAGCGCGAGTATCTGCGGGTGGAAGAAGGCAAGTCGATTCGGATCTGGAATGGCGACCAGACGGACTGGGGCTTGAATTTCAGTTCCGCGCCGCAGGTGCTGCGCGTGGCGCTGGGCACCTATTAGCTCTTACGCAACACTTCGTGATTCACCACATTGATCGGAAGGCCGGCACAATAGGCATTGATCTGGTCGAAGATATCGGCGAACTGAAGCTCGTATTCTTCGCGCGTGACGTATCCGATGTGCGGCGTGCAGACGACGTTCTCCATTGCCAGCAGCGGATGGGCCGCGCCCAGGACCGGCTCCTCTTCGAAGACATCGACCGCAGCCATGCCCGGGCGTCCCGCTTGCAAAGCCGTTACAAGCGCGCCGGGTTCGATGAGGCTCGCATGGCTGGTGTTTACGATCAGAGACGTGGGCATCATACGCGCCAGATCCGCGGCAGTTACGATGCCGCGGGTGGCCTCCACCAAGCGCAAGTGCAGCGAGATGACATCGCACTCGTCGGAAAACGCCTGTTTGGTGCGCGCCGCGGTGTAACCGTCCGCTTGCGCCTTGGCACGCGCGGCCTCCCGCGCCCATACGACCACTTGCATCCCGAATGCTTTACCCCAGCTCGCGACCAGGCTTCCGATGCGGCCGTAACCGTAGATCCCCAGCGTTTTTTGGCGAAGGCTACGACCGACGCCGATCTGCCATTTCCCGGCCTTGAGTGCCGCCACTTGTTGCGGAATCTGGCGCATGGCGGCGAGGATCAGCCCCTAGGTCAGCTCCGCGGTGGCATAAGACGGTGTGCCGGGGTGCAGGCTGGAACATACCATCACGCCCAGCCGGGTGCAGGCGGCGATATCGATGTGCGGGTACACGCTGCGCTGGCTGATAAGCTTCAGTTTGGGCAGCCGATCGAGAAGAGGGGCGCGAATCTGGGTCCGTTCGCGGATCAGGACCAGCGCTTCGGTATCTTGCGGCGCTCGGCGAGCGCGTCGAGATCCTGCACCTGGTCGTTCCAGACTGTAACGTCGTGGCCGGCCAGCTTTTGGAAACAGGCGAGCGTGCGCAGGGTATCGTGATAATCGTCCAGGATCGAGACTTTCATCGTTTGCGCTGCTCCAGCAGGGCAAGACCCAACGATGTGATCCCGATGGCTGCTCCGTTCCTCATAACCAGCCCCCGGTCGTTCGCATCCTCCCAAACCGGCAGCCTGGGGCATGACGTGCGCCAGGCATTCATCACATCGTCGTAAGTGCGCTCGCCGGTGGCCAGCCACTCCAGGAGATCGAGGATCAACGCTTCCACTACCGGGTCGGCCATGCGGATCAATTCGCTCCTACCGGCAAGTTGATGCCCGCGGCGCTCTGGAAGCCGGCGACGGACACGGTCACCGGCTGGTTGCCCGCCGCCACGGTGGGAACCTGTACATTGACTTGATACAGGCCGGAAGCTATCAGTCCCGCCCATTCGACTTGCGCTGATACGCCGCCGACGGTCACAGTCACCGGCGCAGCCAGAATCGCTGGCGGAAACTCCGCCTGTGACACGGGTATCTGCGGCGACGTAGGTCCGAAGCCGGTACCGTATAGCTCGATGACTTCGCCTACTGCAGCCGGTTGCAGGGAGCCGGCCGGTCCAATCAACGAGCCATCGGCGTGCTCGGCGGCGGCGTAGGTGATGCTGCCTTGCGCCCAGGTGAATAGCTCCGGCGCAAGCTTTTGCAGCATGACCGTGCCTGGATAGCTTTGCCCCTGCGGCGTAGTAACCTGCACTGACACGGATCCGATAGTCGCGTCCGCCGGCATGAGGGCGTTGATCTGGGTCGGGCCAACGTAAGAGACGTAGGCCGGCTGTCCATCAATGGCCACCGACACACCGCCGAGCGAAGTGGGCAATTGGCCGTTCACGAAATCGGCCGCCGTCCAGATCAGTGAGCTGGTGCTGAATCCCGTGCCGAAGATGGAAACCCATTCGCCTGCCGCGATGGCTGCGCTGTAACTGGCGGCATCCGTCACCCCATTCACGCGCGACGCGGGCGCGGCTACAGGCTGCGTGCGTTGCAATAGGATTCCGTCCATCGGCGCGAGGGTCACCGAGGGCGCCGCCGAGCCATCGTTATAAAGCGCGGCTGAGTACACATAGACTGCGTCGGCGATCAGCGGACCGGAGCCGCCGTTGCTGACGCGTAGGGCCGGCGCGCTCGCGGCCATGAGGTACAGCGAGGGCGCAATCATGTGCCACTGGTCCCCGGCGCTGGCGCTCGACTGATCGAGCGTCGTTGAATAGACGACCACGCCGTTGGCCAGCACCTCATAGAGGGCGCTCTTGGTCCAAGTAGAAGCCAGCGGAGCGGCGGGCAGCCAGGCTTCCAGGGTATAAGTGCCGTCCTGAGTAATCCCGAGATTCCACACCGCGTTGCCGGGGCCGGAGTCCAGCTCGTGGCAGGCGGTTCCCCAAGCATGGTAGTAAGGCCCGTTTACTGTCTCGCCGCTGGCAGTTCCGCCGCCGGAGTTGTAAGTGGCGCTGTACCAGGCGCCGGTGGACGTGAAGCTGGCGCTTGAATCATCCACGATGTACTGATAAAGCGGCGCCTGTGTCCCGGTGAAGCGCTGGAAGCCGGGGCCGGGCGCAATTGTTTGCGGCGAGTTCGATCCATTCAGAAGTACCGTGCCCAGGGTGTAGTCGCGGCGATAGACACCCGGCGGGACTGCGGTCAGTTGCACGCCGTCGATCCAGATGTTGGCGACGGCGAGACCTAAGTTGAACAGGACGCTGCCGTCATTGGCGGTGGTGGGCGCTTGGAATGAGAGCGTGTAGAGTTGCCAGGTCGTGGCGAGATTCACCTGCGTGTAAAGGCCATAGCCCGGGTAGTTGGGCGCCCCGCCTTGGGTGTTGACGGTAATAGCGACCGGAACATTCGCGCGGGCCCAGAACTGAAGCTGATAGTTAGTCCCGGCAGTGAAGGAGAAGTTCCCTTGCGAGAGGTTGACGTTCCAGTTGGCGCTATCCGGAGAAGTGACACTGACGAGCACGGAGTTGTTGCCTATGGCCGCCACGGTAGAGTCGATGGCGGCGGTCGCGGCTGCCTGGCCATCCTGTTCGACGAAGAGATACCATCCGGTGAGGCCCTGTTCAAATCCGCCGTTCGAAATGAGATTGGGTCCGCTTGCCGAGGTCAATTGCGTGGAAGGACCCGTGGGGACGCCGAGGGGGAAGTCGTATTCGTCATACCACCAATTCACGGCTCCGCCAGTGTCGCCGAGGTCGAAGGTGGAGAAGCCGTCGTTCATCAGGGCCAATGCCAGTCCAAAGCGCATGTTGGGATACCAGGTCTGCGCAAATGCCAGCGTGGAGGGCAACATGGTCTGCTGCGGATTGAATCCGTAGCCGTAGGAGATCTGATTCGGCGGCGACGATTGCACCATGGCGATGGCCGGTTGACGGCCGGCGCTGAACCAATCGTTGTAAGTGTCCCAGAGCGAGCTGAAGGGCAGCACGCCTTCGCGCGCGTTCACCGCGTCGAACACCAGGCTGTCGCCGTTGAAAACAGCGAGTTCCCCGGGATCGGGCGGAATCTCGCCCAGGTGTCCGGACATGTAGGCGTTCGGCGCGAGCTGGCGGAAGGTCTGGAATTCGAGCTCGACTCCCGCGCGCCAGGCTGCATCCAGCGTGGCCGGGTCGTCCGGGATGCCGTCGTTTTGGGAGCTGATCTGTACGGGATTTCCGAAAACGTCGGTGGTGAACCAGGAAATCGACAGAAAGACGTTATCCCAGAAGATGCCATCGTAGGCCAGACTATTCGTGACTAGATACTGGTAGCCCTCGTTGGCGAGAAATGTCGCGACCTCGGGTTTGGTCAAGTTTAGCAGGTAACTGCCCGGCGTGGGCCAGTTCTGAATCTTGTTGCCGTTTACATCGTACAAGTAATAGTCGTCGGGAAGAACCTGTGTGGGATCGGTTTGGGACGTGGCGTTAAAGCTCGGCATCACTATGACGGTGGGTTCCGCATTCCGGAGGGTGGCGGTATCGTCCGCATCGATGAACGGGCCGAGATACAACTGGATCTTTTCCGCCTGGGTGGGCACGGTGGCCCACACATAGCCTCCCGACCAGATGCTGCCGATCCGCGGGAAGTTTCCGTTGCGCGCGGGCGCATCGCGATACTGCAGATAGGCTGTAACAGTTGGATCCGCAGCGCATTGGACATAGACTATGTTGGTAACGCGTGTGTCCGTGGAGAGGCCGGTTATCAGCCCCTGGTGCGCTGCCGTGGGCTGCTGGTCGAAGGGCGACATGGAGCTGAACGGCGTGCCGAATGCCAAAGACCAACCGCAGGTGGTCGCCTGGCTCGTATTGAAGGAGACGGTGACGCTATTGGTGCCCGGCGGCAGCAGATTGCTGGGCGGCGCGAGGTTCGTAATCGTGAAGCCGGTGGACGAGGCAGCCGCTATCGCCGGCAGCAGCAGCGGAAGAAGGCCGGACCGGATCGAGCCCATCAACCAATAGTTTATGATAGGTGCATCATCCGGTAAACAGGCGTGGAACGAGAGCAGATCCTTCTCAAGCTCCGTGAAAGGATCGTGGCCTTCGCGGCATCTCATGTGCAGGGGGATATTGCTGAAGACCTGGCGCAAGAAGTGTTGATCCTCTTGCATGAGAAATACCATCACGTGGAACGGCTGGAAGAACTTGTTCCGCTGGCCCTGCAAATCGCGAGGTTCAAGATGATGAGCCTGCGCCGCAAGTCGCAACGTCACGGGGAGTACACGCAGGTTTCCGTCACCGACATCCAGTTGCCCGATCCGGAAGCCAACCCGGCGGAGCTGGTGGAGCGCAAGCTGATGCTGGAACGGCTGACGCAGGCCGTGACACAGTTGGGCGATCGCTGCCGCGAGTTGCTGCGCCTGAAATTGCAGGGCCAAAGCTTCGGCGAGATTCAGAAGCGCATGGGCGCTCAGTCGATCAACACCGTTTACACCTGGGACCATCGGTGCCGCCAACAACTGCTCGATCTGATGGGCGGAGACTGGGAGGCGGATAACAGATGAGCCGCGAGGAAATCCAAAGGCTGCTGGGCGGGTACGCCACCGATACTCTGAGCGAAGCGGAGCGTAGCGCGCTGTTCGCGGCGGCGCTCGAAGACCAGGAATTGTTCGAGGCGCTGGCGAAGGAACAGGCTTTGCGCGATGTGCTGCAGGATGCGGCGGCGCGGCAGCAACTGATCGAAGCGCTGGAGACGAAGCGCCAGCCAATCGCGGCGCGGGCGTGGAGATGGGTGCTGGTTCCCGCTGGGTTGGCTGTGGCCGTGGGCGCGATGGCCTTACTGATCGTGGGCGGGTTCGATCTGCGGCGGGCCAAGCCTCCCGCGCGCCGCCAGGCCGTGGTGGCGGATGCGATCGCCCTGCAACCCGCGCCTCCCGCGCCGCCCGCCGCGGCGCCGCTCAGCAACATTCGACCCCGCACGGCGCCAAGGAGACTGCTGCGCCTGCCGGCCCCCAGCACGCCGGAACCATCCGCGCCGCTACCCCCCCCGCCCGAGTTGACCGCCTCGCGGAATTCCGCGATGCCCGCCGGCGCGCTGGCGGGCGCGGCGGGAGCGGCGGGAGCGGCAAATCAAATGAATCCAGCGATGCCGGCACCGGTCCTGAGTTTCGCGGCGCGGAGCAGCGCGCCCGTGGCTCGGCTGAAGGGCATGCCTATGGCTTCGCTGAAGAAGGCCGAGGTGGCCATCGGGTACGCGCTGCTGCTGAAAGGCGCCGATGGGTTATACGCGCCGGCGCCCCCCGGCGCCGTCTTCCACGCCGGAGATTCGGTGCGTATTCAGGTCGCGCCCAAAGCGGCCGGATACATCTATTTGTACCGGCGCAATACGAGCGGCGGTTGGGAGCCGATCGCCACGCAGGCGGTCGAGGAGGGCCAAGGCTACGTGCTGCCGGCAGTCGGCGGCTTGCAGTCGGACGCGCCGGCCCAAGTGGAACTGTTGCTGGTGTTATCGCGCGCGGAACAGAACGCCACCGGCGGTGCGCTGGCCGCCAATACCAGCGCCGGTTCGCTCAAAATCACGCTCGAATTCCGTTGATGGATACAATCAAGCTATGACCGTTGCGGCGCTGCTCGACCACATCACGCGCTTGCCGCACGCCAAGGCCAATTTCAAGCAGCTTGTGCGCGAGCTGGGCGGCAAAGGCGCAACGCGCGCGGACCTGGAGTTGTCGCTCGCGCGTTTGCTGGCGCGCGGCGATCTGGTGGAACCGCGGTCCGGCCACTACGCAGTCACGGCGCGCAGCCGCGAATACGCCATCGGCCGCATGAACGTGCATCGCGACGGCTACGGTTTCCTGATCGCCGAGCGGCCTATCGAAGGCATCCAGGGAGACGTTTACATCCCTTCCGATTCGGCAGGCAAGGCGATGCATGGCGACCGCGTGCTGGTGCGGATCGCGCGCATCGAAGCCGATGGCCGCGCCGATGGCGAGATCGTGAAGGTGTTGAAACGCGCGCATCCCACCGTAGTGGGCGAGTTTCGCGTGGGCCGCCGCGGAAGCTACGTGGTGCCGCAGGATGGGCGCATCCAACAGTGGATCGATATTCCGGAAGGCATGGAGATTCCCGCCGGCGTGCGGCAGATCGACCGCATCGGCGCGGCGCCGATTCAAGTTTCGGAGCCTGGCGATCTAGACGGCCTGATCGTCGACGTCGAGTTGCTTGAGTTTCCCGAAGAAGGCGGGCGCGCCGCCGGACGAGTGGTCGAGATTCTGGGGCATGCGGACGACTTCGGTATCGATGTCGAGATCGTGATCCGAAAACATCACTTGCCGCACCAGTTTCCTCCCGAAGTGGTGGAGCAGGCCGAGCGGGTTCCGGATGCGATCGAGGACCAGGAACTGGAAGGGCGGCAGGATTTCCGCACATTCGATGTTGTCACCATCGACGGCGAAACAGCGCGCGACTTTGACGATGCGGTGTGGGTGGACCGGCTGCCCAACGGCAACTACGCGCTGGACGTGCACATCGCCGACGTGAGCCATTACGTGCGTCCGGGCTCGCCCATCGACGCAGAGGCGCGGCTGCGCGGCACCAGCGTCTACTTCCCGGACCGGGCCGTGCCCATGCTGCCCTTCGAGCTTTCGACCAACATCTGCTCGCTCAAGCCGCAGGTGGACCGGCTGGTGCTTTCCGCGCTGATGGAGTTCGATCACCAGGGCGATCTCGTCGGCCAGCGCTTCACGCGCGGCGTGATTCGCAGCGCGGAACGCATGACCTACACGGACGTGAACCTGCTGCTCGAAGGCGACGCAGAACTGCGCGCGCGCTACGCGCCGCTGATCGCACGCTTCGAGCTGATGCGCGAGCTGGCCATGATCCTGAACCGCAAGCGGGTGCGGCGCGGCTCCATCGATTTCGATTTGCCCGAGCCGCTTATCGAGTTCGACGAGTTCGGCGAGATGACCGGCGTGATTCGCGCGCCGCGCAACATCGCCCACCGGCTGATCGAAGAGTTCATGCTGGCGGCGAACGAAGCCGTGGCCGCGCATCTGGGCGCCACGCTCGAGGCGTCCATCTACCGCATCCACGAATTGCCGGATCCGAAGCGCGTGATGGAATTCGAAGAAGTCGCCGCGCACTTTGGCTATTCGCTGGGCGTGGGCGCGATTCCGGTGAAGAAATTCAGCTACGCGGATCATCGGCGCGACGGGCGCAAGGTGCGCAAAGACGTGGTGGTGGCGGAGAGAACCTCCAGCATTTCGTCGCGGAACTATCAGCGACTGGTGGCCAAAATCGAGGGCAATCCCGAGGAGCGCATCCTCAGCTACCTGATGCTGCGATCGCTGAAGCAGGCGCGTTACAGCACTGATAATGCGGGCCACTTCGCGCTGGCGGCGGATTCCTACACGCACTTCACGTCGCCCATCCGGCGCTATCCCGACCTGATCGTGCATCGCCTGCTGAACGCCAGCCTGCTGCAAAGGCAGGGGCTGCCCGAGCCGGAACTGCGCGCCATCGCCGAGGAATGCTCGCAATCGGAGCGCCGCGCCGCCGACGCGGAGCGCGAGCTGGTGGAGTGGAAGAAAGTCAAATTCATGGAGTCGCGGCTGGGCGACGAGTTCGGCGCGATGGCGATTAGCGCCACCAAATACGGCTTGTTCGTGGAACTGGAGGAGATGTTCATCGAGGGACTGGTGCCCATCGATACGCTGCCCGGGGACCGCTACACGTACCACGAGAATGTGCGCAAGATCGTGGGCCAGCGCACTCGCCGGGAGTTTTCGATCGGCGACAAGGTGCGCGTTTCGCTCGATCGCGTGGATGCGGCGGAGCGCAAGCTGCAGTTCTCCATCGTGGAGCCGGAGCCCGTGCGGCGGGCCAAGAAGCCGCGAGCGCGCGCATGACGCCCGATCTGGTGCCGATTCCGGGCGGGGAGTTT
>Ga0181525_10003605_pt1 | contig 12157 bp, 13 predicted proteins | sample PEATcosm2014_Bin_48_FD_121100 | JGI IMG/M metagenome (GOLD analysis project Ga0181525, IMG submission 121100) | Peatland microbial communities from MTU Mesocosm Facility, Houghton, MI, USA - PEATcosm2014_Bin06_10_metaG | ecosystem: Environmental > Terrestrial > Soil > Wetlands > Peat | place... | reverse complement strand
CTGCTGAGTCCCGTTACCGTGGTGCACGTCCCAGTCGAGGACGAGCACCCGTTCTCCGAGGGCGAGTAGCGACGCGGCGGCGACCGCCACGTTGTTCAGGAGACAAAAGCCCATCGCTCGATCAGATAGCGCGTGGTGACCAGGTGGTCGCGTGGCGACGAAACCGACGCCGTCGTTGCGGCTCCGCATCTCCTCGAGCACCGCCAGACCCGCCCCGGCTGCGTTCTTGGCGATCGACCACGAGTCGTAGGTGGCGTAGGTGTCCTGGTCGATGTCGCCACCGCCGTCGTAGCAGAAGGCGCCCAGCTCGTCGAGGTAGCTGCCTTCGTGCACCGCGAGGAGTTCCGCGCGGGACGCTTCGCGTGCGGGCGCAACGATGAGGTCGTCGCCGAGGTGCAGGTCGGCCACGGCGGATCTTACGGCGCTGGTGCGACTCGGTCGCTCGGGGTGGCCCGGGTCCTCGTGACCGGCGTCGTCGTAGAACTCGTTGACGATTAGGACCACGACAGGCCGAACGGTTTCGGGGTCGGGACGATCGACGGTAGCTCGTCACTCGGCGGCTCGAGGGAGAGCCGGACGCTGATCTCGCCCGCCGAGACCGACGACGTCATGGGAAATCCACTGTGGTGAAAGACCGACATCATGTCGTGGTTTCGACAGAGGGTCTCTGCACGAAACGTGGTGATGCCTCGTGCTCGCGCGGCGGCGGCGAGGCCCGCGAAGAGTCGACGGCCCAGTCCCAGGCGTTGGTAGTCATCTTGTACCACAAAGGCCACCTCCGCCTCACTGGTCCCGGGGTAGCGCTCGTAGCGTGCCACGCCGATTAGTTCGTCGCCGTCTTCGACGATCAGCGCGAGTCGGCTCTCGTAATCGACGTGGGTCAGGTGGTGCAATTCGTCGACAGACAGTTCCGGGTGAAAGGAGAAGTAGCGGGTGTAGATTGATTCGGCCGAGAGGCGGCGATGAAACGCGAACAACCTCCTCTCGTCCTCGCCGCGGATCGCGCGCAGACGTAGTGTCCTCCCGTCGCCTAGTTCTACCTTGGCTTCTAACTCCGCGGGGTAGCGAGCAACCGTCGAACTCGCGCCGGCACGCAGCGGGGGTGATTCGATTCTCGCGGCGTCCACGACGTCAACCTTGACGACGTGTCAACTCGGGGTCGGCCCGTCGCGCGTCGAGGGCGATGGCGGGGTGCGCGGCTCGTGACCGCAGGCGCGCTCGTTTCGAACTCGTCCCCGTGGGTGCTCGCATGGTCTTGGTGATCACGTTCATACCGTCATCTTCTCGCGCGCCGACTGATCAGGCCTAGGGCCGAAAGTAACTTTAATGACGGCGGCGGGCCACGATTCTGGGCAAGTGCCTCCGAGGGGAGCAAGGCGCCGGTCGAGCCGGCACTGCTCCGTAACCTCTGTGGCCGTCGCCTCCTGAACTCGCTCGAATGATCCACTCGGGTCATCGCCGAACTTGATGGCATACGCTGCTCGGGTCGACCAGTGGACTCTGCGTCGCCAACGCCGAGCGCCCCATCGTGGTGGTGCGAGGGGGCGAATCGTAGTCACCGGTAGTCCGACGTAAGGACTCGTGCGTCGTGCTCATCAGGGTCGGGGCAATCCAGGGGAGTTGATCGGTCTCAGGTCGCGATGCGCAGGTCTCGTGCCGTGACTAAAAAAAGGACCAAATACCCTAGCCGCCGGCGACTGGCTCCGCTTAACTGGCTACAGACCGGGTGTCGGCTCGTTCGTCACTCCATCTCCGACCTTCGGCGTCTCAGAAGGTGCGAGCATGTCGTCAAAGGTAGCGAGGGAAATCGGCGAGGTGTCGCCGCGCTCGAGTGACACGAGCGACTCCCAGGACGAACTGCTCCCCGTATCGCCCACCGCGTTGAAAGACGCATCGAGAGGCGCTCGCCACGTTGACCGATTCTGGGAGTCGTATTTTCAAACGAGTTTCTTGGTGCTCTTGGGTGAGCTCGCGGCGGGCCTCACGTACTTCTTCTTGACCCCCGGACCCCATCGGGACGAGCTGATCACGATTGCCATCGCCAGCCTCGCGGTGTCCTTCGTCGGATTCGTCGGCATCCAACTGGCGGCCCCGCGCGCGTGGCGATCAGAAATCAACGTCACGTGGATTCTCTTCGCCGGTGTCATAACCACGTGGACGGCGCACCTCGACAAGGGCATCAATAGCCCGCTCGTGATCATGTTCGTCTTGCCCATCGCCGCCGCCGCACTCGGGCTCTCAGTGCGCAACGTCGTCATTTGCGGCCTAGCCACGCTGGGCGAACTCACTTACGTGTGGCTGTCCGATCCCACCCGGGGTCCGGCTGCGAATACCGCGTTGTTGGCCACGGCGATTGTGGGCATGATCGTGTTCGCAGTCGGCACGACAGTGGCGCGCACGCGCCTCCAACACGACGAACGTCTCGTCGAGCTTGAACTCATCTATCGAGCGAAAACCGATTCACTCACTGACTGCCTTAACCACGGCGCGTTCTACGAACGGCTGGACGCCGAGATAAATCGGGCGCATCGCGACCACCAATCGCTGAGTCTGTTGATGATCGACGTCGACCTCTTTAAGGCGTTCAATGACACGTACGGTCATCAGGCTGGCGACGACGCGCTGATGCGCGTGGGCGGCGTCTTTAAGCACCTGAGTAGGAGTTTCGACGTAGTGGGTCGAGTGGGCGGCGACGAGTTCAGCGTGATCCTCCCCACGGCCACGGCCACCGAGGCACTCGAGATCGCCACCCGCTTCACAGAACGTATCGCGCAAGAGTGCGCACCGCTCAGCGTGAGCGTGGGCACCGCTTCGTTGGGACGAGCGTTTGCTACAGCGCCACAGCTCGTTCGCGAGGCCGACGCCAGTCTGTATCGCGCGAAATCGAGCGGCCGCAATCGCGTCGACTACTCGAAACGTCGCGGGCACATGTCCGAGGGCGGCGCCAGTCCGCGCTCGGAACTGCGGCACGCGGCGCTAAGGGCGGCCGAAGAACACGTTCGCGAGTCCGATCGGGCGACGGCCGAAGCCCTCTCCGTGCTCGACGCCTACCAAGCGACTACGACGGTCGGTCTCGGATTCGTCGATTGCGAGTTTCGAGTCGTTCGGGCCAACCCCATGTTGGCGGCCGTGAACGGGAGTTCGGTGGACGACCAGCTCGGTCGAAAACTCGAAGAGGTGGTCCCCGAACTGTGGCCCACGCTGGCGCCCCTGTATCGTTCGGTCATCGAGACGGCCTCGCCGGTCGTTAATCTTGAGATCTCTGGCAACACCGCCGACGATCCTGGCGCGACCCACTGGTGGATCATCAACCTCTATCCAGTGAGTATCGAGAACCGCGTCATCGGCGTCGGCATCGTTGTGCTCGACATCACCGATCGGAAGCGACTCGAAGAGAGTCACGTGCAGCTGACGCGTTCCGTCGTCGCGGCGTTGGCGGGCGCGGTTGAGATGCGTGATCCCTACACCGCGGGTCACGAAGATCGCGTCACGATCAGCGCCGTGCTCGTCGCGGCCGACCTGGGTCTGAGTAGTCACGAGATCGAGTCGATCAGTCTGGGCGGGCGGATACACGACATCGGCAAGCTCGCCATACCTGCGGAGATACTCTCTCGTCCCGGCCGGCTGAGCAACGCCGAGACGGGACTGATTCGTACCCACGCGCAAGCGGGATTCGACATGCTCGAGCGTGTCGGTTTCCCCTCGGACGCGAGCGAGATCGTCTTGCAGCACCACGAGCGGCTGGATGGTTCTGGCTATCCGTCAGGACTGAAGGGGCGTGAAGTGTGCATTGGCGCCCAGATCGTCGCCGTAGCCGACGTCTTTGACGCCATGGCGTCGGACCGGCCCTACCGGGCGGCGCTCGGCGCGGACGCTGCGATCGAGGAGCTGCGCAACGGATCGGGAACGAAGTACAACGCCGATGTCGTGACGGCGTTCGTCAAGCTTTTCGAGGCCAACAAGATATCGGTCTAAGTCCTGTCGCACTCAGTAGTTCAGGCAACGAGATCATGTTCGGCGACGAGGGTTCTCACGATGTAAGGCGCAGGCCGTCGAAACGGGAGCAGCGCCTATGGCAACATGCGCGCAGTCGGTTCCCGTCACCTCTTGGCGACGCGCTGCCTCTAGGGGGCTTTCAGGGTATTCCCTTATAGCGAGAGGGATCTTCACGCTCTAGTTTGCAGTCGATGTCACAAGCCGGACACGCGCGATGAGGGTGGTGAACCGTGGCAACTAATTCGGGCGTGCGCGGCGACTCGATCGCCCGGCGCCGGTGGCTCGTCCACGTGGCGCTGATCGGGGCCTTCCTCGCCGCCATCGTGTCGGCGATCTTTCTCTCTCGCAAGTACCTAGGGCACTCCGGGACGACCGATCACTCCATCATTGGCCTCGTGGTTCTCGCGCTCGTACTCGTCCACCTCTTCCAGCGTCGACAGACGGTGCGGCGGCTCCTCTCGCGACTGATTGGTCGGTCGCGTTCGACCGGCCACCGGTCACGTCTCGCCGTCTCGGACATGATTCTGTGGATCCTGACGTTGAACGCGATGGTCTCGGGCGTCGCGGACTTCCTCGCCGGCCGGACGATCTTCCTCTCGATCCCCGGACCGAATCTTTTCCATAAGTGGCACGCGATGTCCGTCCTGATTCTGCTCGGGTACGTCATCGTGCACGTGACTCGACGCCGGAAGCGTCTGCGTACCTCACACGTCAGGTGATCGGCGGCGCGTCTCCGCCGATTTATTCGTCGGGGTTCAGCAATTCGCTCGCCCGCGGCTGAAATGAGGTGATGCGCAGGGGATGTTGCCTCCTTGTTGTGACGCCCTAGTGATACGACGTCCGGGCGTAATTTAAGTTATTCACAGGGGAAACCTAACTAATTTGTCGACGATGACGATCTAGCGATCCTTCAACCCTCGGGAAGGGCTTTTATGGCCAGTGTCGGAACTGGGGTGATGACGAAGGCTCGGCTGGCGGTCGTTCGGCGATCTCTCTACGCGGAACGACCACAGTTCTGGTGGCAGATTGTGACCGCCGTCACGGCGCTCGCGTACGTGGCGGCGTTGGCGCTCGTCCACCGCCCACCCGATCACTACTCCAGTTTCTGGGACGGATGGGTCGGCAACATCGCCTGCACGTTACCCATCGTCCCGTTGTTATTGCGTGCTCGACACTCCTCGAAGTTACGCACCGCGTGGTTCGCGCTGGCCGGCGGCGTCTTCCTCAACGACGTCGGCAACATGGTCTATCTGCTCCACGACCAGAACCTGCACCCGATACCGTCTCCGGCGCCGAGCGACGTACCGTACTTGCTGTCCTACGTGGGCTTCGCCATCGGCGTGACGTTGATCACCCAGCGATCGTTCGGTGCGCGCATACCGAGCGCGCGATTGGACGGGGCTATCGCCGGGCTCGCCGCCGGTGCGGTGGCCGCGATGGTGTGGTTCGACTCCGTGCTCCACGTGAGTGGTAATCCCTTACAGGTGGCGGTGGGTATGTCCTACCCCCTGATGGACCTAGCGCTGCTGATGCTCTTGGTGGCGGGGCTCGCGCCATTTCGATTCCGCCCTAACGCGACCACGCTGGCGCTCACCGTGGGGATCGCCTGGTTCCTGGTGGGCGACGTCATCTACTTGAACCAGATCGCGAGCAACACCTACGTGCCCGATACGGTGCTCGACGGAACGTGGCTGATCGGCATTTGGCTCATGGCCATAGCGGCCTGGCCGAGATCCGAAGGTCGCGGCTCGCCGAGAACCGAAGAGTCGGTCGCGCCGCAGGGGATACTCTTCATTCCTTTTGTCTGCGGGCTGTTCTCACTCGCGGTCCTCGTGCGATCCTTGGTCAGCCACACGTCGCAGGTCTCCTCGATGCTGGCGATCTGCGCCCTGCTGCTCGTGATCGTGCGCATGGTCCTGACCCTGCGCGAAGTTCGTCAGGGCGCACTGAACTTCCGTGACGCGCGTACCGACGAGCTCACCGGCCTCGGCAACCGCCGGAGTTTCTTTGAGGACGGACTGGCAAAACTCGCGTCGCTCAACGACTCCCAGAAGCTCGTCGTTCTCCTCATCGACATGGACGGGTTCAAGGAGATCAACGATTCACTGGGCCACCCCTGCGGGGACGAACTGCTCGACATCGTCGGCGCGCGGTTCCAAGACAGACTGTCGAGTCGTGGTGCGATCGCCCGAATCGGCGGTGACGAATTCGCGACGACGTGCGTGATCACCTCGGTCGAAGACGGCGTCGCGATCGCGCACGAGCTCAACGCCACCCTGGCCGATCCGATCTCCCTCGACGGCGTCACGGTGCGGGTGGGGGCCAGCATCGGCGTGGCCGTCTCTCCCGAGTGGGGATTCTCCCACGCTGATCTGCTGCGTCGCGCCGACGTCGCGATGTACAACGCGAAGGAGCGCCGTATCGCGGTGTGTACCTATCAGGCCGAAAATGACAACAACAGTCGCGAACGCCTCGCAATGATCGACGAACTCAGAGCGGCTATCGAGTCGCGAATGCTCACGTTGCACTATCAGCCCACGCGCGACTTGCGCACCGGCGACGTGCGCGGCGTGGAGGCGCTGGTGCGCTGGCAGCATCCCACCAGAGGTCTGCTCTATCCCGATGACTTTGTCCCACTGGCCGAACGCGTCGGGCTCATTCTTCCCCTCACTCGGGCGGTGCTTGAGCAGGCCATCGGCGAGGCGGGTCGGCTGGATCGCGGGGGGTACCGACTCCGGATGAGCGTCAACATCTCGCGATACGACCTCCTCGACGATCAACTCCCGAACTACATCAGTCGCCTCCTGATGGAGAACGACTTCCCTTCGAACCGCCTCACCCTCGAAATCACCGAGTCGAGCGTCGGCGAAGACCCCCTACGCGCCAAGCGGTGCATCGAGAGACTGCGGGACCGGGGTATCGGGATATCAATCGATGACTTCGGCGTCGGCTACTCATCCCTGTCGCAGCTGCTGGACTTGCCCATCGATGAACTCAAGGTCGACCGGTCGTTCATCATCGCGATGGGAAGCGACCGCCGTGCCCGCGCCATCGTGAGTACCGCCATCGAACTCGCCCGCGCCCTTGGCCTCACCCTCGTCGCCGAAGGTATCGAAACGTCCGCAAACCTAAAGTTGCTGAAAGACGCCGGGGCCGATATCGGTCAGGGCTACTTCATCGCCCGGCCCCTCACTCCGGTCCAACTCGACGACTTCCTTGACTTCACTCGGCGCGACGGCGACTTCACGACACCGGTCGCGGTCACGGTGGGCGGCTGACGCTCAAATCTACAGGAGCGCGAGTCGGTGCTCCGCGCTGCGTATACGCAATCACTAGTTCGACCAGTTGGCGGAGTTGCTTCGCTTCACCATTTCGACCCGTGGGTTCGGTTGCCCGGGAAGGCCGCGATGCGCGTAGACGTGATGACTACCGTTCACTCTCAACTCTTCGATTATCAGTGCTTCTGAAAGCGACTGTGCGTTCAGGTCACTTTGTGGACCTATCCACTGCTGACTCAAACAAATGGTTAACCCTTCTCAAAGCCCGCTCGGAAGGCCAAAAACGGGGTGATTCCACAGTTTCTGATTATCAGCTACTTGGCTCAATCCGTCAACGGCAGAGGCGTCTCACAGCGGCTCAGGTGATCGAAATTGTCGAGCGTTACGAAGAAGGAGCCACCGTATACGAATTGTCCACCGAGTTCGGCTGTCATCGCACGACAGTGTCCGCTCGGCTCAAGAACGCGGGGGTCTCGCTGCGCCTCCAATCTCCGACTTCGGACGTGATCGACTTGATGGCGAAACTATATGCGTCCGGATTGTCGAGTATCGAGATTGGCGAGCGACTCGGCTACTGCGCAAACACGGTACGGAATGGCTTACAAGGAAAGGGGATCCAGCTTCGCGATACGCATGGGCGGGATCGTTGAGTACTCGCGGCGTCAGGATTTACTTGACATTTGGGTGCTGGCCAATGAAGTACTTTCAAGAAGGCGAGGGGTCAACTTTTAGCGTGTATTCCGCACAATTCGGCTTGACAGCGACTGGCCCGTATCAGACAATCAGTGGAAGATGAGCGATTTGCCGAACAACATCGATATTCCTTACGAGGTCCAACAAAAGGCTGAGCATCGGGGACGAGCTGGTTTGGACTGGTTGAACGCGCTTCCGGTACTTACTTCAGAACTTTCGAAGGAGTGGAACCTCTCGATAGGAGAAGCACTTACTGGTGGCACTGAAGGTTTTGTCGTCAGAGCGATAACGGCAACTGGACAAGATGTAGTCATCAAGCTGGAGATTCCATCCGACGATTTTTCCCGGGGTGTCCGACTACTTGAGTCGGCCAATGGACGAGGATATGTGAAGTTGCTCAATTATGATGAAAATCGATACGCGGTCATGCTCGAAGCACTCGGCCCTGCGTTGACTGAATCGGGTCTTGCTTCAATCGATCAGATTGAAGTCCTGTGTAAGACACTCCAGAATGCCTGGACAGTTCCGTTAGATCGGGCCCCTACTCTTGTGGAAGCCAAAGGCAAGGCCCAAGACCTTCGCGAAATGATCGTCCAGTTGGACAAGAAACTTGACCATGGATGTTCAAGGAATGTGATCACCATGGCGCTCGACCTCTCGACCCACCGGATCACTGATGCATCCCCAGATAACTGCGTAATCGTCCATGGTGATCCGCATCCGGCAAACTCACTTCAAGTGCGCGAAGAGAGACCTGGTTCAGAGTCGGGCTATGTATTCATTGATCCCGACGGGTTCTTATGTGAACGCGCCTATGACTTAGGCGTGGTTCTTCGTGATTGGTCATCGGAAGTCCTGTCCGTTGGCGGCATTGACAAACTTCGTGATTACTGCCACAAGATGTCATTCTTGACCGGAGTTTCGGAGAAGGCGGTTTGGGAGTGGGGATATGTGGAGCGCGTTAGCACCGGCCTTTACGCCTTAGATCATGGTCTTTACGAAATGGCGAAGCCATTCTTGGACAGTGCTGAGAAGATTGCCACTAGCTGAGCCGCGCTGTTTTGGCGGCGTCGGGACTTTGCTGAAAGGGAGAGCCATGCACGCACAACGTTGGAGGTCCAGATGATTGATGACACGGATGCCGTTGCCCTCAAGGAGATCTATTACCGACTAGGAGATATCAATCGTTGGTTTGAGAACGCCAGATCCGATGACGACGGTGAGTTGGAACCGATGCTGCTCGCGGAAGGGCTGAATGAAGCATTTCAAAGTTTGATTGATGCGATGACACACGTCGAAACATTGATCCTTAGCGGGCCTGAGGAACCCGACTGGAAAATACCTAAAGATTGATACTTTGAGACTACGAAACCGTCTTTTACTGCACTCGAAGAACTCTCTTGATTCCGACGATCGTCGCATAGCGAGGTCTTTGAACAAATTCATCGAAGGACCAGACTGCTGGTTTTCCAACCTCCTGAGAGAGATGAAACACTTCGTCTGGGGCCATATAGATGCCAACGTGAGCACCGAAAGACTCTTCGGACGAGTTGAATAAGACCAGATCGAGAGGCTGTGGCTCATCCACCAGAGTCGTAGATTCTCTGTCTTCCCATAGGTTCGACGAACGCAGTGGTGGACACTCCAGCTCGAAAAGTGCAAGGACTCCATAAGCGAAGCGCTGACAGTTCGACCCTTCGAGCCAAGAAGAAGGGGTAGTCGCTGTAGGACCCGCCGAAAGAATATATGGAACAGTTTCAATGGTGGCGGGCCACCCGCCGCGGGGTGTTGGCCACGCGGAGTCAATCATGACTGTTCAATCTCCTCAAGAAGAGATTTCACCTGCTCCTTGTTTCGGGCTAGGTCATTAGGGCGGTTTGCGAACGCGGTATAAGCAATATGTTCTAACCCAATATGGAGTTGGTAGGTCAGCAGCCGAAACTCCAGATCTTGCGGCAGCTCCCCTTGGCTTCTCCAATGGTCGTCGAGCTCCCTGCGAATATCGATGCTCGACCAATTCGGATACCAAGGCCACCAATAGATAAGCAATGCGGCATCGTAAAGATGGTCTCCGTAGAGAGAATTGCCCCAATCAAAAACCGCTGAAATCTTTCCATCGTTGACAAGGACGTTTCTGTTGAGCAAATCGTTGTGCACAATGCTCCGCTGATTGGGAAGCCTCGTCACCAGAGACTTCAATTTCTCGTAGCCAAGATCAAAGACCTCTGATCCTCCCGGCGACCCGTTTAGGGCCGATCGCCATCCACCATTTCGCGGATGTTCAATAGCTACATCGAGTAAAGATTGTGCCCAACTGCTGAAAGGTCCCGTGCCATCTGGATCCCAATGGCCAAAACCGCTTGTGTGGGTAATGTCAATTTCTTGCATTGCATCGAGTGCAAGAAATAGAGAGGCGAGCGCATCCTTTACGTCGAACTCGTCTAGCTGGTCGAGGAACTCTCCGTGCCTCCGCTCCGAAATCGCGAAGAATCCGGCGGGCGCTGGACCAATCTCGGTGACTTTGGGGATCGGTAGATCGGTTGAGCCCCACTCGCCCATGACTTTATCCTTATAGAAGTCATGACCATATGGCCCAAAACGAACAACTGCGTCTTGACCGTCCAACGAGAAAGAATATGCTCGCGACCAAGCGCCAGCTCCCAGTTCGACCAATCGAGTGGCTCGGCTTCCGTAACGCGCTGAAATAAATTCTTGATTCTTGTTATCCGGAAACGTATCGTTCATATCTGTAATTGTCTCATGAACGTTCGTTTATTCAAATAACTGCCGTCTTTATCAACTCATACGCCTCCCACAACCTGTCTCGTGTGTGGTCGTCGAGGTAGATATTGATCAGGGCAGCGTGTCTGTTCTCTTCAACAAACTGAAGGTGCCAGTCCTTCGCATCCGTCACCAGTATGGGGTCATCGATTTCAACAAACTGATTGGCTGTGATGTCGACCACGAGCCCGCCCCTTTCGATCCACGCGTGTGATTGCTGTCCCGACCACGTTGTTCTTTCTCCATTGACATAGAACCATTCACCAATTCCTTGGTCGGCAAAGAACTGGCCCAGCAAGATGGAAGCATCCCCACATGCGCCAACTGGGAAATCCTGCAATGCCAAGAGACCACCACCGCCTGATCTAATGATCGCGTCTCGGAACGCTGCAGCGTGCGAGGTGATGGCGCTCTATTCATCGCCATTCATCATTCGCTACCCAGTCTTGAGCGTCGAGCGCGATGACGCTTCAAAAAAGCGATGACGCTTCAAAAAAGCGTTTACGCAGCGGATCGACCGATTGAAGCGATGCCGGCCGTAATAAGTCCAGCGCCAAAGACAATTAGAAGGAATTTTACCGCAGCTTGTGTGCCCTCCTGTTGCTGGATCCGTGCGGCGAGCTTAAGTCCATTAACTGCGAGCTCATACTCGGGAGCGTAGACAGGCGCGATTACCATTCCCACGGCTTCTTCGATGATCTCTCCGTTAGTAGTACCGAGCCACGTTCCGAGTTGGAGAGAACGAAACTCGGCATCCTGCACTAGCGCGGTGGCGAAGTTTTCAACGGTGGGAAGTTCGACCGTGACGAACTCATTCCATCCCCGGAACTGCCTCCCCGGTGAGGGGAGGAAAGTCAGGCGGCGTCCAAGGAAATCCGCAATTTGTCCACTTCGCTCATTCGTAACCTGATTCATTTGAAACAACCTTTCGTCTAAATAGTTCCTCGGCAGCAACGCCTAGAGCCACTCCGATGGCGATGGCAAGAAGGACCTTGGGTTCGCTAAGACCCTTTTCAACATTGACAATGGTTTGCCGACTCACGCCCACCTCGCGGGCGAGAGCTTCCTGGGACATTCCAGCGCTTTGTCTTAGTTCGCGAACACTTGATTCAAGAGCTGCCATTCTTCGAACGCTAGTTTCCGGCTGGTCAGTTGTCAAGAAAACTTTACAAAGCAAACTTTACATGTGCACGCTGAAAAGCCTTACTTGAAAGGAGTTTGCCTGGTCACCTTCAAAAACTCGCTCGAGCGAACGGATCACCGTTTCGGAAATTGCGAAGCTGAGATCCCCCATAACTTCGCCCGAGTACGCCTCGTTCAGCGCCGACCCGCTGGGCCAGTCCCATCCAAGATCTGGCGTGAGTTCTGATGTCTCTAGGTTCAAAGTTCGTTGGTCTGCAAACTCGGCG
>Ga0181525_10003603_pt1 | contig 12160 bp, 11 predicted proteins | sample PEATcosm2014_Bin_48_FD_121100 | JGI IMG/M metagenome (GOLD analysis project Ga0181525, IMG submission 121100) | Peatland microbial communities from MTU Mesocosm Facility, Houghton, MI, USA - PEATcosm2014_Bin06_10_metaG | ecosystem: Environmental > Terrestrial > Soil > Wetlands > Peat | place... | reverse complement strand
GGCGACACGGTCGTCGGGAGCTACGGTTCGCCGCGCGACACGCCCGTGTACGTGCCACCGATGAAGTTCGTGATCGTGGGTACGGCCACCTTCCCCGCCATCGGACCGGCCCTCTCACTGCATCCTTCAATGGGTGTCGGCGCCGTCATCCCCGAGGGAGTCGAATCCAAGGCGATGGTGAGCTTCCTCCGGCAAAAGTACGCCGTGTTGAACGGACCGAGAATCGTCCTGGTTCGCCTGCGTCGAGGTGTCTCAACGGCCGCGGGAAAGAAGTCGCTCGAAAGGATCGTCGCCGCCGGGAACAGGGCGTTCGCCGCTGCGCCCAATGGTGCCGGTGTCGGCGACAGTATTGAACTGTTGGGCGTCCAGTATCCCGCCGAGATCGAGAACTATCGCACCATTGGCGCGACCCCGGCGGTACTCGCACTCGCACTCGCAGCCGGGGCCGTCGTGGCCCTCGGCATCACCCTGAACGCGTCGGTGCGAAGGAGGCGCCGCGACCTGGCGATGCTTCGAGCCCTCGGTTTCCGGAGCCGTCAACTCCGCGCCGCCGTCGCGTGGCAGGCGTCGGTCAACGGTCTCGTCGGTGTGGTGCTCGGAGTGCCGCTCGGCATCGTGCTGGGTCGCTGGCTATGGACACTTTTCGCGCGTGACATCGACGCCGTGCCAGAACCAACGGTTCCCCTACTCTCGATCCTCATCGTTGGACTGGTGACGATGGCACTCGTGAACATCATCGCCGCGCTCCCGGGCCGGAGCGCGGCCCGCACGTCAACGGCCCGCGTCCTGCACGGCGAGTAACTGGCTCTCTACGTCCTGAGCGTGCCGAGGCCTCCACGACGCTCTGGGTCAACCAACTCGTGGCGCCGTAGGGACATCGCCGACGATCTCGTCGATAGAGGTGGTTTCTCTCGTTGTCAGGGATTTGATAACAGGTCGGGCGTCGTTTACTCACGATTCCCCTAAATAAATAGGGTTTCGCTCCCACTTTGAAGGAGAAACGGACCTCTGCTACGGTCGCCGGAGCACACAGGCGAGGGGATCTTATGGCGATCACTCATGGTTTGCGCGCCCAACGAGTCCGAATCACTCGTTTGGCCCTTGTCGTCACGTCCGTGCTCGGGTCGGTCCTCTCGCTCGACGTCGTCACGCCGGTCAGTGCCCGCGCGAGTTCCTACTACGCCTGCAAGAGTCCCGGCTACGCCTGCGTCATCGACGGCTACAACGCGACCTCGATGAACGATAACTGGGCGGCCAAGTACTACGGCGAGGACACGAAGGGTGGCATCGGGACGCCACCGCACAACTGCACCCTGTACGCCGCGTGGATGCTCGCGCACAACGGTCTCGCCGATCCCGGTCATTCCTGGGGTTACGCCGACCAGTGGGGTCGAGCCTTGGCGTCGCAAACCAATCACACCCCCGCGGTCGGCTCGATCGCCTGGTACGAAGGTGGGGCGATGGGTCACGTCGCCTACGTCGCGCAGATCGATTGGACGAACCAGACCGTATTCCTGGTATCGGACAACTACGCCGGCGGCGTCAACGGCTACACGAGCAATGGCTGGGTCCCGATCGACCAACCCACGGGTTACATCCACCTGCGCGACCAGCCCACCGTCGCAACACTCGCCACCAAGCGACTACCCCAGCGCCCCTAGGCGCCTAGGCGGGGATGTCCGACGCACAGGACCACGGGCTCCATCCGTCGCGATGGTAGAGGAGCGCCGCTAGGCGCACGTTGACCACCGGATTCAGGGCGAGGCCCAGATCGTTGGGATTATGGCCCAGCATCGTGAGGAGATACTGCTCGGTACCCCCGTCATTGAGCTGAAAGACGCCGCGGTCGTGGGTCCCGTTGCTGTCAAAGCCAATGTCGGCGGGACGGAATTTGGACTCGCACCACGCCACGATCTCGGCGTCACGCCAGGCAGCGTGGGGAAAATCGCTGTGGATCAGCCTGACCACGTAACCCTGGGTGGGCGTCGGAGTGGGCGTGAAGGCGAGGAGTTCGTTGGAGAGTGATGCCACGTGGGGACGAGGCTTCACGCGTGCACGGGGCGCCACGTGGGGACGAGGTAATGCGCGCGGAGCTGGTCCCTGGGCGAGGGCGACGTGAGCCACCAGACCCTTCGTCGCTTCGGACCGCGGCGAGGGCGCCGCCAACCCAAAGACGGCGACACAGAGCATCAGCGCCACCATGCCACAGAGTTCTCGCAACGACGTCGGGACGCGTTTCAATCGGTTTCGCGTTTCGAACACTTTTAGGTTTCCTCGCCTGTTTGTTGACCGACCTCGTTGTCGATCGTTCATTGCGCCACGCTGAACCAATGGTCCGCGGCATACCTTCTCGGTGCACGAGGCACTCTGTTCGCCACTTTGTCTGAGCGCGAAGGAACACCCATTTTAGGGGAAAACAGCATTTTTGGGTGCACAGGTGCGAAAACCCGTTAAACAAGCGGGTTTTCAGGGTCAATTTCTACTTTTTCGGCTCGTCGAAACGAAAAACGATATTTTTTCTGGGCGCACGCCAATCAAGCCGCGCCCGACGTCGGTGAGCTGTCGGGCATGACTGATTCGAGGCACCGTCTAGCGAGCGAGATGCTCCAACGCCACGAGGCAATCACGCGCGGAGCCCATGGACCCAATCTCGTCCGCGATGCGACGAGCGCCATCACGAAATATTTCCTGCGAGAGCACTTCGATGACGGCTCGACGAATTCGCGCGACGTCCTCGACTTCGATCGTGCGAAAGCCCGGCTCCGACTTTCGACCGACGTCGACCATGACGCCGGCACCGGCGACCGTGATGAGGCGCGCGTTGGTTCGCTGGTCGGCGAACATCGGGACGAAGACGATCGGTAGACCCGCGGCAAGGGCCCCGTAGGTGGTCCCTGATCCCCCGTGACAGAGGACGGCCGTGGCGTGGGGAAAGACCTGCTGTTGCGGTACCCAGGGTTCGACAAAGACGTCCTCGGGCAGTGGACCCAGCAGTTTGCGGTCAAAACCTTGTCCCGTCGTCAGCAAAACCTGGACACCGAGGCCCTCGACGGCCTCCAGGGCCCGACGAAAGGTCGGGGCGGCGGTGTCGAGGCTCCCCGTGATCGAGCCGAGCGTCACGTAGAGCAACGGCATCGTGGACTGGGCCCACGCAGCGTCGTGCCAGGCATCCTCGTGGGTCTCCTCCTCGCGGTAGCGCAAGGTGTTGGGGAACGGCGACGGGTCGAGACTGGCTGGGAAGCGAGAGATGTAGCGAGCCGAACGAAGGACCTCCTCCATTCCCGACTCGACGTCGTCGAGGATGGGCGCGACGAAGTCGATCACGCTCCATTCGGTCTGGGCCGTCGAGATCGCCACCTGCGCGTGAGGGATCCCCCGGCGCACGCCCTCGACCGCTCCGGCGTAGGCGCACGGTTCGCGCAGTATCACGTCAGGCTTGAATGAATCGCAGGCCGACGCAACCGCCGGCAGCATCGCGGCCGTCGTGAGACGACCGAAGAACTCTCCGTCGAGGAGCCGCGCGGCCTGGGTGTGCGTGACCCGCGCGGCCCGGCGCCAGAGTTCCTTCGACTGCACCGGATCGGGTGGCTCACTCTGGACGTGCGCGAGGCCGAGTTCCTTGACGACCGCCGCGATGCTCTCAGGTACCACGACCAACACGTCGTCGCCTCGGGTCCGCGCCGCCTCGATGAACGGCACGAGGGGATTGAAGTGCCCGGCCAAGCCCGTGGAACAGATGAGTACTTTCACCGCCCGCCATCCTTTCAGACGAACGGCGAGGAGCCGCGAGGGCGCCTAGCCCTGCGCCGGACTAAAGCCAATGGGTGAAGCCTCTTTGGTCGAGAAGAGCGCCCGGTGTAGGAGTGCCGCGATCGCTGCGCCGACGAGCGGCGCCACGATGAAGAGCCAGACCTGGGCCAGTGCGCTGTGGCCAATGATCAGGGCCGGTCCGAGGCTTCGCGCCGGGTTCACCGAGGTTCCGGTGATCGGGATGCCGATCAAGTGGACGACGGTCAACGTGAGTCCGATCACCAGACCGGCGGTCGTGGGATTGGCGGACTTGCTGGTGACACCGAGGATCACGAAGACGAAGAGGGCCGTCAGGACGACCTCGGCGATGAAGGCGCCACCCGCCCCAATGTGGATATAACTCGACGAGCCCCATCCGTCGGTGCCGAGCCCGGTCGACGCGCGACTGTAAAGCGGTGAGGTCGAGAACATCCCCCAGAGGGCCAGGGCGCCCACGAAACCACCGATGAACTGCGCGACCCAGTAACTCGCCGCGTCACGAAGTGAGATCCGTCCGGCCACGAGGACACCCAACGTGACCGCGGGGTTGACGTGGCAACCCGAGATTGGACCCAGCACGTACGCGAGCGCGAGCAGCGTCAGTCCAAAGGCGAGCGCCGTCGCGACCACGCCCGCCACGAAGCTGCTGCCGTCGACCTTGAAACCGAAGGAGAGCGTCGCCACGCCCACCGCGAAGAAGACCAGCACCGCGGTGCCGAGTAATTCCGCCCAAAACTTACGTGCCACTTTGACCCCCCTAGGCAAATCCTTCGCCACAGGCTATCGAGCGATAACCTCGAACGTCAGGACCGCGAACCCTCTTCGGGCGCTCGGGTGGACTCGTTCACCAATCTCTCGAAGCGGTCCCGATTGAAGGCGTACGTGAACATCGACGTCGCGATCACTTCGATGTAGCGCGCGTCCTCGGGCGTCGCCACCCAGTCTTCGGGCGACGATTCGTAGAGATCGGTCCAGTAGTGGCGAATCGCGTCCGCGTCACCGGGACCCCCGCGCAGGACCCGGGCGTGGCCGTGGATGAACACGCCGACGTCGTCACCCACCACGTGCGCGGCGCTCAGCGCTGGTCGCTCCTCGAGGTGCGTCGCCTTGACGGACCCGCCACTCGTCGTGAACCACAGCCGACCATGCAAGAACAGACCATCGACCGCCGAGCAGCGTGGCTCCCCGGCCCTGGTCACCGTCGCCACGACGAAGTGACGCGTACCCTCGAGGTAACGAACCAGGTCTCGCGCGGACACTCTTCGTTCCTCGGAGATGATCCCCGTGAGGTGCTCGCCCGCGCTCGCGAAGGACCTCGCGAGGAGCGCGTCCAGTTCGTCGAGCTCTTGATCGGTTTCGAACATCTCACGAGCATGACCGAACGCAGTGGCGACGTCAACCACGAATGCCACGCCAGGGGGTGCTGCATAATGAGGTGTGCCCCAGAAACCACGAGACCACAGCCTCAACCTCGCGCCGGCGTCGATCGAGGACTATCGCGAGCTCGCACGCCGCAAACTGCCGCGACAGATCTTCGATTACGTCGACGGCGGAGCCTTCGGCGAATCGACGCTCCTCGCCAATAGGGACGACCTCCATCACATCCAGTTTCGCCAGCGCGTCCTTCGTGACGTCAGTGAGCGTCGCCTCGCCACCACGGTGCTGGGCGAAGAGATCGCCATGCCGTTGATCCTCGCGCCGGTCGGATTCGGCGGCATGCTCGCGCGCCGGGCCGAAGTGCAGGCCGCCCGCGCCGCCGAGCGGGCCGGCATCCCCTTCTGCGAGTCGACCTTGTCGATCTGTGGCATCGAAGAGGTGAGTTCCGCAGTGAAACGCCCCGTCTGGTTCCAGTTGTACGTGATGAAGGACCGCAGCTACGCCGAGGACCTGATGCTCCGCGCTCAGGCGGCCGGGTGCACGACCTTGATCCTCACCGTGGATCTCGCGGTTGTCGGTCAGCGCTACCGCGACGCTCGCAATGGCATCAGCGGCCGGATTCCCCGGTCGAAACGACTGCGCCGGGGCTATGACCTCTTCAGTCACACCTCGTGGTTGCGCGACGTGGCGCTACGGGGCAAACCGCTCACGTTCGGCAACCTGGAGAAAGCTCTCCCCGACGCGAAGGTGCCCGGCGACTTTCAGGCCTGGGTCGCGAGCCAGTTCGACCCGAGCGTCACGTGGGACGACATTGAGTGGCTTCGGTCGCACTGGAGCGGGAAGATCGCCCTCAAGGGGATCCTGGACCCCGACGACGCCAAAGAGGCCGTCGCGCGCGGCGCGGACGCCGTCATCGTCTCGAATCACGGCGGTCGTCAACTCGACGACGTCCCCTCCACGATTCGCTCCCTGCCCGCCATTGCCGAGGCCGTCGGTGATCAGTGCGAAGTCCTGATGGACGGGGGGATCCGCAGTGGCCTCGACGTCGTCAAGGCCCTCTCGCTCGGGGCGCGCGCCTGCTTGATCGGCCGACCCTGGGCCTACGCGGTTGCCGCGCGCGGTGAGCGCGGTGTCGACCACATTTTGAGGGTCTTCGCCTCTGAGATGTCGGTGACCCTCGGGCTCACGGGGGTGAACGATGTGAAGGACCTCGACCGTACAGTCGTAGTGGAACCCTAGCCACACCACTCTCCTCACAACGAAAGCAGCCCCATGAACCACCCACTCGATGCCCTGGAATCATCCGTTTCGTACCTCCGCGACCTGATTGGGGGGCTCGACGAGAGCCAGTACGTCGCGTCCGCCCATCCCACGGAGTGGACGGTCGCCGACACGATGTCGCACCTCGGCTCGGGCGCCGTCATCATGAAGCGCCGATTCGACGACGTCGTCGCGGGCAAAGAGACGCCGTCGGAGTTCAACCAGTCCGTCTGGGACGTGTGGAATACCAAGACGCCCCACGCCCAGGTGACCGACGCACTCATTGCTGATCAGGCACTTCTCGAGCGCATTCTCGAGATGAGCGACGCCGAGCGCGAAACTTTCACCTTTAGCCTCGGACCACTGGCCTTTGACTTCACGGCGGCCGTGGGACTGCGCCTGAACGAGCACGTGCTGCACGTCTGGGACATCGAAGAGGCGTTCGACAAGGGCGCGACACTGCAGAGCGACGCCGTCTCGTTCATGTTGGACAACCTCGAACTCGTGATCAAATTCACCTCCAAGACGACGGGGTCCGGCGACGTCCTTCGCATCCGCACGACGGAACCGGAGCGCGAACTGGTCTTGACACTCGGGGCCGACGTCGTCACGCTCGACGAGGGAGATCCCTCCGATGCTCCACACCACATCGAGATGCCGGCCGAGTCGTTCGTGCGTCTGCTCTACGGTCGTCTCGACGCCGCCCACACCCCGGCCGCGGCGGAGTCCGAGCACCTCGAAAGCCTTCGAATCGTCTTCCCCGGGCTCTAACCCGTGAAGCCCCTCATTCAGGTGGTCGTCGGATCCACGCGCCCGACGAGATTCGCCGACAAGCCTCTCGCCTGGTTACTCGAACGACTCTCCAAGCGCGACGACATCGACGTCGACGTGTTGGACCTGCGTGATCATCCGCTGCCCCTCTTCAACCTCGCCCTGTCGCCGGGACGAACCCATCGCGACTATCCGAGCGAAGAGGTCGGCCGCCTGGGTCGGGCCTTCGATGCCGCCGACGGCTACATCTTCCTCACGAGTGAGTACAACCACGGCTACCCCGCCTCGCTCAAGAACGCACTGGACTACGTCTACGTTGAGCTCAATCACAAGCCCGTCTCGTTCGTTGGCTACGGTGGCGTCGGTGCCGCACGGGCGATCGAACAGCTCCGCCTCGTCTGCATCGAGTTCGAGATGGCGCCACTTCGCCACGCCGTGCACATCCTGCCCGACGTCATGTTCCCCGCGATGACGGCCGAGGAGTTCGACCTCGAGGTCTTCTCCCCCTTGGACGCACGACTCGAGGCGCTCGTCAACGATTTGCTCTGGTGGACCAAGGCGCTGAAAGACGCTCGCGACGCCAACTAGGTCACTCGGAACTTCGTTCGAGGACGTTGGTCATGAACGCGAGTTCACTGTCGTAGATGTGCGCTGACTTCACGATCATCGTCAACGAATCGGTTCCAACACCCAGCTCGTTGGCGACATCGTGCTGGATTGACGCGAGCTCAACGAGATTGGCGTAGCCCTTGGCCCCGAAATCGATGCTGTGCGCGTACACGACGACGCGTAGACCCCCGGCGACGAGGAAGAAGTCCAGGAGACTGACGCACGGGATGTAGGACGTGTCGCTCAGCGGCTGAAAGGTCGTAATCGAGGCGGAACGACTCGTGGGATCGGCCCGCAGTCGTTCGACGACCCATTGCAATTGATCCAATCCGGTATGTCCGTAGTCGTGCAATCTCGTGGCGTAGCTATCGGCGTCGCCGAGTTCGGGCACCGCGCGATGATCGCTGAAGTTTGCGTGCATCCACGCGAGTCGATCGGGGTCGGCGTAGCGCTCGATGATTTCGTCGCCAATCTGCGGAGCGTCGACGACCAGCGTCGCCATCAATACCTCATGAATGGGGAGGCCGTCGTACGTGGCCCGCGCGCCGACGCTCAGGATGGTTCGTGCGATGTCGAGCCACGCCTGTCCAATCGAGTCGGCCTCAATCGTCACCATCACTACATCTTTAGCCGTTCGCCACGCGGCCACACCGAGTGCGAGAGGTCACTGAAACTGGTTGGCGGGTACGGCACCGCGTCGCAAGAAGATTCGACCGGCGCCGACTTGCAGGTTGAGAATCAGGTGGGGCGCGTTCCTCTGCTCCGCAGCGGTCTTAAGGGAGGAGGGCACCGCGCTGAAGGGTTGCGTCTCGTAGCCGTTGCGCCCGATGTAGGTAACGTTGCCGGCGCCGACGTGCGTCTTCAAGTAGACGATGGCGTTCGTTGGGACGTAGACGCTGAGGACGCCCACGGCGACACTAGCGTTCACCGATGATGTGACACTCGTGAACTGGACGTGACTCAAGTCGACGGTCAAACTTCCGAACTCGGTCTGGTAGTTGTGTTGCACCTGCGCGAGCGTCGTCGGTTGGTCATCGCGCACCCCGATCCCCCCGCTCATCGGTACTCCCGTCGACGCGAGAAATCCGAGGAACGAACCAACGAGGAGGATGAAGATCGTCATGCCCGTCAAGAACACCAGTGCGACGAATCGAAGCAGCATGTGTTGGCGAGCCGTCGATCGAAGCGAGAGTATCGCCAACACGATCAAGAAGATCAGCCAGAGGAGCCCGAAACCGCCGCCCACGCGCGGCGCTCCGCCGAACGTCGAGAGCACGATGACCGCCACCACGACAATGCCCGCCAGGAGCACGTAACGAAGGAGTCGCACGTTTGACGTCGATGGTGTGTCACTCGACTCGAGGTCGTCGTCCGAAGGCTTGCCCGATTGCGGGATCAGCGCCCACATGGCGAGGTAAATCGCGGCACCCAATCCGTAGAGCACGGTGAGGACCACGAAAACGACTCGAATGATGTTGGCGTCGATGTCGAAGCGTTCACCGATGCCGCCCGCGACACCGCCGACCATCCGGCGCTTGGTGCTACGTCGCAACCCGGTCGGCTTTGACGCCGGCGGTTCGCTCGCAACCGCCGAATCGGTGACCTGTTCGTGTTCTTCGTCCATGACTCAAATGTACGAGCCCCGCTGACCACGGACTATGGGGACGAACCCTCAGAGGGCGCTGCGGGGTGCCGTATCGCTCAGGGTTTCCCCTTAGATACAAACGGGAATGGAAGTGCAAGAATTCATCTAGCGCTGCGACGGCATTGGTAAGGAAGGATCGCATGTCGGTAACAACCTCGAGTCACGCGATCGTCGGCACCCCCCAGCGACCCCTTCGTCGCGGTCGTGACAACTGCATCGTCGGCGGAGTCTGCGGTGGCTTCGCCACGCGACTCGGCATCAAGGAGCGCTACGTTCGCCTGATCTTTTGTCTGCTCACGCTCGTCTTTGGACTTGGCGTCCTGCTCTACATGACCTTCTGGGTCGTCCTCACTCGCTCCGGCGAGGACACGTCGATCATCCAGAGGATATTCCTGAATCGACGTGAGGCACAGTTCGTCCTCGTAGCCTTCATCTTCACGCTTCTTTTGCTCATCGCGCTCGAGACGACGGGCGTCGACGTCACGCACGGATTCGACTGGCCCCTTCTATTGAGCGCCTTCGCGGGTTTCGCGGTGTGGCGTGGCGCCTCCCACGAAGAGCGCTCACACATTCAAGAACTGATCAACTCCGCGCCGATCATCGGCGGCGCCTCATCGAAGAATCGAAAGGGCGTAGCGCTGCGCGTGCTCGCCGCGATCGCACTCATCTACGTGGGTCTGCATACCATCAAACACATCGGCGGCGTCTGGGGTTCGGCCGGTCCCGCGCTCTTTGGGACCTTGATCCTGATCCTTGGGGTGCTCGTCCTCCTCGCACCGTGGTGGCTTCAGAACGTTCGAGAACTCACGAGTGAGCGCCGCGAGCGAGTACGCGCCGAGGAGCGGGCCGCCATGGTTGCGCACCTTCACGACTCGGTTCTGCAGACCCTGACCCTTATCGAGCGCGCGGCCGCCAACGGCGGCGACGTAACACGCCTCGCGCGTAATCAGGAACGTGAACTTCGTCAATGGCTCTTCAGCCCCGAGACGATCGCCAACGCATCGACTTCGTTCGTGGGTCTCGTCGGCGCCATCGAACACGACGTCGAGAACGACTACGGCGTCAAGGTCGAACTGGTGACCGTCGGCGACTGCGTGCCCGACGATCGAGTCCTCGCCCTCGTCGCCGCCGGACGCGAAGCCGCGATCAACGCTGCGAAGTGGTCTGAGGCAACGAGTGTCTCGATCTTCAGCGAAGTTGAGCCCAAGGCCGTCTCGCTCTTCGTCCGCGATCGCGGGGTGGGATTCGACGTTGACGCGATTCCCGCTGATCGTCAGGGCATTGCTCTCTCGATCAAGCAGCGAATGGCCCAATACGGCGGTGACGCGTTCATCAACACGTCGGTGGGTGCCGGGACCGAAGTCCAACTCGTAATGCCGCGCAGCGAATGACGGACTCCGCCCAGCCACGGGTCTTCCTCGTTGACGACCACGAACTGATCCGCTCGGGTATCCGCGCGGAGATCGCCGGTTCGGTGGACATCATCGGTGAGGCCGACGAGGTCGAAGCGGCCATCGAGATCATTCTCGAGCGCAGCCCCGACGTCGTGCTGCTCGACGTGCACATGCCCGACGGTGGTGGCCAGGCCGTCTTGCGGGCCGTGTGCGATGTCGACCCCTCGGTCAAGTTCCTCGCGCTCTCGGTGTCCGATGCCGCGGGCGACGTGATCAGCGTCATCCGCGCCGGCGCGCGCGGTTACGTGACCAAAAATATCTCCGGGCCCGAACTCATCGACGCGATCTATCGGATCGCCGCGGGTGATGTCGTCTTCTCTCCCCGACTGGCCGGCTTCGTACTCGACGCCTTCACCGCTGACACTGGTGACCAGGGCCACGTGGCAGCCGTCGATCCCGAACTCGATCAACTCACCGCGCGCGAACGACAGGTACTGCGTCTGATTGCGCGCGGCTACTCCTACAAGGACATCGCGAAGGAACTCGAGATCTCCACCAAGACCGTCGAGAGTCACGTGTCGTCCGTGCTGCGCAAGTTGCAACTCTCGAGTCGGTACCAGTTGTCGCACTGGGCGAGCGAGCGCCACCTCCTCTAACCAGCGCTGCGTTTGCCGTGGCGCCGCTCAGTCCTCCTCGTCCACCGCGTCGTCCGCAACGTCGACCCAGACGGGAATCTTTCGCGCGGCCGGACCAACCGCGACGTACAGCGTTGCGAGCACCCAGAGCACGTAACAGACCTTGGCGTTCACGAAGGACAGGGCGGCGGTGAGCGCGTAGAGCAACGGGGGCGGGGCGGCGCGCAGGATCGTGTGCTGGACCGTCTTCTTGTCCACGTCGCCGACGAAGAGCGTGAGGTGGTACGAGAGGTAGATCCACAGACTCATGAACGCGAGCCCGATCACGAGCATGTTGATGCTGTAGAGCTCAGCCGCAGGCGCCGCACCGGAGACCTCGGTGAAGGAGTAGCGCGCCAGGACGGCGGTCGAAAAGGGAAGAAAGGCCACGCACAGCATCAAGCCCAGGTTCAAGATCAACAACATTCGGTCGACATCGCGAACGCGTCGAAACATCGAGTGATGGGCGACCCAGACGAAACCAATCGTGGTGAAGGAGAGCCCGTAGGCGAGGTACGACGGCCAGAGATGGCGCAGGGCCGCACCGAGGTGTGCCCCGTTGGTATCGGGGATGCGAATCTCGATGACGAGCAGGGTGATCGCGATGGCGAGGATGCCGTCGCTGAAGGCTTCAAGACGCG
>Ga0181525_10003602_pt1 | contig 12161 bp, 18 predicted proteins | sample PEATcosm2014_Bin_48_FD_121100 | JGI IMG/M metagenome (GOLD analysis project Ga0181525, IMG submission 121100) | Peatland microbial communities from MTU Mesocosm Facility, Houghton, MI, USA - PEATcosm2014_Bin06_10_metaG | ecosystem: Environmental > Terrestrial > Soil > Wetlands > Peat | place... | reverse complement strand
GCGCCCGGCGCGGCCGGCGCCAGCACCACGGGGGACAGATCATCGTAGGCGAAGCCGCGCACGCTGCGGTCGCCGCCGGCGAAGAAGCGGTACTCACCTGGCAGGTTCTCGACATTATTGATAGAGCTGGCGCCGAACTCCGAGCGCAGCAGCAGGTGCCAGAGGCGGCTCAGGTCGATGACGCGCTCGGCCTGCAGGTCCAGTCGCAGGAAGTTCTCTCGCGCGCCCAGCGTCGTCGTGGATCCCAGCAGCTGCGCGTACAGGCCGCGACTGAACAGCGCCTCGCCCAGGTAACCCTCCGGCACCGAGGCGAACACCAGGCTCGGCACGATCAGGTTGTCGACCTGGCGGCGGATGATCGGATCGTCGGTGACCGTGTGCACGCCGTTGATCGCGATGATGCGCTGCCAGGAGCCGAGGATCTGCGTGACGCTCGGGCCGAGCTGGATCGCGTTGGTCGTGACATTGTTCCCCAGCAGCGATTCCTGGCCGTTGAGCTCGAGCGAGAACTTCTCCAGCGCCGGGTCGCGGATCGGCACGTCGTAGCGCGCATCGAAGGTCTGCTGGATCTGCGAGAGCTGCATCTGCACGCGGAAGCGGTGGCCGTAGCTGTTCAGACGCGGCACCGTGAGGCTGGCCGTGCCCCTGAAACCGGTGTCGGTGCCGTAGCCGCCGCCGAGCGAGTAGCCGATACGCGAGTTGCTGGCGCGAATCGTGATGGGCACCGTGTGGTGTTCGCGGTCGCGCTCGCCGGCCACGACTTCAACGGTGGAGTAATACTGGCTGTCATCGAGCGCAAACTGCGTGCGCAGCAGCACCAGCGCGTTGTAGGGGTCGCCCGGGCGGTAGCGCAGGAAGCGGCGCACGTGATCGTCGCGCACCGCGGTCTGCTCGATGGTGGTCTCACCGAAGGCATAGCGCTCGCCGGTGTCGAGCTGCAGATAGATGGCCGCTGTGCGCGTCTCGCGGTTCACCTGCAGCTCGCTGCGCAGCATGCGGGCATCCAGATAGCCGTAGGTGGCGGCGGCGTGCTCGAGACTGTTCTTGAGTTGATCGTAGCCGGCGTGGCTCAGGCGATCGCCGTCGTGAATAGGCAGTGCCGAGGTGATGCGGGTAAAGACCGGATCGGAGGCGCCGGGGCCCTGCACCTGCACGCTGACCGTGCCGACCAGCACCGGCGGTCCCGGGTCGATCGTGATCCCGACGTGCCAGTGATGATCCTTGTCGGGACCATCGATCGATGAGCTGATGTGGGGGTCGTAGTAGCCGAACGGCCGCAGCGCCTCGCGCACTTCATCGTCGATGCGGTTGTAGAGCCGCTGCACGGCGGCCGGTTCGATGCGATCGTGATCCTTGTAGCGCTCCAGGCTCAGCAGCGCGAGGATGTTGCCGCGCACCGCGCCATCGACGCCATCGATGTCGATGCGGATGTCGGCGCGCGCAGTCCCGGCGAGCAGCATCCCGGCGGCGAGCAGCAGCCACGCCGAGGGATGGCTTAAGTGTCGAACCACGCCTCGAGCAGGCGGCGCGCGATGGTGTGTGCGGGCGGCAGCAGGATGCTCGGGGAGGCCTGCAGTTCGCGCCGTTCGAACCAGCGCGCATCCTCGAGCTCGCCATCGAGGCGGATCTGACCGACGCGCGCGTGGGCATGGAAGCCCAGCATCAGTGAGGCCGGGAAGGGCCAGGGCTGGGAGGCAAAGTAGCGCGGCGGACCGATGTGGACGCCGGTTTCCTCCTCGACTTCGCGCGCCACGGCCTCTTCGAGGCTCTCGCCGGGTTCGACGAAACCGGCCAGCGCCGAATATCGGCCCGGCGGCCAGGAGGCCTGCCGCCCCAGCAGTGCCTGCGAGCCGTCGGTGACCAGCACGATGATGGCCGGATCGATTCGCGGGAAAAACTGGGTCTGGCAGGTCTCGTTAGTGCACAGGAGCATGTGACCGGCATTGCGCGGCACGGTCGGCGCGCCGCAGACCCCGCAATGGCGCTGGCGGCTGCGCCAGACCAGCAGCGCGCGCGCATAGGTGAGCAGCTGGGCCTCATCGGCGGACTGCAATGGCAGCAGCGGCCGCAGCTCCTCGTACCCGGTGCCCGGCGGCATCAGCGACAGGTCCGGCGGCAGATCCACCAGCACGCAGCGCTCGCCGCGGAACCAGCCGAGCAGGATGAAGCGCGAGGCATCGATGGCGCCGATGGCCTCGTCGTCATTGCCGAGGAAGGCGATTGAGGGTGTGGGTTCGCGGCGTACGAGGTGGGCCGTGCCCTTGCAGATCACATAGCGCGTGCCCGGATCCGCTCGCGCCACCCCCACCCAGTCCTCCTGCAGCCTAAGGTCGGCATGGCGCAGTACGCTGGGAGTGGGCGCGGTAATCATGCCGTGCAGTGTTGCAGACCGGCCGTTGCAGCGGCAACCCCGGCGCCGCCGATCTGCTAGCTTGAGAGGATGGCGCTCAGCGCAACGGTTTACAACTTCGAGATCAAGCTGAGCGATGCGGATCGCAGCGTCTACCAGGCGCTGGCGTTGCGGGTTGCGAAACATCCCTCCGAGACCGACGAATACCTGATGACGCGCGTGCTGGCCTATTGCCTGGAATATGCCGAGGGCCTGAGCTTCTCCAAGGGAGGGCTGTCCGATCCCGACGCGCCGGCGCTGGCGGTGCATGACCTGACAGGCGCGCTGATGCGATGGATCGAGATTGGGGTGCCCGAGCCGGCGCGACTGCATCGCGCGAGCAAGGCCTCGCCCCAGGTGGCGGTCTATTCACACAAGGATGTGAGTCTTCCGCTGGCACGTATGGCTGCGGAGAAAATCCATCGCGCCGATGAGATCGAGATCAATACCTTTGATCGCGAGTTGATTGCATCACTGTGCTCCAAGCTCACTCGCCGAATGACCTTCGACCTGGTGGTCACGGAGGGCCAGCTGTACATCTCGGTCGGTGAGGATACGATCAGCGGCGCGATCGCGCGGCATCGCATCGGCGAAGCATGACCAGCGCCGGCCTAGCTCCCAGCAGGGCCTTCAGCAGGGGCCGCTCCGCCCTCGTTTTCCCAGGCATCGACGGCCTCTTCTTCCTCAATCCTTTGCGTTCGACGATCACGGCAGGCGACAACGATGTAAGCCACCGCGCCGGCGACTGCAATTGCCAACATCAGGCGGCGCAGCTTCATAGTGCGGTGAGTATGCAGCAGCTGATCTGCAGCGAATAGCGGGAGACGGCTCAGCTCAACGTAGGACTGTGCCGCTCACGACCCCGCCAGGGGGCGGTTTCTCAAGGAGACGGCGACAAGCCATGCAGCGGCAGCCAACACCAGGTTCACGACCAGTTCTGACCATTGATTCTGGGGAGGCGTTGCCCACTCAGGCCGGGGTTGCGCAAAGAAACTCGGCACCCAGACCAGAAGGGCAAACAAGCTCATCATGATCGCTTCGAGCGTGGCCGCCAGTCGCGGGAGAATCCAGATCACAAGGCCGATACCGGCGGCAATGTGACCAAGGCCCGTGAAGTAAGCGAACGCCAGCCGTGCGGGCAGCCAGGCCGGCACCATGGCGGCGGTGAAATCGGCGAAGGCAAAGTGGGACCAGCCATAGAAGATGCAGGTGAGGCCAAACAGTATCTGTGCCACTCGCACGACGCGTCCGCCAGATTGCCATCGCAACAGGGCGTAAAGGATCCAGGCACCAATCAGCGGCGCAAGAGCCTCGCAAAAGCCATACCACGCGCCAACACCGAGTGGCTTCGAGAACAGCGGAAATGCACAAATCAGGGTCCAGATGGCCTCATATACGCAGATCGTCAAAGCACTCGGCAACGCAGTGCGCCAAAAGCAAAGACCGGCGCTGGCGGCCAGGAGCACTAGCGCGGATGTGTACACCCAGGTTTCACGCCACGGAAGCCAGCCGGCAACGGATTGCCCAATAGGCACGAAGTCGCCGTAAGAGAGCGTCAGGACGGCGACGCTTGCCAGTGCGATGGCGAACAGGGTCTGAACTATTCTAAGAATGGGCATGAGCACTTCCTTAGTGAGACCCACCCCTCAGATTCAGATCCATCCTCGTGCGCAGACTAACGAGGGTGCACTGCAGCGCATAAAGTTGTCGCTAAAGAGATTATAAAAGTCCTGCTCACCGACCGAGTGCGACATTCACTGTACGCTACCACACAATAAAGGGCGCATGATGCTGGCAATGCAGCGCTCGAGGGTATAGCCGAATGACGGCTGACCATACCTATCGACAGAATCACTTGTTTGCCGCGCTCCCAGCTGCAGATTTGGCACGGCTGCAGCCGCATCTCAAGCTGGTGTCAATGCCGCTCGGTACGGTCCTGTGCGAGTCCGGCATCACGTTGACACATGTCTATTTTCCAACAACGTCGATCGTTTCGCTGCTATTCGTCATGGCTGATGGAGCCTCCGCGGAAATTGCCGTCGTTGGCAATGACGGGGTGGTCGGCGTGTCCTTGTTCATGGGCGGGGAGAGCACGCCCAGCAGGGCGGTGGTGCAGAGTGCCGGTTACGCCTACCGGCTGCCGGGTGCGCTGCTGAAAGAGGAATTCGGCCGCGCAGCGGCTATGCAGCATCTGCTGTTGCGCTACACGCAAGGACTGATAACGCAGATGGCACAAACGGCGGTATGCAATCGCTATCACTCGCTGGACCAGCAGCTATGTCGTTGGCTGCTACTGAGCCTCGATCGGCTGTCGTCGAACGAATTGATCATGACGCAGGAATTGATCGCCAACATGCTCGGCGTACGACGCGAAGGGGTCACCGAGGCAGCAGGCAAATTGCAGGATGCGAGCCTGATCCAATATCGACGGGGCCACATTACCGTTATCGATCGCGCCGGACTGGAGGCGCGGACCTGTGAATGTTATGGGGCGGTCAAGCAGGAGTGTGACCGGCTGCTGCCGGATGTATTGCGTTCATCACGGCAACAAAGGCGGCGCCCTGAGCCGCAGCGCGTCGAAGCAAGGCATCTCTAGCCAACCGCCTTGGCGCCCGGAGATGCCAGCCGAATCTCCGGCAGCATCCGGTCGGCAAGCGAGTCCAGCTCCCGCAGGGTATGAGCCAGCAACGTGCCCGTCGCGCCACTTGCGCCTATGTTCCCGGTCTGGATTGCGGTCAATGATTTGAGAGCGATGTCGATCAGCCGCCGGTGATCAGTGGTAAAAGCAAGCAGACGTTGTTGCAAGGTCTCCGCCTGGTGCTCAATCGACGTCTGGCGGGCGGACCCAAACGACGCCACCGCATCCGCAATCGCGTTGTCGAGACAACGGTTCATAGTGCGAAACTCGTCTGTGGAGATGTGTACATCCTGTTCGACCGCCAATGCGGTAACGGCCTGACACACATCTCCATACTCGTGCACCACCTGGTCGACGCCACAGCCGAGACGCAGCAATTCAGTGCCATGCAGGGCAGCCGAGCGACCGATCGCCGTCGGCGCGGGCGTTCGTTTAAATTCAGTGTCAGCTTCGGCTTTGGCGCCGGCGCCTTGTTCGGCTCGCAGGGTCTCGACGAGCTGTTGCAGGAACAGCGGCACGCCATGATCCAAGGTTGTCGCGGTCTCGGTGGACTTGAACCTTCTGGCGACCGAATCCCTGCAGCGGATAATCAATTCGTGCCGATTCGTCGTCAGAAAATCATGCAGCATCCCTGGACATTATTCGCGGGCCGGTTGGCCGTCTGTGCGAGACCGCACATAAGACCTTAGCCATCCGGCTGTGCAAAGGCGTACCCGCTCCCGCTCTCTTTGGCTCCGTACATGGCCCCGTCAGCGCTCTTGATCAAGGCGCTTACGGTGATCCCGTCTCTCGGGAAAACCGAGATTCCAATACTGGCCCGCATGCAGGGCATGGCGGCGACACCTGCTAAATTAAGCGTGCAAGGCGCGTGAATCGCCTTGAGGAGCTTGGCGGCAATCATCGCGATGTCGCTCTCCTCGCGGATCTGATTCACCAGATATAAAAACTCGTCACCGCCATAGCGGCTGACCGTATCGGCGTCGCGGGTATTCTGCTTGAGTCGCATCGCCACAGTGTGCAGGACTTCGTCGCCTGCATCGTGACCGTAGGTGTCGTTAATGGCCTTGAAATTGTCCAGATCGACGAACATCACCGCAAGAGTCCAGCGATGCCGCTTGGCCTGAGCAATGCCGTGTTGCAGCCGATCCCTGAATAGCAGGCGGTTCGGCAGACCGGTCAAATTGTCATGCAAAGCCGCAATCCGGGAGCCTTCCTCCTGTTCTACCGCTGCGGCCAACTGATGATCGACCATGTTCCGGTCCCTGATTTCAACCCGCAACGACTGAATCACAGCGGTCAGCGTTGTCGAAGCATCGTGCAGCTGTCCTGCTATCGCCCCATCCGGGGATAGCTCTCGAGCGGATTGTTGGATCAGCTCGTGTATCCGCTCGCTCTGCGCGAGCACATCGGCGAGGAAATTAGCTGGCACGTTTTAGAGTTCCTGCGCCCAGAAATAGCCCATCGACGCATTGACTCTGCGTCGATGGGCAAAACCTGAATCCGTCGAACGGCTCTCCAGGGAGGGAAAAGCGCTCGTGACCGAAGTCTGGACTCAGTCTTTGCAGAATGATCGTCGATCCTCGGCCGGTCTGTGCGGTAGCCAACACTAGGAAGCGGTGTTCAATGCCTCAAAGCCGGAGATCACATCGAACAGCTCCTCGTCGATATCGCTCTGGCGCAATCGATGGAAGCTTCGCTGCAGGTTCGTCAGCAACTGATCGATGTTGCGGTCGGCACGCTCCATCGCGGCGAGGCGGCTGGCGTTTTCGCTCGCGAGCGACTCGGCGCAGGCCCGGAACAGAGAGATGAACAGGTACTCACGGATCAGTGCTCGCAGCGTCGTGGTGCCGTGTCCGATCACTTCAGGCAAGTTATGTGTCGGCCAGGGTGTGTCGAGCAGTCTGCGGGACCAGGCCGCGTCCAGCGGCAGCACCCTCTGGCCCACGGCCGCGTAAGCAGCCCCTGCGAGCGGGCGGTTGTAATACAGGAGCAGCTCGCCCGTCCGACAGGCGCGCATAAGCGCGTTCCCCGATTGCCCAGATGCGGTGCCGTGCGGCGGCGCCCGCCTGACCTTTGATGACAGATTCGACGACTACCTCATTGAATTGGCCAACCATGCCCTGGTCCGAACCGAACACAACCGCATCGACAGTGCCAAGGCCAATCGTTTCCGGTCCTGGCATTGCCCCGGTAGCGATCTCGCGGCCCTGAAGGCCAGCGTGCGCGAGAATTCGCTGATGAGATTGAATGGCAGCATCAGCGCCGTTGGTTGGGCGTAGGATTTACAGGAACAGCGTGCCCAGGAAGCTTAAGTATTTTTCCGGTCGAGCCAGCCCGACCTCTTTGATCGGGGACTGGATTCCGGTGACGATGATCTCCAGCAGATTTTGCCAGCGGGAGCGCTCCACATCCACGGAGAGGTTACGGGTTATCAGCAACGAGCCGATCGCCAGCAGCAGCATCAGTGCCCAGGTGAACACAATTGTGGCGTTGAGTTTGAAGAAGCCGTACTGCCAAAAGATCAACTGATCCGGGCTAAGGTGCATATCGGACTCGGGCCGTCAGCGACGGCAGGACCGCCGCGATCAGCCTCGCCGCGGCAAAGCCGAGGAAACAGGCGACCAGCCGATCCCAGTGCCCGCCCCCGACGAGATAGAATCCCGCCAGAACCGCGCTCATGCGCAACAGCAGACTGGCGAGAAACCAGGGCACGGGATGGTGGGCGATCATCACCAACTGCACTGTCCACCACAGGCCAACGAAGAACACAACGCCGAGCGCAGCGCCGGCCGATGCCGCCCACAACAGAGGTCCGAGGTCATGCATTCCTGTCACCATCGCTGCCCTGAATGGCGCGCGCCTGCCTGACAACCCAAGAGCCAGCGTTGATGCAGCCGATCGAGAGCCCGGCAACCAGAAATGCCAGCGTCCAGGAATGGCTGCTCCAGTGGCGATGGTCCAACCAGATGCCGAGCGCCGCGCCGAGCAGGGTTGGTACTGCGACCGACCAGCCGATGACGCCCATCACGCCCAGGCCGAACCAGAGGCCCGGTGCGGGGTTGTCGCGGGCTTTGAGCTTGCGCGCCACGCTGGCGCCGACCTGCCGGTCGAAGCTGCGTTCGTCAATCACGCTGCAGCCCAGCGATGCGACTGACAAACCCCGCCTCCAGTTTGGCCATGATCGCCCGGGCGCTGCGCTGATCTTCGTCCTGGGTGCGAAAGTCGCGCTGCACGGCGCCACGCAGTTGGGCCAGATCGTTGCCGGCAATCGCACGGGCCACCGATACGAGCACCTCCGGGCCGCTCTTCACCAGTATCCCCTCATCCACCGCAAGGTACACTCCACCGCGCGCATCCGTTTCATAGAACAACACTCCCGGCGTCAGTGCCGTGACGCGATCACGTCGATTCGGCAGCAGGCCAAGGGAGCCGTCGGGCGTCTGGACGACCATGCGCAACACGCGTTCTTCGTCGGCAAAAATCTGGAACGGCGAGAGAATCTTAAGACGCATGAGATTTGACGACCTGCTCGGTGCCGGTTTTCGGCCGTCGCTTCACTTCGTCAATAGCACCGATCATGTAGAGCGCGCTCTCCGGATAATTCTTGAACTCATCGTGCAGTATCCGCTCACAGCCCACTAACGCGTCCTCGAGCGGCACGAGCTTGCCGGGGAGCGCGGTGAAGGATTCGGTCGCGAAAAACGGCTGCGTCAGGAAGCGTTCCAGCCGACGGGCACGGCCGACCACGCTGCGGTCCTCGGGAGAAAGTTGCTCCAGCCCGAGCATCGCTATGATGTCTCTAAGATCGGCGTACTGGGCAAGCGTGCGCCGAATGTCCTGTGCCAGCCGATAGTGCCTCTCGCCAACGATCCCGCGGGTCGCCCTGCTGGAATTCGACTGCAGGGGATCGACGGCCGGGAACAGACCTTCGCTGGTGCGTTTGCGCGACAAGACGATGGCGGCCACTGGTAGCCCAGGCGAGAAGGCATCTGGCCCATCAGGCCCGATATCTCCATACCAGCCTGGATGAAGCGAAAGATATTATCGACCAGCAGCAGGACGTCACGATGCTCGTCGTCCCGGAAGTACTCGGCCATCGTCAGCGCGACATGTCCCACGCGGAATCTGCTTCCCGGCGGCTCGTTCATCTGTCCGAACACCATCACCATGTCGGACAGTACGCCGGCAGCCTTCATCTCGCGGTAGAGTTCCTCGCCTTCACGGCGGCGTTCCCCGATCCCGCAGAAGATGCTGACGCCTTGCTGGTGCCCGACCATGTTATGGACCATTTCCGTGAGCAGGACGGTTTTGCCCACTCCTGCGCCGCCGAATAGCCCGGCTTTGCCGCCGCGCTCCAGCGTTGCCAGCACATCGATGACCTTGATGCCGGTCTCGAAAACCTCGGACTTGATGGAGCGCCTGTCCAACGCCGGCGCTGCCCGATGCACCGACCGCCACTGCACGTTGGACAATGGGATGCCACGATCGATTACATTTCCGAACACGTCAAACATGCGCGACAGAATTTCCCGGCCCACCGGTGCCTTGAGCGGGGCGCCGGTGTCCAACACCGTCATTCCGCGAGCCAGGCCCTGTGTGGCGGTTAGTAGAGATGCCGCGCACGTGGCGGGTGTCGCGCTGCGCCAGCACTTCGATGATGATCTGCCCATCGGTGCCCGCGCGCAGGACTGAAAGGACCGGCGGCAGATGCTGTTCAAAGCAAACGTCCACGACGCTGCCGCGCACCGCCGCGACGACCCCGTGATTAGCACCGCTCATTTGAACGCGGCTGGCTGGGAGTGCGCTCGCCTGTAGACCTGTTTAACAATGTCATAGCAGGTGCAGGAGCACGCCCTGAGTCCTGGCACATTCAGGATCTGGATTTTCCCCCTGCTATAGTTGATCAATCTGCTTCCCTTGAGTGCGCTGGCAGCCTCGCTGACCCCTTCGCGCCTCAGGCCGAGCATGTGCGCCAGAAATCCATGCGTCATGCCAAACTCGTCCGAACCGACCCGGTCGCGGGTCATCAGCAGCCATCGGGCCAGACGCTCCTGCGAGTCGTGAAAGCGATTGCACGCGGCCGTTTGTGAGATCTGCGCCATCAAAGCGTAGGTATATCGGAACAACGCCTGCTGCAGCGCGCGGTTGCGCTCGAATTCGATCCGAAAGGGCCCTGAGGCAATACGCCAGGCATCGCCGCCACCCTGCACGATTGCGCGCACCCCGGAGATGCCGACGCCCAGCACGAAGGGCATCCCGGCCATGCCCTCATTGCCCACCATGCCCACCTCGAGGGTCCGACGCTGATCGACCGCCGTGAGCAGCGAAATGAGGCAATCGATTGGAAAATAAACATACCGGATCGCGTGGCCGGGCTCATACAAGACGTGGCCGAACGGCAGAAATACCGGTTTGAGTTGAGCGCGCAGGCGCTGGAAATCCTTTGCCGGCAGGAAGTCCAGTATTCGATTGGCGGTGATTGTTCGGGCAGTCATTCTCTCGGCCTTGGGTGATGAATCTCCTTCCGGTGAGACTCAACGAGTGTCCGCCGTCTGAATGGAGGCCTACGGTGGGTTGCGCGCGCCGCTCACGCGCTCGGCGCGCCCGATCCGAGGCTGCGCGCAATCGGTGTCTCTGTATGTGCGGCGCCGCACACAAGTTACGGTCCGCGGGCGGGCGAAATGCTGCTGGCATTTGGCCCCCGAGAGTGAGACGCACCCGGCAATTTGAGCATCCGATGCCGCCGCCGGGCACTTCAGGGTGCGTTACCGAACATAAGGTTGTTTCCAAACCGTATTGACTTCAGCCACCACCGAGAGTGTCACCAAGAACCCATGCCATGCCCCAAAGGATACTGCTGATTCAGAACGATGCGGCCGCAGCCAGGGCAATCACGGATGCCCTGGCCCAGTCCACCGATGAAGTCTTTCAGGTGGACTGGGTGCGACGCTGCGCCGACGCACTGGAGCGGCTGGAAGGCATCGACGCGATATTGGTCGACCTCTATCTGCCGGACAGTCGCGGCATCGAGACATTTGACACTCTATTTCGCGCCGCACCCAAGGTTCCAATGCTGGTGTTGATTGATTCAAAGGACGAGAAAACCGCCAAACTGGCGGTGCAGTGTGGGGCGCAGGATTATCTTTTCAAAGCCCGCATCGATTCGTACTTACTGCCAAAAGCTGTCACCAGCATGATCGAACGCGCCGCCTATTTCGACGCGCTATTCGAAGAAAAGGAGCGCGCCGTAGTCACGCTCAACTCGATCGGCGACGCGGTCATGAGCTCCGACGCGTCGGGCCAAATCACATATCTGAATGCAATTGCCGAGCGGCTGACCGGTTGGCCATTGGAGGAGGCCCTGGGCCGTCCGCTGGAAGAAGTGTTCCGGATCGTTGACACCGAGACGCTCGAGCGGGTACCGAATCCCATGTTGCTCGCGATCCGGGACGACAAGGCCGTAGCGCTGAAACCGAATTGCGTGTTGATTCGCCGTGACGGAGTCGAATCCGCGATCGAAGATTCCTCCGCACCGATTCACGATCGCCACGGAACTGTGACCGGCGCCGTCATGGTGTTTCACGACGTAAGCGTCGCACGAGCGATGACACTCAAGATGTCCTATCTGGCACAGCATGACAGTCTTACCGATCTGCCTAACCGTGTACTGCTGAACGATCGATTGGATGAGGCGATACACCTCTCCGCGCGATATCGGCGGAAGCTGGCGGTGATCTTTCTGGATCTTGATCACTTCAAGCACATCAACGATTCGCTGGGACACGTGGTGGGTGACCGGTTGCTGCAATCCGTGGCCCGACGGCTATTTACCTGCGTGCGCAGCTCCGACACGGTGAGCCGTAAGGGAGGCGATGAGTTCGTGGTACTGCTCTGGGAAGTGAGGGAAGCCAGGGATGCTGCCGTGACGGCCACGAAAATACTGGAAGCGATACGTCTGCCTCACTACATCGAGGAGCACGAACTGCACATCACCGCGAGCATCGGCATCGTCACCTATCCGGATGATGGAATGGACGCGGAGACATTGATCAAGAGAGCCGATCTGGCCATGTATCACGCCAAGGACGCCGGTCGTGACAGCTATCAGTTCTTCACGCTGGAAATGAACGCGCG
>Ga0181525_10003600_pt1 | contig 12162 bp, 14 predicted proteins | sample PEATcosm2014_Bin_48_FD_121100 | JGI IMG/M metagenome (GOLD analysis project Ga0181525, IMG submission 121100) | Peatland microbial communities from MTU Mesocosm Facility, Houghton, MI, USA - PEATcosm2014_Bin06_10_metaG | ecosystem: Environmental > Terrestrial > Soil > Wetlands > Peat | place... | reverse complement strand
GGCACGCGCCTCAGCACCGATATGATCTACGGGTCGGGTCTGCGCGAAGACGATCCGGTCACGGGCGTGCCCAACGGCGCGCATCTGCCGGGCTACGAGCAGGTCAATTTCGGCGCCACGCATTCCTTCTCGCTGCCGACCGTCGGCGATTTCTCGGTCCGTTTCGACGTGATCAACGTGTTCGATCAGGTCTACGAGATCCGCAGCGGCACAGGCGTCGGCGTCGGCGCACCGAGCTTCGGCGCGCGACGCGGGTTCTTTGCGGGCCTCACCAAAGAGTTCGGGTAACCGGATGTGGCGAGGAGTTCGGGCGAGACGCCCGCGCTCCGCCGCCATCGTTTCGCCAACGATGCTCTCTCTTGAACGCATCGAGCGTTTTGAAATCTGTTTGGCTGACGATATCCAGGCGCGTTCTTAAAGCGATGGCGCCGGAGCGCGGCCGTCCCGGCCGCATTGCCAGATCCGCGCAAATCTTGACGCGCCGCCCCAATCGGCCTAATCCGCCCGCCCCTTTGGGAGACGGCGGCTTTGAGAATTCACCGGGAAGGCTGGCCTTTTGTTGCGGCGGCCTGCCTCTTCGATCTGATCCTGTTCCTGGGCCTGCCTCTGGCCGGCTGGCTGTTCCTGCCCGTCGCCGTGTGGGTGATAGCCTTTTTCCGGGATCCGGACCGGCGGGTTCCCGAGGGTCCTAACCTTGTTATTTGCCCGGCAGACGGCCGGCTTCTGCCCATCGTCCAGGCCGCGCCCCCGCCGGAACTGGGTCTGGGGCCCGAGCCGCGAACCCGGCTCAGCATTTTCATGAATATCTTCAACGTGCATGTAAACCGGATTCCCTGTAATGGAACTGTCACAACACTTGCCTACCGCCCCGGCAAGTTCTTCAATGCCTCGTTCGACAAGGCCAGCGCCCTGAATGAGCGCATGGGAATAAGGCTGCGGACACAGGAAGGGCGGGACATCGCAGTCGTGCAGATCGCCGGGCTCGTGGCGCGGCGGATCGTGTGTAACGTTCGAGAAGGACAGTCAGTATGCCGGGGCGTTCGTTTTGGCATAATCCGTTTCGGCAGCCGCGTGGACGTCTATTTGCCGGACGGGGCGCGGGTTCTCGCGACCGCAGGGCAGAGCGTCAGAGCGGGCGAGACGGTGCTCGCCGAATTCCCGGGCTGATGGCGCGCATGGGCAAACGCAATTTCGGCCGCACGGCCGCGGCGCTCCGCGAAGACTTCCCCTTCGGCAAACATCTTCCGAACGGATTGACACTCCTCGGTCTCTGCTCGGGAACAACCGCCATTCCGTTCGCCTTTGCCGGCCAATGGAAGGCGGCGGTGACGGCGATCGTCTTTGCCGCGATCTTCGATCTCCTCGACGGGCGCGTGGCGCGCCTCTTCCACGTCGACAGCGCCTTCGGCGCGCAGCTCGATTCGTTGGCCGATCTGGTGAGCTTCGGCATTGCGCCGAGCGTCCTCGTCTATCTCTGGTCGCTGCACAATGCGCAAAGCGCGGGCTGGTTCGTCGCGCTGATCTTTTGCGTCTGTTCCGCCATACGCCTCGCGCGCTTCAATGTGGAAGCCGCGTCTCGCGATCCCCTCGAACCGGCCAATCCGCATTTCACGGGACTGCCCACGCCGGCGGCGGCCTGTCTCATCCTTCTGCCGATGCTGCTCGGCTTCCAGTTCCACGCCCGCGCCTTCGCCAATCCTCTGCTCAATGCCTTCGTCATGGCGGTCATGTCGCTGCTGATGGTGAGCCGCGTCCCCACGCTGTCCGTCAAGCACATCCACATTCCGCGCGCGATGCGCCCGGCGCTTGTCGGTTTCATGGGGCTCGTCTTTTCTTTCGCCATCATCTGGCCCTGGGCCACGATGACGACCGCGCTCGTCATCTATCTCGCATCGATCCCCGTGAGCTGGGCCGCGCAGGACCGTCATCTCGAAGAAGACGATTGAGCGCGGGCTGCAACCGCAAGTCATTCCACGCATCTGTGAAGTCGCATTTTTTGGCGTCCGGAATTCTTTCCGGAACGGAAGCGGCTTTCCGCGAGTTCGACTCTTCTGAAAGCGAAGAGGAAACGAAAGCATGGACAAAGATCGGATCAAGGGTTCTGCGGATCAGGCCAAGGGCGCTGCGAAGGATGCAGCCGGCAAGATCCTCGGCGACAAGAAGCTCCAGGCCGAGGGCAAGTTCGACAAGCTCAAAGGCAAGACGGAAAGCGCCGTCGGCAGTGCGAAGGACGCGTTGCGCGAGATGGACCGCAAGAACCGCTAAGAGAAGAAGCACTAAGCCAATCCGGGAGGCGCGAGCGTTTCGCGTCTCCCGCTTTTTCGAGAGACTGTCATGCCGCGCGGCGACAAATCGAGCTATACAACCAAACAGAAGCGCCAGGCTCGCGATATCGAGAAGAGCTACGAGAGCCGCGGCGTGGACGAAAACGAAGCGGAGCGCCGCGCCTGGGCGACCGTGAACGCGGAAACCGGCGGCGGCAAAAAGAGCGGCTCGGGACGCGGCAAGAAGATCAACACCGCGCCATCCCGCAAAGGGCATTAATTCTGAGGCGACCCCTCACCCGCATCTCATCGGATTGATCGACCGTGCCTGGCAACCCTCTCCCTCAAGGGGAGAGGGGGATTCGGTGCGCGGCATCCCGCAGATATCTCGCGATCACCTGTTCGAGCGAGGCTCGGCGTTCCCCTCTCCCCTTGAGGGAGAGGGTTGCAGCACGCGATGGTTCCGTCTGCACTGAAGCGGGTGAGGGGTCCCCACCAAAAAAGAAACGGCCGGCGAACGTCGCCGGCCATCGACGGTGAATTTCGTTTGATGTCTTAGATCGGCGGTGCGCGTCCGCGCATGGCGCCCGACAGGACGCTGATGAGCAGCAGCACCAGAAATGCGAACAGCAAAATCTTGGCGATCTCGGCCGCGAGGCCCGCGAGCGCGAAGAATCCGAGCAACCCGGCCAATATCGCGAGAATGAAAAATGTCAGTGCCCAACCGAGCATGGGTCGTGCCTCCAAATGATCGGTGGAATAACCATGGAGCACGGAAAAAGTTTCACCACAGGGGCGTGAGCGGCCTATCCGGGCACGGGCAGAGGCTCAAAGCTTTCCGCCTGCGCGCGATGCCATTCCTGCGCCATCTCCTCGTGGATTTCGCCGCGCAGGAACGCGCCCGGTTTCAGGTGCAGATAGACCGCGTCGCCGCGCAGCACGCGGCCGTCCTGGTGGCGAATACGCAGATGCCACGGCTTGATCTCATGCGGGTGCTCGAGGCCCGCGGCGCCCACGACCTCGGCCAGCGCCTTCAGCGTGTTGCGGTGAAAATTCGCGACGCGGCGGGATTTGTCGCTGACGACGAGCGCGCGCTGGCGGTCGGGATCCTGGGTCGCCACGCCCGTCGGGCAATGATTGGTGTGGCAGGACCGCGATTGCACGCAGCCGATCGCGAACATGAACCCGCGCGCCGACATCACATAATCCGCACCCAGCGCCATCGCACGGCAGATGTCGTAGGCCGATAGAATCTTGCCGCTGGCGCCGAGCTTGATGCGGTCGCGCAGATTGGTGCCGACGAGTGCGTTGTGCACGAAGCCCAGACCTTCCACGAGCGGCATGCCCACATGGTTGACGAATTCAACCGGCGCCGCACCCGTGCCGCCCTCCATTCCGTCGACGACGATGAAATCGGGCGTGATGTTCGTCGCCAGCATCGCCTTCACCATGGCGAGAAATTCGAAGCGGTGTCCGACGCACAATTTCATGCCGATGGGCTTGCCGCCGGACAGCTCGCGCAGGCGTTTTGTGAAACCCACGAATTCGAGCGGCGTCGAAAATTCCGAATGCCGGGCAGGGGAAACACAATCCCTGTCGCGCCGCACACCGCGCGTGCGCGCGATCTCGGCCGAGATTTTCGCCTTCGGCAACACACCGCCGTGACCCGGCTTCGCGCCCTGGCTGAGCTTGATCTCGATCATCTTGATCTGCGGGTTGGCGGCTTGTTTCACGAAGGACGCGGAGTCGAAGCGGCCCTCCGGCGTGCGGCAGCCGAAATAGCCGGTCGCGACCTGCCAGATGATGTCGCCGCCATGACGGCGATGATAGCGGCTGATCGAGCCTTCGCCGGTGTTGTGCGCAAATCCGCCGAGTTTGGCGCCGCGATTGAGCGCCATGATGGCATTGCCGCTGACCGCACCGAAGCTCGTGCCGGAAATATTGAACAGCGATGCGGAATAGGGATGGGTGCAGTCCGGTCCGCCGATCGTCACGCGGAAATCGCTGTTCTTGATCTCATGCGGGCGGATGGAATGGGATATCCAGCCGAAGCCCGGCGCGCCGACGTCGCGGACCGTGCCGAAGGGCAGCGTGTCGCGCACGTTCTTGGCGCGTTGATAGACGAGTGCGCGTTGCTCGCGGCTGAACGGCAGAAGATCGCGGTCGTCCTCGAACAGATATTGCCGCAGCTCGGGCCGTACGGCTTCGACGATGAAGCGGACATGTCCGATGATCGGATAGTTGCGCAGAATGGAATGCGCGCGCTGCGTGATGTCGTAGAGACCGACAAGCGCAAGCGGCGCCAGGAGCGCAAGCGGCCAGTAATAGTATTTGCCCGCAAGCGCGCCCAGCACCGCGAAGGTTCCGGCCAGCACCAGCACGATCCGGAAAATCGTGTAACGCGATAAGAGCAAGCCCATGCGATCCCCCCACACTTATGTGGGGGAACCGTAGCGCCGGACTCGCGACAGAATCGTGATGCTGTCTGCGTCTTTGCGGAACGCCTACTCCGCGGCCGCCTGGGCGCGATCGATCACACGCTGGATATCCGCGCGCCGGGCGTCGAATTTGCGGGCGATGAACTCGTCTTCGTCCTGCAGGGCCTGCACGTCGGCCTTGGCATAGTCGATGACGCCCATCTCTTCGTAGCCCTTGCGGATCTTTTCGCCCCACAGACCGATGTCCTTGACGATCGGCACGATGCGGGTGAAGAGCGAATTGCGGAATTTCTCCATGAAGCCGCTCTCATACATCGCCTGCGCGCATTCCTCGATCGGCAGTTCGAGATTCTGCCAGAGCTCGACGGCGTCGAAGCGGTCGCGCATGAGATGGGAGGCTTCGAGGAGGAACTCCTCGCGCTCGTCGCGCTCCTTCTGCGTCAGATGCGGATAGTAGTCGCGCAGCGCCAGCCGGCCGAACGCCACGTGGCGGGATTCGTCCTGCATCACATAGGCGTTCACCTGTGCGCACAGATTGTTCTTCGCGTTGTCGCGGATGGTGCCGAAGGCGGCGAGCGCGAGACCTTCGATGACGACCTGCATGCCGAGATAGGTCATGTCCCAGCGCGAATCCCGCAACGTCTGGTCGATCAGTTCCTTGAGCGGCTTGGTGATCGGGTAGGCGACATCGAATTTCGCGAGCAGCTTGCGATACGCCTCGACATGACGGGCTTCGTCGATCGTCTGCGTCGCCGCGTAGAATTTCGAATCGACATCGGGAACCTGCGTCACGATCTTGGCGGCGCAGATGAGCGCGCCCTGTTCGCCCTGCATGAATTGCGAAAGCTGCCACGCCTGGAAGTGACGGCGGACATTGCCCTTCTCCTTCTCCGGCATGCGGAGGAAACAGGGCGCCATGTGAATCGGCATGGACTCGTCGGGCATGCCTTCGGGATTGTTTTCGTCGAGTTCCTGCGACCAGTCGATCCGGGTCGCGGCGTCCCACTGCATCTCCTTGCCTTTGGCATAGAGACCCATCATGGCGGCGCGGCCGTCGTCGTAATCCCAGTTGAAGACGGCGTCGAAATCCTGTTTCACGCTCCAGGTGGAACCTTCGGTTCCGAGCGCATAAAGATCCTTGAAGGACATGAGCGGCTCCCTAGTCGTTTCCTCGCGGCAGCCGCTGTCTCGCAGCCTTCCGGCACACGGAGCATAGCGCATTGCCGGGAAAAGACGTAGCCGGCGTCAATCCGAGGTCGGATAGAGATGGCCCTCGATCGGCGCGAGCCGGCTTTCGGCGATCGGCGAGAGCGCTTCGTCCTCGCCCGCCACGCGCATCAGGCGGTCGTGATCGAGGATGACGAGCGTGCGGTAGCGCTGCTTCAAGATGCCTTCCCGCATCAGCCGGCGAAGCTCGCGGTTCACGCTCTGGCGCGCCGCGCAAACAACGTCGGCGAGATCCTCCTGGGAAATCCGCGAATCGACGACGATTTCCTTGGACGCCGATGGCGGCTGCCCGCGTGCGATCCACAAAATCGTTTTTGCGATGCGGCAGCGAACGGAATTCATCGCGTGGAGCTCGATCGCTTCGTAGTCGGTGCGTGTGCGCCGGCAGAGATAGGAAAGGATCTGGAGTGCGGCCTCCGGATAGCGCGCCGCCACCGATCGCATGACATCGCCCGGCACGACGATGGCGGCGGCTTGGCCGCGCGCCACGACGTCGAACGCTGCGGGCAATCCATCGAACACGGGCAGAATGCCCGTCGATTGTCCCGGCCTCAGAAAGGAATAGAGAAACCGGCGTCCGTTCTGCCATGTCTTGCCGAGCAGGAAAGAGCCGTCGATGACAATCCAAACGGCGTCGACGAAATCGCCCGCGCAGATCGGACGTTCGCCGTCAGCATAGAGTTTGATTTCAGCGTCTGCGCAAATCTCGTCGACGGCCCCTCGCGGCCATCCGGATACAACACGCGTACGTTCGAGCGCCGCACGAATCTGTGCGCCTGAGTCCCTCATGAAATAATCCGCCCCGCAGAATGCGACCCCTATACACACTATCACATCGACGACACCGCTCGAATAGGCAAGAGAATTTACGCGCTGACCATGCATCCGTGAATCAAAGTTGTTTCGTATGTCGTCTACCCGACGCTACGATCTTATGCAGGCGAAATTGGAAGATCGATATTCGCCTTGCGCGGCGGACGATTCCCGCCTTCTTTTAGAGATGCGGGAGGCAACGATGTCCAAAAATTCCCATCACGCCGCGGCCGATTTCGTTCACACCGGATTTGAGATCCAGGATCACATAGCGACCGTCACGCTCAACCGGCCAGACCGGCGCAACGCGCTCAACTATCGCGCCTATGACGAACTCGAAGCGTCGTTCCGTCTGGCGTCGTCCGATCCCGCCGTGCGCTGCCTGATCGTGACTGGCGCCGATCCCGCATTCTGCTCCGGCGACGATGTGCGCGAGATCATGGCGGGTCCCGATTCCGTCGCCAGCAGGGAACGCAGAGCCGAACCGCGCGCAACGCCGGCGGCGATCGCCGCACTCGAATGCGAATGCCCCGTCATCGCCGCGATCAACGGTCCCGCCATCGGCTGGGGGATGGAGCTCGCGCTCTTCGCCGACATCCGCATCGCCTCGGAGAAGGCGAAGTTCGCCGAGATGTTCGTCAAGCGCGGACTTGTCAGCGATGTCGGCGGCTTCTATCGCCTGCCCGCGATTGTCGGTCCCGCCAAGGCGTCGGAGCTGTTGTTCACCGGCGACGCGATCGATGCGGAAGAGGCGTTGCGGATCGACCTTGTGAGCCAAGTCGTGCCGCACGAGGAACTGCTCGGGAAAGCGCGGGAGATCGCGTCGCGCATCGCGGCCAACCCCCCGCTTGCCGTCCGCGCCTTGAAAGACGGTCTCAAGCGCACCGCCTATGGCGACCCGCACGAGATCGGCCGCTGGGCCATCGAAACGATCTACCGCCTGATGCAGACGGAGGACCACAAGGAAGGCGTGGCGAGCTTCCTGGAAAAACGCGCGCCGCACTTTACAGGGCGCTAGCAAGTCCGAAGATGTGAGCCACGGGATCTAGGGGGCTGCCATGCGCCGCGTCGTCATCTTTCTCGTCGTTCTCCTGATCGTGCTCGCGGGCGGGTTCTTCGCGGCACGGACCTATGCCATCGCCTCCGCCGAAAAGAAATTCATGGTCGTTCACAGGAACGGTCGCGAGACGCCTGCGCAATTCGGCGCGGCGTGGACGCCGTTAGTGATCGACAGCGACGGGCGCAAGCTTCAGGCGTCGCTCGTGATTGCGCCGGCGTCATGTGTCAATCCGGTCGCGGTTCTTCTCTTCCACGGCCGCAACGAATCGATATCCGATTGGGCGAAGGCACAGGCGTTCCTGAGCCGGCAATGCGTATCGACGATCATGTTCGACTATTCGGGCAATGGCGACAGCACGCCGCCAGCGAACATCGCGAACATCAACGCCGACGCCGTTGCGGCTTACGCAGCCTTCGTGAAGACATTTCCGCATGAACGGCGCTGCGTCCTCGGCCATTCCATGGGCAACGCACCCATGCTGCACGCCTATCCCGCGCTGTTGCCCGCGCCGGACTGCGTCGTCGTGGCCAACGCTTTCAGTTCGGTCACGGATTTCGCGCGCACGAGCGGCGCGCCATGGTTCTTCACGGCGCTATTGACGGGCGTTTGGGATAACACCGGCGCCATCCGGCGCGTGCGCGTGCCGTTGATGATCGTCCACAGCGATGCGGACGAAACGATTCCGCCCGCCATGCCGGCATCTCTCGTGGCGGCCGCCCCAGAAGCACATCATGTGGTCCTGCACGGCTTCCATCACGATGCGCTTTACGAGAACCCGAACCTCGACTGGTGGAAGCCGGTGCTGGTGTTTGTGAAAGCAAATCCACCCTCCCCTTGAGGGGAGGGCGGGTTCTCTAGTTCATCCGCTCGATGATGATCGCGGGCGCCATGCCGCCGGCGGCGCACATTGTCACCAGACCGCGCTTCAGGTTGCGCCGCTCGAGTTCGTCGAGGATCGTGCCGATGAGGATCGAGCCCGTGGCGCCGATCGGATGGCCGAGCGCCATCGCGCCACCGTTCACGTTGACCTTGTCGCGGTCGAGCTTCAGGTCGCGGATGAATTTCTCGGCGACGACGGCGAAGGCCTCGTTGATCTCGAACAGATCGATGTCGTCGAGCGTGAGGCCGGCCTTCTCGAGCACCTTGCGCGCGGCGGGCACCGGCGCGTTCAGCATCAAGGTTGGGCTGTCGCCGACATTCGCCATGGCGACGACGCGCGCGCGCGGCTTGAGGCCATGCTTCTTCGCATAATCGGGCGAGGCGAGAAGAACGGCGGCCGCGCCATCGACGACGCCGGAGGAATTGCCCGCGTGATGGACATGCTTGATCTTGAGATCGGGATAGACCTGGCGGATCAGGCCGCCATAGGTCGTGCCCGCGTCGTCGAGCGGAAATTCCGCCATCGCCTCGAAGGCGGGCTTGAGTGCGGCCAGACCTTCGCGCGTCGTCTGCGGACGCGGGAATTCTTCGCGATCGAGCGCGAGCGTGCCGTCATCCTTGTAGACGGGCACGAGACTCTTGTCGAAGTGGCCGCCCTTGATCGCGGCGTCGGCGCGCTGCTGGCTGACGAGCGCCAGATCGTCGAGCGCCTCGCGCGGGATGGCCTCAAGTGTCGCGATCGCATCGCCGCACACACCCTGATGCGATTGCGGATGCAGCGCGCGCAGATGGAGATTGCCCGCATCCATGAAGGGTGGCGATTTCGGGTCGGCGGTCGCCGATGTGTAGGACATCATCTCCGTGCCGCCGGCGACGACCAGATCTTCCATGCCCGACATGATCGTGGCGGCCGCAAGATTGACGACCGTGATCCCCGATCCGCAGAAGCGATCGAGCGTCATGCCGCTCGCCTTGACGTCGTAACCCGCATCGAGCGCCGCCATGCGGCCGAGATCGGCGCCCTGCTTGCCGCGCTGCGAGGATGTTCCCCAGATAACGTCGTCGATTTCGGCGGTGTTGAGATCGTTGCGCTTCGCGATCGCCTTGAGCACGGTCGCGGCGAGCCGCTGCGGGTGAAGGTCCGCGAGCGCACCCTTGCCGACTTTGCCGATGCCCCGGGGCGTGCGGCAGGCGTCGATGATCCAGGCTTCCGACATGATTTCCTCCAATTGCGGGTCTGGCCCGTCTGATTTCCAATAGCCACGTCGCGGCCATTGCAGCATCGCGCTATGCTGGGCGCAAGTCCGCCCCCATCGAGCGGGAATTCTCCCGTTACGGCGCTACGGAAAGCGAGGTCCCATGTCCGACAAGCCGATCGAAGCGAGCGTCCGCGAGACCAAGGAGAGTCCCTACGCCGTCGAGATCGTCGTCGACGGGCATGTGATGACGGCCGACGAGCCGGAGACCTCCGGCGGGAAAAACCTCGGGCCCTATCCGCACGAACTTCTTGTGGCCGCGCTCGGCGCCTGCACGGCGCAGACGGTCCGCTGGTATGCGGCGCGCCACGACATTCCGCTCGAGAGCGTCGACGTCCAGCTCACCTACAAGCGCGATCATCTCGAAGGCCATAGCGGCCTGCTCGACATCTTCACCAAGGAGATCCATCTGGTGGGTGCAACGCTCACGCCCGAACAGCGCGCGAAACTTCTCGACGTCGCCGGCAAATGTCCGATCCAGCGATTGATGGAAGGCATGCCGGTGATCCAGTCGCGCGAGAGAATAGAGACGAATTGAGTGCGTTGATTTAAGCTTCGACAAGGACGAGGGCACAATCGCCGCCGCAAGGGAGAGACGAACCATGGCCGAACCGATTCTCGAACCCGATCTTCCGATCGTCGATCCGCATCATCATCTCTGGGATCGCACGCCGGCTGCCGCGGTGCCGATCCCGCTGCCCGATCATCCCTTCTCGCGCGTCATCCGCAACAATTCGCGCTATCTGCTCGACGAATTCCTCAAGGACCTGCAGAGCGGCCACAACATTCGCGCGACCGTGTTTCTCGAATGCGGCGCCATGTATCGCGCGAGCGGACCCGATGCGCTCAAATGCGAGGGCGAGACGGAATTCGTGAACGGCGTCGCGGCCATGTCGGCCAGCGGTATCTATGGCGAAGTGCGTGTCGCGGCCGGAATCGTAGGCCACGCGAATCTGCGGCTAGGCGACGCGGTGGAAGATGTCTTGCGCGCGCACATCCATGCCGGCAACGGCCGCTTCCGCGGCATCCGCCACAGTGCATCGTACGACGCCGACATGAACATCCTCGGCCTTATGGCGAACCGCCATCCGCCGGGGCTCTATCGCGATGCCACCTTCCGCGAAGGGTTCAAACATCTGCACAAGCTCGGGCTCTCTTTCGATGCGTGGCTGCTCGAACCGCAATTGCCCGATCTCATCGATCTGGCGCAGGCGTTTCCGGACACGCAAATCGTGCTCGATCACGTCGGCACGCCGCTGGGCATGGCGAGCTATGAAGGCAAGCGCGAAGCGCGCTTTTCCATCTGGAAGGAAAACATCCAGAAGCTTGCGCGTTCGCAGAATGTGACGGTGAAGCTCGGCGGTCTGGCGATGCCGTTCTTAGGATTCCCCACGTTCTATTCCACGCCGCCGGCCAGTTCGGAAACGCTGGCGAAAGAATGGAAGCCCTATATCGAAACCTGCATCGAAGCCTTCGGTGTCAACCGCTGCATGTTCGAAAGCAACTTCCCCGTCGACAGCGGCAGCTGCACCTATCCCGTGTTGTGGAACGCACTGAAGCGCGTGGCGCAGGGCTACTCTGCTGCGGAGAAGACGGCACTCTTCAGCGGCACGGCGGCGCGGGTTTATCGGCTGGCGCTCTGAACGCCGCTTTTAGCCGGCGCGCTCAAGCCATTCTTTCAGCGCTACGGCGTTGTTGTGGTCTTCGTCGCGGGACGCGTAGAGAAGCGTTACGGTTCCCGCATGATGCTTCTCGCGCAAGGTTGCAGCGGCGGCTTCGGCCTCGGGGCTTTTCAGTTCTTGCTCGTAAGCCTCGACGAAGGCTTTCCAGTGCTCCGCATGATCGTGGAAGCGATGGCGCAGTTCGTCGCTGGGCGCGATGTCCTTGAGCCAGAGATCGATGTGCGCCTTCGCCTTGGCGACGCCTTGCGGCCATAGCCGGTCGACGAGCACGCGAAACCCGTCGTCTCTGTGGAACGGTTCGTAGATGCGCTTGACGCGATAGTCGTGAACCATGCGCGATTATCGCATGGACACCGTGGCGATCCAACCGCTCGGGTTTCGCGGCCCCGTCCGGGGCTGTAAGATTTTCGCAAACGCCATCCAGGAGACGCCGATGACCAGCAACCCCGAAGTCCTCTTCGAAATCAAAGGCCACATCGCAACAATCACACTCAACCGGCCCGAGCGCATGAACACGATCAGCCCCGCCATGCTGAACGAACT
>Ga0181525_10003598_pt1 | contig 12170 bp, 10 predicted proteins | sample PEATcosm2014_Bin_48_FD_121100 | JGI IMG/M metagenome (GOLD analysis project Ga0181525, IMG submission 121100) | Peatland microbial communities from MTU Mesocosm Facility, Houghton, MI, USA - PEATcosm2014_Bin06_10_metaG | ecosystem: Environmental > Terrestrial > Soil > Wetlands > Peat | place... | reverse complement strand
CACAGGGTGGGGTCGGAAAAATCGGGCGGTTGCCTTTGTCGCAGCACCTGGGTAGTCATGGTCTGTTTTCGCTCCGGAGTGATACTTTTCTCCGTGTATGCTCCTGACGATTTCATTGCCTGAAGATCGGACGGGACAACGCGTAGCGCCGGAGTGAAGTTTTGACCAACAACCCACTGCTTCCAGCTCGTCAGGTCATCGAGCCACAGTATCGACACGGGTCCTGGTCTTATCGCTTTCTCTCATCGGACATTTCTATGGTAGCTTTCCGAAGCGCTTTAGAACCGTTCGCGCAAACTCCCTGATTAACCAGCGATAGCAACCAGCTGGAACCAATGCTTGGGAATCTCGCCCAGCGGACGAAATGGCGATTTATAGCGTAGATCGTCCTGAATGAAGAGTCGATACCCGGCATCCCGGAAAAGATCGACTATTTGTTCCGGCGATCCCCCATACGTCTCCAATCCGAGACCCGAATGGACTTCGACGTACCAATTCGGTTTTGCAGCCAATGTCTTCCTGGCTCCCTCCAGAACCTTGCATTCGTATCCTTCCACATCTACCTTGACCACATCAGGAGTACCAAACTCGTCGGCTAAGTCATCCACGGAATATGATGGGCATTTTACGCCATAGCCGACTCGTCCGTTCGCGCCCTCACTGAAAGAAACCTCGCCCTTTCGGTCACTCGCAGCGGCGTGCAGGAGGTTGACGTTATGTGCGGCGTTCAATTCCAAATTCCTCAGCGCTATTTCATAGTTGTGCTTCCCCGCCTCCAGAGCCACAACGGTGCCGGTATCGCCAATGTAACGAGACACAATTAAGGCAGTTACTCCCTGGTGCGCTCCTAAATCGAAGACCCTTGCTCCAGGCCCCAGTTTGTATTTCTTCAGAAGAACATGCTCGGGCATCTCCTCCCAATCCTGGTCATACCACGTTCTCGCTACACCATCCGTAATGTTAACCATGAATTCGAAGCCGCCATACTTGTGCTTCGCTACATAGGGCCGAAACAAGCGCGCCTCGAGGGAAGCCTTAATAGCCTTAACTTTGGCGATGAGGAAGGAAGGTGTATACCTGTAGGCGAGTTTTCGAAGATTCACAGTATTTCCATCTCCTGACCTTGCGAAGGCTGTCGTCGCCACTGCTAACTGCGCGCAGCCAGTAGCCAAGTAACGTCAAATGCGCAGTTACCTGAAAAAAGCCGACGAACCCATGTATGGTTGACAAAACGCAACATCGCCGCCTCGTATAATTCTCGAAACTAGCGTGCGAGCCTGACATAACGCCTCTGCCGCAGATAATCCTGCAGACGCTGTGGCGTCCAGCGGACAGGGAAGAGAATCTGTTGGAGGCGAGCTCACACCTCCGAGGAGCCTATTCCTCGGTGACATTGTATATCGACCGGGACAACGCGGTCGAGCGTCGCCGTGCCGTTGTCGTCAATGGTTCAGGTCTCGCCCCCCGCCACGAATAGGATCAAGCGACCGGCAGCGGCCATGATGCCTCCACAGCGATAGTCTCATCCATGTCAATCCGATCCGGTCCCGCTCCCCGAGGACACCCCTCGCTTTTCTCAGTGGCGGCCATCGTCTTCTCCCTGAGACGGAAACCAGCCTGGAAGACAGAGTATGACGATATGATTATCAGAGAAGAGCCGGGTTACGGGCTAAACAGCGTTCTCAGGCAAAACCGGCATTTCATCGACCGCGCACTAAACCTCACGAAGGTCGGTTGCCAGATGTTTTGGCTGAGCGTGTGCGAGAGTTGGATTGAGATGGAAGTCGTCCGGCGATGATTCGCGACCTGCACCGGCCCGATCAGCTGGTCGAGGGTGAGGGGCGCGAAGCGAGAGTTCCCGGTCGTCCGGTGCGCGGGTATCACCACACCTTCCAGACGGGCGTCGCAACCGATACCGCAAAAGAGAGGGGCCGCAATGGAGAGACAACTCGTTACCAACCAGAAGGGCGAAATAGAATTTCGCAGGAAACTAAGCCAGCAGCAGATTGAGGGCGAGAAGTCTCTCGACGATGAATATGACGCGCAGAGTGTTGAAACCCTGCTCAAAGAAAGAATGAGTCACACGCTGGCTCGGATGAAAGAGCTAAAAAACACCGGGATGCCGATGTCTCCTTATTTGGAGATAGGCGCGGAGAGAGGCCAGCGATCCCTCGTCATGGAGAACGAGATAGGGGCCAGTGGCGCCGCAGCCGACATTTCCTTCGATATGCTCAAAAGCTGCGACCATTACAAAAAGGCCTTTGACATGCAGAGGGCTCCGGCGAGGCTGTGCTGCGACGCAAACAACCTGCCCCTAAAAAGTAATTCGCTGCCCTTCGTGTTTTGTTACGAGACGCTCCATCATTTTCCGGACCCCAGTCCGATTGTGGCCGAAATCTTCAGAGTAATTCGACCGGGCGGGTACTTTGTATTTGAAGAAGAACCTTACAAGAAAGTTCTGCATTGGAACCTCTACAGGGGTAGCAGAATGTATTCCGCCGAGACCCTGAACAGGAACATTCTTCAGCGCTTTTTTGACCGGTTCTTTGCCGTTAATGTCTGCAACGAGATCGAATACGGCATCATCGAAAACCACGAAATCTCGACCGCTCAATGGAAGAATGCCCTTAGCCCGTTCGATACGAAGGATGTGTGGCTGCGACCCTCCAATCGATCTTCATTCAGGGCCAGCCTGTTTAGCCCGGCATGGCAGCCGAAATACCTGGCAGCTTATCTTTTTGGCGGATCGATCACCGGGGTATGCAGGAAGCAATCGCCGAGCACTGGCGAGAGTCAGGGGTCTATCTACCAGGCTCTGGTATGCCCTGCGTGCAGGCAGCACCGCGGCTCCGAGGAGTCATTGCTTCAGAGCGGCCCGCTCTTCACCTGCGCGAAATGCTCGACGAGATATCCAGTCGTCGACGGGGTCGCATTCTTATTCGAGCCGGAAAAATTCAGGGAACTCTACCCGGAAATATTTGAGTCTTTCCAATCCCGTTGAGGGTCTCCGATAGATCTAAGGCAGCGCTCCGGGTTCTGAGGGCGGAATTATGGAGCGCGAAGGTCCCGATCACCCGGTTTACAATCAATGCCGGCGACGACGACGCTTCTGCTCCACACCGGCCAGCTTCGCGGAGCGCGCCGCTTCCACCTGCTCAGAAACCGGGCGGTAGCGCGGGAACCGAGGGCCGGATTTCCATTTTTTGGGGGAGTGACTAAACGATATCCTTAGGCGCAAATATCCAGACGCGCAAACATGCTCTAAGGATTGTAAAATCGGGGGAGCCGCCATCCCTTTAGTACCCTGAGCGTGTATCGCTCAGCTTCGCGGCTGTTGCACGTCTCTGCCTCGATAGGAAAACGTGGCCCTGACAGGATCGAACGCTGTAAGCGTTGTGATCTAAATCACATCTGTAATACGACAAAGGCGTTCCAATAAGAGAACCGTTCAAGAACCAGAGCTGGAAAATCGCGGAGGGTTCATGGATCAGCCACTGAGAAATTACCGGATCGACCGCGCGCGGCTGGTAGCCGAGCGATTCGAAGACGAGACGGTCCTGGTAAATGTCGAATCCGGCTACTATTACAGCCTTTCCCCGACAGGCGCGGAGATTCTGGAACTGCTGGAAGAAGGAATCGCGGTGGACAACCTCGCCCGGGTCCTCTTCGGCGAATCCGAAGACAGTGCGGGATTCCGGTCTCGGATCGCCGATTTTGTGGACCAACTCTCCGCTGAAAGCATCATCGAGGAGCACCAACCGGAGGCTGTCGCCGGCACGTTCACAGACGTACCCCGTCATCCCCCAGGTGCCAGCTATGAACTGCCGGTGCTGGAGCGATTCGACGATGTCCGCGACCTCCTCCTGATTGACCCAATCCATCAAGTCGATCCCGACTTCGGATGGCCGAGGAGACTAAAACCGGAAAGCCAGCCGGAGCCCAGGATCTGACGTGGTACATGCTCCATTGCCGCTGACTTTGTCCCTGACCGAGATGTTCCGCGGCGCGCGGGATCGCGTGCGCCGCCGGCCAACCGGTTCGGCGATGTCCGTGACAATTGCGGGGCTGACGGCTCGTCTGGAATTTGGCAGCGAGGCTCTCCGAAGAAAGATCGCACCGGCATTTGGCCACCTCGAAACCCACGATATTCCAGAACCACTCCTCACCATTTTTGTTCGCGAAGAAGCATCGCTCTTCGAGCGCGCGTTTTTTCTGCCCGAGTTCGCAACCACTCCCGGGCAGGATGATTTCTGGCTGGAAGAAAGCCCGGATTGTTCAGTAATCCTGCAAAGGCAGGGACAGTTCGTGACAGCAATAGAGTGGACGAACAAGAGCGCTTACTGGCTGGTCCCCGATGCGGCCTCCATCTCCTATGTCGAGCGCGCCCATCCCCTCCAGCAGCTGCTGATTTATTGGCTTGGCAGGCAGGGGCGATTCTTTGTCCACGCAGCTGCGGTGGGCAATGGAGAAAGTGGGGTCCTGATCCTCGGTCGCGGCGGCGCAGGCAAATCCACAACGGCGCTCACTTGTCTTGAGGATGGGATGCACTATGCTGGAGACGATTACTGCCTCGTTTCCCAGAACGAGCAGCCGCGGGTACACAGCGTTTATGGAACGGGAAAGCTCGCATTCGATGAATTGCATCGATTCCCTTTGTTCGCGCAAACCGCCGATACGCACAGCCGGCCGGAGAACGAAAAGATGGTGCTGTTCTTCACGGATCATCCGGTCGCGCATCTCACCCGCACCATGAAACTGCGTGCGATTCTCCTGGCCCGCATCACGGATGTGCCGCGGACAAGATTAAGTGCGGCCAGCCGAGGTGAGGCTTTCAGAACGCTGGTCGGAAGCTGTGCTGTGCATCCCCCCAGCGCACGGTCCCAGGCCCTGCGGTGTTTCAACGGGCTGGTGCGCTGGCTGCCGGTTCACATTCTCGAACTCGGGTCGGATTTGCGCTCCACACCGCCTGTCATCCGCCAGTTACTCGACCGTGCACCCGACAATGCACCCGCGTCATCCTGAGAGCAGCCACCATGCCCCCCCATCTGATCAGCGCGATTATTCCCGCCTATAACGCCGAGAAGTATCTTGCTCAAGCGATTGAGAGCGTACTGCAGCAAACCTATCGGCCGGTCGAGATCGTTATCGTTGACGACGGTTCAACCGACTCGACAGCGGCCGTCGCGAGGTCTTATCCCCCCGTACGCTATGTTTACCAGCCGAACCAGGGTCCACCTGTTGCCCGAAATACCGGGCTGGCGCACAGTACCGGAGGCTTGATCGCATTTCTCGATGCCGACGACTACTGGCCGCAGCACAAACTCACAGAGCAGAGCGACTACCTGGCGGCGCATCTGGAGTTGGGATGCGCCGTCGGAAGATGGCAGAACTTTCTTGAACGAGGAACCAAAAAACCCGATTGGATCCCTGAATCCATGCTGCGCGAGGATGCGATCATCCTGGGATTGCAGGCCAGCCTCATTCATCGCTGGGTTTTTGACCGCGCGGGCCGATTTGACGTGCGCTACCGTATCAGTGACGACCTGGAGTGGTTCGTCAGGGTGCGCGAGGCGGGCATCCCGATCGGCTTCCAGCGTTCGATTATGGTGTATCGGCGCATTCACGACGCCAACATTTCCCAGGACCAGCGTGCTGTGGCCGGGGCCACGCTTCGAATCCTGAAACAATACCTGGACCGCAAGCGCGGCAAAACCTCTGAGGCATTCCCCGGAGCCCAAGTTTGAATCCACACACGAGACCAGTTGATCGCGTAGCCGTGAAATATCTTTGGCTCCATCTCCGTTGTCTCCGGTTGGAACTCGCCGGCTGCGTGCTCCTGGCCGCATTGCAGAGTGTGAGCCTGATACCCATCGCGTGGCTGGTTCGACACGCCTTCGATTCCGCCATTCCGCACCACGATGTCCGCGGTTTGCTGCTGCTCGGGTTGTGTATCCTGCTGCTGACCGCCGCCGGCGCCTGCCTCACCCTCATCACACGCTTCGCAGCGCTCAGGACCACGAAACGGGCCATAGCAACCATCCGCCGCGACCTGGTGATCCACTGTCATGCGTTGCCGCGCACTTATCTCGACACGGCGAGCCGGAGTGAGTTGCACACCCTGCTGGTGCAGGACACGCAACTGCTGGACGTGTTGCTCAACGCGCTGATCTCCGCCGTGCTTCCTTCCCTTGTCCTGTGCAGTGGCCTGATCGCGTTGATGGCCGTGCTCAATGTAAGACTTCTCGGTCTGCTCGCGCTCGTAATACCAGTTCTTCTTCTCGCCAACCGCCGCCTCGCATCCGCCGTCAAAATACACGTCCTGCGCAACCGCCATTCCTTTGCCCACTTCAGCAGTGGCGTGCAGTTCATGTTGCGGCGCATCGATCTGACTCGCTACCAGTCGGCCGAGGCAATGGAGACACGCCGCCAGCACGAGAATATTGAGAGCCTCCGTATCGACAGCGGCCGCATGGCCTGGCTGCAGACCGCGTATGGGCAGGCGCATACAAGCGCCGTCATGCTGGCCGGCATCATGATTCTGGTGGCGGGGGGGCTGGAGGTGGCGGGCGGCCATTTGTCTCTCGGCAGCCTGATGTCTTTTTATGTGGCCACTCTGTTTCTGAACTCGACCCTGCAGCAATTCTTCAACTCCGTCCCGCAGCTGATCGAGGGGCGCCAGGCCCTCGCCGCGCTCAGCTCTTTTGCCCGCGAAGATGCGTCGCCGCTCTACACCGGAACCGAAACGCATGCATTCCGCGGCTCGATTCAGTTGGACTCTGTGAGTTTCAGCTACGGGCGCCGGCCTGTACTCGAGAACGCATCGCTGCGGCTCGAGCCCGGATCGGTGACCGCCATCCTGGGCCCCAACGGCGCGGGAAAGACAACCATAGCGCGGCTCATCCTTGCCCTCTATCGGCCACAGAGCGGGCGAATCCTGGCAGACGGGGTTCCCTACGATCATCTCGATATCGCCTGGCTGCGCCAACATATCGCATTCGCGCCACAGGACCCGATCTTGTTTGCGGGAACCATCTGGGAGAACGTCACCTACGGACTCTCCCCACAGGAATCCGAACAGTACGCGCTCCGCTCATGCCAGGCGGCTCTGGTTGACGAATTCGTGCGATCTCTGCCCCTTGGCTACAACACTCCCGTTGACGACGATGGCGGAGTCATCTCCGGCGGGCAGCGGCAGAAGATAGCGATAGCACGTGCTTTGGCACGCGGGCCGCGGCTGCTGATCCTCGATGAGCCCACCAACCACCTTGACGCCGAATCGGTGCAAAAGCTGCTCGAACACCTCGATTCGTTACCCGGGCACCCTGCGGTTCTTGTCATCACACAGGATCTCAAGCTGGCCCAGGTGGCGACACAGCGTTATCTGCTCGATGACGGGAAGCTGACCGCCATTCAGCCTGCTCGAAGTATCGCGCTGCGACCTCAGTCTGAGTACCTCGGAGCCAATGTCTTATGTTGATTGAGATTGAACAATGCCTCGCACCCCGAACGTTGCCTCTGGAAGAGCAGCGACAGATCCTGAGAGCAGCCTTGCAGCCGGGTCCCAATGCCCGTGACGAAGCTATTGCGTGGCTCCCGCGGGCGAACATCGAAAGCATGGGCTTTGACTCCATACGGCTGATGCCACAGCTTTACGAACGGCTGCGCATGGAGGGAATCGATACTCCTTTGCTTCCCAGGCTCAAAGGCCTGAAGAAGCATGCCTGGTCGAAAAATAATCTGCTTTCCCGCCGAGCCAGTGATGCCATTTCCGCCCTTCAGCGGGCGGGGATAGATGTCATGGTGATCAAGGGCTTGGCCCTGATCATTGGCTACTACCACGATTGCAGCTTGCGGCCCATGAACGATGCGGACCTGCTGGTTCCCTACCAGCAAGCACGCGCGGCGTGCCGGGTCCTTGCCCAACATGGATGGAGGAACGAGTTTGAAAACCCGCGCTTGATCGAGCAGTCATTCCAGTATCGACATGCGGCTCACCTGTTCGACTCCCTGGGAAGGGATCTGGACCTTCACTGGAATCTGCTCGGACACCGTCTCGGCCCGGCGATCGATGAAGACTTCTGGGCCGCTTCCGGCGAAGCGGTTCTCGGCGGTCACAGGGTTCGAATCCTCAACCCAGCCGATCAGCTCCTTCATATCTGCGCTCACGGAATTGGTTCGCCTCCCATCCGATGGGTTCCGGACGCACTGGCCGTTCTTCGCTCCACACCCGATCTCGACTGGGATCGCCTTCGGGGCCAGGCACAGAAGAGAGATCTTACCCTCATGATCGGCGGCGCTCTGGAGCACGTCCAGCGCGACTTCGCCGATCAGGTGCCGGCCGAAGCTTTGAGGGATCTTCGCAGCTCCCGCGTGTCCTCTCTTGAGAGAGGTGAATACCGCCATCTTACCGAGCCGGGACACCCGCTCTTTGGATGTCTGCACAAGACCCTTAATCGATTTCTTTTTCGATCTCGCGGAAAACCTCTGCCCGCCAGGTTGCGCTTCTTTTCCGACTTCCTTTGTCTCGAGTGGGACGTTCCCGGAAAACGGCATTTGCCCGCTGTGTTCTGCCGAAAAGCCACAAAGAAGATAGTCGGATACTTCGGCGCTCCCGCCAGATAGCGGCCCGGATATCCTGGCCCGAGGGTTGTCGATCTCGAGATTGAACCCGGCCAGTGCTGCTGCTACCTTGTCTGGAAAGGATAGAAATCTGGTGGACGCGGAAGGAATCGAACCTTCAACCTGTCGATTAAGAGTCGAATGCTCTGCCAATTGAGCTACGCGTCCACGCGAGGTCGGCTCAACGGGTGGCCCCGCGTCAACAACAAAAACCCACCGCACCTCACCTCACTATAGCATGCAGAATCGCACCGCCTGGCGCCGTCCACACGCTCCCAAAATCGCAAAAATAGATGATTCAGCCGCGCCGCATCAGCTCAGAACGTGAACGATAGTCCACCCTGCACCGAGCGCGCCGCCTCGGCAAAATACAGCGTACTGCCGTCGCTCGAAACGAAAGGACGATATCCCTCCGCCAGCAAATTCCGCACATCCACCAGCGCCTCGACCCCATTCGGAATCACGCGCCGATACCGAATCGGTTGCCGCACCAGAAAACTCAGATAGGGCGCCGACGTCCCGCTGGCGAACGCATCCACCGGCGTCAGCGTATTCGGATTCTGCCAGCGATACGACGCCCGCCACTGCGTCCCCGACGCCGCCACCTTGCCGCGCACCGCTGCTCCGAACATCGGGACCTCGCGCGCCTTCAGCCCTTCCAGTACCTGGTCCAGGCTCTCCGTCCCCGGTGCCCCGCCGTTCATTTCCAGCGCATCGCCCAGCGCAACGTCGAACGTGATCCACGTGCTCCCGTTCACCCTTTGCTCCAGCTCGCTCAGCATCCCGTTCCCGGTAAAGCTCTCCCCGCTCGCGCGCAGCAGTTCGCTCGTCTGGTCGTACAGCAAATTCCCCCCGGCCCAGTCCGCCGCCGATATACTCCCACCGCCGGTCACCACTGGATGCTCCACACTCTCGTGCCACACCGCCACCTTCACGTGCCGCGCGCCGTCGCTCTTTCCTACCGCAATTTCCTGGTGAACGCCCTGCTCCAGTTCCAGTCTTCCGTCCCGCTCGCCCAGCTGCGGTTCCACCGTCGCCGCGCGATCGAGATCCTCGACCTGCTGGATCCCAGGCTCCGTCGACACCCGATACGAAATGAAGGTCCCGCCGCGCCGCATCGTCACCGTCGCAAATGGATGGTTCGCCAGCAACGTGTCTCCCAGGTGAATGGCCTCGGTCGCGTCGCCGAACTCCGCCTGCAGCGCCGGCCCAAAGTTCATGGTCTCGCCGCTGCGCATCTCGAGCGCCTGTAGCCCCTGGCTCGCCGGCCCGCCCCCAACATCGGGTCGCGTCTCCACCGCCGCCACGCTGCGGAACGTCCGCCCCATCGCCAGCTGCTGCTCGTATCCCGCCATCGCATTCAGCGCCGGATCGTCTCCCTGGCCGGAACCGGCGTGGCTCAGATCCGCCCGGAATATCATCGCCCGTCCATCATCGGGCGCACGCTCCATCTCGAAATCGTTATGCAGGCCGCCATCGCCGAACCCGCTCTCGCCGCCGCGCACCGTTACCCGCGCCTTCAGCTCCGGCGCCAGTCCGTCGCCGTTCGACACAACCACCAGCGGCCCGTCCTCGAGCATGCGCAGCAACGGACGATTCGCCGACAGCCGCAGCGTCCACGTCCAGTCATCCTTCGGCTCATCGGCGGGCCGCGGCTTTGCCGGCAGCCACCGGAATGCCTCATACAGCGTGTTCAGCGTCAGGTTCACCACCAGCTTCGTGCCGCCCAGCACCCGCAGGTTTTCCCGCAGCGTCGGCAGAAACATCGCGCCCGAAGCCTTCAGCTCATAAATTCCCGGAAGAATTGTATCGATGCGATACCGGCCGTGCTCGTCGGTGATCGCTTCGCTGATCACCGTGAAGTCCGGCCTCAGCAGCTCCACCACCGCGCCGGCTTGCGGCGTCCCGCGGCTGTCCTTCACCACTCCGGCCAGACTCTCGCCCTGTTGTGCGTTCGCCTGCGCGGTTACCGCGCACAGCACCAGCAGCACAATCGCTATGGACCCGGAGATGGAGGTACGTCGGCTCACTGAATCAGTAAGTGTCTTGCTCTCTGGCGCTGCTCCCTAAACCTGGCCTTGCTTCGTGGCTCTTTGCGACCACTGAAGCGCTGATCCGTCCCGGGCGTGAACCCGGAAACCGCCTCCTGTTGCCTACTCCACCGTGAAAGGCGCCGACTGCGCAATCTGCTGCCGCGTTACATCGTCGTCCACGCTGATCTTCACGATATACTTCCCAGGCTCCAGACTTGCAAGGGGGAGGGTTTTTTCCAGCGTTAGCTGGTCCGAACTGGCGCCCAGCTTTTTTGAGTCTTCCGTTGCGTTCAGTATCGACTTGTTCGTGTCCGAATTCAATATCTCGTAAACAATTCGAGCGTTGTTCTGCTTGCTCTTCTCGTCCAATCCCAGATTATAAACCTGCATCCAGAAATTCAGATTCTGATCGCGATGGAACATCGCCGGCGACGCAGGGTTCGTCGTCACCCGCGGCCGCACGTACGTGTTCCCGATGATAAAGTTCCCCGCCCCAATCTCCTTCGACGGCACCCGCTCCATCTTGTCCGCCAAAATCAGCGAAGACGCCGCCAGATGATCGTCATCGTAGCGCGGCACCGTGATCGCCTGCGCCCAAACTCCCACATGATCCGGGTTATTCACATCCTTAATAGCAATGTCGATCCGGTACCGCCCCGGCCGCAGCGGAAACGCCTTCCAGTACAGCGACGCGTTGTTCAGCGTCCTCGGCAGCAGCTCCGCCGGCTCTTCCACTTCCACCGGATCCTCGAAGCTCTGCACCACCCTGTCGGTGATTGTCGATATGCGCCCGATGATGCTCACATCGCCCTTCGCCACGCCATCCTTCGTATTGAACGTGATGTCCCTGTTCTTGATCTGCAGCGTGATCGGCACCAGCACCGTGTCGTCGGTCACCTTCACGAAATCCGTCCGCACTTCAAACGGAAAGAATGGCCCGTTCAGAACCTTGTGGCTCGACAGAAACTCAGCCAGACCCAGATCCTTGAACTTGATCTCCGGAGGCGCCTGCAGCTTCGCAAACAACTCCATCCGGTCGAATTCCTTGCTCTGGTTCGACGAGCTGTTCGGCCCGGGCCCCAGATCCTCCAGCCCCCCTTTGAACCGGTCCGCCTTCTTCGCCATCCCCATCTGCTCGTACAGCGTCTCGCCGCCATTCGGTACGTGCAGCAGCGCGTCCTTCTCTGACCGGTCGATCGTCATGTGGTAGTCGCCGCACATACACGAATCGACAAACTCAATGTCGATGTTCTCCCCGATCCCTTCCAGATACCGGTAATGCCACGTCTCGAACGGATACGTCGACGTCTCGCCGCCGCCCTCTTCAATCGGACGCTCATATTGCCCGCCGCTCGGATGCGAATCCGTGCTGTCCGGCGGCCCAAACGCTATATAGATATGACCGCGATCCGTCATCCATCCCGGCTTGCCCGCGGCGTAATGCTCGTTCGTGTACGCAATCCGCCGATAATGCTCTTCCCGGAACTCATTCTCCGGAGAATCCGGGTTCGGATTCCT
>Ga0181525_10003597_pt1 | contig 12170 bp, 11 predicted proteins | sample PEATcosm2014_Bin_48_FD_121100 | JGI IMG/M metagenome (GOLD analysis project Ga0181525, IMG submission 121100) | Peatland microbial communities from MTU Mesocosm Facility, Houghton, MI, USA - PEATcosm2014_Bin06_10_metaG | ecosystem: Environmental > Terrestrial > Soil > Wetlands > Peat | place... | reverse complement strand
GCGCCCGGCTACCCGGCCTGCCCGGAACATACGGTGAAGCGCGAACTGTTCGAGGTGCTGCAGGCCGGGCATATCGGCATGCAGCTCACCGAGACCCTGGCCATGCATCCGGCCTCGTCGGTGAGCGGCTTCTACTTCTCCCATCCGCAGGCGCGCTATTTCAACGTCGGTCCGATCGGCCGCGACCAGCTGGCCGATCACGCCCGGCGGCGCGCGCTCGACGTGGCCACGCTGGAGCGCTGGCTGGCTCCCAACCTGGGGTAGGCGTGGCGACGACCGGCGGCCCCGGGTGTGTCGGTCGCCGGCCTGCAGGCCCGCGGCGCGCGCGTGCGGCGCTGCTGCTGTGTTGCCTGCTGGCTGCCTGTGCGCTGGCGCCCGCGCCGCCACCGGCGCAGGGCGGCCCGCAGGCCGGCGAGGCCGCTGCGCTGGCCGCGGCGATGGCGCGTCGGCCGGTGGTCCTGCTGGGCGAGGTGCACGACAACGCCGCGCAGCATGCACTGCGCCTCGCGGCGCTGCGGCGCCTGCTCGACGGCGGCGCGCGTCCGGCGCTGGCCTTCGAGCAGATCGACCGCGAGCGCCAGGCCGCCGTCGAGCGGATCCGCGCGGATGCCGGTGTCGATGCCGGGACACGCGCCGACCGGATCATCGCCGAGGCCGGCGCCAAGGGCTGGGACTGGCCCTTCTACCGCCCCTACCTCGTCCTTGCCCTCGAACGCGATCTGCCGATCGTCGCGGCCAACCTCTCGCGCGCGCAGGCGATGCGCGTCGCCACCGAGGGCGCCGCGGCGGTGTTCGATGCGGCGCAGCGCGCCGAGCTGGAGCTGGATGCCATCGCGCCCGACATCGAGGCGGCGCAGGAACAGGAGATCGCGCGCGGCCATTGCGGCCAGCTGCCGGCCGATGCGCTGCCGGCCATGGCCGCGGCGCAGATCGCGCGCGACGCCGTGCTGGCGCGGTCCATCGCGCCGTATTTCTCCCGCGGCGTGGTGCTGCTCACCGGCAACGGCCATGCGCGGCGCGACATCGGCATCCCGCGCCATCTCGCGCCACCGGAGCGGGCGCTGGTCGTCTCCATCGGCCTGCTGGAAGACGACGGCCAGGCGGCGGACAACGCCGCGCGCTTCGACGCCAGCTTCCTCACGCCGGTGCAGTCGCGCGCCGATCCCTGCGCCAGCTTCCACCACACGCCGATGGCGGCGCCGGCCATCGGCACGCGCTAGCTAGCGCGCGGCCGCGCGCTCGGGGGCCGGCGCACGCAGCGCGGCCTCGAACGCCGCTATCGGCATCGGCCGGCCGAACAGGTAGCCCTGGAATTCGGTGCAGCCGCGGCCGATCAGCAGCTGGCGCTGCTCCTCGGTCTCCACGCCCTCGGCGATCACCCCCAGGTTCAGGCTGCGCGCCATCGCGATGATGGTCTGCACGATGGCCAGGTCGCTGCCGTCGACCGCGATGTCGCGCACGAACGACTGGTCTATCTTGAGCTGGTGCAGCGGCAGGCGCTTGAGGTACTGCAGCGACGAATACCCGGTGCCGAAGTCATCGAGCGAGAAGCGCACGCCTATCCTGCCCAGGGCGTTCATCGTCGCTATCGTGTCCTCGATGTTGTCGAGCAGCAGGCTTTCGGTGAGCTCCAGGGTGAGCAGCGCCGGGGCGATGCCGTGACCCTGCACGGCCGACAGCACCGAGGTGACGAAGTCGCGGCGGTGGAACTGCTTGGGGCTGACGTTCACGCACAGCGACAGCGCGCGCGTGGCCGGATCGCGCGCCCAGGCGGCGAGCTGCGCGCAGGCGGTTTCCAGCACCCAGTGGCCGATCGGCACGATCAGGTTGGTCTCCTCGGCCAGCGGGATGAACTCCATCGGGGAAACCAGCCCGCGCTCCGGGTGGATCCAGCGCAGCAGCGCCTCGGCGCCGAAGCGCCGGCCGGTGCCGTCGACCTGCACCTGGTAGTAGAGGTGGAACTGGTGCTTCTCCAGCGCCTGGCGCAGCTCGCCTTCCAGGGCCGCCTGGGCATTGATGGCGTCCTGCATGCGCGGATCGAAGAAGCGCATGCCGTTGCGCCCGGCCTTCTTGGCCTGGTACATGGCGATGTCGGCCTGCTTGAGCAGCTCGTCCTTGGTCTGCGCATGGCCGCTGAACAGCGTGGCGCCGATGCTGGCGGTGCAATGGCACTGGCTGTTGGCCAACCAGTAGGACGGATTGAGCGCGGCCAGCAGCTTGCTCGAGACGATCTCGGTCTGCTGCGCCGCTTCGATCAGGTCCTGCCCCAGGTCCTCGAGGATGACCACGAACTCGTCGCCGCCCAGGCGCGCCACCGAGTCGCCCTCGCGCACGTTGGCCAGCAGGCGCATGGCGACCTGCTTGAGCAGCGAATCGCCCACCGAGTGGCCCAGCGTGTCGTTGAGCGACTTGAAGTTGTCCAGGTCGATGAAGAGCAGGGCGCCGTGGCGCCCCGTTCGCCCGCTGGTCGCCTGGGCATGCTGCAGGCGGTCGAGCAGCAGGCGCCGGTTGGGCAGGTCGGTGAGCTGGTCGAAGAACGCCAGGCGGCGGATCTCGTCCTCCGAGACGCGCTGGCGCGTGATGTCGACGAGGAAGGCCAGCGTCAGCGGGCCGTCCTTCAGCACCAGGCGCTTGGCCGTGATCCGCAGCGGGAACTGCGAGCCGTCGCTGCGCAAGCCGATGGTCTCGTAATCCGAGGGTTCGTCGTCGGAGACCAGGCGGCGCCGGTAGCGGTCCTCGACATCGGCGCGGCACTGCGGCGCGATCTGCTCGAGCAGCGGCCGCCCGCAGACCTCGCCGGCGTGCGCGAAGCCGAACATCTCGAGGTAGACGGCGTTTACGTGCAGGGTGATGCCGTCGCGCGAGAAGGCCATGCCCACCGGCGACTGGTCGATGATGGCGCGCAGGCGCATCTCGCTCTCGCGCAGCGAATCCTCGGTGCGCTTGCGCTCGGTGATGTCGCGCGACGAGTTGAACAGCACCGGCTTGCCGTCGAGTTCGAGCGGAAAGCCGCTGATCTCGACGTCGAAGACGCTGCCGTCCTTGCGGCGATGGCGGGTCTCGAACAGCGAGCGGACCTGGCGCTCGAATTGCCCTTTGAGGACGTCGACCAGCGCCGCGCTGTCGAGCAGCGCATCCCAGCGGGTGACGTGCATGCCGATCATCTCTTCGCGCGAGTAGCCCAGCATGCTGCAGAAGGAGTCGCTGACCTCGATGGCGTAGCCGTTGCGGTCCAGGATGTGGATGCCGTCGCTGGCATTGCGCAACAGGGCGACGTTCTTCTCGCTCTCGCGCCGCAGCACCACCAGGGCCGCGGCATGCTCGTCGCGCGAGCGCAGCGTCTGGATGCCGTAGGACAGGTCGCTGGCCAGCTGCTCCAGCAGCTTGACCTCCTCGGGGCCGAAGGCGAACGGTTCGGCCGCATAGATGCCGAAGACGCCAATCACCCCCTGGCGGTTGATCAGCGGCAGGGTGATCGACGACTGGTAGCCGCGCTGGGCCGCCGCCTCGCGCCACAGCGCGGTGCTGGCGTTGGTGAGGAAATCCTGGATGACGATGGTGCTGCCGGTGCGTATCGCCCTGCCGATGGGGCCGAGGCCGCGCTCCGAGGGACCCCAGGAGGCATTGAGGGATTCGAGGTAGCCCGCTTCGTGCCCGGACTGGGCCATCGGGCGCACCGACCGCGCCGCGTCGTTCTCGGCGGCGCCGACCCAGGCCATCAGGTAGCCGCCGGTCTCCACCGCGAGGCCGCAAACGGCCGAGAGCAGCTCCTGCTCCTTTTCCGCGTGGACGAGCAGCGAGTCGCATTTGCTCAGAAGCTGGAATGCGCGCGCCAGCCTCTTTTCGGTTTCATCCGCGATTTTGCGCTCCGTCGATTCCGGGTCCGCGGCGGGACCGCACCGCAGCGATGCCGATCCAGTGTAGGCGTCCCTGCGGATTTTTGGCGGCGCAAATACCGCCGTCTTTGCGGCCGATCGCGGAATGTCGCGGCGCAAAGCGGCCCGGGCGCTAGGCCTGTGCCGACCGCTGCCAGCCGACCCACAGGCTTTCGGCCGCGTAGATCAGCAGCGCCAGCCAGATCAGCCCGAAGCCGATGGCCTTGTGCGGATCGAAGGCTTCGTGGAACAGGTAGATGCCGGTCAGCCATTGCAGGGTCGGCGCCAGGTATTGCAGCACGCCGGTGAGCGAGAACGGAATGCGCCGCACGCCGGCGGCAAACAGCAGCAGCGGCGCCGTCGTCGCCGGTCCGGCCAGCATCAGCAGCACCTGCAGGCGGGTCGGTGCCGTGGCAAATCCCAGGCGGCCGTGCGCGGCCAGCCACGCGACGTAGGCCAGCGCCAACGGCGCCAGCAGCGCGGTTTCCACCGTGAACCCTTCGAGAGCGCCGAGCGCCGCGGTCTTGCGCAGCAGGCCGTAGAACGAGAAGCTCAGGGCCAGCGCCAGGCCGATCCAGGGCGGCGCCCCCGCCAGCCAGGTGAGCCAGGCCACGCCCAGTGCGGCGATCAGCAGCGCGAGCACCTGCGCGCGGCGCAGGCGCTCCTTGAAGAGCAGCGCGCCGATCAGCACATTGACCAGCGGATTGATGAAATAGCCGAGGCTGGCGTCGACGGTGTGGCCGGCGTTGATCGACCAGATGTACAGCACCCAGTTGAGGGAGATCAGGCTGGCGGTGAGCGCGAAGCGCGCCAGCGCGCGCGGTTGCGCGAGGGCGGCCGGTATCCAGGCGTAGCGCCGCAGTGCCGCCAGCAGCACGACCATGGTCACGAGCGACCAGAGGATGCGATGCGCCAGGATCTCGGGCGTCGCGATGGCGCCCAGCAGATGCAGGTAGATGGGCAGCAGGCCCCAGAGCAGGTACGCCGCCAGGGCGTAGGCGATTCCGATGTTCACGACGGTGGACCCGGCGCGCGTCGCGCGGCGCAGGGCGCAGAAAAGGTGGCGCTGCGGTGGCGCGCGCCGGAACCCCCGAGCGTATCAGCCCGACAAGGCCAGCGAGATCTGGTCCTCGCGCCCGGCGACCATGGTGCGATTGCGCCCCTGCTTCTTGGCCAGCAGCAGGGCCTCGTCGGCACGGCGCAGAAGAGCCTCGCCCGATTCGGTGAAATCCCAGGTGGCCACGCCGGCCGAGAAGGTCTGGCCGTCGGGCAGCAGCGGGCGCAAGCGGTCGATCAGCTGGCAGGCCTGCTCGGCATCGCAGCTGGGCAGCACCAGGGTGAATTCCTCGCCGCCGTAGCGCACCAGGGTGTCGGTGGGGCGCAGCTGCTTGCGCCAGGCCTGTGCCGCGGTGCGCAGCAGCGAATCGCCCCCGGCATGGCCGCGGCGGCTGTTGTAGCGCTTGAAGAAATCCAGGTCGAGCATTGCCACCGTGAGCGTCTTGCCGTTGCGCTTGCCGCGCGACATCTCCACGGGCAGGTTCTCGTCCAGGCCACGCCGGTTGGCGATGCCGGTGAGCGGATCGGTGCGCAGCAGCTGGCCCATCACGCCGATGGTCACGCGGCTTTCGTGGCGCGCCCGATTGACCAGCGCTGCCAGCACCGCGCCGAACGCCAGTGCCAGCAGGCTCGCCGCCGCGACCACGGCCGCGGCGACCTGGCTCGCGGTATAGCCGTACAGCACGACGCGGTCGTTGCTGGCGCGCACCGAGGCACGCAAGGTGCTCTGGGCCGCCTCCACGGCATTCAGGTAGGCCGCATCCGATGCGGCCGCGGTGCTCGAGGCCGCGCCCGCTGCTTCGGGCTTGGCCGCGGCGGCCGGAGCCGCGGCGGCGTCGATGGTGGGTGGCAGCTCGACGGCGGCCCGCAGGGTGGCTATCGCCGCATCGAGGCGCGTGAGCTGGGTCTTGGCCTCGACCGGCAGGCCGCGCCCCTGGGCGTCGGCCACGCGCCGCTCCCACTCGGACTGGTCGATGTCGACGGCGCGCAGGACATCGTGCAGCTGGCCGCCGACCATCGGCGCGCGGGCGCCGGGCTGGGCGCCGAGTTCCTGGATGGCGTGCATGCGCGAGGCCAGGCTCTCGGCGTCGAAAGCCAGCTGCGAGAGGTTCAGCGCGTCCTCGTTCAGGCGCTGCACTTCCCGATCGTGCTGCAGCTCGAAGAGCGATGCGGCGATGGCCAGGCCGACCATCAAGAGGGCGCCGCCGCCGAACGTGGCAAGCAGGCCGACGCCGGGCAGGCGCGGTGCGTCGGAGGCGATCAGATTCCCCATGTGACATCCACCTGGCGCTGGCGCGCCGCGCGCAGCATCTCGATCAGCGGGAAGGCGCGCTGGCGCAGGCCGACCGCGGGCGGATCGGCCGGATCGGTCGGGCCTGCCGCCGCGGCGGGTTCGGCGTCCACGGCCGCGCGCAGGCGGGCAAGCGCATCCTCGAGCTCGGCGGCGGTGATCACGCCGCGCTCGGACAGGGGCTTGCCGATGATGGCGAGCAGTCGCTGGGCGTTTTCCGCCTGCATGAGTATTTCGCTGGCTGCCCGCGAACGAAAGATAAGCAGCGCCATCGGCCGAACTCCGGGAGGTCTGCGACCAGATCGCAGCAAAGGTCCCGCCGGACGGCGCGGGAGGCAAAATTGCCACGCCATTGTAGTGGGCTAGCGGCCGTTTTATGCACGCTAGTCGGCGGAAGCGCCGGAGCGGCCGCCCCCGGGGCCCGCTGGGCGCGGGCGCCGGGCGCAATGGCGGCCGGCCCGCAGCCGGGGCGCGGCAGAATAGAATGACGGTTTCACAACGCAATTTCCGGGGAGCAAGAGCATGGGCAAGGGTGATGTGCGCACGCGGCGCGGCAAGATCTACAACGGCAGCTTTGGCAAGACCCGGCCCCGCACGGCCCCGAAGAAGGCCCCGGCTCCCAGCCCGGCGCCGGCCAAGCGGTAGCGCCGGGCGCCTCGGCGCCCCGGCAATTTGACAGCGGTTTTTTCAGCGGGCGCTGCACCGTGCCGGTGAAGTGGCTCCTAGGAGTGAGGTGGTTTTCGTGAATACTGGACACTGGATAGACGGACGCCGCTTTGAGCCGTCCAGCGAGCGCCGGATGGAGCTCTTCAACCCGGCAACGGGCGACGTCGGCACGACCGTTTCGCTGGCCAGCGCCGAAACCGTGGCGGCGGCCGTGCAGTCGGCCAGCCGTGCCTGGCCGGCCTGGGCCGACACGGCACCGATCCGGCGCGCGCGCATCCTGTTCAAGTTCAAGGAGCTGTGCGAAGCCCACCTGGGTGACCTGGCAGCCATGATCACGCGCGAGCAGGGCAAGGTGCTGGCCGATGCCCGCGGCGAGGTGCAGCGCGGCATCGAGATCATCGAGTTCGCGACCGGCATCCCGCACCTGCTCAAGGGCGACTATTCCGATCAGGTGGCCACCGGCATCGACCAGTACTCGATGCGCCAGCCGCTGGGCGTGGTCGCCGGCATCACGCCGTTCAATTTCCCGGTCATGGTGCCGATGTGGATGTTCCCGCTGGCCCTGGCCTGCGGCAATACCTTCGTGCTCAAGCCCTCGGAGCGCGATCCGACCGCCGCGCTGCTGATGGCCGAGCTGCTCAAGGAAGCCGGACTGCCCGACGGCGTGTTCCAGGTCGTGCAGGGGGACAAGTCGGCCGTCGATGCCCTGATCGCCGCACCGGAAGTCGAGGCGTTGAGCTTCGTCGGATCGACGCCGATCGCCCAGTCGATCTACGCGCAAGGATGCGCGCGCGGCAAGCGCGTGCAGGCGCTGGGCGGCGCCAAGAACCACCTGGTGGTGATGCCCGATGCCGACATGGAGCAGGTCGAGGATGCGCTGATCGGCGCGGCCTACGGCGCGGCCGGCGAGCGCTGCATGGCGATCTCGGTGGCGGTGGCGGTGGGCGATGCGGCCGATGCGCTGGTGGCACGGCTGCAAAGGCGCCTGGCCCGGCTGCGCGTGGGCGACGGCAGCGACCCGGCCAGCGAGATGGGTCCGCTGGTCACCGCCGTGCATCGCCAGCGCGTGCTCGACTACGTCAATGGCGGCGTGGCCGAAGGCGCCAAGCTGGTGGTCGACGGGCGCGAGCTGCGCGTCGCCGGCCGCGAGAAAGGCTACTTCCTCGGGCCCTGCCTGTTCGACTACGTGCGCGCCGACATGCACATCTACAACGAGGAGATCTTCGGGCCGGTGCTGTCCGTGGTGCGCGTGCCCGACCTCGAGCAGGCCCTTGCCCTGGTCAACGGCCACGAATACGGCAATGGCGTCGCGCTGTTCACCGCCGATGGCGCCAGCGCCCGCGAGTTCACGCGGCGCGCGCGCATCGGCATGGTGGGGATCAACGTGCCGCTGCCCGTGCCGACGGCGTATTTCTCGTTCGGCGGCTGGAAGCGCAGCCTGTTCGGCGACACCCACATCTACGGGATGGAAGGGGTGCGCTTCTACACGCGCTACAAGGCGGTCATGCAGCGCTGGGGCGACGGCAGTCGCGCGGGCGCGCAGTTCGCCATGCCGACTTCGCGCTGAGCGGCGCCGCCCGGGCTAGTTTTCCGGCATGCCGCCGCTTTCGCGCTCGCGCGCGGCGGCGGCCTTGGCGGCCATGTCCTCGAGTTCCTGGTACCGCTTGATGTCCGCGTCGTAGCGGGCATTGAGCGTGCGGATCTCCTGCTGGACGTCGGACTTGGTCTTTTCCTGCTGCGCCACCAGCGCCTTGTTCGCGTCGAAGGCTTCCTTGAGCTTGGCCGGCATCTCGCGCTTGGCGTAGAACTCGGCCTCGTCGTCCAGGCGCTTGCGCTCCTTGGCATACTGGGCAATGCGCTGGTCGGCGCGGTCGACCAGCACCTGGCGGCCGGCGATGGTGCGGGTGCGCGCCGCCTCGATCTCGCTCACGCTGCCGTAGGTCTCGAGCAGGGCGCGGTCCTTGCGCGCCTGGGCACGTTCGTTCTCTTCCTCCTGGCGGCGCAGTTCCTCGTCCTGGTCGCGCTTCTTGCGCTGCTCCTGGGTGAGCGGGGCCGGTATCAGCTTGTGCAGGGTGCCGTCGGGATTGAGCTCGCGGATGTCCTCGCCCTTGCACTCCGGGGGCGGCAGCCCGCCGCTCAGCGTGTGGCCATGGCTGGTGCAGACGTACAGGAACTGCTGCGCGTGCACCGGGGCGTGCAGCAGCAGCGCCAGCAGCAGCGCGGCGCCGGGCGCGGCCAGCGGCGGCCGGACGGGACGACGGGAGGACTGCGACAGCGGTTCAGGCGCCATAGCGTTTTCGATAGTGTTCGACGGCAGGGATCTGGTGGCGCAGCGGCGCCGCCAGCGGGGAATCGGAGCGCAGGAAGCCGAGCAGGTCGTCGACATCGGCGATGGCGATCACCGGCGTGCCGGTGGTGCGCTCGAAGGCCTGCACCGCCGACTCGGCGGCCAGGTTGTCGTCGGGGCCGATGCGCTCGCGCCGGTCGAGCATGATCACCACGCCGGCCGGTTCGGCGCCCTGGGCGCGGATCAAGGCCACCGATTCGCGCTTGGCGGCGCCGTCGGTGATCACGTCGTCGATGATCAGCACCCGCCCGGCCAGCGGCGCCCCGACCAGCAGCCCGCCTTCGCCGTGGTCCTTGGCTTCCTTGCGGTTGTAGGAGAACGGGACATCGACGCCCAGCTCGGACAGGGCCATCGCCGTGGCGGCGGCCAGCGCGATGCCCTTGTAGGCCGGGCCGAACAGCATGTCGAAGCGCAGCTGGCCGGCCTGGGTGTTCGCGGCGATCGTCTGCGCATAGAATCCGGCGAGACGGTGCAGCGCGGCGCCACGGTCGAACCGGCCGGCATTGAAGAAGTACGGCGTCTTGCGGCCGCTCTTGGTCGTGAAATCGCCGAACGCCAGCACGCCGGATTCGATTGCGAATTCGATGAACTTTTCGGGTCGCTGCTTCACGTTCGGGAGTGTCGCGCCTTGGGGTGTCGCGCTTCTATTCATAACAAAACGGCACTAGGCCGCCGGAGCCGGGAGCGTACCGCACTGCGCCCCCCCGGGGATTGCTGGAATCGCCATGTTTCGCATCGTCACTTGCAACGTTAACGGCTTGCGGTCCGCCGGCGCCAAGGGCTTCATGGGCTGGCTGGACCAGGCCGCTCCGGACCTGGTCTGCCTGCAGGAGGTCAAGGCCCACGAGGCCGACCTGCCGGAGGAACTGCTGCGCCCGGCCGGCTGGCACGCCCATTTTCATTGCGCCCAGGCCAAAGGCTATAGCGGAACCGCGCTGTACGCAAAAAAGCGCCCGCGCAGCGTGCGCAGCGGCTTCGGCAACGCCGAGTTCGACGCCGAGGGCCGCTATGTCGAGGCGGAGTTCGCGGACGTTACCGTCATTAGCGCCTACTTTCCCTCGGGGTCGAGCTCGCCCGAGCGCCAGGAGGCGAAGTTCCGCTTCCTCGATGCCTTCGCGCCGCATCTGGCGCGCCTTAAGGCATCGGGGCGCGAGGTCATCCTTTGCGGCGATATAAACATCGCGCATAAGGAAATCGATCTTAAGAACTGGCGCGGGAACCGCAAGAATTCCGGGTTCCTGCCGGAGGAACGGGCCTGGCTGGACGAGCTGTTCGGCACGCTGGGCTGGGTCGATGTGTTTCGCCGGCTGGACGAACGGCCCGAGCAGTACACCTGGTGGAGCAGCCGGGGCCGGGCCCGCGAGAACAACGTCGGATGGCGGATCGACTACCAGATCGCCACCCCGGGCATTTCGGCCAAGGCCAAGCGCACCGAGATCTATACGGAGCAGCGCTTCAGCGACCACGCGCCGTTGATCGTCGATTACGCGGGGAGGCTCTGACCTTCGTCGTGCCAGCCCGTGAATGCCCCTTCACCCGCGCTTGCGTCGCTTCCCTCTGGCCTGCTCTAGCAGGCTGGACGCGTTGGCAGGATCGCGCAGCCAAAGGCAAAGCGCAACCGCGGTGTTCTCGTCCAAGGCATCGACAATGGCACGCTGGCGCTCCGGATTGTCGCGCTGTTCGATGACCTGCCTTGCGGCGGCCTGGACGGCATCGGGGTCGACTTTCAACTCCTCCAGGCGCATGACCTGCGCGGTGGCGAAAGTCCAACGCCCAAATAGTGCAATCAACTCCGAATCGACGTTTGCGCTCATGGTCCGTAAAGAGGAACTTAACATACCTTGGGGTAGCGGACGGGTGCGCTGAAACGGCATTGCGTGGCGCGCGCTGCCGCCCGTCCCCGACTTTGCTAGTGGAAATCTCGCGTGCGCAAAGCGGACATGGGCGCAACATTCAATTTCGCTGCTAACCGTCGGGGTTGAATTCGAAAACCTCTGCTTTTGTACCTTCACCGTAGGCATCGACTGAAAGACGAAAGAATCCCGACGGAAGCCTCTTGAGAGTCGCGTTACCCGCAGGGTAGAAATTTTGCACCACGCTGACCAGCTTCACGCCGGGAACTAACAACTGCTCCCGTCGCAAGACAATTCCAAATGAGGTGGCGGCGCCTCCATCCGTACGATAGACGCGGTATACCGCGCCTCTACTCCCAAGTTCAGCGATGGATTGGAAACTTGGATCGGTGCCATGTCGGATGACCATGACAAGTGCCACGCAGGCAAATAGCGAATAAAGGATGAAGGGAATGGAGAGAAGGAATGCTGCGATCCCCAGAGGCCAGCGCCACGCATAACCCTTGACCGGCAAGGACAAGGTTGTCCAAACCAAGAGGCAGGGTACTGACAACGAGAGTCCAATCACCGTAGCGTAATTTGCAGGTCCAAATTCGAAGCGCGGCACAATAGGCGACGAGACAAGGAAAGCCATCGTTGCAATGACAATCCCGAGGGCAATTGGCGGGAACTGGGGGCGGGAGAGCACGCGACTTTGCTATGAACGGGAGCGTATCGGGGAACTGGCGAGCATCTGCAAGCGCAATTTTGTCAGCAAAATGCGGACACCCAAGGAGGTCTGCCTCTGCTTAGCGTTCAACATATCGAGACACGCCGCAGTGAACGCAATTCCGGCCTCGCGTGAATGTTCCCAAGAGCTTCGTATTGAAAGGCTTCCCGCATTCAGGACAACGCCAGAACTTGAAGCGAAGCCAACTGTAGAGAACGAAAAGCATCCAGAGAACTGGCACGAAGAGAATTGCCAGCAGGGTGTGCGTAAAGTGACTAACGAGAAATGCAAATGCACCAGCAAATGGCAAATAGCCAACAAAGGCGAAGATCACCAGAAATTCGCGCCTGCGCAGCTCGTTCCAGGGCGGATT
>Ga0181525_10003596_pt1 | contig 12171 bp, 12 predicted proteins | sample PEATcosm2014_Bin_48_FD_121100 | JGI IMG/M metagenome (GOLD analysis project Ga0181525, IMG submission 121100) | Peatland microbial communities from MTU Mesocosm Facility, Houghton, MI, USA - PEATcosm2014_Bin06_10_metaG | ecosystem: Environmental > Terrestrial > Soil > Wetlands > Peat | place... | reverse complement strand
GGCCAGCATCAGGCTGCGCCACCTCGCCCCGGTCATCCGTTCAAACACCACAAACACCAGCGCCGTGTTGGCGGCGTGCAGCAGCACGTTCAGCAGGTGATGGCCCCAGGCATTTGAACCAAACAACTGCCAGGCCAGCTCATGTGACAGCCACATGAGCGGTGCCCATGCAACTCCTTGTGCCGTGTTGCCAAACGCCCACTTCACTCCCTCCCACGTCAATCCTCCCTGCACGTGCGGATTTGCTGTCACATAGTCCGGATCATCAAAGTTGACAAAACCACATCGCGTCGCCGGCCAGTAAAGGGCGATTGTCACCAGCACCAGCAACACAACCATCAGCCACGCCGGAAAGTGCGGCCAATCCCTGACGGGTGCGGCAGCCCTCGTCGGATCGGCTTTGGATTTCGTCGCGGCTTTGCGCATGAGTCTCCCCGCAAATTATCAGGAGGCCGGCGGCTTTCGCACGCCCTTTCTCTCGCCGCAGCAACGGCGAAGTCAAGAACGGACACTGTGCCACCGGGGACTGACCTTTCGCATCTTACGGCTTGAGGGGGCCGGACGCCGGCACATTTGATTTGCTATTCAACTCCAAAAGCTTTGCCAGGTTTCTTTGCGCGTCGGCGTCGTCCGGTTTCAGGCGGACGGCTTCCTGAAACTGGCTGATCGCTTCGTCGGTTTGACCTTGCTTGAAGAGGGCGACGCCGAGGTTGTTGCGAGCCTCGACTAAATCTGGTTTAAGACGGATGGCTGCCTGGAATTGCCTGATCGCCCCGCCGGTCTGGCCTTGGTTAAAGAGAATAACGCCGAGATTGATGTGGGCGTCGGTGTCGTCCGGTTTGAGGCGGATTACTTCCCAGTATTGGCTGATCGCCTCGCCGGTCTGGCCCAGCTTTAGGAGAGCGTTACCCAGGTTGAAATGGGCATCAACGTAATCCGGGTTGAGGTGGATGGCTTCCTCGTATTGGCTGATCGCCTCGTCGGTCTGGCCTAGCTTTAGGAGGGCGATGCCGAGATCGTAGTGGGCGAGGGCGTAATCCGGGTTGAGGCGGATAGCTTCCTTGTATTGGCTTATCGCCTTGTCGGCTTGGCCTTTCTCGAAAAGAGCACTGCCTAGATTGTTGTAGGCCATCCAACAGACGGGGTTCCGGTCAATGGTGGTCCGCCAGAGCGTTTCAAGGTCAGCATACATCCGGCATTGCCTCCAGGTTAACATGCCGAGCGTCAACAGCAGCACTCCGCAAAACAACGGTTTTAGCAATAGGCTTCCATTTCTTAAAAAACCGAATACCGCCGTGATTCCCGCCGCCGCCAAGGTCAGCGGCCCGATGCTGGCGAGATATTGAAAATGATCGGCCACATACGAGTAACGGAAATAATATACGTTGAACTCCCCCAGCACCAGAAATAGCAAGGCCACAAAGTAAACGCATGCCACCAGTGGCGTCCGCCCCCAGCCATCGCGCTTCCACCATAAAGTGCATAGACCAATGACCAGCACCAGGATCGGCATATACGCCATCCATTCCGATGTCTGGATTGTCCAGCGCGGATACACAAACATCAACGGATGCGGCCAAAACAGTTTGCCGAGATAAAACCAGACGTCCCGACCGGCAAGAAGACATCCCTGCAACCATGAGAGTCCTTGTTCATTCTTCCCCACATCTTCCCCCGCGCCCAGAGTTCTTTCGACGTGCATCGTAATCAACCCAATCGCAACTCCGGCCGCCAGGAACAGCCCCAATGGATAAACATCCCGCCAAACAACCCTGCCGCGCTTCCACCACACCAGCAACACGATGACCGCCGGCAATGGCAGGGTTGTTGTCTTGCTGCACAACGCGCACAAGTATAACACAAACGCCACCCAGAAGAATTTCCAACTCCCGATGCCGGTCGTTGAACCCTCAGCGCGTTCCGTCACGTCGAATTCAGAAGCGGTCTCGCCCGGCAGCCAGAATTGCAGGGCAACCAGTATCGATCCCAGATAAAACAATCCCGAAAGCGTGTTCTTGCGCTCGGTCACCCACGCCACCGATTCGACGCAGACCGGGTGCAACGCGAAAATACCCGCCGCCAGCCAGGCTCCGGGCACGCCCAGTTTTCGCAGAATCAGCCAGAGCAGAATCGCGTTGCAAGAATGCAACAATACATTGACCAAGTGATGGCCCAAGGGATTCAACCCCCACAAATGATATTCCATCCAGAAGGTCGTGAATGTCAGCGGGTAGTATTGCACCGTTGCACCGGGAGCAAACCAGATTCGCCGCAAGCCATCCAAAGAAACCAGCATCAGATTGTGGGTAACATAATAGTCATCGTCCCAGATGAACCCGGCATGCCATACCGGCTGGTAGGCGAGAATCGTCACCAGCACCAACAATGCCGCCATCAGCCAAGCCGGAAATTGCGGACCAGGCATGACAGCGGCGGATGCCCTCGCCGGGGCGGGTTTGGATTTCGTCGCTCGCAAGCGCATGGAACTCCCAAAAAATATCAGGCAATCAGGAGCTTTAGCACGCACATTTTGTTGCTGGAGCTACGGTGATAGTTTTATTCACGAGATTAGTTCTCTGCCTCACAAAAAAGTTCTTCCTGAGAGAAATGAACGGCCGCTATGGCCAACAAAGGCCTTTCGCAGACCGATTCCGCCTTCTGACCCCTGGCTTTGACTGATTCATTGCTAAAAATACCCGGGCCTTTTATCTTGAACGCCACATTGATAATGAAGTTCGGCTCTCTGAAAAACAAAACCGCCATTGTCACAGGCGCGAGCCGCGGCATCGGGCTGGCCATCGCCAAAGCACTTGCCCGTGAGGGCGTGAGGCTCGGCCTGCTGTCCCGTTCCAAACCCGGCATCGGCGGCGAATTCGTCGCCTGTGACCTCGCGAATTTGGACAAAATTCCCGGAGCCGTCCGCCAGCTCACTGACCGGCTCGGCACGGTGGATTTTCTCATCAACAACGCGGGAATTTTTCTGGAAAAGTCCGTGCCGGAAATCCAACTGGCCGATTGGGAGCGCATCCTGCGCGTGAACGTCACCGCGCCGTTTCTGATGACGCGGGAAGTTTTGCCGCAAATGATCGCGCGTCGGCAAGGACGCATCATCAACATCGCCAGCACCTCCAGTTCGCAAGGTTATCTGCACCAGTCCGCCTACTGCGCCAGCAAGCACGCCCTGCTCGGCTTCGCCCGATCCCTGGCGCTGGAGGTGAAGCCGCATGGCATCCACGTCTATAATCTTTGCCCCGGTGGCGTGGACACCGACTTCATCAAAGGCACCTACCTCGGCGAACGCTTGAAAGGCCAGCCGATGATCGATCCGGAAGACATCGCGGAAATGGTCATTTTTCTTTTGCGTCAGCCGGAAAATATCGACCTGCCGGAGATGACCGTCCGCCGTTTCAATCCGAAGGCGAAATGATTCTCTACAATCCAAACCGTTGGATGAGAAAGAAAATCGCGGGCACGGTCAGCAGGCTGAAAAAAGTGCTGTAAAAAATCCCCTCGGCGGCAAGCGTGATGTCGCCATGAAACCGTTCGGCCATGACGCTGCAACTGATCGCCACCGGCATCGTCGCAATTAAATAAATAATCATCCGCGTTTCTTCGGGGATTACGAAACCCATTTTCATCAAGGCAAAGCCGATGGTTATAGTCGCCAGCGGCGCGAATAGCAGCCGCGACAACAGCACGCCCCAGAGCACTTTCGGAAAACGATGGATGGCAATGGTCAGTTCGCCCAGTTGCGCGCCGATGGCCAGCAGTGAAAGCGGTATGGTCAGGCTGCCGACCATTGCCAGCGCCTGCACCAGCGCGGCGGGAAGCATCATGCCCGGTGAAAGCTCCGCCGGATTGACCGTCTCCAAATCGCGAGCGGCGGGAAGCAGCAGCGCCAAGGCAATCCCCACCGCCGTCGCCCACAGGCCGATGTTTGTCAGAAGATGTTTTGCCGCCTGCCGCATTGAGCCGTGCAAAATCCAGACGCCGAACGACCACAGGACCAGTTGCGCACCGGCATTGCACAGCAGCACAGTGCGGACGCCGGTGTCGCCGTAAAGCGCCTGCGCAATCGGCAGCGGCAGGAAAACCCAGTTGGGAATTGCGACCAGAAATATGAATGTGTTGCGCTGCGCTTTGCCGCTGAACACCGGTGACAACAGCAGTCCGACAAAGTAGGCAATTATAATCAAAAGCCCGCACGCCAGCGGAGCAATCCAGCCGTCGCGAAGCGCCGCCGAGTCCACCGTCCGCAGCATTTGTGTGAACACGAGCGCGGGAAACGCGACGTCCACCACCAGCCGGCTCAACGTGGCGGTGAAATCCGCCGCCAGGAATCCGCGCCGCCGCGCCAGCCAGCCGCCGACGATGACGAGAAACATCGCCGTGATTTTCAAAAAGACTACGTGAACCATTGCCACGAAACGTAGGAAATCCTTGGAATCCTGTCAAAATATTACTTGATTGATTTTGATTGACTATAATCACATAATGATTAAATTCATTCTAAATCAATCAGCCCATGCTGAACGGCCATCACAAAGAGCTGGCGCCCCGGCGCCTCGACAACCTCCGCGAATTGATTCGCGGCAAGGGCGTGATCCGCGTCGAGGAGATTTGCAACCAGTTGAAGGTCTCGCCCGCCACGGTGCGGCGCGACCTTGACCAACTGGAGGAATCCGGCTCGATCCGGCGCGTCCACGGCGGCGCGGTCAGCGTGGACAGCCGGCTGGAGGAACCTGTGTTCGACGACAAGGCGTCCATCGCCGCGCGTGAAAAAAACCGCATCGCCGCAGCGGCGCTGCAGTTCGTTGAACCCGGCGACACGATTTATCTCGATGGCGGTAGCACGGTGCTGGAGTTCGCCCGGTTGCTGCGCGACCGCACGAATCTCACGGTGGTGACCAATTCCCTGCGCGCGGCGCACGAACTGGCCGGGCGCGGGCCGCGCTTGATTTTGATTGGCGGCGAGCTGCGCCGGTTGAGCCAGACGATGGTCGGCCCGCTGACACGATTCATTTTGCAGGAACTGCAGGTGGACAAGGCATTCATGGGCACCATCGGGTTGACATTGAAGGAAGGTTTGACGACGACGGATCCCAGCGAGGCTTACACGAAGGAACTGGTGACGAGCCAGGCGCGACAGGTTATTCTGCTGGCAGATTCCGGCAAGGCTGGCAAAGTGGCGTTCGCGCGCGCCGGAAAGTTGGAAAATATCCACGCGCTCGTCACCGACAAGGCGCTGGACAAAAATTTTGCGAAGGAACTCACCAAAAAAGGAATCAAAGTGATCAAGGCTTGATGCCGCGAACAATTAACTGAAACAATTAATTATGACAACCACGACATTGGAAAAACCGAAGAAAAAACCCCTGAAAACCCCGACCTATTTGAGCGACATGCGGCCGCAGTTCAAGCCGTTTGAAATTGATTGCGGGAAGATTTCCGCCTATCGCTTCAAGGGCAGCCTGAAACAGGAGCTCGCCGCGAAGAAAATCACCAAGGCCGAGGCGGTGAACCTGCTCGAGGACATGCTGATGATCCGCGAGCTGGAGGAAATGATCGTCAAGCTCCGCTCCGGCGCGTATGAGCCGATCCGCGATTATAATTATCGCGGGCCGACGCACGTGTCGGTCGGTCAGGAAGGCACGGCGGCGGGCGCATGTTGCGTGCTGCACATCGCCGATAAAATCACCAGCACGCACCGCGGCCACGGCGAAAGCCTCGCGAAAGGCACGGTCGCCATCCGTGAAATGAGCGACGCGCAACTGGCCCAACGCGTGCCGCATTGCAAGTCAACCAAGCACGAGGAATTGCTCGAAGCCGCGCTCGAACAGCACGTCTATCGCATGATTTGCGAATTGTTCGGCAAGGAAGACGGCTATTGCAAAGGTCGCGGCGGTTCGATGCACATCGCAGATTTCACCGTCGGGCATCTCGGCGCGAACGCGATCGTCGGCGGCGGCGTGCCGATTGCCACGGGCGCGGCGATTGGTTTGCGTTACCAGAAAAAGGACGCGGTTGTTTGCTGCTTCGCCGGCGACGGCGCTTATGCCAACGGCGTGGTGCTCGAATCCATGAATTTTGCGACGCAGGCGCAATTCACGAATCATCTGGCCGACCGCAAGTTCGGCATCCCGATGATTTTCCTCATCACGAACAACCATTACGGCATGACGCACCGCACCGACGACGAAGTGATGGGCGTTAGCCGCATCGCGCGCCGCGCCGCTGGTTTTGCCGACAACAACATGCACGCGGAAATCGTCAACGGCATGGACCCACTCGCCGTCCGCGACGCCGTGATGCGCGCCACCGAGATTTGCCGCAAGGGCGAAGGTCCGGTGCTGCTCGATTGCGACACCTACCGGTATTGGGGTCATTCCTTGAGCGACCCGCGCAACGAATATCGCACGAAGGAAGAGGAAGCCGCGTGGAAATCCGTTGATCCCATCGAGACCTTCAAGGCGCAGATTCTGGAGAACAAGGTTTTGAGCGCGAAGGAACTTGCCACACTCGAAGGCGCTGTTCGTAATCGCAACGCCCGCGCCTCCAAGCGCGCCGTGGCTGCGGCTGATCCATTGGCCGAGGACGTCATCAAATACATGTATACCGACACGAAGAGCGAGATTGTTCCTGCCGAGTCGGCCAAGGTTGAAATCATCACGCCGCTGCCGGAAATCAAACGCGTCAACGGCGAAATCACCTACAAGGACGCCATTCGCGAGGCGCTCATGGAAGAAATGAAGCGCGACCAGCGCGTGCTATTTTACGGCGAGGACGTGGCCGACTACGGCGGCGCGTTCAAGGCGACGAAAGGTTTGATGGAATCCTTCGGACGTGACCGCGTGTTCAACACGCCGATTTCCGAGGCGTGCATTTGCGGCACCGGCATCGGACTGGCGATGATCGGCCTGCGGCCGGTCATGGAATTGATGTATTACGATTTCGCGCTGATGTCGTCCGACCAGATCAGCAACCAGGCCGCCAAATGGCATTACATGAGCGGCGCGCAGACCGAGGTGCCGCTGGTGTTGCGCGTGTCAGCAGGCGCGGGCAAGGGCTACGGCGGCCAGCATTCGCAGACACTCGAATCCATGTTCTGCCACATCCCCGGCCTCTACGTCGTTTATCCGGCGACGCCTTACGACGCCAAGGGCATGTTGAAATCGGCCATCCGCGACAACAACCCAATCATGTTCATCGAGTCGCAGGGCTTGTATGGCATGAAGGGCGTTGTGCCGGAAAATGAATATCTCGTTCCGCTCGGCGTCGCCGAAGTGAAGCGCGAAGGCTCGGACATCACGTTCGTGACGTGGGGACCGCTCGTCCACGATTGCCTGAAGGCGGCGGACAAATTGAAGGCGGAGAAAAATGTCAGCGCCGAGGTCATTGACTTGCGCTCGCTCGTGCCGCTCGATCTCGAGACGGTCTTGCGCTCGGTGCAAAAGACCGGACGCTGCGTCGTGGCGAGCCAGGCGATTCACATCGGCAGTTACACCGGCGAAATTGCCTCGACGATTTCAGACGCAATTTTCGATTACCTCGACGCCCCGGTCAAACGCGTCGGCGCCAAGAACGGCATCGCGCCGCAATCGCACATTCTCGAGGCGGCGTTCCTTCCGAACGTCAACGACCTCGTCGCCGCCGCCAACGAAATTCTTTAATCGCCGCAAAAGAACGCATAGAACACAAAGATACATTTATGAAAACCATAAACGATCTGTGCGACGCCGTGCGGCAGACGGCGTATGACATCCACGTCTATCTCGGCAACGGGCATTTGGAGAAGGTTTATGAGAATGCTCTGGCGCACCGGCTTCAAAAGGCCGGCCTCGATGCGAAGCAACAGCATCCATTGAAAGTTTATGAGGAGGACGGCACGGAAATCGGCGATTACTTCGCGGACCTGCTGGTTGACAATCGCATCATCGTGGAATTGAAAGCGGCCAAGACCATCGCTGATGAGCACATTGCGCAGATTCTCGGCTATTTGAAAGCGTCGCGGATTGAACACGGGCTGCTGATCAATTTCGGTTCGTATCGTTTTCAGATTCGTAAATATGTATTGAGTCAAGGCAAAGCAATGGAAGAAAGTCTTGGTCGTTTGGCAGCCATGATTTCAATTCTCTCTGCGTTCTTTGTGTTCTCTCGCGGCTAATAAATTTATGGCTACACCAATCATCATGCCGAAATTCGGTCAGATGACCGAAGAAAGCGCCATCGTCGAATGGCTCAAAAAGGAAGGCGACAAGGTCAACAAAGGCGACATCCTTTTCACCGTTGAAACCGACAAATCGGTCATGGAAGTGGAAAGTTTCGAGGCAGGCACGCTGTTGAAAATCACCGTGCCGCCGCGCGTCAACGTCGCGGTGCAAAGCACGGTCGGTTTTCTGGGCAATCCCGGCGAAGCAATTCCCGCTGCTACCGCTCCGGCACCTGCCGCGCCCAAACAAGTTGAAGCTGCACAGGTATCAGGAACGCCGGCCTCCGGCCCGGCTCAACTGGAAAAAGTGGAGAAACGCGCCGTGCCGGAGGCCGGCGCTCCGCTCGCACCAGCGCCACTCGCTCCCCTACCCGCTCCGGCGGCGCTGTCGCTGTTCCGCATCAGCCCGCGCGCGGCGGCTTTGGCGAAACATTCCGTCATTGACGCCACGCGCATTAAGGGCACCGGGCCGGAAGGCCGCATTGTAGAAAAGGACGTGCGGAATTATTTACAGCAGCACGGCTACGACAAGTTGCGTATCAGTCCTGCCGCAAAGGAACTTGCAGCCAAGGAAAAACTCGACGTGCTGGCGATTCAAGCCACGGACGATTCCGGCCGCATCAGCGTGGCCGACGTCCAGCGCGCCATCGCCGAAAAGCCGAAGCCGATGAGCAAGATGCGGCAGGTCATCGCGCAGCGGCTCACGCAAAGCTTCCGCGACACGCCGCATTTTTACGTCACCGTCGCCGTGGACATGACCGAATTGATCGCCTACCGCAGCCAGCTCAAGGCGGCGGGCGCGCCCTACACCGTCACAGATTTCATCGCCGAGGCGGTGGTGCTGACGTTGCAGGAATTCCCCGACGTGAACAGCTCGACCGACGGCAAGACCACGCGTTGGAACAACCACGTCAACCTCGGCATCGCCGTTTCGCTGGAACAGGGCCTCGTCGTGCCGGTCATCCGCGCCGCCGACCAATTGCCGCTGTTGGAACTTTCCCAGCGCACCAAGTCGCTCGCCGAAAAAGCGCGTGCCGGCAAGGCCACGCCCGACGAATTGAGCGGCGGCACCTTCACCATCTCCAACATGGGCATGATGGACGTGGAGAGCTTCGGCGCCATCATCAATCCCGGCGAAAGCGCCATCCTCGCTGTGGCCAGCACCAAACCGCAAGCCATCGTGCGCGACGGCAAGATTGTCGTGCGCCAGATGATGAAGCTCACGCTCTCGTGCGACCATCGCATCGTGGACGGCGCGCTCGGCGCAAAGTTCATCAACGGCATCAAACATAAAATCGAGGACATCGAACTCTGGAAACGGCTGGCAGCGTGATTTAACTGCTGAAGAATCCAGGGACGAAACAAATGCCATTTGACAATGGGCTTCCAACCACACTCACAATGTGTTAAATAGAACCTGTGAAAACGCTCGACGATCATCTGCTTCGGACGGCGACCCAGCGACTCGTGGCTGAATTCCAGCCGGAGCAAATCTGGCTTTTCGGCTCTCACGCCTGGGGCAATCCGCACGAAGACAGCGATGTGGATTTTTTCGTCGTCATCCCGCACAGCGACGAGACGCCCATCCGCCGCTCGCAACGGGCGCATCGTTGTTTGCGTGGACTGCGGATGCCGAAGGATGTTTTGGTCGAAACGCGGCAGGAAATGGATCGGGTGAAAGAATCCAAGACTTCCTTGGAAAATGCCATCCTGCTTCGTGGCCGGAGACTCTATGGCTGACAACCCCATCCCTGAAGCCAAAGCCTGGATGACCAAGGCTTGGCGCGATTTGGAAACCGCCCAGCGCGTCGCCTCCGGGCAGCCGCCGTTTTATGACATCGCCGTTTATCACTGTCAGCAATCGGCGGAAAAAGCGGTCAAGGCGTTCCTTGTTCATCACGGCAAAACCCACGAAAAGACTCACGACATCGAGGTGCTGGTTGATCTTGCTTGTGAAGCCGACGCCCGATTCAGCGAACTCGCGGATGCCGCCGACGCATTGACTCCCTACGCGACCCGTTTTCGTTATCCCAATGCGACCTTCGCCGTTGAACCGCAGCCGGTCGAATACGAAGAGGCGTTGCAACACGCGAAAACCATCTATGAATTTATCTTGAACCGGCTTCCAGCAGATGCCCGGCCGGAAGCGGAATGATATGCAGGCAATTGTCGTGCGCCAGATGATGAAGCTCACGCTCTCGTGCGACCATCGCATCGTGGACGGCGCGCTCGGCGCGAAATTCATCAACGCCATCAAACAAAAACTCGAGGACATCGAGCTTTGGAAAAGGTTGACGGCGTAATTCAATAGTGCGCAAATGAAGCCATGAAAAAGAATTTCATCGTCGCATTTGCCGCGACTGTTGGAATGGCTGCGCTGATTGGCTGCAAACAACAGTCGAATTCATCTCTAAATCCGACAACGCCAGCCCGCAAGGTAAATCTCACCGGACAAGTGTTTATCGTAACGAAAGGAGCCGAGAGCATTAAGCTTGGGCTAGTGGAGGTGCAACTTATTTCTAAGCAAGACGTCCTCAATTTTTTGCAGACGCAAGAGTCGGCAATACAAAATGAAATTGACTCTCGAAAAAAAGAATATGATGCAGCAAAAGACGCTGAAGCTAAAGCAGCAGCCGATTCAAATTCATTTGAAACCAATGGATCTTTGGCTGAAGCAAGACAACTCGAAACACAGTTTCAATCTTTGACCGAAACAAATAACAGTTTGAATGAAACATTGGGGAGGCTTGGACAGGAACGCGATGAATTGTGGAATCGCGTAAACAATTTCGGCTCTTATGAAAATGTGGCGGCTCTTAAGACGTTTGATGACCGGCATTCTGCAGATATGTCAACCATGTCTAAAGAATGGGCGAGCAACTGTATTGTAATCCCTCGACTTAAATTCAAGATTGACCAATTGGAAGCAGATGGAATTCCAAAGGAAGAACACTTGCAATCTCAACTGTTCTCTGCGCAAACACGTTTGAAAAACGCCAAATCAAGTTTTGAGAACTATCCTACGCCAGAAGCTTATTTAACCAATTTCATCCCGCCCGTAATTCAAAAATCCCTAACCGATGCGGATGGCAAGTTTTCCCTTGCCTATTCCGGCGACAAAGAATTGGCAATTTTTGCTCACGCGCAGCGCCTAGTCGGAGATGCTACTGAAAAGTATTATTGGTTGGTGAATGCGCCAACAAACGAGCAATCGCAGATTTTTTTAAGCAATAACAGTTTGGTAACTGTTGATCCGGACGGCTATTTCAAAATCAAGCCGATTATGGTGGTGGAAAAGGCACAAGTCGCGCAAACCGGAAACTGACTATGGAAATAAAGAGACGCCCAGTTCACCTTTTGTCCAAAAATGAGATGGCCAAATGGAATAGCGTCGTTGGCGATATGGTGATGTATCATGGAGCAATAGAATTTATGTCTCTACAGTGGATCGCAGCTCTTTCTGAAGACCTTGTTTTGCACAACGTTGCGGTCGATTTGAGATTTGCGAAACGGATTGAAATTATTCAGATGCTGATAGAACGCGCAGATTGGGCGAAAAATAGAAAACAACAAGCAGCACTCCTTTGGAAGGAAGCCGCGTCGCTTTTAGAAAAAAGAAACAAGTTGGTTCATAATCCGATTTGCACCAGAACTAATTCGGAAGGAAAGATTGAAATTGGGATTATTGATTCCAAAAAAATGAGACGAACCGACACTCTGGCGATTATACCCTTTTCTCGTGGCGAAATAGCAGACATTGGCAATCGTCTTTGTAAGTTATTTCAAAGGCTCCAAGAATTTTCTGTTTAGTTTTACACATTAAACCAAGACTCAAAATATTATGGAAACATTTGACATCGCAGTCATCGGCGCCGGCCCGGGCGGTTACCCGGCGGCCATCCGCGCCGCGCAACTCGGCGCCAAGGTCGCCATCATCGAAAAGGAAAAGCTCGGCGGCACCT
>Ga0181525_10003594_pt1 | contig 12173 bp, 10 predicted proteins | sample PEATcosm2014_Bin_48_FD_121100 | JGI IMG/M metagenome (GOLD analysis project Ga0181525, IMG submission 121100) | Peatland microbial communities from MTU Mesocosm Facility, Houghton, MI, USA - PEATcosm2014_Bin06_10_metaG | ecosystem: Environmental > Terrestrial > Soil > Wetlands > Peat | place... | reverse complement strand
CCGCTTCGTGCTGGCGCTCGAGTTGTACGCGCAGCATCATAATGACGTCGGCGTCGCGAATCGCTTCGCGAATATCGTTGGTGAGCGTCACGCCGGGCGCGATTTGCGCGAGCTCGCGCGGCAGCAGCGAGGCCGGGCCGCATAGCACGATCTCCGCGCCAAATTTTGAGAGCAGATATACATTGGAGCGGGCCACGCGGCTGTGCGCGATGTCGCCGATGATAGCCACGCGCAGCCCCTCTAGGCTGGGGCGGCGGTCGAGGATGGTGCGCGCGTCCAGCAGCGCCTGGGTGGGATGCTCGTGCGTGCCATCGCCGGCGTTGATGATGGGCATAGCCAGGTGACGCGCCAGAAAGTGCGGCGCGCCGGAAGCCGCATGCCGCATGACGATAGCGTTGGGGCGCATAGCCGCCAGGGTGTTCAGCGTATCCACCAGCGATTCGCCCTTCGACACGCTGGAGCCGGAGGCCGCGATGGAAATGGCGTCGGCGCCCATGCGCTTGGCGGCAATTTCGAAGCTGGTGCGGGTGCGCGTGGACGCTTCGAAGAAGAGATTGACGATCATCTTCCCGCGGAGCGTGTCCAGTTTCTTCTGCGATTGATCCTGGACGGGTTGAAACTGCTTGGCGCGCGCCAGGATGGCTTCGATCTCGGCGCGGTCCAGTTCTTCGATTCCCAGCAGTCCTGCCGGCATGGTTTAGACGGGTTCGCTTTCGGCGGCTTTTTCGACCATCAGCACCTTCTCCAGTTGGTCGATTTCCTGGAACTTGACTTCGATGATTTCGTCGTCGGTGGTTTGCACGGTGCGGCCGACGAACTGGGCTTCGATGGGTAACTCGCGGTGGCCGCGGTCGATCAGGACCAGCAGGTGCACGCGCGCGGGCCGGCCGTGATCGAACAGGGCGTCCAGGGCGGCGCGAATGGTGCGGCCGGTGTAGAGCACATCGTCCATGAGAATGATGTCTTTGCCTTGCACGGAGAAGGGAATTTCGGTGGCGCTGACCACGGGCTTGATATCGACTGTAGTGAGGTCGTCGCGGTAGAGATTAATATCCAGGATGCCGACCGGCACGGCGCGCTTTTCTAGCGATTCGATCTTGCGGGCCAGCCTCTGGGCCAGGGGCACGCCGCGGCGGCGAATGCCGATGAACGCGAGGCGGTCGAGATCGGGGTTTTTCTCCAGGATTTCGTGCGCCAGCCGCACCAGCGTGCGGTCGATTTCGGAGGCGCTCATGAGTTGGCCTTTGACGCGAGTGAGGGGCATGGGCGTGGTAAGGAACAGCGTAGCATGGCGGGCCGACCCGCGCAGCGCGACCGCAAACGCCAACGGGGGCGAACGGAAATGCCAGGTAGGATGGCTGCGCGGTTCATGAGTGTAAATCATCGCAAGAGAATGCACCGGATCGGACCAACCGGGTGTACACTGACGCTAACTACCGGCTGCACGACTCGGCAGTCTGAGAGTCAGTGTGATGGTTCTCACATAGCGCCGGACGACGAAGGAGGTTAACGAAAAATGCATAGACAGAGTTATAGGAGATCGTTAGTGGTGGCGGCGCTCGCCTTGTTTGCGGCCGCAATTCCAGGCTCACTGTGGGCTTCCAACGCTTATATAGTAAGGAATCTCGTATCGGATATCCCCGACCTGGGCGACTATACCGATCCGCACCTTATCGGCGCTTGGGGCATCTCGGAATCGGGCAGCAGTCCGTTCTGGATCTCCGACGCGGGATCGGGGTTTTCAACCCTTTACAGCAGTTCCGGCAGCGTCATTCCTCTGGTCGTAACCATTCCGCCTTCGAAGTCCACTGGCACCACAGGTACGGGGACGCCGACCGGGACCGTCTACAATGCAACCACAGGTTTCACCATCGCCACGGGCGATGCGGCAGCGTTCATTTTCGACACATTGGACGGCACCATATCCGGGTGGAACCATACCGTGAACGCCAGCGAGGCGCAGGTGATGGTGGATAACTCGGCAACCGGAGCCGTGTATACGGGTCTGGCGATCGGCACAAACGGTTCCAACACGTACCTGTACGCCGCGAATATCAGCGCGGGAACTATCGACGTGTTTGACTCGACTTATAGCCCGGTGACTTTGCCGAACGCTTTCCAGGACGCCAACCTTCCAGCGGGTTACGTACCATTCAACATCCAGAATCTGGGGGGCAACTTGTACGTGGCGTACGCGCTACAGAACACCAGCAAGACCTTCATAGCGCCGGACGCAGGCAACGGATACGTGGACGTTTACAGCACGGCGGGAACGTTCATGAGCCGGCTGGTATCGGGCGGACAACTGAACGCGCCCTGGGGATTGGCTATAGCGCCCGCCAACTTCGGCGACTACGCTAACGACCTGCTGGTAGGGAATTTCGGCGATGGGGCGGTTAACGCGTTCAACCCCACCACCGGCGCGTATATAGCTACCCTTAATAACGTCGACGGAACTCCCATCGTGATCCCCAATCTCTGGGCTCTGCAGGCCGGTAATGGCGGCAGCGGCGGAGACGCCAATGCAGTCTATTTCACGGCTGGCATACCCGGTCCGGATAACGGAAACCACGGACTGCTTGGCCGGCTCCAGGCGGCGCCTGTGGTAACCGCCGCGGACGTGGTCAATGGCGCGAACTTTCAGCCCGCTATCGCCCCGAACACCTGGGTCTCGATAAAGGGAGGTAATCTCTCGGGGACCACCCGCGTGTGGGACAGCGACGACTTCGTAAGTTCGGCGCTCCCGACAGACATCGACAACGTGAGTGTGACCGTGAACGGTACGGATGCGTATGTGGAGTACGTCAGCCCTGGCCAGCTTAATGTGCTAATGCCAGTGGGTCTGGCGCCCGGCGCGGCGCAAGTGCAGACGTACAACTTCGGCCTTGCGAGCGCAGCCGTGACCGTCCAGGTACAAGACGTGGCGCCGGCCTTCTTCCTGCAGAGCGATGGGATGCACGTGGTGGCGACGCACGCGGATGGCTCGCTGGTGGGACCAACCAGCACGACAACCGGGGCCACTCCAGCGGCGCCCGGCGAGACGATTGTGCTCTATGGCACCGGATTCGGTGTCACGAATCCCGCAGCGCCAGAAGGCAAACTCATTACGACCCCGCTGAGCCTGGCGACACTGCCCACGATTACCATCGGCGGGACGGGCAGCCAGGTGGCCTTTGCAGGCTTGATTTATGCCGGTTTGTACCAGATCAACGTGACCGTGCCGGCTTCCAGCGCCAGCGGGGATGCGCCGGTGTTGGCGATGGTAGGATCCACAGCCTCCCTGGGTACGTCGCTGATTGCAGTGCAGTAAGGGTGTGACGCCGAAGTGTATTGACCCCGCCAGCTTGCCGAATATGATCGCGTAAAAGGTCGTATCGGGAATAATCGACCTGATACAATGAGTTAACTCTGTCGTTAACTTGTGTAACTTAACTTAGCGCGACTGTTACTGCGGCGAGAGTAGGGAGGGACAGTACAATCATGCGCACGGGATATCCTGGCTTTTTGGGAGGGCTGGCAGCCTGCACTTTATGGGTGGCCGCATTTCCCGGTTTAGCATGGGCTTCAAACTCTTACATAGTTCGCAACCTGACTTCGGACGTGCCCGGATTGGCCGATTATACCGATCCGAACGTGAAAGGCGCGTGGGGTATCGCGGAATCGGCATCCAGTCCTTTCTGGGTCTCAGACAACGTATCCGGAGTCTGCACGGTTTATAGCAGCACGGGCAGCATCATTCCCGTGGTGGTGCAGATATTACCTGCGACGAGGGTAGGTTTCAACACTCCCACCGGGAGCGTCTACAACGGCGGTAGCGGTTTTGCAGTCACCACCGGCAATCCCGCGGAGTTCATTTTCGCGACCTTGGAAGGCACCATAAACGGCTGGAACAAAACCGCGAACGCGACTGTAGCCGAGATCATGGCAGATAACTCTGCTTCCGGAGCGGTCTATACCGGTCTGGCGATTGGCACAAGCGGCTTCAGCACTTACCTTTACGCCGCGGATTTCACGAACGGGACCATCGACGTTTTCGACTCTAACTATAACCCGGTAACTTTGACAAATGCGTTTCAAGACAGCAGCATCCCGGCGGGTTATGCGCCGTTCAACATTCAGAACCTCGGCGGCAACTTGTACGTCGCGTACGCCCAACTGAATGCCACGACCAACTTCGCCGCGACTGGCGCGGGTTTCGGATACGTGGACGTTTACTCGACGGCCGGTACGCTGATGCAGCAACTGGTCGCGGGCGGACCCCTGAATGCGCCGTGGGGCATGGCGATCGCCCCGGAGGGCTTCGGAGACTACGGAAACGGCCTGCTGGTTGGCAATTTCGGCGACGGCACGATCAACGTGTTCAACCCCACCACGGGCGCATATATCACCACGCTCGCCAACGCCGATGGCGCGCCCATCTCGATCCCCAATCTCTGGGCTTTGCAGCCCGGCAACGGCGGCAGCGGCGGAGACGCCAATGCCGTCTATTTCACGGCTGCGATTCCGGGCCCGGACAGCGGGAACCACGGACTCTTTGGCAGGCTGCAGGCTGCGCCTATAGTCACCGCCACGGGCGTGGTCAACGGCGCGAGCTTTCAGCCCGCCGTTGCCGCGAATACATGGGTGACTATAGCCGGCGGCAATCTCTCGGGGACCACGCGCGGGTGGGACAACGACGATTTCGTGAATTCGGCGCTACCAACCGACATCGATGGTGTGGTGGTGACGGTAAACGGGATGGACGCGTATGTGGAATATGTCAGCCCCGGACAGCTCAATGTATTGTTGCCGGTGGGTCTGACGTCCGGACAGGCGCAATTGCAGACCTACAACTCCGGCCTCGCCAGCGCCGCCGTAACCGTCCAGGTACAAGATGTCGCGCCGGCATTCTTCCTGCAAGGCGATGGAACGCACGCTGTGGCGACGCACGCGGACGGCTCGCTGGTGGGACCGGCCAGCGCAACAACCGGGGCCACTCCGGCGGCGCCCGGCGAGACCATTGTGCTCTACGGCACGGGGTTCGGCGCGACGAATCCCGCGGCGCCGGAGGGTCAGCTCATCACCACGCCGCTGAGTCTGGCGATGCCGCCAATCGTCACTATTGCCGCAACCGCCAGCCAGGTCGATTATGCAGGCCTGATTTTTGCCGGCTTGTACCAGATCAATGTCACTGTGCCGGCTGCCACGCCTGGCGGCGATGCACCGGTAGTGGCGCTGGTAGGAGCTACTGTCTCGTCCGGCAGCGCGGCGATCGCCGTGCAATAAAGCGCGCATCGCAAATTGGTTATAATCGCAACGATAGGAGAACAATATGGAACTACGACCTTTGCACGACCGCGTGGTCATCAAACGCCTGGAAGACGGCGAAACCAAGCGCGGGAGCATAATTATTCCGGATACCGCCAAAGAGAAGCCGCAGCAGGGATCGGTGATAGCGGTGGGTAACGGTAAGTTGCTGGAGACTGGCGAGCGCATGCCGCCCGAGGTGAAGGCGGGCGACCGCATCCTGTTCGGCAAGTACTCCGGGGCCGAAGTCAAACTCGGCGGCGACGACTACTTGATCCTCAAAGAGGACGAGATCCTCGGGGTCCTTGAATAAGCCGGAATAGCGCGCCAGCCTCGCGGCGGTCACCGCGTGTAAAATATGCACGAGGTGACCGAATGGCGTGCAACCCGGAAGCGCTGCAAGATGTCCCGCTTTTTGCCCTGCTCGACGCAGATGAGAAGGCCGTGCTGGCCGCGCAAGTCGAGCTTAAGCGGTTCGCATCGCGCGAACGGATCTTCAAGATAGGCGACCCAGGCGGGAAGGCCTACGTGGTGGTGTCCGGAAGTGTCCGGCTAACCACCGTCGACGAGGATCATCAGGAAGTCATCGTGGATGAACCGGGGAAGGGCGAGTTTTTCGGTTTTGCCTCGATGCTCGACCAGACACCGCATCAAACCGATGCCTTCGCGGTGGAGGAATCCGTTTGCGTGGAGGTGGAGCGGAACGATATTGCTATTCTGATCGAACGCAAGCCGCATGCGGGAATGGACATGCTGACGGTGCTGGGCCGGCACTTCCACACGTCGCAAAAGCTGGTGCGCACGCGCGCCAGCCGCAACCCGAACGACGTCATCGAAGAACGTGAGACGACGGGCGAGCGAGTGGCCGACGCGGTGGCCCGTTTTGGCGGGTCGTGGTCCTTCATCATCTTGTTCTCGGTGATGCTGAGCATCTATGTCCTAATCAACGTGCGGCTCGGCGCAACAGCTTGGGATCCTTATCCATTTATCCTGCTCAACCTGTTCCTTTCCATGATTGCGGCGATCCAGGCGCCGGTCATCATGATGAGCCAAAACCGGCAGGACAAAAAGGACCGCCTGCGCAGCGAGTTGGATTATGACGTCAATCGCCGCGCCGAGTCCGAGATTCAAGGCGTGGCGCAAAAGCTGAACAGGCTGGGCGAACAACTCGGTGACGTGGAGGATCTGCTGCGTGAGCGACGGTCCCGGGAGGGACCGCCACCAGTTACTTAAGAAGCCTTAGAAGCGATAATCCGCCGGCTTGATGTTCTTGGCCCTCAAGTAGACGATCAACTGGCCGCGGTGATGCGCGGTGTGATCGACGGCGAAGATCAGCAATTCCATCCCGGTCATCTTGCCCTCCGGGGTCTCGACGGTTTGAAGCATGAGGATAAATGGATAGGGATTCCAGGCGGCCATGCCGAGCCGCAGGTTGGCCGGGCATGGATTGCCGGGACTGTTGACACCGCCTCAGGCGGGGTCGCGCACAACCCGGAAGCCGATGTGGCCGGTGGAAGTGCCCGGCTCAGTTCCGGTCCGGGCCGCGTTGCGATACCGCCAGCAGTACGACGCGTGGCAAAGATAGGAGCCGCCCTTCATCACTCGGCGGTCTCCGGAAGGCGGCCCCACCGGCGCGACACGCGTGGCCTCTATGTGCCAAAACGGGGCGAAGTAGTCTGCGCACCACTCCCAGGCGTTGCCCACCACATTGAAAAGCCCGAAGCCGTTTGGCTCGAAGGCGTCCACGGGGGCGGCGCTGGCGAAGCCGTCCTCGCCGAGGTCATTGTCCGGGAATGTGCCTTGCCAGATATTGCACATGTAGCGCCCAGCGGGCATCAAGTCGTCGCCCCAGGGATACGTCTTCTGATCGAGCCCGCCCCGCGCCGCGTATTCCCATTCGGCCTCGGTCGGCAGCCGGTAGCCCGCCCAGTTGCAGTAGGCCAATGCGTCGTTCCACGAAACGTGTACCACCGGATGCCGTCCGCGAGCCTCTATGGAGGTATCCGGGCCCTCCGGGTGGGACCAATCCGCGCCGTTCACGCGCACCACCAGGGTACTCCCGGCATGGCCGGCCCCCGCGAAGGCTCCGCGACATGGTTGCGGAAGACGAAGGACCAGCCGAAGCGCTCGGCTTCGGTGCGATATCCGCTCTTGCGCACGAACTCCGCGAACTGCGCGTTGGTCACCGCGAACCTCGATATGTGGAAGGCGCCAAGAGTGACCTGCCGCACCGGACCTTCGCCGTCGCAGGCAAAAGCCTCAGGGGATTCGCTGCCCATGCGGAAGCGGCCCCCTTCCAGGCGAACCATGTCTTCCAGCGAGCCCACGGCCGCGCGGGGCCGCTCGAAGGAACCGCGAATCGAGGTCGCGAGCTGCGCCAAGCGGCGCTTGCTGGGAACGCAGCAGGGCGAGGGCGGATCGGGCGGCATCAGGAGGCGTCGGCCGCAGCCGCGACGCCGGCATCCTCGACGTGCCGAATGTCGGCTTTGGCACGAAGCTGCGCGACTGCGCGCAGGTACAGCTCCTGCTGGTTGCGCATGGTGAAGGCCGCTTCGATATCCGGCCGAACTTCCTCGAAGCTCGCCGGGCCGCCCGCCACCTTCGCGCGCAGCTCCGCGATATGGAAGCCGAACGGAGTGGTGAAAATGCCGGTGCGCTCGCCCGGCTTCAGGGCGCTAATAGCCGCCTCGAATTCGTCCACCATGTGACCAGGGGGGAACTGGCCCAGGTCGCCGCCATTGCCTTTGCAATCGGAGTGGCGTTCGGCGGCCTCGGCGAAGGGGACGCCGCGCTCCAGGTCCGCCAAGGCAGCCTGGATACCGGCCTCGGCCTGCTCCTCGGTCTGCTCCTCATTGACATGCTTGACGATGTGGGCCGCGTGGAACATCTCCGGGAGGCGAGAGTTCTCGCGGTGGGCCCGGTAGAAGGCCTCGATCTCCTCCGCAGCCGGCTTGGGCGCGGCCTCCACCATTTCGCGCGTCAGGCGCTCAACGCGCAGGCTGTGTTCGACGACCTGCCGGACGCCGGTATCGTCGAAGGCGCTCCGGCAGCTTCCGTTCTTCTTGAGGCGCGCCACCTGTTGGGCGACCAAGGCGGTATCGACGGGCCGCTTGTCGCGGGCGGCAGCTTGCGAGAGCAGCATCTTGTCCTGGGCCGTGTGTTCGGCGGCCGCGCGCAGGCGCCTCGCGCGCTCGCGCTCGTCCGCAATATTCTTCCAACGCGGATCGCAGGCAAGCTGGGCGGACTCCTGGCGGATGAGGTCCTCCGGCAGGGGCTGGCCGTTTACGATCCAGGGCATTTGGACCCGGTGAGGTTGATGAGCACGATGACTCCGCGAGATTCACGGCCTGAGGGCGAACACGGTGCCAGCGCCTGCCGCGCCGCCGGACCAAGTCGGGCCGAAGAGCACGCCGTTTGGGGCCAGAGTCAGGGGGCCCGGAAACGATCCGTCGCCATTTTGACCGGTGAAGGCGTGCAGGATGGTTTCCGTCCAGGTCCCACCGGGAGTCGCGGGTGGCGACAACTCGTATACAATGCCGCAGCCCCCTCCAAAGCAACTGGACGGATTGCCTCCAGCCGAAGTGCTCCCATAGAGTACGCCGTTGCTCCCGAGGACAAGGCTGGCTGCCGGGTAGGCCCCATCACCGTTTGGGCCGGTAAAGTTGTAGATTGTAGTTTCGGACCAGGCCCCGCCCGCCGTGCTCGGCGGCGTCAGTTGAAAAACCGTCCCGGCCCTTCCGGTGCCGCCGCCGTAGGTGGTGCCATAGAACACGCCATTGGGTCCTACGGTCAACGAGGCAGCCGGATTGCAGCCCGGGCCATCGCCGAAGGCGTAGATAGCCGTTCCTGTCCATGTGTCTCCTGTTGCAGGGGCTGAGAGCTGGTACGCCACGCCGCAGCCTTCTCCTCCGTGCTGACTGCTCGTCCAATAATTCGTGCCGAACAACGATCCGCTCGATCTGACGACACTTGCCTCCGGGCTCGTTCCGAGCGATGTCGCCGGATAGAAGTTGATCAAGTTCCTCTCTGTCCAATTTCCCTGAGGCGTGACTGGAGGGAGCAGCCTAAAAACCGTTCCGCCAAATATAGCACCTACAACCGGCTCCTCACCGCTGGACAGGGTCGTGCCGTAAATCGCTCCTTCGGAACCTAACAGGAGCCTGCCGCTCGGAATGTTTGGGCCATTCTCAGGGAAGCTATGGAGCACCGTCTCCGTCCATTCTTGTCCCGCGGCGGTTGGCGGTGTCAATTCGAAAACCGTACCAGCCGGCCCGAGGGCGGTGGGGTCATAGGCCCCTCCGGTGTACGTTGTACCGTAGAGTACGCCGCCTGGGCCGGGCAGGAGACTTGGTCCTGGAGCACCCACTACCCCTCCGGATAGGTTGGGAACCGCCCCGTCGGGGCCGCTGAAGTTGTGCAGTACCGTCTTGGTCCAGATGCCTCCAGGGCCCGGCTCGAGTTCATAGACCGTGCCGCAAGAAAACGCCGCGCCTTCGCAGGTGTTTGGCCCGCCATAGGAGGTGGCACCATAGAGGCCGCCATCCCTGGCTAGAGTTACGCCGCTGGGGCCGGATCCGTCTTCGCCGCCTTGGAAGCTATAAAGGATCGTATAGCCGGGCGTCTGCGCGGCAGCGCCGCTGTTAGTGATAGCCATGATTCCGATCATCGCGATCGGCGCGACAAACGCTCTTCGAATCGTTTGCATAACTGCCTGCCTCAAATGGTCAGTTCCCTTGCAGCCGGCACGGAAACATCGATAGCCCCGCTGCTTCACGGCAGCACCCGGAATGACGTGTTGCTTGAAAGTGTACCGCTGGGCGTAACCACCTCGATCTTTCCGCTAGTCGCGCCCGTTGGTACGGTGGCCGTAATTTCGGAACCTGAAACCACGTCGAAGACGGCGGCGACGCCGTTAAAGCTGACGCCGGTCGCGCCTGTCAGGCCGGATCCCAGGATCCGGACGACCGTTCCCACCTCGCCCGACGTGGGCCGTGGTTGCACAAAAGGGCCCAGACCTACGGACAGGCTGAAGACCGTGCCGTAGCCGTAGGGTGCGCCGTACTCCCCGCCATCAGTCGTGGTCCCGTAAAGGTCTCCATTCGTGTCCTGGACTAGTCCCGCAGGGTAGCAGCCGTGCAGACACCTATCGTCTTGGAGGCGGAAAGTATAAAGGGTGGTCAGCGTGCCACCCGGGGTGATCTTGAAAGCTGTCCCCAAGCCGTTCTGTGGGGCGCTTCCTCCATGCGCCGTCGTGCCGTAGAAGTCCCCATTGGTGGCCGCGACGAGTGCCGCCTCGGGCTCGGCGCCGTCCGCGCAGCTGATTTCGGAGCAGAAGCTATATATCGTCGTCAGCACGCCGCCAGGCGTGATTCTAAACACGGTCCCCAGTCCGTTCGCCCCTGCCTGATACGTTGTGCCGTAGAAGTCCCCATTGTTGGCTTGTACGAGCCCCGCCCAGGGGATTGCGCCGTCCGGGCACCCGCTTACAGGACAAAAGCTGTATAGCGTCGTCAGCGTGCCGCCCGGGGTGATCTCGAAGACGGTCCCACTGCCGTTGGCTCCGCCATACTCGGTTGTCCCATAGAGGTTTCCGTTGGCTGCCTGGACGAGCCCCGCGTAGGGCACTTGGCCGTCCGTGCACCCGCTTTGTGAGCAGAAATTGTATAGCGTGCTGAACGAACCGCTCGGGGTGATTTTGAAGATCGTCCCGATACCCGTAATCTCTCCGTCGGTCCCCTCCCCGCCCATCGTGGTCGTCCCGTAGAAATCCCCGTTGGCGCCCTGGACTAGCCCCGCGTAGGGGTAACCCCCATCCGTGCATCCGATTTGAGAACAGAAGCTGTACAGCGTCGTCAGGGCGCCGCTGGGCGTGATTTTGAATACAGTGCCGTACCCGTGGGCTCCGCCGTACAGCGTGGTCCCATAGAAGTCCCCGTTGGCGGCTTGCACCAGCGCCCCGTAGGGGGACACGCCGTTTGGGGAGCCAAAGTTGTATAACGTCGTCAGCGCGCCACCCGGGGTCATCTTGAAAAACGTACCTCCGTTGTTGGCCCCGCCCGCGGAGGTTGTCCCGTACAGGTTCCCATCGATACCTTGCACCAGCGCCGCTTCGGGGGCCTGGCCGGCAGCGCCGCCGAAGTCGCATATCGTGGTGAGGGTCTGCGCGGGCAGGTTCAACGCCGTCATCATGCACAGCACAAAGGTTGCGTACGCCCTCTTCCCCGAGCTTGGTCTGCCCAACGCGTTAACAATTCGTTTCATCGAAGCGCTCCTTTCTGCACGGATTTCCATCTTGGCCGCGCCATACTCACACGATATTACACCAGTCTAGGGATTAAAGCGCACTCATTTTCTCTGACTGAGTACCAGGGACTCGGGAAAGTCGTGCGGTTCGCCCTTCCGATAAGCCTCCGGGGTGGTGGGATACCCGGAATCCTACCGCATCCGCGCCTTCCCGGGCCGCACCGTAGTGCCACGATTGTTCTGGATATCAAGGCAGGGCCGTGGCTTGTTAGCTAAGGGGGAAACCGGACAAACGGCGCTGCGGCGCGCTCTGGGCGCCAACCATGATTGCGTCCATAATAGCCTCGCGCCCGCTCAGGCGGTTGATGATGTCGCACCCATTGCTCCTCCAGCTATCGTTGCCCAACGCCAGGGAATACAAGAACGGCAGCATATCCACGCCGGAGCAAACGAACGACCGTGGAACCATGTTCGCCTGCCCCGGAAAGCCAATATACAGTGGCCTCCTCGTAAAGCGCCCGGCCCTTGATCCAAGTAGCTCGGAGGCGTCGAGGTCCGTCCTTGAGTTGCTTGAATTGCGCCGAAATTCCTCGATTTCTTTTCTCGCCCACCAAATGCCGAGGGCGGCGCACTGACCAAGTATT
>Ga0181525_10003593_pt1 | contig 12177 bp, 5 predicted proteins | sample PEATcosm2014_Bin_48_FD_121100 | JGI IMG/M metagenome (GOLD analysis project Ga0181525, IMG submission 121100) | Peatland microbial communities from MTU Mesocosm Facility, Houghton, MI, USA - PEATcosm2014_Bin06_10_metaG | ecosystem: Environmental > Terrestrial > Soil > Wetlands > Peat | place... | reverse complement strand
GCTGCAGGAGCTGCCCGACCCAACCTCGAGCTCCATCTGGGGCTTACCCGTGGAGATCGATCCCGGGACTGCGCGGGACTTACGGATTGCGAACGGCGACATGGTGCGGGTGGAATCTCCGTACGGTTGGCTCGAAGCGCCGGCGTATGTCCACCCCGGCGCCATCCCGGGAGTTGTCAGCATGGCGATAGGTGATGGGCATACGCACTTTACACGCTACGCTTCCGGTCGCGGCGCCAACCCGCTTTCGATCCTGGCGCCGGTTTGGGACACTTCGACCGGCGCCCTCATCTCAGGCGCCACTCGGGTTCGCCTGGCGCGCACCGGCGGCCGGCGCGGCTGGACGCAATTCTCGACCGGGAACCGGCAGGAAAGAGGGTTCAGTGGAAGGTAAACAGGAGGCACGTATGGAACACAAATGGGGAATGGCTATCGATTTGGACCGTTGCACGGGTTGCGAAGCTTGCGTGGTGGCATGCCACGCCGAGAATAACCTGCCGGTCTCGACTCCCGAGCAGGCTGCTCGCGGACGCACCGCGCACTGGATCCGCATCGACCGCTACTATGAGGGCGAGTTCCCGGACATCAAGGTGCGCTACATGCCTGTGCTATGCCAGCACTGCGACGACGCGCCCTGCGAGCCCGTCTGTCCCACTTACGCGACCTATCATAATCCGGAGGGGCTCAACGTTCAGGTCTACAACCGCTGCGTGGGCACCTTCTACTGCGCCAACAACTGCCCTTATACGGTGCGGTACTTCAACTGGTTCGCCCCGGATTGGCCGGAGCCGCTCGCCTTGCAGCATAACCCGGATGTCGCCGTGCGCCCGGCTGGCGTGATGGAGAAATGCACGTTCTGTATTCAGCGGATCAAGCGGGCCAAGCAGGACGCGGCCGGGGAGGCCCGTCCGCTCGCGGATGGCGATGTGCAGCCGGCTTGCGTGCAGTCGTGTCCTGCCGAGGCGATGGTATTCGGCGACCTCAACGACCCCGGCAGCAAAGTTTCGCGCCTCGCCGGGCACGGCCGCGCCACTCGGCTGCTCGAGGAATTGGGGACTCAGCCCAAGGTGTTTTATTTGCAAAAAGGTTAAGCCGGTATGTCGCCCGCGCCCGAGCTTCTGCCCTATCGTCAAATTCGAGAAGATCTGTTCCGCCCGCTCTCGCGCGTCAGCGGCCGCTACGTGTTCGCCACCGTAATCGCCTTCTTGGTGGGCGCCGCCGGTCTCGCCGCATGGGGTCTGCAGCTTCACTCGGGAATGGGCGTCACAGGCCTTGACAGGCCGGTGTTCTGGGGAATCTACATCGTCGATTTCGTTTTCTGGATCGGCATCTCGCACGCCGGCACGCTCATCTCCGCGATTCTGCGCCTCACCGGCGCGGCCTGGCGCAAGCCCGTCACGCGCGCGGCCGAGGCCATCACGGTCTTCGCGCTGATGATCGGCGGCATGTTTCCCATCATCCATTTAGGGCGCGCCTGGCTGTTTTACTGGCTGCTGCCCTATCCCAACTCGCGGATGCTTTGGCCCAACTTCCGCTCTCCGCTGCTTTGGGATCTCACGGCCATCGTCACTTACGTCACCGGCAGCGTCATCTATCTGTACCTTCCGCTGATCCCCGATCTGGCGCAACTTGGCGAGCACAATACGCCGTGGCGGAAACGACTCTACCGTGCGCTGTCCCTCGGCTGGACGGGCGCCGACCGCGAGTGGCACGCCCTGGAGCGCGCCATGAAGCTGATGGCCTGCATCATCCTGGCCGTGGCGGTTTCGGTGCACACCGTGGTCGCCTGGGATTTCGCGATGGCGATTGCGCCGATGTGGCACAGCACCATCTTCGGGCCGTATTTTGTCACCGGCGCCATCTTCAGCGGGATCGCGGCCCTGATCCTGGTGATGGCTATGATCCGCAAGTTGCTGCACCTCGAGGTCTATCTCACCAAGCACCACTTCGACCGTCTGGCCAAGCTGCTGCTTCTCATGAGCCTGCTGTGGTGCTACTTCACGCTCGCCGAGAACCTGACTGTTTGGTACGGCAACGATCCCAAGGAGATGGCAGTCTTCGGCGCCCGTACGCGCGGGCATTACGCACCTTACTTCTGGACCATGATGTTCCTGAACTTCGCGGTCCCGTTCGTGCTGCTGGGAATCCGCCGCCTGCGCACCATCGCCAGCGCCACCGTGGCATCCGTCGCGGTGCTGATCGGCATGTGGATCGAGCGGTTCGTAATCGTCGTTCCGACGCTGGCGATCCCGCGGCTGTCCGCGGCGTCCGGTTTCTACACGCCCACGTGGGTCGAAGTCGCGATCACCGCCGCCACCTTTGCCGCCATGGCCATGCTGTACATGATTTTCGCGAAGCTGTTCCCGATGATCGCCGTGTGGGAGTTTAAGCCACATCCGCTGGAGGATAACTGACTACCTATCTGGTTGCCGAATTCCGCAAGAGGGACGGAGTTGCCGCGGCCATCCGGTCGCTGCGCGCGAGCGGCATTGCCTCCACGGATCTGGACGTCTTCTCCGAGGAACCGGTGGAGTTTCCCCCCGGAGTGCTGGACCGGCCCAGCCGCATGTCTGTAGCGTCGGTTTTGGGCGCGATCCTGTTCGGCACATTCGCGACGGTTTTCATCCGCTGGACGCAACACGACTACCGCCTGGTCACGGGCGGCATGCCGATCTTTTCGTTCTGGGCGACAGGTGTCATCACGTTCGAAATGACGATGTTGGGCGCAATCGTATCTACGTTCGCCTGGTTCCTCTGGGAAAGTGGCCTTGTCCGCCGGCCCAAGCGGAAAGCGCCCGTGCCGGATGTAGACCCCGGCGCGGTGTGCCTGAGGGTCCGCTGCCGCGGCCATGAAGCCGCCCAGGCCGAAGAAGCCATGCGCAGCGCCGGCGCCGTCGAGGTTCGGGGATGGGAAGCGTGATCCGGAAAGCCGCACTCGCTCTGGCTTTCGCCGGCGCGTTAGGGGGCGATGCCCGTCGGCCGCTCCCCTGGGAGAAAAACCCGCTGCGGATCGGCCAGGCGTTGTACCGCGAAAACTGCGCGGTCTGCCACGACATTGACCGGCCGCAGTCGAAAAAGTTTGGCCCCAGCTTCTACCAGCTCTTCCGGCGCACCCAAATGCCGATCGCCAAAGTGAAACCCAACCGCGAATATATCAAGCTGCGAGTTAAATTCGGCGGCGCCCTGATGCCCCCATTCCGCGGCTGGCTGACCGAACGGGACATCGACAGCCTGATCGATTACATAGCCTCCAAGTAGTCCTGGCTCCCGGCAAAAACTGCGCAAGGCCCTCGGCCTGCGGCGGCTTCTCAGCCGCCCTCTTCCGGTGCAAGAGTTGCGGTTTTCGGCGAGAGCGGGGCCAAGGGCCCCGCGCAGGCCACGGGCCTGCCCCACCATGTGCGCAGAAATTCCCGCTGCGGGAAAACTGAAATTGGGCCCGCGCTCTCCTGGGCCGTCAGTCGTTATTCGGCAAAGTGAAGCAAAACGTCGCGCCCTTGCCCAGCTCGGACTCAACCCATATGCGGCCTTCGTGGCGGCTCACGATCTTCCGGCATATCGCCAGGCCCATGCCGTTTCCGGCGCTTCGATCCCGGGGCTGAAGACACTTGAAAATACCGAAAACCTTCTCGGCGTATTGCGGCTCAATGCCGATGCCGTTGTCTCTTACCGAAAAGCGCCACTCGCCGTCCCGGCCATCCGCCGCGACGTGGATGCGTGGAGGTTCCTCGCTTCGGTACTTGATAGAGTTGACCAGCAAATTCTGGAACAGGCGCGTCAACTGGATCGCGTCTCCGGTGACCACTGGCAGGCGCTCCCGGGAGATGATGGCACCGCTCTCTTCGATCAACGATCTCAAGTTGCGGATGGCGTCATCCAGGACCATATCGCAATCGACTTTGGTGAAGAAGTCGGCGCCCCGGACCTCCACCCGCGAAAAGTCCAACAAGTCGTGGATCAGTCTTTCCATGCGTTCCGCGCTCTCCACGATGAAGCTGATGAACTGATCCGCGTCTCCCTGGAGCTGTCCCTTGTAGCGCGCCGCCAGAAGCTGGGCGTATACCGAAACGGTGCGCAACGGTTCCTGCAGGTCGTGGCTGGCGACGTAAGCAAACTGTTGTAACTCCTCGTTGGATCGCAGCAATGCTTCGGTGCGCTCCAGGACGCGCTCTTCCAGGCTCGAATTCAACTGGCGAATCTGCTCCTCGGTTCTTTTACGCTCGCTGATGTCTCGTATAGCGCTGGTAACTACTACGCCCTCCTCTGTCTGTAATGGGCTGAAGGTGATCTCGACCGGAAACGGAGCCCGGCCCTCCGGGAAAGCGTGCAACTCCACGCGTTGCTGCAGGGGTTCAACCGCGGCGGGACTGGAATCGTCGTACCAAGCCTCCGGCACCCGGAATCCCCAACCCGGCACCAGAGTTCTGAAGTTTTTGGACATCAGTTTGTCCCGGCCGCAGTTGAAGAGGATCTCGGTTCGCGAATTGACCATCACCACTTCGCCGTCGACCCGGCACATCACCATCGCGTCAGGCGCCGCTTCCAGTAACGACCGGAATCGCTGCTCCGCCTTTTGCAGCACTCGCGCCTGTTCTTTCAATTTGGCGTTGCTGCGGCTGAGTTCCACGAACACAGCCACTTTGGAACGCAGAACTTCGGGCACGATGGGTTTGAATAGAAAATCGACCGCGCCCAGATCGTAACCGCGAAACAGATGTTCTTCGTTTCTATATCCGGTGAGAAAAAGGATGGGTATCTCGCGCGATCGCGGGCGGCTGCGGATCATCTCGGCGGTCTCAAACCCGTCCATATCCGGCATTCTGACGTCCAATAAAATAGCCGCAAAGTCATCGTTCAAAACGTGCCGGAGCGCCTCCCTTCCCGAACTCGCCAGCACCAATTCCTGACCCAAACCGCTAAGCGTCGCCTCTAAAGAGACGAGGTTCTCCGGCGTATCGTCCACCAGAAGGATCTTCATCCTCCGTTCCACGGCGGGTTCTCGGGCGACTTGCACTCCGTTGCCGGCGGATGACATATGGCCTCTTACCCGGCGACCGACATGGCTGCCGGCGCCGAGTCATGCGCACGCACCAGCCACACCCGCAGCACGGAAAACAGTTGTTCCAGATCGACGGGCTTGGTAATGTAATCCGACGCCCCCGCGTCGATGCATTTGGCGCGATCGCCTTTCATGGCCTTGGCAGTTACGGCCACGATGGGGATCGACCGGAATTCCGGAATTTGGCGGATCGCCCGCATCGTTTCGTAGCCGTCCATCTCGGGCATCATGATGTCCATCAGCACGCCATCGATGCCTGGCGTCTTGAGCAGCATCTCGATGCCTGCCCTCCCATTTTCCGCGTGAACCACCTGCAGGCCGTGCTGCTCAAGGACCGTGGAGAGCGCGAAAATGTTGCGCACATCGTCGTCCACCACCAGAACCTTCTTGCCTGCCAGGACGGAGGCGCTTTGGCGCAGCGCGCGTAGAATCTCCCGTTGCGATTCGGAGAGATCCCCTTCGGGCCGGTGCAAGAGCAGCACCGTCTCCTCGAGCAGGCGTTCCAGGGATTCCGCGTACCGGACCACACTCTGCCGGGTAAGGCTCTTGATGGCTGATTCAGCCTCAGCGCTGGGCTTCCTTGGACCGCACACCACGACCGGCGGCATGGGGCTGGTATCGGCCTGCATCTCTTCCACCAATTGTGCGGCCGGAATGTCGGCCACCCTAAGGTCCAGCGCGATAGCATCCAGGTATTGCTGCCGCACCAGAGCGAGCGCTTCTCCGCCGGAGCCGACTGCGACGATCTCCACGCCGTTTCCGCCAAGGATCTCCCGCCAGTTGGTCCGGCGCGGCTCCTCCGGAGCGATAATCAGCAGCTTCTTGGTGCGCTGCTCCAGGGAATGGTGAATGGTATCGAACGCGATGTTCAGGTTGTCTTTGGTAACCGATTTCTCAAGATAGGTCATGGCCCCGAGGGCCAGCCCGCGCCGGCGGTTTTCATCGCCGCTGATCACGTGCACCGGTATGTGCCGCGTAGTGGGATCGTGCTTCAGCCGGTCGAGGATCGTCCAGCCGGCCATGTCGGGTAACGTAATGTCCAAGGTTATGGCGCCCGGATTGAACTCGCGGGCGAGTGTAAGGGCCGCGCCTCCCCGGATCGCAACCAGGACCTTGATGTTCCGCTCGTGCGCCAAGTCCACAAGAATCCGGGCAAAGGTGACATCGTCCTCGACGATCAACAGCACCGGATCTCCCGGGCGAATCAGGTTTCGGTCGTCATCGATCTCAATGTCATGCACCACCGCGATTGGCGCCGACGACGGCGCCGCCAGAATAAGATCCAGGGTTTCGGTGTCGGCCCCGCTCGCGCCGTCCGCGGCAGAGTGTACAGGGCGGTTGTCCACCTGTATGGTCTGTATCTCAACCTTAGCCGGGGATACTTGGGCCACATAGGTCTGCGGAAGGTAAAGAGTGAACGTGCTGCCTACGCCCGGCGTGCTTTGCAGCCGGATCTCACCGCCCAGCAACCTGGTTAGTTCGCGGCTGATCGAGAGGCCCAAGCCAGTGCCACCGTACTTGCGGCTGGTGGTGCCATCCGCCTGCTGGAAGGCCTCGAATATGATTCGTTGCTTCTCCTGTGGGATGCCGATGCCTGTGTCGGTAACGGCAAACGCGATAACGGACTTGACGCGGTTGAGTACGGGGTGGGTCGCGCTCCAGCCGGAGCCGGCCCGTTCCACCCGCAGACGGACTGTCCCGTGTTCGGTGAACTTGAGCGCGTTCGATAAAAGGTTCTTGAGTACTTGCTGCAGCCGTTTGGCGTCGGTAATGATGGTTTCCGCCGGCAAGCTCTCTTCCAGCTCAATGGAAAACTCCAACCCCTTTCCGTCGGCGACATGGCGGAACGTCCGCAAACAGAAGTCGCGAACTTCGCTGTACCGCACGCTGCCCACTTCGATGTCCATTTTTCCGGATTCGATCTTGCTCAGGTCCAGAATATCGTTGATCAGGGCCAATAAATCCGTGCCGGACGAGTGGATGGTTTCGGCATACTTAACCTGTTTCGAGGTCAAGGTGCTGTCGGTATTCTCCGCCAGCATTTGCGCCAGGATCAAAAGGTTGTTGAGGGGCGTGCGCAACTCATGGCTCATGTTGGCCAGGAACTCGCTCTTATACTTGGAAGTTAGCGACAGCTGTTCGGCCTTCTCTTCCAGCGCCGCCTTGGCCTGTTCCACTTCGCGATTCTTGGTTTCCACCTCGTTCTTTTGCTCGGCCAACAAGCTCGCCTTTTCCTCTAGTTCGGCGTTGGTCTTCTGGAGCTGTTCCGCCAGCGCCTGGCTCTTGTTCAGGAGTTGTTCCGTCCGCATGGTGGCCGCGATGGTGTTAAGCACGATGCCGATCGACTGCGTGAGCTGATCCAGGAAGGCCAGATTCACATCGGTGAAATGGCGGAACGACGCGAGTTCAATGACCGCTCTGGTATCGCCTTCAAACAGAACCGGCAGCACCACGATGCTAAGTGGCGTAGCTTCCCCCAGGCTGGAGCTGATCCTGATGTAGTCTTTGGGGATATCGGTAACTAAGATACGGCGCTTCTCCAAGGCGCACTGGCCGGCCAGTCCCTGCCCCATCCGGAACTGCTTGGGCACGTCGCCGTTGTCATTCGATGCGTAGGCGGCCAGGAGCTTCAACGACTCCTCCTCCTCGTCCGTGATGTAGAAGGTGCCCTGTTGGGCGCCCACCAGCGGAGTCAGCTCCGACAAGAGTAACCGGGAGACGGTTACCAGATCGCGCTGGCCCTGCATCATACCCGTAAATTTCGCGATATTCGTCTTCAGCCAGTCCTGGTCCGTATTCTTGCGCGTGGTCTCGGCCAGGTTCACGATCATCTCATTGATATTGTCTTTCAGGGCGGCAACTTCGCCCAAAGCTTCCACGGCGATCGATCGTGTCAGATCGCCCTTGGTGACCGCCGTGGCCACATCCGCGATGGCGCGCACTTGCGTAGTTAGATTCGCGGCAAGCTGGTTGACGTTATCCGTAAGGTCGCGCCAGAGTCCGGCCGCGCCGGGCACCAGCGCCTGGCCGCCCAGTTTCCCCTCAATGCCGACTTCGCGAGCGACGTTGCTCACCTGATCGGCGAAGACGGCCAGCGTATCGATCATCTCGTTGATGGTATCCGCCAGAGATGCAATCTCACCCTTGGTCTCCAGCACCAACTTGCGTTTCAGGTTCCCGTTGGCCACGTCGGTGACCACCTTGGCGATGGCGCGGACCTGCGTCGTGAGGTTAGCGGCCATGGAGTTCACATTATCGGTCAGATCTTTCCATGTGCCCGCTACCCCACGCACTTCGGCCTGTCCTCCGAGTTTTCCTTCGGTGCCCACCTCGCGCGCCACGCGCGTGACCTCCGAAGCGAAGCTATTGAGCTGATCCACCATGGTGTTGATGGTGCTCTTCAGCTCAAAGATTTCGCCTTGCACGTCCACTGTGATCTTGCGGCTGAGATCCCCATTGGCCACCGCGGTGGTGACCTGCGCGATGTTCCGGACCTGGGCGGTCAAGTTGCCAGCCATGGAATTCACGCTATCCGTCAGATCTTTCCAGGTGCCGGCCACACCGCGCACCACCGCCTGGCCGCCCAGTTTGCCCTCGGTGCCCACTTCCCGCGCGACGCGGGTCACTTCCGCCGCAAAGGAACTAAGCTGGTCCACCATGGTGTTCACGGTGTTCTTCACTTCCAGGATTTCGCCGCGCACATCCACGGTGATTTTGCGCGAGAGGTCTCCTTTGGCGACGGCCGTGGTCACTTCCGCAATGTTGCGGACCTGGGTGGTCAGGTTCGTCGCCATGGAGTTGACGCTGTCCGTCAAATCCTTCCAGGTTCCAGCGACGCCCCGCACATCGGCCTGGCCTCCCAGTTTGCCCTCGGTACCCACTTCGCGCGCCACGCGGGTGACTTCGGAGGCGAAAGAACTGAGCTGATCCACCATGGTGTTGATGGTATTCTTCAGCTCCAGAATCTCACCGCGCGCATCCACCGTGATCTTGGTCGTTAAGTTGCCTTTCGCGACCGCGGTAGTGACGCCGGCAATGTTGCGCACCTGATTGGTCAGGTTGCTGGCCATCGAGTTGACCGAGTCCGTCAGGTCTTTCCACGTGCCGGCCACACCGTGCACGCCGGCCTGGCCGCCGAGCTTGCCTTCCGTGCCCACCTCGCGCGCCACGCGCGTCACCTCACCGGCAAAGGCGTTAAGCTGATCGACCATAGTATTGATGGTGTTCTTCAGCTCCAGGATCTCGCCGCGCACATCCACCGTAATCTTGCGGCTCAGGTCGCCCTTGGCCACGGCCGTGGTCACCTCGGCGATGTTGCGCACCTGGTTGGTCAAGTTGCTGGCCATGGAGTTGACCGAGTCCGTCAGATCCTTCCACGTGCCGGCCACGCCCTTCACGTCCGCCTGACCGCCCAGCTTGCCTTCCGTGCCGACCTCACGGGCCACGCGGGTCACTTCGCCGGCGAAGGCGTTAAGCTGATCCACCATGGTGTTGATAGTGTTCTTCAACTCCAGAATCTCGCCGCGCACATCCACCGTGATCTTGCGGCTCAGGTCGCCCTTGGCCACGGCGGTGGTCACCTCGGCGATATTGCGCACCTGGGCCGTCAGGTTGCCCGCCATCGAGTTGACGCTGTCGGTCAGATCCTTCCAGGTGCCGCCCACGCCCTTCACATCGGCCTGACCGCCCAGTTTGCCTTCGGTGCCCACCTCGCGCGCTACGCGGGTGACTTCGCCGGCGAACGCGTTGAGCTGATCCACCATGGTGTTGATGGTGTTCTTCAGCTCCAAAATCTCGCCGCGCACATCCACCGTGATCTTGCGCGACAGGTCGCCGGTCGCCACCGCAGTCGTGACTTCCGCGATGTTGCGGACTTGGGCCGTTAGATTTCCGGCCATGGAGTTGACCGAATCCGTGAGATCCTTCCACGTGCCGGCCACGCCCTTCACTTCCGCCTGGCCGCCCAGTTTGCCTTCCGTGCCGACTTCGCGCGCCACGCGGGTCACTTCGCCGGCGAACGCGTTGAGCTGATCCACCATGGTGTTGATGGTATTCTTCAGTTCCAGAATCTCACCGCGCACGTCCACCGTGATCTTGCGGGACAAGTCGCCGTTGGCCACGGCGGTGGTCACTTCCGCGATATTACGGACCTGCGCGGTAAGGTTGCCCGCCATGGAGTTCACGCTGTCGGTCAAATCCTTCCAGACGCCGCCGACGCCCTTGACTTCGGCCTGGCCGCCCAGTTCACCCTCGGTACCCACCTCGCGCGCCACGCGTGTCACCTCGGACGCGAATGCGTTCAACTGGTCGACCATGGTGTTTACGGTGTCCTTCACCTCCAGGATCTCGCCGCGCACATCCACGGTGATCTTACGCGAAAGGTCTCCCCTGGCAACGGCCGTGGTGACTTCCGCGATGTTGCGCACCTGGGTGGTCAGGTTCGCCGCCATGAAATTCACGCTGTCGGTCAAGTCCTTCCACGTTCCACCCACGCCCTTCACATCGGCCTGACCGCCCAGTTTGCCCTCCGTGCCCACTTCGCGCGCCACGCGCGTCACTTCGCCGGCGAAGGCGTTGAGCTGATCCACCATGGTGTTGATGGTGTTCTTGAGCTCCAGAATCTCGCCCCGCACATCCACGGTAATCTTGCGGCTCAGATCGCCCTTGGCAACGGCCGTGGTCACTTCGGCGATATTGCGCACCTGGGCGGTCAGGTTGCCCGCCATGGAGTTTACGCTGTCGGTGAGATCCTTCCACGTGCCGGCCACACCTCGCACATCGGCCTGACCGCCCAACTTGCCTTCAGTGCCCACTTCGCGCGCCACGCGCGTTACTTCCGAAGCAAAAGAACTGAGCTGGTCCACCATGGTGTTCACGGTATTCTTCACTTCCAGGATCTCGCCGCGGACATCCACCGTGATCTTGCGCGAGAGGTCGCCCTTGGCAACCGCCGTGGTGACTTCCGCGATGTTGCGCACCTGGGTCGTCAGGTTTGCCGCCATGGAGTTGACCGAATCCGTGAGATCCTTCCATGTGCCGGCCACGCCCTTCACTTCCGCCTGGCCGCCCAGCTTGCCCTCCGTACCGACCTCGCGCGCCACGCGCGTCACTTCCGAAGCGAAGGCATTCAACTGGTCCACCATGGTGTTGATGGTGTTCTTCAGTTCCAGAATCTCGCCCCGCACATCCACCGTGATCTTGCGAGACAAGTCGCCGTTGGCCACGGCAGTGGTTACTTCCGCGATATTACGCACCTGGGCCGTGAGGTTGCCGGCCATGGAGTTCACGCTGTCGGTCAAATCCTTCCAGACGCCGCCGACGCCTTTAACCTCGGCCTGGCCGCCCAGCTCACCTTCGGTGCCCACCTCGCGCGCCACACGCGTCACTTCGGAGGCGAAGGCGTTCAGCTGGTCCACCATGGTGTTCATGGTGTTTTTCAGCTCCAGGATCTCGCCTTTCACGTCCACCGTGATTTTACGGGAGAGGTCGCCATTGGCCACCGCGGTGGTCACTTCGGCGATGTTGCGGACTTGCGCCGTCAGGTTGCCGGCCATGGAGTTGACGTTGTCCGTGAGATCCTTCCAAACGCCGCCCACACCTTGCACGACGGCTTGCCCTCCGAGCTTGCCCTCGGTGCCGACCTCGCGCGCCACGCGCGTCACCTCGGATGCGAAAGAATTCAACTGCGCGACCATGGTGTTCACCACGCGCGCGGTGTGCAGGAACTCGCCCTTGAGCGAGCGGCCGTCAACCTCCAGAGCCATGGTCTGCGAGAGATCGCCTTTAGCGACTGCGCCAATCACGCGGGCGACTTCCGTGGACGGTTGCACCAGATCTCCAATCAGGCCATTGACCGAATCCAGGCACTCCGCCCATCCCCCGAAAGCCGATCCGAGACTCGCCCGTTGGCTGATCTTGCCTTCCTTGCCAACCGCGCTGCTGATGCGGGCGAATTCGCTCGCCATGCGGTCGTTCAATTTGAAGATGTCGTTGAGGGCGTCGGCGATCTTCCCCGCGACGCCGGTCTGGTCGACCGGCAGGCGAACCGAGAAATCGCCGTCCTTAAAGGCGATCAAGGTCTTCAACAGAATGCCTGTATCGAGTGCATCGGTTAGAAATTC
>Ga0181525_10003592_pt1 | contig 12179 bp, 13 predicted proteins | sample PEATcosm2014_Bin_48_FD_121100 | JGI IMG/M metagenome (GOLD analysis project Ga0181525, IMG submission 121100) | Peatland microbial communities from MTU Mesocosm Facility, Houghton, MI, USA - PEATcosm2014_Bin06_10_metaG | ecosystem: Environmental > Terrestrial > Soil > Wetlands > Peat | place... | reverse complement strand
GCCTGCACAACCTGCGCCAGATACCGGTCCGGCAGCGCCAGCGTGGCCAGCATGGCGCTGCAGAATTTCACCAGTTGCCGGCGGGAGATGCCTCTCCGCGCCAGCATGGTGCCTACGTCGGTTTCCGGTGACGAAACATTAGACGACGGCATGGCCAACCTCCTCAGCTTTCTTCGTCGCGCGGCCGGCGAGCCATGCGAGCCATTGTTCCAGTCCGCTGCCGGCCGTGCAGGATGTTTCGATAATTTCGATATCGGGATGGATCCGCCGGGCGTTCTCCAGCGCCAGCGCGGGATCGAATGAGACATAGGGCAGCAGATCGATCTTGTTCAAGATCATCAATTCCGCTTTGCGAAAAATCCCCGGATACTTCAGCGGTTTGTCTTCGCCCTCGGTGACGCTGAGCACCACGATTTTGGCGTCCTCGCCCAGGTCGTAACTGGTGGGGCAGACCAGGTTGCCGACGTTCTCGATCAGCAGCAGGTCCAGCGGCTCACTATCGTCCAGCCAGACAGCCAGGTGATTCTCCACCATCCGCGCGTCCAGATGGCATGCACCGGCGGTGGTGATCTGTCGAACGGGATAGCCGTAGCGAGCCAGGCGGCGGGCATCGTTGTCGGTCTGGATGTCGCCGGTAAGAACCGCGGCCCGTGTTCCGGGCGGCAGCGCTTCCAGCGTCTTTTCGAGCAACATGGTCTTGCCCGAGCCCGGCGAACTGATCAAATTCAGCGCCAGCGTGCCGCTGCTGCGCAATGCGTCACGCAACCGCCCCGCAATCCGGCCGTTCTCGCTCAGAACCTTCTTCCCGATTGCCAACTTCATCCGTCACCTCTTCCAGTTCCAGATAGGCGAACTGCAGCTCGTCGCTCCCGGTGCTCCAGGTGATGTCCAGCTCCAGCCCGTCGGCTAGCGTTTCGAAGCAAAACCTTAACGATTCCGTATCTACGCCCGCGTACTCGCCAATCACAACCCCGACCTTTGCCGGACGATTTCCGGGGTAAAGCCGCGACTCCGTCCAAGCGGCTTCGAGAATCGAACTCGCAATGCCCATTTCGTGCATCAGCAAATCCTCGGGAGCTGTTCACCGGCCAGCATGTCGACGATACGCGTCGATCCGAACGCCGTCCGCATGGTTACCATCCCCGCACTTTCATTTCCAACGCTGCCGATGATCGCGGCTTCGGCTCCACGCGGATCCAGTCGCATCGCAGCGACGATTTCGTCCGCCGCTTCCGGCGCCACGATAGCGAGCAACTTTCCTTCGTTGGCGACATAGAGCGGATCCAGGCCCAACAACTCGCACGCGCCCCTGACATCGTCCCGCACCGGAATGTTTGATTCCTCAATCTGGATGCTGACTCGCGATTGCAGCGCGATTTCGTTCAGGGCGCTCGATACGCCGCCCCGCGTGGGATCGCGCAAACAGCGGACGGCTCCAGCCGGTGCAGCCAAGAGCATACGCTCTACTAGTTCGTGGAGGGCGGCCGAATCGCTCAGGATCTCCGTCTCGAATTCAAGTCCCTCGCGCTTGGCCAGAATGGCGATGCCGTGATCGCCGATGGCGCCGCTCAAGATCACGCGGTCGCCCGGACGGGCTTGGCTGGCCGAAAGACGCACGCCCTCCGGCACGATTCCGATTCCTGTGGTGTTGATGAACACCCCATCGCCCTTGCCGCGCTCCACCACTTTCGTATCCCCCGTCACGATGGAGACACCCGCCGCAGCGGCCGCTTCCGCCATCGATGCGGCAATGCGGCGCAGCGCTTCGGTTGAAAAACCTTCTTCCAGGATGAAGCCCGCACTGAGGAACAGCGGACGCGCGCCGCCCATGGCCAGATCGTTGATGGTGCCATGAACGGCCAGCGATCCGATGTCGCCGCCCGGGAAGAACAGCGGCTGCACTACGAAAGAATCCGTGGTGAAAGCCACGCGCGAGCCACCAATTTCGACAATGGCCTGGTCATCCATCCGGTCAAGAACAGGATTTGAAAACAGCGGGAGGAACACGTCGCGCAAAAGCTCCGCGCTCAATCGACCGCCGCTGCCATGGCCGAGAACGATCCGGTCGCGTTGAGTTAGCGGCGCCGGACAAACCAACGAACCGGATTCCGCGATTATCGTTTCAGGCAATAGCTGTGGCATGGCGTCTGTATTGGTAATAGGCGGCGCAAGCGCCCTCGGCCGAAACCATGGGAGCGCCCAGCGGAGTCATGGGCGTACAGCGCTTGCCGAACGCCGGGCAATCCACCGGCTTCTTCAGTCCCTGGAGCACCAGCGCACTGATGCATTCCTTCGGCTCCGCGGCGTGCGATTCGCCGACATCGAAAACGCGTTCTGCATCGAAGTCCGCATATTCATCGCGCAGCCGATACCCGCTGCCGGCGATGGGCCCAATGCCGCGCCACTGGCGGTCCGAAACCTCGAACACCTCGCGCAAGATGTTTTGCGCCGGCAGGTTGCCTTCACTATTCACCGATCGCGCGTATTGATTTTCAACTTCCGCATGCCCTTCTTCCAGCTGCGACACCAGCATCGAAATCGATTCCAAAAGATCCAGCGGTTCAAATCCGCCAACCACCATCGGCACATGGAACTCCGCGACCAAATCTTCATACTCGCGGTAACCCATGACGGTGCAAACGTGGCCGGGGGCGATGAATCCCTGCACCCGATTGGCTGGCGAGCTCAGAATCAGTCTCATGGCCGGTGGCACTAAAACATGCGACACGAGCATCGAAAAATTCGTCAGACCTTCGCACCTGGCTCGCCAGACAGCCATACCGTTGGCCGGCGCCGTGGTCTCGAAACCAACTCCGAAGAAAACCACTTTTCGATTAGGATTGGCGCGCGCAATCTTCAGCGCATCCATAGGCGAATAAACTACGCGCACGTCGGCGCCTTGGGCCTTGGCTTGGAACAGGTCCGACTCGGAGCCAGGCACGCGCAGCATGTCGCCGTAGGAAGTGAAGATCACGCCAGGAAGCGAGGCAATGCGAATCGCCCGGTCCACCATTTCGAGCGGCGTAACGCAGACCGGGCAGCCTGGCCCATGCACCATTTCGATATCGGGCGGAAGGAGTTCGTCGATGCCGTAGCGCATCAAAGTGTGTGTTTGGCCGCCACACACTTCCATAAGCACCCAGGGCCGGGTAACCTTGCGCCTTATCTCGCCAGCGACGGCTAGAGCGATTTTAGGGTCTCGATACTCGTCGACGTACTTCACGGCGCAAGCCCTTGTTCGGCCAGTGTTGCAAACCCGTCTTGATCCGGCGGCGCCAGCCCTTCGTCGGCTAGAGCGCCAATTTGCGCGAGATATTGAAAAGTGCGGCGGGCTTCTTCTTCATCGATCCGCGTCAGGGCAAAGCCCACGTGTACCAGTAAGAAGTCGCCGGGCTCGGCATCGGGCGTGAAGGCCAGGTTGACAGTCTTCTTTATGCCGCAGAAATCCATGCGACCAACGCGGAACGCAGGGTCGTCGCCCTCAACGCTTAAGAGTCTTCCAGGAACAGCCAGGCACATGCCGATCTCCTAATTTGCCTAAGCAGTTCGCTTTGCAGGTTCCCACCCAGAGGACGGCGCGGCCACGCAAATCCGGCTGGAATTCGTCCCGGCAAATGATTCTGAGGGCCTTAGCGCTGCGATCGGCTGATTTTCTGGAATTTCAATCACTTCAAGGGCAGCGCGGAATTGCGCGCTGGTGGGTGAATTAACGCAGTTTCCGCGCACGGAAGCCATTCGTCGACAGGAATGGAAGCGATTGGTTGACAGGAATGCATGCTACGATTCGCAATCTGGCAGGGCAACTGGGGAATTTACCCCCAGGGTGCACGCTAGTTTTACTCACTTTGTTCAATCCAACCCAATGCATACCAATCCGGCTTTTTGGTGGCCAACGTGCCAGCTTGGACGGTTTCGAAGGAGCAACGAAGCATGCATTCGCCCCAAAGGCGCGATCACAACCGAACCGCGGGGCGGGAGCTGCGCTGTTTGCCGCGCCGCAGGCGCGCTGTTCGCTGCTGACGCAGTACACGCACCAATAATGTTTACCCAAAGCGCTACCATGCCGCAGGCGCTGATGATGCCATAAACGAAAGGAAATCCTAACGATGACATTACGCTCCGGCGTCTATATCGTCCCCACCAACCGCTGGTATATCGAACGCACCGTCTGGTTGATCGCGGGAGTTGTTTTATTAGCCAGCACCGGTATGGCGTTATTGCTGAATCCGCTGTGGATCTTCGGAGTCATTGCCACAGGACTGGTTTCCATAAATGTCGCTTTTACGGGTTTTTGCCCGGTAGGCAGCGTGCTGCGCCTGCTTGGTTTCCCTTCCATGCTCGGGTCGGATACTCCAGGACGCTGGAACTTATACCGCATGCAGACCGACAAATGGTATCTGGAGCGCCGCATCTATCTGGCAGTTGGAATCAATATCTCTGTCGCGTCAATACTGATGCTTCTATACAGCCCATGGTTTAGTCTGTTCACGCTCTTTGTGGGTGGCGCAATGGTGTGGTTTGCCGCGACTGGCTTTTGTGTGATGGCAAATGCGCTTTACTGGCTCGGCGCCGAGCCGCGCCTGGCGCAGGAAGCTCTGCCTTCAGGCCGGTGTACGGAATGTCCAAAGTCGGGTGAGTGTCTGGGTGGACATCCAATCCTGTTACCAGGAAATCTTATTGAGCCGCCGACAACGCTCTTGACCAATGGCTAACCTTCGCGACCTTTGGCTCTCCAGAAGGGCGAAAGCGTGAGATTCTCTGGTGGCGTACCCAGCCCGCATATTTTGCGTTGACACCAGACGGCTTCCAGATTGACGACTGGCTTCCAAGTCTGTTCTAATCGCCAAATGCCGGGAGACGAGGTTTTCGCAGTGGCGCGAAACCTGCTGGAAGCTTTGCGATTCTTCGGACAGGCCCGCGCCGACGCCGAAATCCGCGATCTGCCGGGTGTTTCCCTCATTTTCTGCGGCTTAAACTATGCCGCCTTCAATGCGGCCCTGCAGGCCCGGCCTATCGAAAGCGATGCGCACGAACTGGGCCGGCTGATCGATGTATCGGCTCAACATTTCGACGCCCGCAGCCTGCGCTGGACTTATTGGCTCTGCAACGATTTCCTGCAGCAGCCCCTGCGCCGCGAGGCGCTGCGCGTGTTCAAGCGCCACGGGCTGCGCCATCTCACCGAAGCTCCGGGCATGTACGCCGATCGCCTGACACCGGCCACGCGAAGTCTTCCGCCGCTCGAAGTGCGGCCAGTTGGAGACGAACCCACTCGCGCTGCCTTCGCCGAAGTGATGTCAACCGCATTCGAGATCCCGCACTCGGTGAGCATGTCGGTCTATGGCGCCGAGCGGGCCTGGAGAGGGACATTTCAAGGCTATGTCGGCTATTCCAACGGGCGGGCCGTCACCACCGCGGCGGCTGTGATCACGAACGATGTTATCGGACTGTACTCGGTGGCTACGCTGCCGCAGCACCGGCGTCTGGGATTTGCCGAGGCCATCATGCGGCAAGTGATCCGGCAGGCGCAGGAAACCCGAGGAGTCTCGCGGAGCGTGCTGCAAGCCACCGCGTCCGGGCTGTCCTTATATGAAGCGATGGGGTACCGCACAGTGACAGGTTTCAACGTGTTCATTGCGGATTGAGTGCTCCAGCGGAAGGACTCCTGCGGAAGCAAGAAAAATCTCGGAACCATCAGCTCTGCCCTGGGAAAGCGGCTTCGCGGGCGCGTCGGTACCACGTGGGCCGGCCCCGCGCGTTGGCGTGCTTCAATTAATTTAGGCACAGGAGCCGGCGGCTTCGATGCGGAAGGTGGGTCCGGGTTCGCTCAACACACGATCCGTGGGAAGAGTGGCAGCAGTGGGGACCGGTGCGAGCGCTGTCCCTCGGGAGGATGAAAAAACTGCTGCCGGAATCTGTCCGGCGGCTAACCCTCGGTTGCGATTATGCCGATAACAGAACAGGCGAATGCCTTATGTCAGAAGTGTCTGAACGTCGAAGCAAGGGTCGCCAGAAGCCCGGCGGCACTGGCGAAACGGTCTGGGTGAAGTTGCTGAACGTCCCCGGCGCCACCTCGGAAACACGTGCCAAAGTGATGGACGCGAGCGACTTGGGGCTTGGGATTGAGGTGGATGTCCGGCTGGAGCCCAATACCCTTCTGACCGTGGAGGGCACTGTGTTAGTGAACAGTTATAACAGTCCGCCTGGTTCCCCTATGCGCGCGCTGGTGGTGGACTGCAGACCCTTCCAGGGCGGCTTTCGGGCCGGCCTTTTGTTCGAGAAAACGTTCGACCGCGCCAATGGCCACGGCGGTCCCATCGTCGAAGTAGTTGCAGATTATTACGAACTGCTGCAAATCAGTCCCAATGCGGATCCGGATATGATTCACCGCGTCTATCGTTTGCTTGCGCAGCGCTACCACCCGGACAATGCGGACACAGGCGATGACAAGTCCTTTCGCGCCATCACCGATGCATACAAAGTGCTGAGCGAGCCCGAAAAGCGTGCGGCTTATGACGTCAATTTGCACGCGCAGCGGCAGATTCGATGGCGAATTTTCGATCAGCGCCGCGCCTCCGTCGGCAAAGTGGCCGAAAAATCCAAGCGCAAAGGCATTCTGAACCTGCTCTATACCAAGCGCGCCAGCGAACCCGAAAAACCCTCCATGAACCTGCACGAACTGGAGGATCTGCTGGGCGTCCCGCGTGAGCATCTCGAATTCAGCCTATGGTACCTGAAAGAAAACGGGTTGGTAACGCGGATGGATAACGGCCGCTTTGCGGTCACTGCCAAGGGCGTGGATTGGGCTGAACAGGAAGAGGTCGCCGAGCGTTTGCGCGCGGACCGGTTGCTTGAGCCCTCCTCAAACCCGGCGCACCAGGGGAACTGACGCATCGTCTTTGGCGGAACGTCTTGCCCTGACATCTTCTTTGGGCGGAACATCATGACTTTAGCTGAATGGTTTGGCTGAATGGTTTGGCGGAACATGATGGTTTTTGCCGGTGGCAGGGTACAATGACATTGATGGTTGCCGCCCAGGTGACGCCTTCCAAACTCAATGAGTTGGAAGTTTCTTTGAACTCGACGATCCGTGGAAAACCGGAAGTGGTCCGGCTTTCGATGGTTTGTTTGCTGGCGCGCGGGCACCTCTTGATTGAAGACGTTCCCGGAGTCGGAAAAACTACCCTGGCCCAGGCCATGGCGCGTTCCGTGCATTGCGGTTTTCACCGCCTGCAGTTTACCAGCGACATGCTGCCTAGCGACGTGCTGGGCGTCACGATCTATAACGCACAAACCCAGGAGTTTCAGTTTAAACCTGGCCCGGTTTTCACCAATTTCCTGCTGGCCGACGAGATCAATCGCGCGACGCCCAAAACCCAATCGGCGCTGCTGGAAGCAATGAACGAAGTGCAGGTCACTATCGAAGGCCATTCTCACGCGCTGGAGCAGCCGTTCATGGTGGTGGCCACGCAGAATCCCGTCGAGCACCATGGAACCTATCCGCTGCCCGAAAGCCAGCTCGATCGTTTTCTCATGCGCATCCGCATCGGCTACCCGGAGCGCGACGCAGAGCGCGAAATTGTGCGTGGCCCCGAAGGAATTCGTTCCGAGACCCTGGGCCCGGTGCTGTCCTCCGCCGAACTGCTGAGCCTGCAGGATCAGGCCGGACAGGTGAGCGTCGACGATAGCCTGGTGGACTACATGCTTGCCATCGTGGAGAAAACGCGCGGCCACGAATCGCTGTCTCTGGGCGTCAGCCCGCGCGGATCGCAAGCCCTGTATCGCGCGGCGCAGGCGCTGGCGCTGGTGGAAGGCCGCGAATACGTGATTCCCGACGATATCAAGCGCCTGGTGGTCCCGGTGTTCGCGCATCGCATCGCGATCAACGCCCGCACCTCGCTCTCGCAGCGCAGCACGGAGTTGAGTGAGCGGACGCTGCAGGAGATCATGACGCTGGTTGAAGTTCCCTTGTAGCCCGCTCCCTTGGCCCTTATGAGCCGCGCGCGTGAGCAAGCGGACAGAAAATAATCATGAAAACTGCAATCATCGGCCTGCCCATGGTAGGCAAGACATCCTTGTTCACTATCCTCACCGGCGTGCACGAAGCCACGCGCGTCGGCCTGATGGAAGCGCGCGTCGGCATGACCAAAGTGCCGGACGCAAGGCTGGACGCGCTGGCAAAAATCTTTCAGCCGCCCAAAATCACGCATGCCACCGTCGAATACCTGGACTTTCCCGCCATTTCCAAAGAAGCGCTGCGGGACCCCAGCTATCTGGCCAGCATGCGGGTAGCGGACGCGCTGGCGCACGTTCTGCGGCTGTTTCAAAGCGATACCGTGCCGCACGAAAAAGGCTCGGTGGATCCGGTGCGCGATCTGGAAGACGTAGAGATCGAACTGGTCCTGAGCGACCTGGTGGTGGTTGAAAAGCGCATGGAGCGGCTGGAAAAAGATCGCAAGAAGATCAAGAGCGCGGAGCTGGATCGCGAGTTCGCGCTGCTGGAACGCTGCAAAGCGACTCTGGAGCAAAATGTCGCGCTGCGCACTTTAGAGCTGACGCCGGACGAAGAAAAACTGATCCGCGGATTTCAGTTTCTTTCTCAGAAGCCGATGTTATTCGTCTTGAATATCGGCGAAGAGGATGCCGGACGGCTACACCAGATCGAAGAAGAGTATCGCAAAGGGCCACTGGCCGGACGCAGCCACACCGCCGTCACTGCCATCTGCGGCAAGATCGAAGCGGAGCTGGCCGAGCTTTCTGCGGAAGAAGCGCGCGAGTACCTGACCAGTTATGGACTCAAGGACTCGGCGTTGGACCGGCTCATTTCGGCCACCTACGCGCTGCTCGGGTTGATGTCGTTTCTTACCGCCGGCGAAACCGAAGTTCGCGCCTGGACCATTCCGATGCACAGCCCGGCGCAAAAAGCTGCGGGCGCCATCCATAGCGATTTCGAGAAGAAGTTCATCCGCGCCGAGGTGGTGAACTGGCAATCGCTGATCGAGCATGGAGGATATCCGGGAGTCCGCGAGAAAGGTCTGCTGCGGCTGGAAGGCAAGGAGTACGTCGTCAAGGACGGCGACGTGCTTGTGATCCGTCATGGCTGACAGCTTCCCGTTCCCGTTTGTAGTGCGGCCTTTGGGACCACACTAAAGCAAAAGCGGCCGCCAGCAGACAGCCCCATGCGAACCAATCGCCATGCCTGGTATAAAACGTCGTGCCGCTGCGAAAACCAAAATGCATGTGCTCCACGAGTTCGCGATAGGGAGGCAATTGCTCCTCGATATGGCCCGCCGGATCGATGACCGCCGTAATACCGTCGTTGGTGGAGCGAATCAGCCAGCGGCTATTTTCCACCGCCCGCATGCGTGCGATCTCCAGGTGCTGCTCCCGCGCCGCGCTGTGGCCGAAGTAGCCGTCGTTGGAAATATTCACCAGCAAATTCGCGCCGCCCTTCACAAACTGCCGCACTTCGTCGGGAAACACGGACTCATAACAGATGAAGACGCCCAGCCGGCGCTCGCCCATCGGAAAAACCACCATGCGGTTTCCGGGAACAAAATCGCTGATCTCCTGGGTGATTCGATTGACGAAGCCGAACAGCGGCGGCACATATTCGCCGAAGGGAACCAGGTTGATTTTGTCGTAGCGATCTACCAATGTGCCGTCGGGCCGCAACAACACGGCTGAATTGAGCGGCGAGCCTTCCCTGGTTTGAGCCACGGTGCCGAAAAGAAAATAGGCGTGAGAGAGTTGCGCCAACTGCTCCGCCTCCCGGTGAAACGTGGGATCGCCATAGTAGTAAAGCGGGCCCGGGTTTTCCGGCCAGACGATGAGTTGCTCAGTAGCTGGCAGCGAGTTTTCGAGCGATTCCATGATCAGGTGGTCGCGTTCGGCGCCCGCCGACGCATTGGTCCATTGCTCCTCCGGCGGCATGTTGGGCTGAACCACCAGCGCGCTCTCGGCGGGCGTCTCGCGCGGCGGCAAATCGGGCAGAAGGAGCAAAGCGGGAACCATCGCCAGCCAATAAAGATTTTTTCGATCGCGCCGAGGATCGCGCCGAAGAATGAGGAACGCCACCACCCCCGACAGCGTGACGAAAAGGAATGAAACGGCGTAAACACCGGCGAAGGGGACCGCTCGCAACGCCAACGGCATGTCGATCCCGGCATTGCCGAGCGTGAGCCACGCGAAGCCGAACGTTCCGTGGGTGCGCTCAATGCCGGTCCATAGCGCGGCAATCCCGGGGATGGCGTAGGGAGTTTCCAGCAGCACCGCGGCCAGCAAACTAAACAGCGCCAGATGCAGCGCCTTTAAAACACAAAAGAGCGCAAATGTCGCCCAACTTCCCCAGCGCCCCATGTCGCCGTGGACTTCCAGCACGAATTGGATCCAGTAACAGATGGTGAACCAGTAAACTGCGCCGGCGAATTCGCCCAGCAGAAATCGCCACACGGGACGCGGTTCGCGCGCCAGAGCGATCAGCAAAGGAACCAGCGCGACCGGCGCCAGCCAAGGCAACCCCGGGCCGGAACGATCCAGTTGGGATATAGCAGAACGAGCAGCATTGCAGAAAGCAATGCCAGTGAAAAATTGCGGATGGACGCCTTCAATATTTCCGCAGCATCGGATTCTTGAAACCGGCGGATTCCAGGCCCGTGCGGGTCTGAGCCTGCGAGGATGCATCCGGGAGCGGGCCGATCAAGACGCGGAATATGCCGTCCTTGGGAGCGGGCGCGATCACCACGTGGAATCCTTTCTTGCCCAGCGCTTCGGCAATGATCTCGGCGTCCGGCCGCGCTGTGGCCACCACCTGCCAATATTGGCCGCCGGCAGGCTCACCAGCCGCGGCAGCGTGAACCGGAGGCGCCGCTTGGTGTGCAGCCTGGGGTGGGGCGGGCGAAGGCTTCGGCTTCACTTCCTTGCCGCGGATGGGCTCCGGTTTGGGAGGCGCCTGAACGGGCAACGGAGTGGGCGGCTGCGTTTGCGCCGGCTTGGTGCTCTCGGGGACGGCGGATGTAGCCGAATCGGCCTGCGGAGCGCCGGTTGCTTCCGGCGGCTGGCCGCCGCTCGAGTCATCCGAGGAATCGGCATCGTGGTCCGGTTTCGGTTTTTCGGCGCGGGCCACGTCCACCGCCGCAGCCGATGAGTTACGTCCGACCACGTAGCCCATGGAGAAAAACACTCCCAACAGGATCACAACTATTACAAACACGCCCAGCAGTTGGCGGTTTCCAAGTACTAACTCAAACTCTCCCTCGTCGTTTCGCGGCAAAATGGTGTTAGCCTTCCTGTGTCTTCCCGGCGTCTTTGTGCACGGCCACCTGGTTCCCGGCCAAATGATCGAGCGCCCTTCCTAAAGATGAGAATATATCGATGGGCAGCGGGAAGACAACCGTAGTGTTTTTTTCCGAACCGATCTCCACCAGCGTCTGCAGGTAACGGAGCTGGATGGCCGCCGGCTGGCGCTGGATCACCTCCGCCGCCATGCCGAGTTTCTCCGCCGCCATGAACTCGCCCTCGGCATGGATGATCTTGGCTCGCCGCTCGCGCTCGGCTTCAGCCTGCCGTCCGATGGCGCGAATCATTTGCTCCGGAAGATCCACTTGCTTCACTTCAACCACCGTGACCTTCACACCCCAGGGCCCGGTATGCGCATCGAGTACGGTTTGCAGGCGGAGATTCAGTTTCTCGCGCTGGCTGAGCAGTTCATCCAGCTCCACCTCGCCCAGAGCGCTGCGTAACGTGGTTTGGGCCACCTGCGACGTGGCATACAGAAAATTCGAAACCTCCAGTACGGCCCGGGTTGGATCCAAAACGCGGAAATAGACCACAGCGTTTACTTTGACCGTTACATTGTCGCGCGTGACAACATCCTGCGGCGGCACTTCCATGGCTTCAATCCGCAGAGAAATGCGAACGATTCGATCAATAGGAGCGAAAACCAGAATTACGCCCGGCCCTTTGGGCTGCGGCAGCACACGGCCCAATCGGAAGATCACGCCGCGTTCATACTCGGCCAGGATCTTGATGGACGAGAGCAAATAGATGACGACGATCAGCAGAGGAATCAGGAGCGTAAAATCAGGCATGGTGGTTTTCGGAGGCCATTTCACTATACACCTGCTGTGATTAACCAGCCTGCGGTGAAAACCGCTCTCTCACGGTCGCAGCTCGGTAAAGCT
>Ga0181525_10003587_pt1 | contig 12184 bp, 11 predicted proteins | sample PEATcosm2014_Bin_48_FD_121100 | JGI IMG/M metagenome (GOLD analysis project Ga0181525, IMG submission 121100) | Peatland microbial communities from MTU Mesocosm Facility, Houghton, MI, USA - PEATcosm2014_Bin06_10_metaG | ecosystem: Environmental > Terrestrial > Soil > Wetlands > Peat | place... | reverse complement strand
GGGTCAAATTGCGCGAGATCAAAGACCGCGACGCCACTATTTCTTTATATTGCCCTCGGCGTCGAATTGCTTGAGGTAAGCCCAAAGATCGTTGATTTCCTGTTCGTTCTTGATGCCGGCGAAGATCATTTTGGTGCCGGCGATCTTGGCCCTTGGGTCCTTGATGTAGTCCTTGAACGTTGCCTCGCCCCAAAGGATTCCCGAACCCTTATTGGCGTCGGAATAACTGAAGTTCGCGACACTGCCGGAATGGCGACCGTCGAGGCCGTTGAGTACGGGGCCGACAAGGTTGGTCGCGCCGGGGCCGATTCTATGACAGGGCATGCATTTCTTGAAGACGGTGGCGCCTTTTTCCACGTCTTGCGCCAAACCGCTACCCGTAGCTGCGACAATCAACCCGGCAGCGACCACAAACCTCGTCAGCATCCTATGTCCCTTCGCTGTTTTGGCCGTCCGGCTCACTCGGCCGTGAATTTACGTTAGCTTTTGAAGCGACCGCGGCGCAACGTGTCAACGCCGAATTGGCGTCGCCGGATGCGGCGCGTCGGCGCGCAGCCGTTGCGCGATACAGCCGCCGTTTCGATCTATAATATCGGAGACGCTGGTTGCCACGCTGGCGAAGCGGCCGGCAGACGGCGGAGATGCCTCAGATGCCCGTTGCAATGCCTCAGTCCGATGCCGCGGTGCTCGCCCGGCGCGCCGAGGTCGTAGCGGCGCTTGAGCGCATTGTGCCGGGCGAAGGCGTTATCGCCTCCGAGCAGGGTATGCGACCTTACGAAAGCGACGGCCTCACCGCCTATCGGCAGCTTCCGATGGTGGTGGTGCTGCCTGAAACCACCGAGCAAGTCGCAGCAGTGCTCGCATACTGTCACCGCGAAGGCGTGCGCGTGGTGCCCCGGGGGGCGGGAACTTCGTTGTCCGGCGGCGCGCTGCCGCTCGGCGATGGGGTCCTCCTCGGCATGGCCAAGTTCAATCGCATCCGCGCCATCGATTTCGCCAACCGCGTGGCTGTGGTCGAGCCCGGCGTCACCAATCTGGCGGTCTCCAATGCGGTGGCGCATGCCGGCTTCTATTACGCGCCCGATCCGTCGTCGCAAATCGCCTGCACGATCGGCGGCAATGTGGCGGAAAATTCCGGCGGCGTGCATTGTCTTAAATACGGCGTCACCACCAATAACGTGCTCGGCTGTGAGCTGGTGCTGGTGACCGGAGAGATCGTGCGGCTGGGTGGCGACCATCTCGACGCCGCCGGCTACGATCTCCTGGGCGTGGTCACCGGCTCCGAGGGGCTGCTCGGCGTCGTTACCGAAGTTACTGTACGGATTCTGAAGAAGCCCGAAAGCGCGCGGGCCGCGCTCATTGGCTTCACCGCGTCCGAGCATGGCGGCGAATGCGTGGCGCGCATCATCGCCGCCGGCATCATTCCGGGCGGCATGGAAATGATGGACCGGCCCGCCATTCACGCCGTCGAGGAATTCGTCCACGCCGGCTACCCGCTCGACGTCGAAGCGCTATTGATCGTCGAGCTCGACGGTCCGCGTCCCGAGGTCGATCACCTGCTCGAGCGCGTCAACGCGATCGCCCAGCAATGCGGTGCCGTGTTCTACCGCGCCTCGACGTCGGAGGACGAGCGCCTGTTGTTCTGGGCCGGGCGCAAGGCGGCGTTCCCGGCGGTCGGTCGCATCTCGCCCGATTATTACTGCATGGACGGCACCATCCCGCGGGCGAAGCTGCCCTTCGTCCTCCAACGCATGAGTGAATTATCGGCGCAATACGGGCTCCGCGTCGCCAACGTCTTCCATGCTGGCGACGGCAATTTGCATCCGCTCATTCTCTACGACGCCAACAAACCGGGCGAGCTTGATCGAGCGGAGGCCTTTGGCTCCGACATCCTGCGTCTCTGTGTCGAGGTTGGCGGCGTCCTGACCGGTGAGCACGGCGTCGGCATCGAGAAGCGCGACCTGATGCCTGTCATGTTCTCGGAAGACGACCTCAATCAGCAGCAGCGACTCAAATGCGCCTTCGATGACAAGGGTCTGCTGAATCCGGGAAAAGTGTTCCCGACCTTGCACCGCTGCGCCGAGCTCGGCCGCATGCATGTGCATGCCGGCCGCGTGGCCTTCCCCGATTTGCCGCGGTTTTGACACCGGGCATGAGCGAGAATCTCAAACCGTGCGATCACGCGGAGGTCGAGGAGGCGATCCGCTGGGCTCTCTCCGGCGATAAGACGCTGGAGGTCGTCGGCCGTGGCAGTAAGCGGAGCATCGGCCGCGCCGCGCAATGGGATGCCACGCTCGACCTCTCGGGACTTTCTGGCATCACGCTTTGCGAGCCCGCCGAATTGGTGCTCTCGGCGAAGGCCGGCACGCCGCTCGCCGAGATCGAGGCGGTGGTTGCCGCTAACAACCAGGAACTGGCCTTCGAGCCCATGGATTACGGTCCACTCCTCGGCGGCGCCACCGACAGCGCAACGATCGGCGGCGTGCTCGCGGCCAATCTGTCCGGTCCACGGCGGATCAAGGCTGGGGCCGCGCGCGACCACTTCCTCGGCGCAAGCGCGGTTTCCGGTCGCGGCGAGACGTTCAAGGCGGGCGGCCGCGTCGTCAAGAACGTCACGGGCTACGATCTGTGTAAGCTGCTCGCCGGCTCCTGGGGCACGCTCGCGGCGTTGACCGAGGTGACCGTCAAGACGCTGCCGCGGGCGGAAACCGAGGAAACCGTCCTGGCGCTCGATCTCGACCCGGCGACCGCCGTAAAGGCCATGACGGCAGCGACTGGCTCGTTTGCCGATGTCTCTGCGGCTGCGCATGTGCCGGCGGCGGCGGCCAAGCGCCTTGCCGAGTTTGCCGCGGCGGGCAGCGCCGTCACCGCCTTCCGGCTGGAAGGCGTCGCTCCTTCGGTCGCGCATCGTAAAGGCCTGTTGGAAGAGCTCGCCAAGGCCTTCGGCGCACTCGGCGCGTTGCCGGCCGAAGCTTCACGCGAGTTCTGGCGGGCGATCCGTGACGTCAAGCCATTCGCGGCCGACGGGCCTGCGAGCGCGCGCATCATCTGGCGCATTTCGACCGCGCCCTCGCGCGGTGCCGAAGTCGGCAATGCGCTAGCCGAGCGCGCGCAAGCGGAGCTTCTTTATGACTGGGCGGGCGGATTGATCTGGGCTGCGTTGCCGCCGTCCGACGACGCCGGCGCGATCGTTGTCCGCAGCGTCGTCGCCGCGGCCGGCGGCCACGCGACGCTGATCCGCGCGCCGGCGGCAATACGGTCCAAGGTGGACGTTTTTACGCCGGAGGCGGCGCCGCTTGCCGCGTTGAGCAAACGCGTGCGGGAGAGCTTCGATCCGCGCGGCGTTCTTAACGCCGGTCGCATGTGGGCGGGCATCTAGCCATGCAGACATCCTTCACGCTGGCCCAGCTTGCCGATCCGGATATCGCGGAATCGGAGAAAATCCTCCGCGCCTGCGTGCATTGCGGCTTCTGCACCGCCACGTGTCCGACCTACGTGCTGGACGGCAACGAACTCGATTCGCCGCGCGGGCGTATCTACCTGATCAAGGACATGCTCGAAAACGACCGGCCGGCGACGGTGGAGGTCACGCTGCATTTCGACCGCTGCCTGTCATGCCTCGCCTGCATGACGACCTGTCCGTCGGGCGTCCACTATATGCACCTCGTCGATCACGCCCGCGTTCACATCGAGAACACCTACAGCCGCCCGCTGGGCGACCGCCTGCTGCGCTCCATGCTGGCCAAGCTGATGCCCTATCCGCAGCGCTTCCGGCTGGCGCTGGCGGCGGCGGTTCTCGGCAAGCCCTTCGCGCCGCTCATACAGGCGGTCGGCCTCAAGCGGCTTGCCGCAATGTTGCGTCTTGCGCCCTGGCATGGCCCGCACCGGCCGCTCGCCCCGCAGATTTTTCCGGCCGCGGGTCCGCGAAGAAGGGGCCGCGTGGCGCTGCTTACGGGCTGCGTCAACGATCTCTTGGCGCCGCAAATCAACGCTGCCGCGATCCGCGTGCTTACCCGGTCCGGCGTTGAAGTGGTGGTGGCGGAAGACGCCGGCTGCTGCGGCTCCCTGGTTCACCACATGGGCCGCGACGAAGAGGCGCTGTCCCAGGCGCGCGCCAATATCGACGCCTGGGGGGCGCTTGAAGGGCTCGACGCCATCGTCATCACCACCTCGGGCTGCGGCACGACGGTGAAGGATTACGGATACATGCTGCGTACCGATCCGGCCTATGCCGAAGGGGCCGCCAAGGTCGCGGGCTTGGCGCGTGACATCACCGAATATCTTGCAACGCTGCCGCTCGCTCCGGACCGAAGCGCTCCCGGCTTGACGGTTGCCTATCATTCGGCGTGCTCATTGCAGCACGGGCAGCGTGTGACGCGGCAGCCGAAGGAGCTCCTGGTCAAGCTCGGCTTTGCCGTCAAGGACGTGCCCGACGGGCATCTGTGTTGCGGCTCCGCCGGGACCTACAATATTCTGCAGCCGGATATCGCAAGACGGTTGCGCGAGCACAAAGTCGGGACTATCGAAGGATTGCGACCTGATGTCATCGCAGCGGGCAACATTGGCTGCATGACGCAGATCGCCGCGGGCACCAAGCTCCCAATCGTCCATACGGTCGAGTTGATCGATTGGGCCACCGGGGGTCCATGTCCGCCCGCGCTTCGGCAAGCATCGGTAGCGTTCGACGACAGTGGGCCGTCCGCGGCCGCGGGCTGAACGGGGGCTCGGTCGTCATTGTGGCTTGAACTCGTCTCCCATGGGGGCCGACGGGTATTGTTATAGGCAGCATCGATCGGGAGAATGATCATGGCGAAGAAGTCGAAGGCAAAGAAGAAATCACCGAAAAAGAAAAAAGCGGCGCCGGCGCACAAGAAAAAGAAAACGCTGAAGTCGGCCCCGAAAAAGAAAGTCGCGAAAAAGAAGGTTGCGAAGAAAGTCGTGAAGAAAGTTGCGCCCAAGCACAAGGCGCCGGCAAAGAAACCGGCTCCGCCGCCCGCGCCCGCCGCGGAACCCGCTCCGGCCTCGTCCTGGCCACCGCCGCTCGGTTCGGGCTTTGGCGACGGCGGCAGCACCTAAGAAGCTTCTACTAGTCTCCGAGGGTCGACGTCGGGCTGCCGGCTTACGCCGGCGGCCCGCGCTTTTTTGCGACATTGGCGACGCATTGCGCGAGCTTAGCTCGGCCCCTAGCATGAGCGATCAGGCGATCTTGCATTCGAGAGTGCGCGATGGCGGCGAATTACAACATCCTGATCATGGGCGCCTCCTACGGCTCGCTCCTGGCATCGAAGCTTTTGTTCGGCGGCCATAACGTCAAGCTCATCTGCCTGCCCGCCGAGGCCGACCTGATCAACGCCGAAGGTTTTCGTGTGCGCCTGCCGGTGCGTGGCCGCGAGACGCCGGTCGAAATCGATTCGCGTAAGTTGCCCGGCAAGGTCAGCGCCGGCGGGACCGGCGATGTTGATCCGAAGGATTACGATCTCGTCGGGCTCGCCATGCAGGAGCCGCAATATCGCGCGCCCGGCGTCCGCGATTTGCTCGACGCCGTAGCCAAAGCCAAAGTCCCGTGCATGTCGATTATGAACATGCCGCCGCTCGCATATCTGCGGCGCATTCCCGGCCTCGATACCGATGCACTCAAGCCCGCTTACACCGATGCCAGCGTCTGGAGCAGCTTCGATCCGGCGTGCATCACGCTGTGCAGTCCCGATCCGCAGGCCATCAGGCCGCCGGAGGAGAAGGTCAATGTCCTGCAAGTGACGTTGCCGACCAATTTCAAGGTGGCGCGCTTTCCCGCCGACGAACCGACCGCGATGTTGCGGCGCTTGCAGGACGAGATCGAAGCGATCCGCTTCGACGCGCCGGAAGGCAAGATCGAGCTGCCGGTAAAGCTCCGGGTCTATGAATCGATTTTCGTGCCGCTCGCCAAATGGGCGATGTTGCTCGCCGGCAATTATCGTTGCGTCACCAAGGACGGCATGCGCACGGCGCAAGAGGCGGTGCATAGCGACATCGAGACCTCGCGTTCGGTCTACAATTTCGTCGTCGACCTTTGTGTCAAGCTCGGCGCCAGGCCCGAGGACATGGTGCCGTTCGAGAAGTATGCCGCCGCCGCGCAGTCGCTGACGCGGCCGGCCTCTGCGGCGCGTGCTTTGCAAAACGGCGCGCCGAATATCGAGCGGGCCGACAAGCTCGTGCAGCTTATCGCCGCGCAAAAGGGCTTGCATCATCCCGCGATCGACGCGCAGGTGGCGTTGGTCGATGCCCGGCTTGAGGCCAATCGGAAGAAAGCGGCCGCGTAATCCGTTCGGCTTCGCGTCAGCTGACTTCGACGTCCTCCCAGAAGCCGAAGCGTCCGCCGACGGACGCCATCTTCGGCTGCGGCTTTTCATATGACCACGCCGCGCGCTTATGCCGCGCGCCATCAATCACGACGTCGTAGAACTGGACAGCATGGGGACATTCCAGGTCTTTGGCGGTCTTCTCAACCTTCTCCAGCCAATCCATGCGTACCGCATTGCGCGGAAAATAGTGGTAGCCTTGGGCCTCGATGATGTCGTGGCTCTGGGCGACGATATGCCCGTCAACGCTTGCCTTCATGGCACAAACCTCCGTCAAACATTTACAATCTATTCACTCGGCCGCCGAAACCAAGGGCACGTCTTGCACGTGAGCGGCGGGGTCACCGGCGACCAGTTCGACGTGGCGGCCGTGGAAGGCGTTGAGCGTGGAACGATGTCCGATCGAGATAATGGTTGTTGCCTCGAGCCGCTCCTGAAGCAGGCGGTAGAGCGCCGCCTCGGAGGCTTCATCGAGGGCCGCCGTCGCTTCGTCGAGAAAGAGATAATCGGGGGCGTGCAGCAGCGCGCGCGCGATGGCCAGGCGCTGTTGCTCCCCTTGCGAGAGCAAGCGGTTCCAATGTGCTTCTTCGCCGAGCCGCGTGACGAGCTGCGGTAGCCCGACCGCGGCCACGGCTTCGGCAATGCGGGCATTATCGAACGTGCCAGCCTCCGCCGGAAAGCTCACCGCTGTCGCCAGCGTCGCAAGCGGGAAATAAGGCCGCTGCGGCGCCAGCATGACTTTGGCGCCTTCGGGAACGAGGACGCGACCCGAACCGAACGGCCAGATTCCGGCGATAGCCCGGAACAAGGTCGATTTGCCGGAGCCGGACGGCCCGGTGACCAGGACGCGTTCGCCTGGCGGAAAGGTGATGTGCTCGGCGGCGACGAGCGGTTCGCCGCCGGGCAGCCGGACGTCGAGCCGATCGAGCGCGAATGCGGTTCCGCGGCCACCAGGTACGACCTCCACAACCGGCGGCGTAACCGCGGCTGCCTCTCCGGATGCAATGGCGCGTTCGAAGCCGTCCAAGCGCGCGATGATCGCCCGCCATTCTGCGATGTTCCGGTACGAGGTGATGAAATAGGAGAGCGCAGACTGCACGCTGTTGAAAGCGGAAGCCGTCTGCATCAACCCGCCGAGTTGCATGACGCCGGAAAAGTAGGCCGGGCTTACAACGATGTAGGGGAAGATCGTCGAGGCTTGCGAATAGCTCGCGGTGAAAAATGTGACTTGTTTCGTGCGTTGCATGATCGCAAGCCAGTTGGCGATCACCATGCTGAAGCGGTTAAGATGACGCTCGCGTTCGGCCGCCTCGCCGCCGAGAGCTGCGATCTGCTCGGAATTTTCGCGCGTGCGCACCAGATTGAAACGGAAGTCAGCCTCATATCGCTGCTGCTGGAAATAAAGCGGAATGAGACGCCGCCCGATCAAATGCGTCAGCGCCGTGCCGATCACGGCGTAGATCAGCGCCGCCCAAACGAGATATCCCGGAATAGCGAAGCTTGCGCCGAACAGCTCCAATGGCGCGTCCCGTGAAAGGCCCCACAGAATCACCACGAACGAGCAAAAGCTCACGATCGAATTCAGGAAACCCGTGCCGATGGTGAGCGTGTATTGTACGAATTGTTGCAAGTCCTCAGCGATGCGCTGGTCAGGGTTGTCGGCAGCGTCGCCGAGAAGCTGCATGCGATAATGATTGGCGGCATTGAGCCATTGCTGCAGATAGGCTTGCGTCATCCAGCGGCGCCAGCGAATCTGTAGCCATTGATTGAGATAGAGCTGGTACACCGCGAGTACGATATAGATCGCGGCCAGCACGCAGAAGAAGAGGATGGCGCTGACGAAGCCGTTCCAGTCGTGATCCTGAAGCGTGTTGTAAAAGCGATTATACCAAATGTTCAGAATGACCTGGAGCGCCACGAGCGAAAGCTCGATCGCGATCACCGAGCCGAGCAAGATGCGTCCCGGCCAGCGGTCCTCCGAGCGGAAATAGGGAATAGACAGCCGCCAAATCGTGGCGATCGTCGAGGCAAAGCCTTTCACAAATGACCTCCGGTATCGGGGCGCGGAATCTGGGCTGTCACAAAGCGCTCATTGCAACGGCAACGCTGCGGACGCAGCCCTCGCGGCAAGACAAGCACGCCAGATTGTGCATTGCAGTATATCGACTCTTTCCTTTTGCCGTAGCGCATATCGGGCTCTAGCATAACGTGGTTGTCCCAGGTTGGGCTTGCGCGGGGCGTGACAAAAAATCTCGGTCGTTTGATGTCCGAGGATGTTACGGTGCCGAGCTGGGGCGTCGAATGATAGGTGCCGTTGCAAGGCGCCATTGGGGGAACCGTCAATGTTCACGCAAATTCTGGATCCGACCGAAAACCTGTTTGTGACCTGGCTGGTCGCGCTCATTCCGGTCGTCCTCTTATTGTTCCTGCTGGCAGGCCTGCGCATGTCCGCCTGGCTCGCCGTGCTGATTGGCTCGATCGTCACCTTCCTGCTCGGTCTCTGGGTCTGGAAAATGCCGCTCGGCGATGGCGCGCGAGCCTATCTTTACGGCTCCGCCACCGGCGTATGGAACGTCGATTGGATCACATTTTGGGGAGTAATGTTGTTCAACACGCTGGTGACCACCGGCGGGATGGAAAAGTTGCGCCGCTGGCTCATTCAGCACGGCACGCGCGACGTGCGGGTGCAGACCATTCTGTTCGCCTGGGCCTTCGGCGCGCTGCTCGAGGGTCTTGTCGGCTTCGGGTATCCGTGGGCGTTCGTCGCGCCGATCCTGATCGCAATCGGCATCCCCGATCTCGACGCCATCCGGGTTGCCGCCATCGCCAACAATGCGCCGGTGTCCTACGGCGCGCTCGGGGCGCCGATCATCGCGCTGGCAACCGTAACCGCCGGCACGCTAGGCGTGCCCTTTATCGAGCTGCTGCCGATTTACTCGGCCTCCATTGGCAAGATCGTCGCCATTCTCGCGTTGCTGCCGCCCTGGATTCTGCTCTATTTGGTCTCGGGCAGCAAAGGCATGTGGTCGGCGTGGCCCCTCGCCGTCGTCGGCTCACTCGGTTACATCGCCGGGCAATTGCCGACCGCCATCTATCTCGGACCCTATCTGCCTGACGTGCTCGGCTCGATCGTGTGCTTCGTGGCGTTGCTCGCTCTCCTCAAGATCTGGCGGCCGGCGCAAGTCCTGACCTACGGCGGACTAGCGACGGCCGGCGACACGCGCGCGGAGCCGCATGGCCTGTCGGGCGGCGACGTCGGTATGGCTTGGCTGCCGATCGCTATATTAATCGCAGTGGTTGTCGCCTGGACCGGACCGTGGTCCGATTTGCCGAAGGTGATCCTGCTGCATTACGTCGTCACCGCCAATTCGGCGATTACGCCGGGAGCGACGATCAGCGCAGTGTTCAACTGGACGCCGTTCGTCGCCGGCTCGGCGATCCTGGCGTCCTGGATCATCACGGTTGTCGTTCTGCGCGTCAGTCTGGCGCAGATCGGCGCGACCTTCGCCAAGACCTGGTCACAGATGTGGGGCGCCTGTCTGGTCGGCGTGTTCATCTTCGGTCTTGCCTATGTCTTCAACTACTCGGGAATGGCGGGCTCGCTTGCCAGCGCGTTCTCCAAGCTCGGGCCGGCCTTCATCGTCGTGGCGCCGATCCTGGGCTTCATCGGCGTGGCTTTGTCGGGGAGCAACACCTCGACGAACGCGATGTTCGGCACGTTTCAGGCGCTGGTCGGCAAGGTGTTGGGCTTTCCCCAGCTGCTGCTGCCGACGCTGAATTCGGTGGGCGCCGAGATCGGCAAGCCGATCGCGCCCCAGACCGCCAGCGTCGGAGTCTCGACTACCAAGTTCGTGCGCAACGAAGGTGCGGTGATCCGGCACAACTTCGGCTGGTGTCTCGTGCTGCTCGCCTACCTCGTCATCATCGGCGTGGCCTGCTATCTGTTCTTTCCGAGCATCGCCGCGCTGCACCGCTAGCGAAACGCGCCACGCTGTAAGTTACGGGGCTCGCCGTTGGCGGCCCCGTAACTCTCTCTCGAGTCACCTGACTCTCTCTCTCTCTCAACTCCACAAAGTAGGAACATAAAAATGCTTCGCCTGCGCCGGCGTTTGGCCTGCTGTCTCTTGGTCGCCCTTGCGGGCTTCGCCGGTGCGGCTCTGGCGAACGACCATACATTCCCGTTCGATCGCGAGCTGATGCTTGACGCGCCGCCCATGCCCGGCACCAAGCGCATTCCGACGCTAGAAATTGGCGCCAATGGCGGCGTCTCCATCGATCTGTGGTGCGGGCAGCTGCACGGTCAGGCCAATGTCGGCGAGGATTCCATCAGCATCGTTCCCGGTCCCGCCAATCCGGCGCAATGTGCGCCGGACCGCCAGAGCGGCGACGAAAAGCTCCTGGCGGCGCTCGCGCAGATGACGAATTGGCGCCGCCGCGGGGATATCATCGAGCTCCGCGGTGCGACGACGTTACGGTTCCACCTGATGACGAACTAAAGGCGGCGGCGTTACGCCTTGGTGCCGCGCGTCATCAGGAATGGCATGCGGATCGTATTCTCTTCAAAAATGTCCGCGGCCAAAATATCGAATTCAGCGCGAAGTTGCGCAAGCTTCGCCGGATTGCTTTGCAGCGACGCAACCAGCTTCGTCAGCGGGCCGATGGTTTTTTCCTGCGCCGCCCGGAAGTGGGCAAGACTGAGCGCCGGCGCGACGAGGGTGTCGCGGGCGAATTTAAGATCCTTCACCGCGGAGCCGAGGCGCTCGCGTATCACGTTGGGATCACCCCACAAGGGCGGCGGCGCCGGCGACTCGGTGCCGGGCGGTGGCGGCGGCATGTTGCGCGCAACAAACGCAAACATGCGTCCGGTAAAATGCTCGGGAGGCCAGGTTGAAAAGGCGATGCGCCCGCCGCTCTTGAGTACCCTGAGCATTTCCTTGACGGCAACCGCCGGTCGCGGAGCGAACATATGGCCGAATTGGCTGAGCACGACATCGAACGATTCTTCGCGATAGGGCAGCGCCTCGGCATCACCTTCGATGAACTCGACATCGACGCCGGCAATGCTGGCGTTCTCGCGCGCACGCTCAAGCAGCGTGGGCGTCAGGTCGAGACCCGCGACTTTTGCTCCTTGCCGCGCCGCGGTGACGGCGACGACACCCGTCCCGCAACCGACATCGAGCACGCGCTGTCCCGGCCCGATTTCCGCGAACTTAACCAGCTTGCCCGCCGGCGGCGTCGTCATCAGCTCGACCGGCGTGAATGAGGACCAGCCGTCGCGCTGGACTTCTTTGAATTTTGCGAACGGGTCGGCGGCTGCGGCTGTCAAGGTTTGCTCCCACTATCTCGGCTATCGTTACGGAAACGATATAGCAAAAAGGGCGCGGTTTGCACCGCGCCCTTTCGTTTCGATATGGAAGAGGTGGTTAGAAGCCCATTCCGCCCATTCCACCCATTCCGCCGCCCGGCATTGCCGGCATAGCGGGCGCGTCCTTCGGCGTCTCGGCGATCATGGCTTCGGTCGTGACCAGGAGGCCGGCAACGGAAGCTGCATCCTGCAGTGCCGCGCGAACCACCTTGGCCGGATCGACGATGCCCTTCTCGACCATGTCGACATACTCCTCGCTCTGCGCATCGAAGCCGAACGTCTCCGACTTGTTTTCGAGGATCTTGTTGACCACGATCGAGCCTTCGACGCCGGCATTCTCGGCGATCTGGCGCAACGGGGCTTCCAGCGCCTTGAGAACGATGTTGATGCCGGCCTGCACATCGGCGTTGTCGTCGGTGAGCTTGCCGATCGACCGCTTGGCGCGAAGCAGCGCCACACCGCCGCCGGGCACGATGCCTTC
>Ga0181525_10003585_pt1 | contig 12189 bp, 8 predicted proteins | sample PEATcosm2014_Bin_48_FD_121100 | JGI IMG/M metagenome (GOLD analysis project Ga0181525, IMG submission 121100) | Peatland microbial communities from MTU Mesocosm Facility, Houghton, MI, USA - PEATcosm2014_Bin06_10_metaG | ecosystem: Environmental > Terrestrial > Soil > Wetlands > Peat | place... | reverse complement strand
GTAGGGGTTGTCGCAAGTTCCGCAAACCATGCCGCGCAGCTTTCTGCCCACTTTACGAATGATGAAGTATTGCTTGGGTGCGCCTACGCCGAAGCCCAGCCAGACTCCGATCACGTCGTTCTCGGTGAGTGTCGATTTCCAGGGACCCGGTTGGATGTAGCGCGGCGCCGGCGCACCCACGCCCTGTTGGTTAATCGCGACGGCTGGAACAGGAGGAGCTTTGGGGAGTCTGGAGACAATCACCGGCAGCGGGTCCGGACCCCTGGGATCTTTAATTAAGGTGCGCTCGAACTTGCCGCCGCCGGGAGCGCCGCTGGTGCCGGTGACGATCAGGTTGCCATGTTCGAACTTTGCTGTCGAGCGGTCCTGATAGGCGGTGCTGCCGTCTAGATTCACATGCGTTACCACGAAGGCGAGGCCATCGGGTCCGAAGTGGCCATCGATGAAGGCCAGCGTGGTTGCATCGGCGCAGTAGGTACAGTAAATGCCCCGGACCTGGTCGCCGCGGATGGAGAACTCGTAGGTGTGGGCCTCGCCCTGGTTCGTCCTCCAGCCGCCACGGTAATTGTCGGCGTCGGGGAAGCTGGTTTGGGCTGCGGCCGTGTGCGCCAATCCCCAAGAAGTCAGGAGCAGCACGAGCGTGCGGTTTGTCATTTGATATGTTTCGTCATTTGATATGTTTCGTCATCTAATGTGTTTCGTCATTTGATATGTTTCATCCAAGCTAAAATCGGCCCGGAAACGGTCTTATCCGGCGTATCAATCGAAAACACGATCGACATATGGCTTTCACCCTTGGCGTACAGCAGCGTTGGGCAATGCTCGGGACCTTCCTTGCAAAGCTCGTCGTGCAGCATCTGGTTAAACTGCATGATGCCGCCGTTAATGGCCGGGTCGGCGCCGGGATCCAGCTCCGCATTGGCGAGCATTATTTTTACCGGTGTTTTCTTCAACTCGGGAAGGCTGGAACGCGCCAGGCGAGTGGCCGCGTCGACGGGAGGGCCGAAAAGTCCGGCGGGTGGTCCGCTTCCGGGACGTCCTCCGCCCAAACCGGGAGGCGGCGCATCGGGTCCCCCGGGCTGTCCTTCGCTGCGGCCGGGAAGCGCACCGTCGGACGAAAACGCGCCTTTTTCAACACCGCACGTTTTTCCCGCGCCGGCCAGCATGGCGAATGGATTCGATCCGGGCGGCGGAGGCGGCAGCTCCAGCGGCGCGATATCGAAGGCCGCGGGCGACATGAAGATCACTCCCTTCACGCCCACTCCCTTCGGACCGTACAGCTCCGGCCGCCCGATGTAAGTGCCCAGCGGCATGTTGCCGGCCGAGTGTGCCCAGATAAACATTCGATCGGGATTTCCGTGATATTTGGAAATATTCGCTTCCACCCACTGAATCATGAGCGAAATATCTTTGGCGCCGGCGTCCCAACCCTGCCCGGCGTGGCGCTGCATGTTGACTCCCACCATGCCGTTCTTGGTGGCCCAGCGGCCGATGTTGTCGTAGAACGCATTCGCTTCCTTATCCTGAAGCTCGATCTTGTTGCCGCCGCCGCCGGGGACATAAATCAGAACGGGACGCGAGTCGGCGCCTTTGTCCGCCGAGAATATATCCACCACGTCTTTTGGATTGGGGCCAAAGGACGCGTCGCGCACCACGGTGATGCCCGGATACAAGGGCGTGGCGTTGCTGGTAATATCGTTGGCCGGCATCAAAGGCCGGTAGAGCTTCGCCGTGCAAGGCGGATCGACGATATGGCCGATCTTTATTAATTGCGTTTCGATATTGACGGGAACCTGGCCCTCCGCCGCTACCGTCGCGCATGTGAGCGCGAATAGTGCGCTCAGCAATTTTCCCAATTTCACGTTATTTCCTCCTCAGGCTCGCCGCGCCGCCACGAATCATCATACTTGAAGATCGCAGTTCGCACAGCCGTGGCGCACGTTCTCAACGTGCAGTGTTCGCACTCGTGCGAACATTTTCGCGAACCCTAAGACGCTCACACGGCTTCAACGCAGCACGCAGGAGTGCGTGCGCCACATTGAGCTTGCCCAGTTGTTTTCCCCCAGGATTTGAGCCATTTCGCCACCTTCTCGTGGCCCACCTGCTGCGCACGGTCTAACTCGACGAGGCCGGCCTGCATCTCGCAAAGCTGCCATTCTTCCGAGTCGACGTAGGCGGCAATCGCTTCCGCGGCAAGGAAGGACCTGGAACGCTTCGAGCGTTTTGACAACGCATCCAGACGCTTTTTGATGTCCGGATCAATGCGTATGGAAAGTGTCTCATTCATGGGCGTGATTGGTTGTACACATCCTCGCACAACGATACCTCCTCCGGTGATCGCCCACCACCGCGAGGAGCGCGAAGTTCTATGGCACGCGGAAGGGCACGTTGCTCTTAAGTGTGGTGCCGGGAGTTACCACCTGGACTTCGCCAGTAGTCGCACCGGGAGGCACCGTGGCCGTAATCAGTGTGGGCGATTTTAGGGTGAATTCGGCAGTGACTCCGTTAAAGGTGACGGTGCTTGCGCCGGTCAGGTTGGTCCCTAAAATCTCGACGGTTGACCCCACTTCCCCGGAAGCCGGCCGCGTCTCCACGAACGGACCAAGGCCCACATATAGGCTGACGAGCGTCCCAAGGCCGTTGGCCCCGCCAAAGATCACGGTCACATAAAGCGCCCCATCGGTGGCCTGAATCAACCCGTAGGGGAAATGGCCGTCTGCGCAGTTGCTTAGCGCGCAGAAGCTATGCAGGGTCGTCAGTGCGCCGGCAGGCGTGATCTTGAAGACCGTCCCGCCGCCGCCGGCGGCCCCACCGTTCTGGGTTACCCCGTATAGGTTCCCATCGGTGGCCTGAATCAGCCCCGTGACGGGGTTAGCGCCGTCTGCGCAGTTGCTCAGGGAGCAGAAGCTATGTAGCGTCGTCAACGTGCCTGCGGGGGTGATTTTGAAAACTGTCCCTCCGCCGTTGGCGCCGCCGTCTTCAGTTGTCCCGTACAGGTCTCCATTGGTGGCCTGGACCAGCGGCGCGAAGGGGACAGCGCCGTCTGCGCAGTCGCTCAGGGAGCAAAAGCTGTACAGCGTCGTTAGCGTGCCGGCAGGAGTGATTTTGAAGACCGTCCCACAGCCAGACGGGCAGGCGTTGGAGTTGGCCCCGCCATAGGCTGTTGTCCCATAGAGCTCGCCATTGGTGGACTGGACCAGCACAGCCTCGGGCGTCGAGCCGTCTGTGCAGTTGCTCTGGGCGCAGAAGCTGTACAGCGTCGTCAACCCGCCGGAAGGTGTCATTTTGAAGACCGTCCCACCGTTGTAGGCGCCGATGTAGCCGGTTGTCCCATAAAAGTCGCCATTTGTGGCCTGAATCAGCCCCGCTTCGGGGTTACCGCCGTCTGCGCAGTTGCTCTGGGAGCAGAAGGTATGTAGCGTCGTCAACGTGAACGTGCCTGCGGGAGTGATTTTGAAGACCGTCCCATAGTAGATGTTGGCCCCCGCAGTAAGGGTTGTCCCGTATAGGTTCCCATCGGTGGCCTGGACCAGGTCCCCTTCGGGGTCACCGCCGTCTGCGCAGCCTCTCTTGGCGCAGAAGCTATACATCGTCTCCCGCGCGCCGGAAGGGGTGATTTTGAAGACCGTCCCATCTTCGAGGGCCCCGCCTTTCGTTGTTGTCCCATAGAAGTTCCCGTCTGTGCCCTGGACTAGCCCGTTTGGGTATTTGCCGTCTGTGCCGTGAAAGCTGGTCAGCCTGGTGAAAGCCTGCAGCCCGGTGTTTCTGCAACTCGCCGCCGGGTTCGCGGCGTTGGTCTCCATGAACTCGATGAAAGGCGACGCACCCCCGTAGGGACAGCAGGTCGGCACCAGATTCAGATTGTCTGTCTCGGCTGTAAGGCTTTCCTCCACGCACAAGGGTTTACTCGTGCTCGGGACATTGCTGTCCACGCTGGTTTTTACCACGATTGTCGTTCCGCTTTTGAAATTGGCCTCCGTTGAATTGCCGTCGCCGAAGATGTTGAACTCGGCGGTGTTCCAGCTCTGCGCCAGGTCCAGCGTACTGGACGAGCCCATCGCATAGAGATCGCCGGCCGGCGTCATTAATGTGAGCGTGTCCATACCGCCCACGCCGGCTGTGCCGGTCAGGCTGATCTGGGCCAGGTCCGCCATCGTCTGGACAGGAATGCCGCCCATGCCCATGGTGCTGTTCGTGTAGCAATCGTTGGGCGCTGACGTGCCGCCCGGGGACCACCCGCTCGGGCACTGTCCCGGCCCGTAGCCTATCAGCCAGTACTGGATGAATGCTGTCGCGGTCGCAGACCCGTCACCGTCGTTTTGGAAGACGAACTGCTGCCAACCGGTGCAGCCAGTGTCGCCATTGTTGCAGGCCGGCGTCGTAAAAGTGTTTGTGTTGAGCTGGAGGGTGAAGGCGTTGGCCGTTTTTCCCGTCTTCGGGGCTGTTCCTATCTCTGTAATCCCGGGCGTGACGCTCGGGAACGAGCCTTCCGCTGTGGAGATTAAACCCGACGACACCTGGGCCGCGAAGTCGCCGCTGGTAGCTCCTACCGTATTGGGACTGCTTTTGCGCCCGCGCGGCCGCGGCAGCGGATTTGACGGCGGAGCAGCGCACGGCACCTCCTGCCACTCCGTGCTGGGATAAGAAGCCTTGAAGCATCCCTTCTTCGGCAGAGGAGCCCGCGACATGGACGTGTGCCAAACCTTGCGCGCATCGGGCTGCGCCGGCTGCGGCGGCTCGGGTTCATCCTGCGCTACAAGCGGCTGTGAGACTACGGCCAGCACGCTCACGAAGACAAAAGCGCCAAACACTCTGGTATATCCGCACGCCGCACTGGAAGGTTTCATTTTAACGGCTCCTCAATTGCCAAGTTGCCGAATTATATCATAGGTAAAAGACGAAACTCCGCCTGCTCACGCCACCCTGAGGGAACGCGCCGCTGTCCAGTGTGCAAGCCAGGACACCCTTTTTCGACACTGGCCAGGATTTCACATCGCTGGCCGCTGCGGCTTTCCATCCAGCCACCAACATCCGGCTATGGCCCAAACTCCAGTAGCACAAGGCTTTGAACCGCTTCCCGATAAGCTTGGCACACTAACGCCCCGGTGCAGGGCCGGGTTGGTGGTGCAGGTGCCTTACCGCGGGCACAGCGAAAAGGGCTGAACCTGAAATGACCAACCAGCCGATGGCCAACGAGAGATTCCGTCACGAAGGAACTGTGACGGCAAGGTTCCTCGAGACGCCACACGACGAATCCTTCTCCGAGCTGTTCCATACCTTTCAACCGCAACTCGTCTCGTTTTTCCGGGCCCGTGGCTGCCACCTGGACCTGGCCGAAGACCTCTCGCAGGAAGTGATGTTCACGGTTTATTGCAAGGCTGAGCAGCTTCGCGATCGCACCTTGTTCCGTGCATGGCTGTTCAAAGTCGCGCGCAACGCCCTCTGCCGTCACTATGGCAAGAAGACACGGGAAGTGGACACCGTAAACCTGGAAGAAGTCCATGAGGCCGTTTCCATCCACAAGCCGGGAACGCCCGCGTTTGAGTTCTACCACTGGATGGGCTTCCTGGACTCACAGGAACGCGAGGTTATGGCTCTGCGCTTCGTCGAGGAGTGGGAATACCACGAGATCGCTGCAGCCCAAGCCAGCCCCATAGGGACCGTGCAATGGCGGGTGTTCAACGCCAAGAAAAAGCTGGCGCCGTATCTGAGAACGCTGCAGACCAGCAACGTCCAGGCTGCCTGACCACCCATTCCATTTGCAAGTCCGATCGGGCCCGGCGATTTCATCGCGGCCGCCAGCTTCACAATCCCGGCGTGCGCCCCACTGTCTGCTCCAGCGCCGCCCACGCCAGCAGATAGCCCAGGCTGGCCTGCAGATAATCGGCCTGAGCTTTATACGTGGCGGCGTTGGTCTGCCGCGTGTCCGACACCAAAACCGCGCCTTCCTTCAATTGATTATTCGCTAATCGCTCGCTTTCCTGTCGCAGTTGCACCACCTGGTTCGCCACGTCCACCAGGTGTTTGGTCCGCTCCAGCTTGTTGTAGCTTTGCTCGATGCTAACCGCTACCCGATCCTTCAAGCGTTGCAGATTCTCCTCCGCTTCCGCCAATTGCGCCTCGCGCTCGCGCACGGCCGCGCGCCGTTTGCCGAAGTCGAACACATCGTAATTCAGGTTCACGCCGAACGTGCCGAAGTTCCGTACCAGAAACGGCACACCGTCCTGATAGCTTTGACGCGCGTAGGCCGTGATGTCGGGGATGTAAGCCGATTTCGCGGCTGCCACTCCGGCCTGCGCCTTCTTCACCGCCTCCCCGGCAGCCAAAATGTCGGGGTTCTCCGACCATGCGGTTTGCAGGTACTCCTCACGTGGGCGCTGGTCGAAATTAGCCGGCCCCGCCGCATCGAGCTCCAATTGCGTGTCCAGCGGAAGTCCTAACAGATCGTCCAGCTCCGTGTTGAGGTCCGATAGCTGAAGGTCGGCGGTGAGTATCGCCTGCTGGCTCTCCAGCAGGCTGGCGCGGCCCTGGATGGCCGCCACTCTCAGGGCGCTGCCATTGCGGACATCCTCTTCGCTCTCCCGCAGATTTTCGCCGGCAAACCCGGCCTCCTGTTCCGCGGCTTGTTTCTGGAGACGTGCAATCAATATCCCGTAGTAAAGAGTATGCACCTGGACCGCCACCTCGTTCTCCGCCTTCTTCACGTCGTCTCGCGAAACCGCGATTTCCGCGGCGGCCACCTTATTGGCCTGACGAATTCGGATCAGTTGTGTCAGGGGCTGAGAAATCTGCGTGCCGCTGCTGTACAACGTCTTCTGGCCCTGTGGGAGAACTTCGCTCTGCGCGGGAACCAGCGTGCCCCCGGCCATGCCAAAGGCGCCGGCCGGAACCCCGATCCCCTGCAATTCGGTGACATGCAGGATGTTGGATTGATTGGTGATCGACGGAAAGTAGGAGGAACGTTCGCCGGACTTCTTCTGCTCGTCCTCAACTACCTTCAGGCGCGCAATCTTCAGCGCGCGATTCTGGCCGATTGCCAGATGAACGGCCTCCGTGAGGGTGAGATGCCGCGTGTCGGCTGCTTCCTCAGGCGCCGCCGAGAGCGCCACCAGCGCGGCCAGCGCGAATATTTGGAAAAAATACGTCCGATTCATTGCATGGTCCTCAGGAACTTGTAATTGAGTTTGCCCGGCCGCAGGAATAACATCAGCAACAGATAAGCCACCACCATCCACCCAATCAGGATGAAGGCATCGGCGATCGCCATGGTGTAAGCCTGCCCTCGTACCTGCTGGCTCAGAATTCCGATGGCGCGTTGCTGCGCCTCCTCGGAACTCGCCGATCCCGAAAACAGTCCCCCGCCCAGCATCCGTAAGCGTTCGCCGGTAAGCCAGTTGCCGGCCTCCAGATGCAGCCCCAGCAAATTGGAATGAAACTGCTCACGCACGGAAATGAATCGGACCATAATCGCCACGCCGATCTGGCCGCCAAAAAGTCGCACAAAGTGCATAAATCCTGAGAATGTGGCGGCGTTGGCGGCGCTGGACAAAGCGCCCGAGTCCAGCGCTTCCAAAACGATGCTGCTCACCAGGCCGACATAGGTGCAGGCGAAGCCCACTGCCAGCGCCAGTTCGAGAATCTGGAAACTGTTACCGGCCCAGGAAGGGTCCAGGTGCGCGCAGAACCAGCAGGCCACCGCCGCGATAGTCAGGCCCAGGGTTAGAATGAGCCGCGAATTGGTATAGATAATGGTAAACGCCACCAGCCAAACCACCGCGAACATCGGCAGGGCTACCCAGGCCAGCGCCTGGCCGGTCTCCCAGGGGCGGTACTGTTGGATGTTGCCCAGAAATCCCGGCACCAGCACGACGGTCGCCAGGTGCTCAAACTTAAAAACGAATATCGATAAAGCGATAATAATGATGTTTCGCCTGTTCAGAAAGGACAGGTTCACTGTCGGATTGGGCTGAAGCATTCGCCGGATTCCGGCAGCCGCTAGCAGAAAGAGTCCTGCCACCGACAGCGCGGCGATTGTTCCGGAGTGAAACCAATCCAGGCGCTCTCCCTGATCCAGGGCACCGTAAAGAAGCGCCAGGCCCAGGCTGAAATAGGCGAAGCCGCGCCAGCTCGGCATCGGCGTCGCCACCGGCCGCCGCGGAATCCCCAAGGCGATGCAGATCATCATCAGCGGCGTGAACAGCGCGGCGTTCCAGAAGATCCAGTGCCAGGACCAATGCGCGACATACCAACCTTCGATAGCCGAGGCGAAATTGCTGATAAACACGATGTCGGCCGCGTAGGCCGCAATCCCGAAGATGATGAGCTTTTTCGGAAGAGCGGTCAATACGAAGGTCATGGTGAGTGAGTAGAATGTGCCCGACGCCAGCCCGGCGATCGCAATCAAAGCCAGCATCGGCCAGTAACCATGAGCCAAAGGCAGGATGGCCGACACTATCGCGAAAATCGCGGCGGCGGTCAACAGAATCCTGCGCGGGCCCAGCAACACGTTGACGAACACGATGAAGACCCCGCTGAACATGGTGGCCATGTTGAGCGCGGTCGGAAGCCAGGAAGCTTCATCCAAACCAAAACCGAGCGCGCCGCGCAGGTCCGGCAGGCCTACGCTGACTAAGCGGGCATTCAAGGTGGCGATGCCGGCGCCCAGGAAGACTCCCAGAATCCCCACATACGGATTGGTGGTAACCGGAGGTGGAGCTGGTTGCGGCGCGGCCGGTGTGGACGCCGCCGCGAGCGCAGGTTTCGCTTCTGCCGCCATTACGTCCAAATCTCCATTACTGGCCCCCACCGCTAGTTCGAACGGTCGCGATCACGGATAGGCCGGGCCGCAGGCGTTTGGCGGCCGCCTGGCTGTCGTCTAAAACGATTCTTACTGGTACTCTCTGCACGATTTTCGTAAAGTTTCCAGTGGCGTTGTCGGGCGGCAAAAGCGCAAACTGCGAGCCGCTGGCGGGTGCGACCTGATCCACTTTCCCCCGAAACGTGACGCCGGGGAAGGCATCGGCGCGAATCTCCGCTGGGTCGCCGGCGCGAATACGGCCGAGTTGCGTCTCCAGATAATTCGCCTGCACCCAAATATCGCTTTGCACCAGCGAGATCACCTGCGTACCCGGGCTGACCAGTTGCCCCGGGCGCACTTTGCGCTCGCTGACAATCCCGGCTTCCGGAGCCACGATCCGCGTGTAGCCCAGATTCACCTGGGCCACCGCAAGGGAGGCCTTCTTCGCATTCAAGTCGGCGTGCAGCAGTAGTTCCTGCGAGTCGAGCACGGCCCGCTGCCGTTTCTGCGCTTCCAGCTCCGCCTTCGCATTTTCCAGATGTGCATTGGCCCGAGCCTGGTCGGCTTGCCGGCTGGCCAATTGCGCCATCGCCGAGCTGAGTTCGGACTCGCGGCTGGCCTGCTGGGCGCGGTAACGCTCCGCATCCGCCACCGCCTGCTCCACTTTCTGCCGCGTCGCAGACTCGGCCGCCAGCAGCGCTTCTTGCCGCTTGCGCTCCAGGGACGTGCGTTGTACGTCCGCTTTACTTCCATCGATTGCGCTTTGGGCATTAGCGATCGCGGATTTCGCCGCCTCTATCCCCGCGTCGGCCGCCAGAATGTCCGCTTGGGCCGCGCGAATTCCCTGCTCGGCCTGCAAAATTCTGGCATCCTGCAATTCCTTCTGCCGCTGATTGTTAATCAGGGCATCCTGGCCGTAAGCGACTGCGGCCTCGGCCTGCTGCACTTGGGCGCGGAAATCGTCGTCTCGCAGCACCACCAGCAAGTCTCCCGCCTTCACCGGCTGATAATCGGAAACCGCAACCGTCGCCACCAATCCCGGCACTTTCGTGCTCAGCGGTGTCAGGTCGGCGCGCACGTAGGCGTCATCGGTTTCCTGCGACGGCCGCTCGCTGGCCCATATATTCCAGTGGCCGCCGATCAGCACTACGATGCCCGCAGCCATCAGCAGAATCACGGCTGGAACCGCCACCTGCTTTATGCGTTGCAGCCAGCTTGGGCTTTTCTTAACAGCGTTGCTTGAATCAGGCATTTCGATTTCTCCTGCTCCGTTACCGCCTGCGGCATTCCGCACCTAAGAAAGACTTTTCGATAGCGCTTCAAACTTCCTCCACCCCATTAGCCCGCCTCCACCCCATTAGCCCGCCTCCACCCCACTAGAGGGGGTTCACCAATTGCTAGGAGCGCCTTCCCGGTGTTTTTGTTGGAATTGATTTTATTAAAGTGCACGCGAGCTGTCCAGGCGCGCGGATCGGATCGGATGTTGACACGGATCGCGATTTGGTACATCCTTATTGGAACATTACATTGTTTATGTAAGGTGCCGCCGTTTGGCCGGAGACGACACCATAATGGCGACAGAATAAAGGACCCCAGGATGAAGATGAGGTGTAATGATCAAGCCAGGAATTAACCGAAGAACATTTGCGGGCATGGCTGCCGCTGCTATGGCCGGCATCGCCGGCGCTCCGTGGGAAAGCGCCGCCCGGGCTGCCGAAGCGTCAGCGGACGCCGGCCTGGTGGTGTTCAACGCCAAAGTCTACACCGTAGACCCCGCCGCGCCGCAAGCCGAGGCATTCGCGGTGAAAGCCGGCCGCTTCACGGCATTGGGTAGCACTCAGGACATGAAGGGTCTGATCGGCAGGAACACGCAAACTTTCGACGCCCAACAGATGACCATTGTGCCCGGGTTCATCGACTGCCACAATCATGCGCCCGGCGAGACGTTGATTTACGACGTGCTGGTCGGCAATCCTTACGAGGTGGAATTCGTCACCATCGGCAGTATCGTCGAGAAGCTCCGGGCCAAGGCGCAGCAGACCCCGCCGGGAATCTGGGTGGAAGGATTCTTTTTCGACGACACCAAAGTGAAAGACAACCGCCAGCTCAATGTTCACGATCTCGACCAGGTGTCCAGGGACCATCCGGTAGTGGTTCATCATCGCGGCGGCCATACCTCGTTCTACAATGGCAAAGCGCTGGAGCTGGCCGACATTAACAACCGGACGCCGAATCCTCCGGGTGGCACCTTTGACAAGGATGCGAACGGCAATCTTACCGGCCGCGTCACCGATCGGGCGAGAAGCGTTTTTGAGAAGGCCGGGAAGCGGCCGGCGTTCACCGCCGAGCAGAAGCAGCAGCGCGCCCGCGAGGGGCTGACATATATCTCCAAGCAGTTCGTCCGCTATGGCTTGACCAGCGTGCATCACGAAGGAGGCGATCTTTTCGCTCTGCAGCAGGTGCGGGCGCGCGGAGACCTGCGGCATCGGGTGAGCTACGAGGTGGAAGGAAAGACGCTGGAAGCCATGATCTCGAGCGGGCTGGCCAGCGGGTTTGGCGACGAATGGATTCGCTTAGGCGCCACATCCGAGCACGGCGTGGATGGATCTTTCTCCGAGCGCACCATGGCCATCTCCAGACCCTATATCGGAATCGATCCGCCCTATCAAGGCAACCTCACGGAGGCGCCGGACGTCCTGAACGCCTGGGTGGAGCGGGTGCATCGCGCGGGCATTCAGATCAACTGCCACGCCAACGGCGACGTGGCGATCGACCGCATGCTGACGGCCGTAGAGCGGGCGCAAAAAATGTTTCCGCGCCAGGATGCGCGCCCCAAGATCACCCATTGCACCTTGATCAACGACAATCTGGTGCGTCGTATCAAGGCGCTGGGCGCTGTGCCGGCGCTGTTCACCTCGTACGCCTATTACAATTCCGACAAGTTTCATTTCTATGGCGAAGACTTCATGCAACGCTGCATGGCGTTTCGTACCTTGATCGACGCGGGAATCCCGGCGGCCGCGGGCTCGGACTTCAGCCCCGGACCGTTCGATCCAAGAATGGGTATTCAGGGCATGGTGACCAGAACCGGGTGGAACGGGGAAACCTGGGGCGCCAACCAGCGGGTCACCGTGGATGAAGCGCTCAGGATCAATACGCTGAACGGCGCCTACAACTCGCACGAGGAAACCATAAAAGGGTCCATCACGCCCGGCAAACTGGCGGATTTCGTCGTTCTGGCCGGCGATCTTCACACTGTGGATCGAGAAAAGATCAAGGACATCCAGATCGTGCGCACGGTGGTAGGCGGTAACGTCGTTTATCAGGCTTGACGTCGATGCGGGGTGTGGCTCAAGTCGAATTGTTCCATTCCTGTCCCCCGGCCCCAGGAT
>Ga0181525_10003584_pt1 | contig 12189 bp, 10 predicted proteins | sample PEATcosm2014_Bin_48_FD_121100 | JGI IMG/M metagenome (GOLD analysis project Ga0181525, IMG submission 121100) | Peatland microbial communities from MTU Mesocosm Facility, Houghton, MI, USA - PEATcosm2014_Bin06_10_metaG | ecosystem: Environmental > Terrestrial > Soil > Wetlands > Peat | place... | reverse complement strand
TGGACCATCAGCCGCTGGTGCTGTGGGTGTCCCTCGGTACCGTGGTGCTGACGATCGCACTGTACGTCGTGATTCCCAAGGGCTTCTTCCCGCTGCAGGACACCGGCATCCTGCAGGGCACGACCGAGGCGGCACCGACCGTGTCATTCGGCGCGATGATCGAGCGGCAGCAGCAGCTGGCCGACATGATCCTGCGCGATCCGGACGTGGACAGCGTGTCGTCCTTTGTCGGCATCGACGGCGCCAACACCACGCTCAACAACGGCCGCTTCCTCATCAACCTGAAGTCCAAGGGCCAGCGCAGCAGCAGCATCGTGCAGACCATGGCGCGGCTGAGCAACACGGCGCGCGGCGTGAGCGGCATCAAGCTGTATCTGCAGCCGGTGCAGGACCTGACCATCGACTCGACCGTGGGCCGGGCGCAGTATCAGTTCATCCTGGAAGCGGCCAGCAATTCCACCCTGCGGCCGTGGGTGCCCAGGCTGCTCGAGGCGCTGGGGCGCGCCCCACAGCTCGCCAACGTGTCGACTAATTTTGTCGACAGCGGCCTGACGGTGCAGATCGACGTCGACCGCGATACCGCGGCGCGTTTTGGCGTCACCGCCGCCACCATCGACAATGTTCTGTACGACGCCTTCGGACAGCGCATCATCTCCACGATCTACACCCAGTCGAACGAATACCGGGTGATCATGGAAGGCGATCCGAAGCTGCAGCTTTCGATCGACTCGCTGAACGACATCTACCTGCCCTCGGCCACGTCCACCACCGGCGGCCAGGTGCCGCTCGGATCGATCGCGCACATCTCGGTGCAGCAGGCACCGCTGGAGATCGACCACCTGGGGCAGTTTCCGGCTGCGATGTTCTCATTCGATGCGGCGCCGGGCGCCTCGCTGGAGCAGGCGGTGGATGCGATCCGCAACGCCGAGCAGCAGATCGGTCTCCCGGTCAGCATCACCAGCACCTTCGAGGGCGCCGCGCTGGCCTTTCAATCCTCGTTGCGCAACGAGGTGCTGCTGATACTGGCGGCGATCGTGACGGTGTATATCGTGCTCGGCGTCCTGTACGAGAGCTATATCCACCCGCTGACGATCCTGTCGACGCTGCCGTCCGCCGGCATCGGTGCGCTGCTGGCGCTGATGATCGCCGGCCTGGATCTCAACATCATTTCTATCATTGGTATCATCCTTCTGATCGGCATCGTCAAGAAGAACGCCATCATGATGATCGATTTCGCGCTCACCGCCGAGCGCGAGGGCGGCAAGCCGCCGCGCGAGGCGATCCATGAGGCCGCGCTGCTGCGCTTCCGGCCGATCCTCATGACCACGGTCGCCGCATTGTTCGCCGCGCTGCCGCTGATGCTGGGCAGCGGCACTGGTTCGGAACTGCGCGCACCGCTGGGCATCACGATCGTCGGCGGCCTGCTGGTCAGCCAGCTGCTGACGCTGTTCACCACGCCGGTGATTTACCTGTTCTTCGACCGTCTCGCCGCCCGCGTGCGTCGGCACCGCGCCGCCGCCGGCCCCGACGCTGAGCCCGACGCGGCGCCGGACGCAGGCAATTCCACGGCGCTGCAGCCATGAACATCTCCGCGCCATTCGTACGCCGACCGGTCGCCACCACGCTGCTCACGATCGGCCTGGCGCTGGCCGGCGGTGTTGCATTCTTCCTGCTGCCGGTATCGCCATTGCCGAGCGTCGACCTGCCGACCATCGTGGTATCGGCGTCGCTGCCCGGCGCCAGCCCGCTGACAGTTGCCACCAGCGTCACCACGCCGCTGGAGCGCCACCTCGGCACCATCGCCGGCGTCACCGAGATGACCTCGCAGAGCGCGGTCGGCAGTTCCAGCACCGTGCTGCAGTTCGATCTCAGCCGCAACATCGACGGCGCGGCGCGCGATGTGGAAGCGGCGATCCAGGCGGCACGCATCGATCTGCCGAGCTCGCTGCGCAGCAATCCGACCTATCGCAAGCTCAACCCCTCCGACGCCCCGGTGATGATACTGGCGCTGACCTCCGACACGCTGACGGCCGGACAGATCTACGACTCCGCCTCCACCATCATGCAGCAGAAGCTGCTGCAGGTCTCCGGCATCGGCGATGTGACCATCGGCGGCAGCTCGCTGCCGGCGGTGCGCGTGGAGCTCAATCCGCGCACCCTGTTCAAGTATGGGCTCGGCCTGGAGGATGTGCGCGCCGCCCTGTCGGCCGCCAACGCCAACAGTCCCAAGGGCGGCGTGGACGTCGGTGACCAGCGCTACCAGATCTACGTCAACGACACCGCCACGCACGCGGCCGACTACCAGTCGCTGATCGTCGGCTACCGCAACCAGGCGGCGATCAGGCTGCGGGATGTCGCCACGGTCAACGACGGGGTGGAGAATGTGCGCAATCTCGGCCTGGCAGACGGCAAACCTGCCGTGCTGCTGGTGCTGCACCGACAGCCCGGCGCCAACGTCATCGACGTCGTGGATAGCATTCGGGCTCTGCTGCCGGAACTACAGGCCTCGATTCCCGCCAGCATCCGCATCATCCAGACCAACGATCGCACCGAGACCATTCGTGCCTCGCTGCGCGACGTCGAGCGCACGCTGCTGATCGCAATCGTGCTGGTGGTACTGGTGGTGTTCGCCACGCTGCGTAATGCGCGCGCGTCGCTGGTGCCCAGCGTCGCCGTGCCGCTGTCGCTGATCGGCACCTTCGGTGCCATGTACCTGCTGGGCTTCAGCCTCGACAACCTGTCGCTGATGGCGCTCACGGTCGCGACCGGCTTTGTGGTCGATGACGCCATAGTGGTGCTCGAGAATATCTCGCGCCATGTCGAGGAAGGCATGCCGCGCGTGCGCGCGGCGCTGCTTGGAGTCCAGGAAGTCGGCTTCACCGTGCTGGCCATGAGCCTGTCGCTGATCGCCGTGTTTCTGCCGATCCTGCTGATGGGCGGCATCGTCGGGCGCACCTTTCGGGAGTTCGCGCTGACGCTGGCAGTCGCCATCCTGATCTCCATGGTGGTATCGCTGACCACGACACCCATGATGTGCGCCCAGGTGCTGCGGGCAGAGACTGCGGCGCAGAATCGTTTCATGCGCGCGTTGGAGCGCGGATTCGACGCGATGCGCGACTTCTACGCGCGCTCGCTGCCGGTCGCGCTGGGCTATCCGCGCACCGTGATGATCGTATTGGCGATTACCGTGGCACTGAACGTCTATCTGTATGCCATCATCCCCAAGGGCTTCTTTCCACAACAGGACACCGGCACGCTGACCGGCAACCTGCGCGCCGACCAGAGCATCTCGTTCCAGGCGATGGAGCAGAAGCTGCGCAGCGTCATGAGCATCGTGCAGGCGGATCCGGCGGTGCAGGACGTGGTCGGCTTCACCGGCGGCGGTGGCGGCGGTGGCGGCGGTCCGGGCGGGGCCACCAACACTGCCAACATTTTTGTCGGCCTGAAGCCGCTGTCGGCGCGTCATGCCAACAGCGACCGCGTGATCGCGCGGCTGCGCGCCAAGCTTGCCAATATCACCGGTGTCAGGCTGTTCCTGCAGGCCATCCAGGACATTCGCGCCGGCGGCCGGCAGAGCAACTCCCAGTACCAGTACACCATCCTCAGCGACGACCTGGCCGAGCTCAATCTGTGGACGCCCAGGATCACCGATGCACTGAAAACCGTGCCGCAGCTGCTGGACATCAATTCCGACCGCCAGGACAACGGGCTCGACGTCGCCCTCAATATCGATCGCGATACCGCCGCTCGTCTGGGCATCAACCTGTCCGAGATAGACAACACGCTGTACGACGCTTTCGGCCAGCGCCAGGTGTCCACGATCTATAACGACATGAATCAGTATCACGTCGTCATGGAGGTCGACCCAAGCTTCTGGCAGAGCCCGGAAACCCTGAAGGAGGTGTGGGTCAGCACCTCCGGTGGCGCGGTCAGCGGCACGCAATCGACCTCCGGGTCCGCGAGCGCCTTTGCGGCGTCGAGCAGCTCGGCCGGCACGTCGACCAGTGCAACCGGCACCAGCAACGGCAGCAGCACGACGCCCACGTCCACCACCACCAGTTCCAGCACCGCCGGCACCAGCACCGGCAGCAGCGCCAGCAACACTGCCGCCGGCAGCACCGGTGCCGCGTCCACCAGCGCCAGCCTGACCCCGACGCCGGCGTCCGGAGCACAGAACCTGGCGCTCAATACCCTCACCAACAGTGCGCGCGGCGGCGCCTCGACCGGCGCCTCGATCGCCACCAGCTCGGAAACCACGGTGCCGCTGGCGGCGTTCAGCAGCTACGGACCGAAAACCACGCCGCTCGCCATCAACCACCAGGGACCATTCGTCGCAACGACCTTCTCGTTCAATCTGCCGGAAGGCGAGTCGCTCAGCACCGCGATCGCCGCCATCCAGAACACCATGCAGAGCATCCACGTGCCGATATCGGTGCATGGCGCGTTCGCCGGCACCGCGAAGATATTCCAGCAGTCGCTCGCCAACGAACCCTGGCTGATCCTGGCCGCCATCGTTGCGGTCTATGTAGTGCTGGGGATCCTGTATGAAAGCTACGTGCATCCGATAACGATCCTGTCGACGCTGCCCTCGGCGGGGGTTGGCGCGGTGATCGCGCTGCTGCTGTTCGGTACCGAGTTCAGCCTGATCGCGCTGATCGGCGTGATCCTGCTGATCGGCATCGTCAAGAAGAACGCGATCATGATGATCGACGTGGCGCTCGAGCATCAGCGGCGCGAGAACGTCGACGCGCGCACCGCGATCCACGACGCCTGTCTGCTGCGCTTCCGGCCCATCATGATGACCACGCTTGCGGCACTGCTCGGCGCGGTGCCGCTGGCGGTGACCACCGGCAGCGGCGCGGAGCTGCGCCAGCCGCTGGGCATCTCGATTGTCGGCGGCCTGATCTTCAGCCAGATCCTCACGCTCTACACGACGCCGGTGGTCTATATCTACATGGATCGCTTCCGCCTGTGGCTGCGCCGCGTGACCGCGCGCAAGGGCGGCGGCGTCGGCACCCCGGCCCCGGCATCCGCATGACCGCGCGTTACGCTGTCGCCGTCGCCCGCGCCGTCGCCGTGTCCGTTGCCGCCACGCTGGCACTGGCGGCCTGTGCGGTCGGTCCCAATTATCATCGTCCGATCGCCCCGGCCGACGGCGGTTACAAGGAAGATCAGGGATGGAAGCCCGCATCGCCCGGGGTAATCCCGAGCGATAAGCCGTGGTGGTCGATTTATGACGATCCGCTGCTCGATAGCCTGGAACGGCAGGTCGAAGTTTCCAATCAGACGCTCAAGGCCGACGAGGCGGCGTACCGATCGGCGGTCGCGGCGATCGGTGTCGACCGCGGTACGCTGTTTCCGTCGCTGTCGGTCACCGCCGGCGCCACCCGCAGCGGCAGCGCCAGTGGCGTCAACCAGGCCATCACGACTTCCTCGGGAACGACGGTGACGACCGGCTCGGGCCCCAACAGCCACCGCACCACCTACAGCGCCGGCGCCCAGGCCAGCTGGTCGATCGACGTCTGGGGACGCATCCGCCGCCTGGTCGAGTCGGATGTCGCCAAGGCGCAGGCGAGCGCCGCCGACGTGGCCGCGGCACGTCTGTCGGCGCAGGTGCTGCTGGCACAGGATTATTTCCAGCTGCGCGCCGCCGACCAGCAGACGCAGCTCTACCAGACCGAGATCGAAAGCTTCAAGACCGCGCTGACGATCACGCAGAACCAGGTCAAGGCCGGCATCACGACCATGGCGGACGTATACGCCGCCCGCACTCAGCTCGAGAGCACGCAGGCCTCGGCCGTCAACGTACAGCTCACGCGCGCCAAGTTCGAACACGCGATCGCGGTGCTGATCGGCAAGCCGCCGTCGGAGCTGGCGATCGACCCGGGCAGCGTCAGCGCGATCGTGCCGGTGGTCCCGGCCGGCGTGCCGTCCGCGCTGCTGGAACGCCGACCCGACATCGCTGCGGCCGAGCGCAGCGTGGCGAGCGCCAATGCGCTGGTGGGCGTGGCCGAGGCGGCGTGGTTTCCGAGCCTGACGCTGACCGGATCCTATGGCTTCAGCTCCGGCATGCTGCCGGGACTGCTCAGGGCGAAGAACGCGCTATGGTCGTTCGGGCCGTCACTGGCCGAGAGCGTGTTCAACGGCGGCGCCACCTTGTCGCAAAATCGCGAGGCGCGCGCCAACTATGACCAGGCGGTCGCGACCTACCGTCAGACGGTGCTGTCGGCGTTCCAGGCAGTCGAGGACGACCTGGTGACTCTGCGTGTGCTCGAGCAGCAGGCTCAACTGCAGGACTCCGCGGTCAAGGATGCGCGGCTGTCCGAGCAGCTGACAGTGAACCAGTACAAGTCCGGCATCGTCGCCTTCTCCAACGTCATTACGGTCCAGACCACGCGCCTGGTCGATGAGATCAGCCTGCTGAGCATCCAGAGCCAGCGCTGGGTGGCGAGCGTCGACCTGATTTCGCAGCTTGGCGGTGGCTGGGACGCCGCGCAGCTCGACCAGGCCGATCGAGGTGTTCCGTCCCAATAAGCGCTTGCCAAGCGGCCCGCGGATCATTGAGCATCCACCGATGATCCGCCAGGCACTGGCCGTTGCCATCGGCGCCGCACTCGGCGCATTGCTGCGCTGGCGCCTGGGCGCCTGGCTCAACCCGGTGTTCCCCACGATTCCGTTCGGCACGCTGGCCTCCAACCTGATCGGCGGCTTCGTCATGGGGCTGTGCATGGAGTACTTCGGCCGCAACGCCGGCGTTCCGCCGGAACTGCGGCTGGCGGCGACCACGGGCTTTCTCGGCGGCCTGACCACCTTTTCGACGTTCTCGGGCGAAACTGCGACGCTGCTGTTGCGCCGCGACTATCTGTGGTCGGCGGCGATTATCGGCGCGCACCTGGTCGGCTCGGTGCTGCTGACGCTGGCGGGCGTATATTGTGTGCGTCTGCTGTTCAGCCTCAGGGACATTGCATGAAGGCCGTGGTGCTTCGACTATACATGCACGAGAGCCGGCGCTTTCGCGGCATGCTGCTGTACGAATGGCTGCTCGAGCAGGCACGCAAGCTCGGCGTCCATGGCGGCTCGGCTTTTCGCGCAGTCGCCGGCTATGGCCGCCACGGCGTCATGCACGAGCAGAATTTCTTCGAGCTGGCCGGTGAATTGCCGGTGGTCACGGAGTTCATCGTCGGCGAGCCGGACGCCGAACGCATCCTGGCGCTGGTGCGCAAGGAAAACATCGACCTGATGTACGTGTGCTGGCCGGCGGAGTACTCCACCACCAGCACGCCTGCGGCGCCCGGCGCGCCCGCGCCAACCGCGCCGCCCGCCGCGCCCGCGGCTCCAAGCGCCTCTCCGGGTGGCACCCTTTAGCCAGTTGGCATGCTGTAGGGCACAGTTACTGTCCCGCTTTCCACTTGATGCTGCAGCCAACCCCCGCGACCTGCTGTTCGATCGCGCGGCCGGCGAGCACCGCGTCCGCAGCCGCACGCAGATCCGCTCCGGTCACTGGCACCGTGTTGCCCGGCCGGCTGGCGTCGAACTGCCCGCGATACACCAGCTGCCGCGACTGGTCGAACAGGAACAGGTCCGGCGTGCAGACCGCCTGATAGGCCCTGGCCACAGACTGGGATTCATCATAGAGGTACGGAAACGTGAAGCCGTTGCGCGCCGCGACCTCTCCCATGTGGGCCGGGCTGTCTTCGGCATAGCGACTGGCATCGTTGGGGTTGATCGCAACCATCGCCACGCCGCGCGGTTGGTAGTCGCGCGCAAACTGCGCCAGCCCGCCGACCATGTGCTTCACATACGGACAGTGGTTACAGATGAATGCCACCACCAGCGCCCTGGCGTCGGCAAAGTCCGCCAGACGATGCATCTTCCCCGCCGCATCAGGCAGCGCGAAGTCCGGCGCGGCGGTGCCCGGTGTGGTGCGCAATTGCGTCGTGGCCATACCGGCCGCACACTACCCGCCAGAGTTGCTGCCGACAAGGCTCGCCACGATGCTGCGCGCGCAGGCGTGCGCGCCTAGGCGCTCTTTGTGGCCTCGATCCACAGCGCGTCGCTGCTGAACGATCCATCGGCAGCCACGGAAAAATATTCCCGCGCTTCCGCCGGCAGATCTTCCAGCACCGCCCTCAGGGCGTCGATGCGACGAGCCGGGGTGGCGATACGCCGCACCCAGCTGTCGAAATCAAGCGCCAGTTTCCACTGCTCGCTGCCGACGTAGCTGAGCCCGGGCGCACTCAGCATCGAGCGCCACTCAGAGGCGCGGTAGTCGCGCACGTGCGAGCTATCGCGCAGCAGCTCCAGGGTCTGCAACGTGGTATCGAGCAGCGCCGACTCTGGCGCCACCACATCGATCACCACCAGCGTGCCCCCAGGGCGCAGCACCCGCACCATCTGCGTCACCGCCGTCGGCACCGACGGCCAGTGATGCGCCGAATAGCGCGTCACGACCAGGTCGATGCTGGCATCCTCGAACGGCAACTGTTCGGCCGCGCCGCGCCGGGTTGCGATCTGCGCGTGGCCGCGTGCCGCCGCCTCGCGCTCGACTGCGGCGAGCATCGGCGCGGAAGGATCGTAGGCGATCAGGCTCGGCACGCCGCCGCGCGCCAGCGCAAACGCTGCGTGGCCGGCGCCGCAGCCAAGATCCAGCGCCCGCTGCGGTCGCAGCCGCTGCGCCAGTGCCTGCAGCCGCTCAAGGTCGGCGCCCTGCGCATGCACCGGACTGTTGAGGTAGTTCGCGGCGTTGTCGCCGAACTGGCGCGCCGACAGGTTACGCTGATCCATCGTGCCTCCAGCCGTCCGGTCTACCGGCGCTGCTCGAGCGGGGAGTGTGTAATCGACGCGGCCGGCATCGGTGCTACCGGCATCGGTGCTGCTGGCCGCGTGCGCAGCAGCTGCCACTGGCCCCACAGTACCAGCGCGACGCCGACCAGCGTGACCGGCGGCCAGCGCTTGTGCTCGAACAGCACCGACATCGCCATCGCCAGCAGCGGCGTGAGTGCCAGAATGTATGACGCCATGGTATAGCCGCGCCGACGCGCCAGGCCGAAGTACAGCGTAAACGCCAGCACCGAGCCGACCAGCGCCAGATAGCACAGCGACAGCACGTAGCGCGCCGTCGGCTCGAAAGTCCAGTGCTTGCCGGTCACGGCGGCATATAGCGCCAGCGCCAGCGCACCGTAGGCCATCGCCCAGGCGGTCGAGGCGGCGAGCGGCGCGCCGGCCGCCTCGCCGCGATAGGCAAACACGTTGCCGATGCCCGACAGCAGCACTGCGCCAAAGGCGAGCGCGATGCCGATCACGGTGGCGCTATCGAGCCTGGACTGCATGATCTCGCTCCATGACAGCAGCGCGACGCCGGCCGCGCCCACCGCCGCAGCCACCCACGCGTGGCGCGGCGCGCGCTGTCCGAGCAGCACACGGAAGATCACCAGGTTCACGAATGCCAGCGTCGCGAAGATCAGCGCCACCAGGCCCGACACGATGCGCAGCTCGGCGACGTAGGTGAGCGCATAGTCGGCCGCGAACATGAATAGCCCGACGCCGGCCGCTGCGGCGTGCTGCGGAGCGTTGAGCCTGACCGGTTCACGCCGCAGCAGCGCCCACGACCCCAGCACCAGTGCTGCCAGCGTGAAGCGGTACACCAGCGACACCACCGGATCCACGACACCCAGCTGCAGCGTGATCGTGAACCAGGTCGTGCCCCAGGCGAGCGCGCAGATCGCGACCGCTGCAATGTCAAGAGCGGATAGCTTGCCGCGCACGCAAGTCTCAGTGCTGCATGCCCGGCATGTCGGGCATGTCGGGCATGTCGGGCATGTCCGCCATGCCGGCGCCCGCATCCGGCGCGCGCAGATCAAACACCGCGCTCACTGTCGTACCGTCCGCGAATGTCAGCGTCAGCGTCACGCGATCCCCTGGCTTCAGCGTCTTCGCCGGATGCGACAGCATCAGATGATAGCCCTGCGTCGCGAACGCGAGGCTCGAGTGCGGCGCCACGCTGATGTGATCCACCGGCGTCATGCGGCTGGTACCGCCGAGGTTCGAGCTACGGTGCAGCGACACGTCGGCGTAGTCGGGGCTTGTCGCCCTGACCAGGCTGGCGGGCCGATCACCGCTGTTGACCAGCGTCACATAGCCGCCGGCCGGCAGGTTGCCGGGCAGCCAGCGAACCCACGCGTCCCTGACCTGCAGCGCCGGCGCATGGGCCTGGCCGCCGAGCGCGACCGTCAGCATGAGCAGCGGCCACAGCCACAGCATCCACAATTGCGCCTGTTGCCGGATCATGGCGCGCGATGTTAATGATATTTTGCCGCGCATGCGCATTCTTCCGCTGAGCCTCGTCGTGCTGCTGGCGCCGATCGCGGCAGCCTGCTGGGGCGCCACCGCCCCCGCCCCTTCTGCCTCCGCCGCGAGCGACTCCCGGATGCAAGCAGTGGTCGTCAGTGCCGGCCGGATCCAGCTGCGCGAGGTCGCCCGGCCGCTCGCCGGCACCGGGCAGGTACTGGTGAAACTCCGCTACGCCGCGGTGAATCCGGGCGATTGGAAGATGGCCGGCGGCGCTGCCGATGACCCGGCCGCGGGCGCGCCTGTCACCGCGGCTGCCGCTGCGGCAGCCAGCATCGATCCGGCGGCGATGCCGACGATCCCCGGCGTTGACGGCGCCGGCGTGATCACCGCCGTCGGAGCCGGCGTTGTCGGCTACCACATTGGCGATGCAGTGATCGTCTGGTCGCAGGCGCGGGGCACCTATGCGCAGTACGTCGCGGTGCCCGCAGACACCATCACGCTCAAGCCCGATCGGCTGTCGTTTGCCGAGGCTGCAGGCATGGCGCATGCGGCGCTGGCGGCCTGGAATCTGCTGCTCGATGTGGCGCAGCTGCGGGCCGGCCAGACGCTGCTGGTGCTCGGGGGCGCCGGCGGCGTCGGCTCGGCCGCCGTGCAGATCGCCCGCATCAAGGGCGCGCGGGTGATTGCGACCGCATCAGCGCGCAACGCCGACTATCTGAAGGGCCTGGGGGCGAGCACGGTGATCGACTACGGCGCGCAGCATTTCGAGGATCAGCTGCGCGCCATCGATGTCGCGCTCGATACCGTGGACATCGACGACGCCTATCGGGCGCTGGCCGTGCTCAGGCGCGGTGGCCGCCTGGTATCGAGCGTCGGCCTGCCGTCGGCCGCGCAATGTGCGGCGCGCATGGTGACCTGCCAGCGCCGTACGCTGACCGGCACGCCGCCGCGACTGGTGCTCGGGCAAATTGCCGCCTGGTCGCAGTCGGGGCTCTTCAAGGTCAATATCGACCGCAGCTTCGAGCTCACCGAGGTGCCCAAAGCGTGGCAGTACAGCCAGGCCGGCCACACACGCGGCAAATCAGTGATCAGGATTACTGAGTGAATTCAGGCCGCCCGCCGGCCTGTCAGTGCATGACGACGCCACAAGGCGACATCAGGGCTGCCGCGAAGCGACGGAACTTTGCCACAGTGAGAACCCTCTCAGGGAATATCGGGGGGATTCTGGCAATCTGTCCGCCGTTGCACTCCCTGGAGCGTTGAGCCTCACGTGAAAGCCTTTAACTTATGCCCCGCGCGTGCGCGCTGCGTCTTAGGCCTGGTCACGGCGACCTGGTTCTCGATGCCTGCGTTGGCGCATCTGGGCGGCGACGCCAGCTCAGTAGACGCCGATCGGCAGATGTTCCACGCGCAGCTCACCAGTATGGCGATGCCGCTGTACCGGCGGCATGAGATCCGCACCGAATCCGGCATGCTGCTGCATGAATACGAGACGCCCGGCGGCACGGTGTTCGCAGTCAGCTGGCACGGCGCGCTGCCTCCGGACCTGCAGCAGCTGTTCGGCAATTACTACCAGCGCTTTCAGAGCGCGGCACCTGCCAGCGTGCGGCCAGGAATGCACCGACAGCTCACGATTGCAGCGCCCGATCTGGTGGTGCAGTCGATGGCGCGCACACGCGCCTATCAGGGTACGGCTTACATCCCAAGCCTGGTGCCCGCCGGCGTATCCATGACCGATCTTCCCTAGCGAGACTGATGCATGAGCCAGCATTTGCGTTGGACCGTATGGCTGGGCGTATGCCTGCTTGCCGGCTGCGGTGGCGGCGGCAGCACTCCCAGCAGCACCAGCAGCAGCTCGGGCAGTTCCAGCAGCAGCTCCAGCAGCAGCTCCAGCAGCAG
>Ga0181525_10003582_pt1 | contig 12196 bp, 8 predicted proteins | sample PEATcosm2014_Bin_48_FD_121100 | JGI IMG/M metagenome (GOLD analysis project Ga0181525, IMG submission 121100) | Peatland microbial communities from MTU Mesocosm Facility, Houghton, MI, USA - PEATcosm2014_Bin06_10_metaG | ecosystem: Environmental > Terrestrial > Soil > Wetlands > Peat | place... | reverse complement strand
GACCTGGCTGATCGCGTTCAACGTGGACGCCGGCTCGGTCACCTACTTCATGTACGACCGCGCGAGCAAGACCGGGCGGCTGCTGTTCGAGGCGCGGCCCGCCCTGTCCGGGTACGAGCTCGCCGCCATGGAGCCGTTCTCGTTTACGGCGCGGGACGGCCTCGTCGTCCACGGGTACGCCACCTTCCCGCCCGGCCTCGGCCGGGAGAACCTGCCCGCCGTCCTCAACGTGCACGGCGGGCCGCAGGTCAGGGACGCCTGGGGATACCACCCTGAGGCGCAGTGGCTCGCCAACCGCGGTTACCTGTGCCTCCAGGTAAACTACCGGGGCTCCACCGGCTACGGTAAGGGGTTCGTCGCCGCCGGCGACCGCGAGTGGGGCGGCAAGATGCACGACGACCTCGTCGACGCCGTCGGGTACGCCGTGGCCCAGGGGTGGGCCGACCGGTCGCGGGTCGCCATCTACGGCGGGTCCTACGGCGGGTACGCGGCGCTGGTCGGCGCGGCGTTCACCCCGGATGTCTTCTGCTGCGCGGTGGACATCGTCGGCCCGTCCAACCTCAAGACGCTGCTCGAGACCATCCCGCCGTACTGGGCGCCGATGATCGCGCAGCTTTACCGGCGGGTCGGGAACCCGGAGACCGACGAGGAGTTCCTGTGGTCACGGTCGCCGCTGTCCCGGGCGCATGACATCAGGATCCCGCTGCTGATCGCGCAGGGCGCCAATGACCCCCGGGTGAAGCAGGCCGAGTCCGAGCAGATTGTCGCCGCGCTTACCGAGGCGGGGATCGACCACGAGTACATGCTGTTCCCCGACGAGGGCCACGGGTTCGCCAAGCCGGAGAACCGGATCAAGTTCTACACGGCGGCCGAGCGGTTCCTCGCCAAGTACCTCGGCGGCCGTTACGAGGAATAAGCCGGCCGCCACCAGCCAGGCAGGGGCGCATGAGGAAGCGGCGGCCGCGGGGCGGGCCACGTGAAACGGGCCGCCGGCGCCGAGGTAGCGGCGCGGGCGGCCCGTTTCTTTCGAGGGGCTGGCTAGTGGGCCACAAGGCCAAAATTTGGCGGCCCGGTCTGCTTGACCTCGTGGCCCACTAGTGATCATTTTCCCGGCCGGGGCCGCCGCGGACCATGAGGACTAGGCGGCAGACTAGAAGAGTAACCTTCTGGGGCCCGGTGACGCGGACGGCCGCCGGCGGGGTGCCCGGCGGGCACCGCTTGCGCCGGGCGGCGTTCAGCCAGGTGATCCCCGGACCGGCGAGGGCGTTGAGCTGCCTGTTACTCGTCGATCCCCACCGAAAAGGCGTCTTTCGTGAAGGGTTTCGGTGTTGTGAAGGGTTAGTAGCGTGATAGCGCAACGAGCCCTTCGGGATCATGGTCGGGGCCCGTCATTGCGGCCGGCGCGCGGAGCGGAAACAATTTTGCTATGTCCACCGTCGCGCCCTGCGCCGTGCACGCCCGGCGGGCCGTACTGCCCCGTGGTCGCGCGGCGGCGGTCCTGGCGATGCTTCCGCTGCTTGCCGGGTGTGGTGCGCTCGGCCAGGTCGGCGCCGGCTCGCATTCGCCGGCCAAGGAGTTCACCGTGACCGGCCGGGTCACCAGCATGGTCATCCGCGGCGGCAGCGGGTCCGTCGACGTGACCGGCACCTCCGGGTCTACCGTGACCGTCTCGCAGCAGGCCTCGTACTCGAGCACGCCGCCCGCGGCGTCCCATGTGCTGCGCGGCACCACGCTGACGGTGTCCTACAGCTGCCCGACCGAGCTCTTGTGCGGGATGTCGTACGACGTGCAGGTGCCGCGCGACGTCGCGGTGTCGGTCTCCACGACCGCGGGCTCGGTCACCTTGACGTCGCTGGCCGGCACCGTGTCCGCGCGGGCGGCCGCCGGGCTGATCACCGCGGTCGACCTGCGCTGCGGCGTCGCCTCATTCAATTCCAACGCGGGCGGCGTCATCGCCACCTTCTCGACCGTGCCCCGGTCACTGACTGCCTCAACCAACGTCGGGCCGATCACCCTCACCGTGCCGGGTTCTGTCGCCTACCTGGTCGCCGCGCACACGGTGGTCGGGACGTCCACCATCACCGTGCGCCGCGGCGGGAGCTCCGCGCACTCGATCAGCGCGCACTCCGACCTCGGCTCCATCTCGATCAGCCCGTCGTGACCCGGATCCGCGTCCGTTGCCGGGCCGCGCCGCCCGCTTACCATGGCTGTCATGACCATGACCGCCGAGTCCGTCGCCGCGGCGAGCGCGGCCTGGGTGTGGGTACCGGACAACGCCACCGTCGTTGAAACCGACGAGTACACCATCGTGCGGATGCCGGACTACTTCGACTACCAGCTTTCTGTTTGCATGTTCCAGCCGGCCGGCCCGCTGGGCGAGGCGGTCGCCCGGGTGCTCGACCGGGCGCGCTCGTTCGGGCTGCCGGAGGTGCGCTGGCCAGTGCGGCTCGAGGACCCGGCCGGCCTCACCGCCGAGCTCGAGGCGCGCGGCGGGCAGCTCGAACTCGTGCTTGACGTGCTGGCCAGCGACCTCACCGCGGGCCGGCCGGCCCTGCCGCCGCCCGTCGCGGACGTGACGATCCGCTGGGCGACCGACTTCGAGACCGCGCGAGACGGAGCGGCGGTGCAGGTCGCGGCGTTCGGCGGCGCGCTGCCGCCGGATGACAGGATCGAGGTCAACGCGGGCCGGGACGCCGCCACCGTCCCGGCCGGCGAGGGCGGCATGCTGGTCGGCTACGTCGCCGGCGGGCCGGCCGGAGCGGGCGGCGTCACCATGGCGGACGGCGTCGCGCGGCTCTGGGGCGGATCGGTGGTGCCGCAGGCGCGCGGCCTTGGCGTCTACCGGGCCGTGCTCGACGCGCGGCTTGACTACGCGGTCGCGAACGGCGCGGTGATGGCCCTGGTGAAGGGGAAGGCGGACACGTCGGGACCGATCCTGCGGCGGGCCGGCTTCGCCGCGTTCGGCCAGGAGCCGCAGTACCGCGTCCCGCTGTAAGCGCCGCGGGCTACGGCAGGTCGCCGGTGATGCGCCAGATGGTCGGGGCGTGGTTGTCGATGGCGTGGGCGCAGCGCCTGCCGTCCGGCGCGAGCGCGGTTCCCGCGATCGGGCGGCGGATACCGCCGACCAACTCGTAGAACAGCTCAATGAAGTACCACTTGACCTCCTGGGCATCCCAGAGGATGACCGTGGAGCAGGTGGAGCCGCGCTCGTCACGCCACGCGCCGCCGCGCGGGCGGAATTCGAGCAGGTAGCGGCCGTCGAGCCACTCGAGGCCGGTGATCGTGCCGTCGGGGCCGCGGTCGCCCTCGCCGGTCGTCCAGGGGATAAGCGACACCTGCGCGCCGCCTTCCGCGTCCCAGACGCGGATCCTTATCCCGTCGGCGACGGCGAGGAGGTTCCCGGGCCGGGCCCAGGCGATCGCGGTGGGCCGGTGGTCCTGTCCGGCGATCCGGCTGACCCGCCCGCCGGTGGCGGGGTCGCAGAGCAGGACGCCGGTCTCGTAGATCCCGGCGAGGAGCCGGCCGTCGGGCCGCCAGGCGACGGGGCCCGACAGGTTGTCGAGCGTCCGGCGGACCGTGCCGCTCGCCGGGTCGAACAGGATCGTCTGCGGGCAGTCGGGGCCGCTCAGCGCGAGCAGGGTCCCGTCCGGCGACCAGGCGACCTGCGACACCGTCAGGCCGGGCGGCACCGCGTGCGTGTGGCTGCCGCCAGCCTGGCTGCGGATGCCGACCGCGCGCTGGCCGCTTTTGTGATCCACCTCGATGGTGGCCAGACTCCTGCTGTCCGGCGCCCAGCTGAGCGACACGACCGCGCCGGTGACACCGTGCGTGAGGTGACGCATGCCGTGGCCCTCATGGTGTCCTGTGTTGCCGTCCCACACCTGGAGGATCCCCGCGCCTCCCCCGGTCTGGCCGCCGTAGGCCAGCTGGCGGCCGTCCGGCGACCACGCCTGTGACCGCCAGTTCGAGTTCGAGAAGGTGCCGTGGAAGCCACTGGCCTTCACGATGGTCACCTTGCCGGACTGCTGCGCCGGGGTGTCATGCCGCTTGGCCATCTTGATCAGGTGCTTCTGCACCATGCTCGGATCGTCGTCGCTCACCGGTTGCCTCCCCTAATGGCCGAATTCCGGCGGAATGGCCGGATCATACACACTCCGCTGCGCGCCCGCTTCAGGTCAGGGTGCCACCGAGCAGCCAGACGCTCGGGACCCCGTCGTCGGCCACGGTGACGCACCGCTGCCCGTCCGGCGCGGGCGCCCACGTTCGCCTGAGTCGTGGTTCACCTCGACCGTGGCCAGCCTGCTGCTGTCCGGCGCCCAGGCGATCGAGACGACCTGGCCAGTGACGCCGTGCGTGAGGTGGCGCATGCTGTGCGCCTCGTGCTGGCCCGTGTTGCCGTTCCAGACGTGGAGAGCCCCGCTGCGGCCCGACACCGACCTCGCGCCGCAGGCCAGCAGGGAACCGTCCGGCGACCACGCCTGCGACAGCCAGAACGTGTTCGGGAAGGCGCCGTGAAAGGTCCCGGTGCGGGTCAACGTCACCTTGCCCGACGGCTGCGCCGGTGCTTGCTGATGATGCCGGGCCACGTTGAGCAGGTGCTGCTGCACCTTGCCTGGGTCGTCGTTCACCGGCTGCCTCCCCTAATGGCGTGATTCCGGTGGATGTGGCCGGATCATACACAAACGCGGGATTACGTGTCAGCCGGCGAAGAGCCGAAGGCACTAGCGGGCTAATTTACGACTCGGCGCGCCCACGCTCAACACACTGCCCGAGCAACCGAACAAAAGCGTCAAAACGACCGGCACTCTCAAGGCCGGGCATGATGGTGGATAGTTCGGTACATCATGATGTACTGAACTATCCACCATCATCGGAATAGGCCGCTATGGGGTTGACTGGCTATGTGGTCCGAGTAGATGCCGGGATTCACTACGAGCGTGGATAGGCTTGGCGCGGGTCACGATGGTCTGGCGGCGGGAGCTGGGCGTGCTTGCGGTGAACTGGACGGACGTCCTCGATGGTGAGATCGTCAACGCGGCCTGGGCGCTCGCGGGCATGGTCGCCAGGCCGCGGACCGGGCGCAAAGTGGCGGCGAGCCTGGACACCGCCGCCTGGGCGGATACCGAGCGGCTGATCAGGGATGCGCTGTCGGAGATCGCCGCCGACCCGGAACTGCCGGAGCTGCCCGAGGACGAGGTGGCCGAACTTGAGGCGGCGGTCCGCAGGCCCGAGGTGCAGGGGGCGTTGCAGGCACTGCTCGCCGTCCGGCTGACCGACGCGCCGGAGACGGACGCGGCCCGGGCGCGCGAGGCGGTCCGGCTGGCGCTGGCTACCGGGCCGGGCGCCGAGCCCACTGATGCGCAGCGCGACCGGAGGAAGCGGGCGGCGGCGCAGGTCGCGCAAGAAGAACTTGAGCGCGACCTTGAGGACGTTCGCCGGGGACTCATCGACGGGTTCCAGGTCCCTGCCGCGCCCGAGCCGGCCCGCGCCTGGGACGCGGGCCCGGTCAGCGAGTACTTCGACGAGAAGATCTCCGCGCTGGTGGCGGCGGTGGAAGGGCGGGTCGGGTTCGCCGGGCTCGCCCAGGTACGGGCCGAGGCGTACAACGCGCGGATCGTCGCGCTGCTCGGCGCGATCGAGCGGCAGGTGGCCGCGCTCGCCGACCCTGGCCGCCGCACGGAAGCGGAGGCGGCGTTCCTCGACCGGTACCGGCGGCAGGCTCACCTGCGGCACGGCTTCCTCACCCCGCCGGACTTCGACCGCCGCCGCCGCGTGCCCGTCGCCGACATTTACGTCCCCACCGGGATCAGAGAAGAAGATGGCGCAGAACGGATGCGCGAACTCCCAGATACGGGATGGGATCTCAACGTCTGGGACCTAGCCGACCGTGCCGGCCGGACGGTACTGCTCGGCGATCCAGGCGGGGGCAAGACCACGGCGACCAACGTGCTTACCGACCACTTCGCCGCCGACGGCAGCGCCCGGGTCGCCTTCCTCGTCACGCTGCGGGAGTACGCGGCGAAGACGCCGATCGAGTGGTCCGTCGCTGAGCACGTCGAGCACAACCTCAAGACGCTGTACCAGTCCCCCGCCCCGGACGGCCTGGTGGAGCGGCTGCTGCTCACCGGGCGGGCCGTGGTGATCTTCGACGGGCTCGACGAGCTGCTCGACACCTCGCGCCGCCGCGACGTGTCGGACCGGGTCGAGCAGTTCTGCTCGGCGTACCCGCTGACTCCGGTCCTCGTCACGTCGCGGGTTGTCGGCTATGACCAGGCGCGGCTCGACGACACCCAGTTCAGCTGTTACCGGCTCGGTGGCTTCGGCGACGCCGAGGTTACGGAGTACGCGGGCAAGTGGTTCGGCACGCAGGAAGGCCTGTCGCCGGAGGAGGCGGCGGCGAAGGCGCGGGCGTTCATCGCGGAGAGCGCGCACGCGACGGACCTGCGGGCCAACCCGCTGCTGCTGTCGCTCATGTGCATCCTCTACCGCAGCGCGGGCTCACTGCCTGGCGACCGGGCCGGGATCTACGCCAAGTGCGCCGAACTGCTGCTGCGCAAGTGGGACGAGCAGCGCGACCTGTACCGCAAGCTCGGGTCTGACCACCTGGTCGAGCCCACGCTGCGGTACCTGGCCTGGTGGCTGTTCACCGGGGAGGACAGCAAGGCGGTGGCGTCCGAGCGCGAGCTGACCGACGAGACCGCTGAGTTCCTCTACGAGCGCGGGTACGAGACCGAGTATGCGGCCCGGGCCGCCGCACGGGAGTTTGTAGAGTTCTGCCGGGGACGGATGTGGGTGTTCAGCGACGCCGGGACGACCGCGGACGGGGAGCAGCTGTACGGGTTCACCCACCGGACGTTCTTGGAGTACTTCGCGGCCTGGCATCTGGCCGTGACGTCGGAGACTCCGGAAGAGCTGGCCCGGCTGCTGCTTTCACGCATCACCGCCTTCGGCGGCTGGGAGATCGTCGGGGAACTCGCGGTCAAGCTCAAGAGCGACGCGGCCGACCAGGGAGCCGATCGGGTCTACGGCGCGATGCTGGATGAGGCTCAGGCGAACCCGTCCGCGCTGGCCTTTATCGCGCGGTGCACGGCGAGCGCCCGCCCGTCCCCGGGCACGGTGCGCCGTCTGGCCCGGGCCGTCCTGGACTACGTATTCCAGCGCGACGGCCTTTCTCGCTACCACCGGGAGCTCGTCGCCAACCTGCTTAACGCGATCTTCGCGGATGGCAACGACTGCAGGCCCGTTCTGCTGGACGAGATGAGCAGCCGGGTCGCCAGCATCGTCGCGTCGGGCGACCGGACCGCGCGAGCCGCGGCACTCCAGCTCGTCGTCGAGTTGGCGCGAGACGGCTGCCGGGGGAACGAGTGGGCCCGGGAGCAGGAGGCTCGTTACGCGGCTGAGATCACCGCCGAGTCGGTTGCCGACGACAGGCTCCGGGCGACGGCGTTCTTCCGCGGCGTCATCACGCTGGAGCAGGTGCTGGAAATGCCCGACGGATTCAGTACGCTGGCCCAAGAATTCGACCTGCGCTTTTCCCCCGACGACCTCGCAGGTTATTTCACCCGGCTTTGCTTGAGTCCGGATATCGATTCTTCCGCGGAACTCACCATTATCGGCCGGTACGTGACGCAGCACCCGGAACCACCCTGGGTGCGCAGCGCGTACGGTACTTCCGGGCCGAGAGTCACGGAAATCCCGGCAGTGCGCGAGCCGGACGAGTTCAGCGGTCTCGGCGCTGCTGTGGCTTTCGCGGTCGCCTGGGAGTGCGCGGGCGAGAGCGGTGAGCCCCGCCCAGACTTGACCGATGTTCTCTGGATACCAGAGGACTTTTATTATTTGTTCCGGGAGTGGACGGTGTGGGACATCGACTTTGTGAGCTCATTGACGAGTAACGGGCGCGGATTACAGTAAGCCGCGCCCGTTCTGGATGATCCTGGCTTTGGCCTTTGCGCTTACAGCATCGGGAGGTAGCGGTCTAGTTCGAACCGCGTGACCTGGCGGCGGTAGTCGGACCATTCCTCGCGCTTGTTGCGGAGGAAGAAGTCGAAGACGTGCTCGCCGAGTGCCTCGGCGACCAGTTCGCTCTGCTCCATGACCCGGATGGCCTCGTTGAGATCGGCCGGGAGGGGCTTGATGCCCATGGCGCGGCGTTCGGCCGGGGTGAGGGCCCATACGTCGTCCTCGGCGCCCGGGGGAAGCTCATAGCCCTTTTCCACGCCCTTGAGCCCGGCCGCCAGCATGACGCTGAAGGCCAGGTAGGGGTTGCACGCGGGGTCGACCGAGCGGAACTCCAGCCTGGTGGAGTTGCCTTTCTGCGGCTTGTACATGGGGACGCGGATCAAGGCGGAGCGGTTGTTGTGGCCCCAGCAGACGTAGGCCGGCGCCTCGCCGCCGGCGCCGGCGGTGCGCTCCGCGCCGCCCCACAGGCGCTTGTAGGAGTTGACCCACTGGTTGCACACGGCGGTGATCTCGGGTGCGTGCCGCAGGAGGCCGGCGATGAACGCGCGGGCGGTCTTGGACAGCTGGTACTCCGCGCCCGCCTCGAAGAACGCGTTCTGGTCGCCCTCGAACAGGGAGATGTGCGTGTGCATGCCGGACCCGGGGTACTCGGTGAACGGCTTGGGCATGAAGGTGGCCCACACGCCCTGCTCGATCGCGACCTCCTTCATCACGAGGCGGAAGCTCATGATGTTGTCCGCGGTGGTCAGCGCGTCGGCGTAGCGCAGGTCGATCTCCTGCTGGCCCGGTGCGCCCTCGTGGTGGCTGTACTCGACGGAGATGCCCATCTGCTCCAGCATGGTGATGCTGGAGCGGCGGAAATCGTGGGCGATGCTGTGCGGCGTGTGGTCGTAGTAGCCGCCCGAGTCGACGGGGACCGGGACGGAGCCGACCTCCGGGCGCTCGCGGAGCAGGAAGAACTCGATTTCCGGGTGCGTGTAGAAGGTAAAGCCCATCTCGCTGGCCTTGCTCAGGTTGCGCTTGAGCACCCAGCGGGGATCGGCGTAGCTCGGCGAGCCGTCCGGCATGAGGATGTCGCAGAACATGCGGGCCACGCCCGGGTACTCGCCGCGCCACGGCAGGAGCTGGAACGTCGACGGGTCGGGGCGGGCGATCATGTCGCTCTCATGGACCCGGGCGAAGCCCTCGATCGCCGAGCCGTCGAAGCCGATGCCGTCCGCGAACGCGCCCTCCAGTTCAGCGGGGGCGACCGCGACGGACTTGAGTGAGCCGAGCACGTCGGTGAACCAGAGCCGGACGAAACGAATATCCCGCTCTTCCAGCGTGCGCAGCACGAATTCTTCCTGCCTGTCCACGGCTATCACCTTAAACGGTTCTCGCAGTTAACGCGTGGCCGGGCACCCGCAGCGGTTGACCCGGGGGGCGCCCGTGCCGTCACGGTACCAGCGGTGCCGGCCGGTCGGCGTTTCGCCGCGGTTACTTTCCGATGAGCTGACTGCGCGTACTGAACGAGACGGGCTGCCCGATTCTGACTGCCCCGGCGGGGGCTACCTGGCCGGGGCTACCTGGCCGGGGCTACCTGGCCCGGGCTACCTGGCCCGGGCTACCTGGCCGCGGTACCGGCTGACGGGCGGGGGCCGGCCGCCGGGCGGGCGCCGGGCCAGGCGGCCGGGGCGCGGACGAGCAGCAGCGCCGCGTCGTCGTCCGGCGGGGCGCCGACGTACCTGAGCAGGTCGTCGCGGACGAGGTCGAGCAGGGTCGGCGCCGCGCTCCCGGCGCGCGGCTTGCCGGTCCGCGTGAGCCTGGGCTGTGCCTGCGACGCGAGCGCCTTGACCCGCTCGTCGAGCGGGTAGAACGCCCGGCTCGCGTCGCGCGCCTCGGTGACACCGTCGGTGTAGAGCAGCAGCTGGTCGTTGGGCTTGAAGGTGTAAACCTCCTTCGCGCCCGCGTCGCTGCCGAGGGTGAGCAGGCCGAGCGGCGGCGCGGGGGCGTGCACCTCAAGCACGGTGACGCTGCCGTCGCCCGGGGAGATGAGGATGGGCGGCGGGTGGCCGCAGTTCAGGATCGTCAGCTTGCCCCGGTCCGGGTCGATCTCCGCGAGCAGCGCGGTCACGAACTCCTCGTACTGGCCCCAGCGGCGCGACAAGCCGGCGTCGAGGCGGTGGGCGACCTCGTTGAGCGTGCCCACGCCGTGCGCCACCTCGCGGAACCGCCCGATGATGTCCGCCGCCACCTCGACCGCGCCGAGCCCCTTGCCGCGCACGTCGCCGATGATCAGCCGGATGCCGTGGCCCTCCGTGTGCGTGACCTCGTACAGGTCACCGCCCACCCGGGCCTCCGCGGCGGCGGCCAGGTAGACGACGCCGAGCTTGAGCGGGCCGAGCTGCTCAGGCAGCGGGCGGAGCACGGCCCGCTGTGCGGCCTCGGCGACCGAGGTCATGTTGGCGATCTGCAGCTCTTGCGCGTCCAAGTCGACGATCCCGGTGCGGTCGCCGATCCTCTGGCCGGCCACGCCGAGCGCCGTGGTGACCACCGCCGCCCCGGCGGCGGCCAGGGCGAGCTGATGCGGGCCGGTCGTGATGGTGATGCCGCCGGCCAGGATGACGTCGATAACGACCGCGGCGGCCACCGCGGCGGCACCGTAGGCGAGCGGGCGCAGCATCGTGTGCGCGTCGATGGCGGCCAGCGCGGGCAGCGCGGCGAGCAGCGGGGCGAGCTCAAGCGGCCGCGCCCAGATATGCGTGAGGCAGGTGGCCGCGATGACGGCCACGGCGATCACCACGGTCAGCTCGAGCCAGCGCGCCTGCCACCAGACGGCACGGTTTGGCGGCACCACCGCCGGGAGCTGGTCGCGGGCAGCGCCGCGGAGCTGCATCCGCATACCCCCTACATACCGCACAGGTGGCCCTCAAGACGATATGTCGACCGATCTCGTTGCCGTAGCGGTAACGTCCGCGGCTCAGGGAAACCGTACGTCAGGCGGTTACCCGGGCGGGTGGCACGGTGACGCGCGCGCCGGGCCAGGCGGCTGGGGCGCGGACGAGGAGCAGGGCCGCGTCGTCGTCGAGCGGGGCGCCGACGTGCTTGAGGACGTCGGCGCGGACCAGGTCGAGCAGGCCCCGGGGGGCGGTGCCGTCCGCGGGGACAAGCGCCGGGGCACCCGCGGCGGCCGTGGCGGCCGTGGCGGCGGCGGTGAGGGCGCTGACCCGCTCGGGGAGCGGGTAGAACACGCGCTTGGCGTCGCGCGCCTCCGTGATGCCGTCGGTGTAAAGGAGCAGCTGGTCATCCGGTTGCAGGGTGCAAGAGACCTGCGCGCGGGAGCAGTCGCCGAGTGAGAGCAGGCCGAGCGGCGGCGCCGGCGAGGGCACCTCGACGGGGGTCACGAGGGCGGCCGCGGCGGCGGCGTCGCGCGCCGCCGGGATAAGCAGCGGCGCCGGGTGACCGCAGTTGAAGATCGAGGTGCGGCCCGACTCCGGGTCGATCTCGATGAGCAGCGCGGTGACGAACTCCTCGTGCCGACCCAGGCTCCGGCCGAGCCCGGTGTCCAGCCGGTCCGCGAGCTCGGCGAGCGTGGACGCGTCGTGCGCCAGCTCGCGGAACATGCCGAGCACGTCGGCGGCGAGCTCGACCGCGCCGAGGCCCTTGCCTTGAACGTCACCCATGATCACCCGGATGCCGTGGTCCGCGGTCCGGGTGACCTCGTACAGGTCGCCGCCCACCTTCGCCTCCGCGGCGGCGGCGAGGTACACCACGTCGAGCCCGAGCGGGCCAAGGCGCGCGGGCGGCGGGCGCAGCAGGGCGCGCTGCGCCGCCTCGGCGACCGTCGTGACGTCGGCGATCCGCCGCTCCTGACTCACGCTGATGGCCGTGCCCGCGGTGGCGACGACCGTGATGACGGCGACGAGGAGGATCGTCGTGACGGGCAGCCAGCCGGCGAACGCGGTGGGCTTGAGCGCGACGATGACGGCGGCGAGCAGGCTGACCCCGCCGTAGGCGAGCGGCCGGCGCACCGAGGCCGCGCCGATCCCGGCCAGGGCGGGCGGGATGGCGAGCAGCGGGTCGAGCATCGGCGCCTGGTAGTACGAGCGGTCAAGGCAGCTGTACAGCACGACCGTGAGCAGCACGAGCGCGCTGAACTCCAGCCAGCGAGACCACCAGGCAGCGGGCCTGGCGAAGGCACGCGCCGCCGCCGGCACGCCGGAGAGGTGTTGCCGCATACATCACCTCGGCTCGGATG
>Ga0181525_10003580_pt1 | contig 12200 bp, 7 predicted proteins | sample PEATcosm2014_Bin_48_FD_121100 | JGI IMG/M metagenome (GOLD analysis project Ga0181525, IMG submission 121100) | Peatland microbial communities from MTU Mesocosm Facility, Houghton, MI, USA - PEATcosm2014_Bin06_10_metaG | ecosystem: Environmental > Terrestrial > Soil > Wetlands > Peat | place... | reverse complement strand
TTCTGGCTGGGCGCGCCGCTCACCTCGGCGTGGATGCGCGTGGTTCCGTCCGGGCCGGTGGTGCCGCGGCTCTGCGCGGTGCGCGATGGCGACAATTTGCTTTCCGGGACGCGGATCATCAGCCGTTCGGTGAAGCTGGTGTTTGAAGAAACATTGCGGCCCGATTTGTTTCACGCTACCGTAGGCGGCGTAGCGGTGCGGAGCGCCCTCACCGTCTGTACCGACCCGGTGGAACAGCGTCACGAGATCAACTTTGCGCTGCCGGATTCGATTGGCCCCGGGCTGCACGAACTGCGCATCTACATCGGCTCACGCGCCTTCCCCCCCATGACCATAGAGGTAATCTAGTGGGGCAGGCTCTCAGCCTGCGGCGGCCTCTCAGGCCGCCAGCTTTCGTCTTAATCCTCCTCCTCACCAACTGCACCCGTCCACCCGACTTCTCCCGCCAAAACGGAATCATCGAACTGCCCGCCGGAACCCTACTCCTGCACCGCGAAATCACACTCCCCGAAGGCGCCCACAACCTGGAAATCCGGGGCAATCCATCCGGCTCGACCCTCCGCGCCGCCGCCGATTTCCAAGGCCGCGCCCTGCTCTACTCCAAGGGCGCCATCGATCTCCGCCTCACCGGCTTCCGCATCGAAGGCAACCGCGCGGCGCTTGAAAAACCCATTGGCCTGCCGCCGTCCGACGTCCCGTTTGCCCGCTATTACCGCAATAACGGCATCCTGGTGGAGGGCGCCACCCGGCTCACCATCCGAGATGTATCGTTCACCGAGGTCGCCAACTATCCGCTGCTCGTGAGCGCGTCGTCAGCTGTCCGGATTAGCGGCATCCGCATACAGGATTCCGGCTCGTTGGGACTCACCGGCCGCAACAACGCATCCGGCGGAATCCTGCTCGAAGAAGGCACGCGCGATTTCGAGGTCCGCCAATGCGCCATCCGCCGCGTGCGGGGCAACGCCATCTGGACGCATTCCAACTACTCCTCGCCTCGCAATAGCGGGGGCGTCATCGCGGGAAACACGATCGACGAGGTGGCCCGCGACGCCATCCAGGTGGGCCACGCCACCAACGTGCGCGTCGAAAACAACCGCGGCCGCAACATAGGTTATCCCCTGGAGTTGGTGGATATGGCGGGCTCTGCAATCCCCGTCGCGCTGGACACCGCCGGCAATGTGGACCGCTCGGCCTATGTGGGCAACCGCTTCGAAGACGTCGACGGCCAGTGCATCGATCTGGACGGCTTCCACGACGGCGAGGTGCGCGGAAACTCGTGTATCAGCCGGGGATCGTTCGACGATTACCCGAATGCGCAGTACGGCATCGTGTTCGGCAACTCCAATCCCGACATGCAACCCGTCAACGTCGCGATCATCGGTAACCTGATCGATGGCGCGGGCTATGGCGGCATCTTTCTGATCGGGAGCGGACACGTGGTGTCCGGCAACCGGCTGCTGCGGCTGAACCGCGACCGCTGCACGGGCGACATGCGCCAGGCGCGCTGCAACTACGCGCCCGATCAGCCGGCCCTGCTGCACAGCGGCATTTACCTGGGGGGCGGTGCGGCGCGGCCGGCGCATACTGCGGGGAACCGCATCCGGGACAACGAGATTTCCGGCTTCGCCCTCGCCCAAACGTGCGTCGTCGCCGCACCAGGTGTGTCGCTGGCGGCGAACCATATCACGGAGAATCGCTGTGAGATTGAGAAGTCTTCGCCGGCTGGCCACTAACATGCTGGTCTATGCCAAATCCAATCTCCGCGCCCGCGGCTGCCATTGCCGACAACAGGCGCACCACTACCCTCCCCAGGCGCCTGCCGGCGGCTGTGGAACTCATCGGGCAGCGAATCCATGTTATCCGCAACCAAAAGGTCATGCTCGATTCCGGCCTCGCCGAGTTGTACCGGGTCGAGACCAAAGCGCTCAACCGAGCCGTAAAGCGTAACCCCGCCCGGTTTCCCGCCGATTTCATGTTTCAGATAACCGACGAGGAAGCCGAATCTTTGAGGTGCCAATTTGGCACCTCAAACGAGAATCGCGGTGGCCGGCGCTATCTGCCGTATGCGTTCACCGAGCATGGCGTGGCTATGCTGTCTTCCGTCCTCAATAGCGAACGCGCCGTGCAGATGAACATCCTGATAGTCCGCGCCTTCGTCAATCTGCGCGAGGTAGTAGCCACTCATCGGGAACTGGCGCGCAAGATGGAGCGCATGGAGTATACACAGAAAAACCATGGGGCCGTGCTCGCCATCGTGGTCAAGGATGTTGAGGAACTCGAGAAGAAGGTAAAGAAGGGAATCAAGAAGCTGAGGGAGCCTCGGCGGCGCAAGCCGCGCATGGGATTCATCGCACCGCCACGGTAGCGGCCCATGCAAGATCCGCTGCTGCCGCCCCTGGCGGCGATCGCGACGGGGATTCTGGTGTCGCGATTTGCGCCGTTTGAAGCTCGCGAGCTGTGCCTCGTGGTGGCGCTGTTCGCGACCCTATGCGCTGTCGCGCTCTGGCGGCGGGCGCGCGTGCTGGCCGGAGCATGCTGCCTGCTGGGATTCGGGTTCGCAGGCGCGCTGGTCGATCTGGCGCATCGCCCGGGCCCGCGCCCGGAGTTGGATGCCGAGGGGCGCGAACCCGTGATCCTGAGCGGCTGCGTGGTTCAACCGCCCGCGCTTTCCGGAGACCGGGAGCGCTTCGTGGTGGAACTGGAGCCCGGCGCGCGCGTGCAAGTCACGGCCTATGCGCGCGAAGGCCAGGCGCCGCCCATGCTGAGCTACGGCCAGCGCGTGGAGTTCGAGGCGCGCGTGCGGCGGCCGCGCAATTTCGGCAATCCCGGCGCATTCGACTACGCGCGCTATCTGGCGCGGCGCGACATTTATTGGACCGCCTCCATGCGCGCCGGCGCGGAGGTCACCGTCTTGCCCGGCCAGTGCGGATCGCGCTTCCAGGCCGCCATCGTGGGCCTGCGCGTGATGGCCCTCGATCGCCTGACGCAGCTCTATAAGGGCAAGCCGTACGAGACCGGCATGATGCAGGCCATCATGATCGGCGAGACCTACCAGGTCCAGCGCGTGTGGACGGAGCAGTTCCGCAACACGGGCACCTATCACGCCATCGTCATTTCCGGCACGCACACCGCCGTGCTCGCTTTGTTCCTGATGTTGGTGCTGCGCCTGGCATTCGTGCGGCGCGAGGCTGCTTTGTTCGTCACATCGGCGTTGTTGTGGCTCTATGCGCTGGTTACCGGATGGGGATCGCCCTGCGTGCGCTGCGCGGCCGGCTTTACGCTGTTCGCCGTGGCCAGCTACTTCGCGCGCGAGCGGCGCATCCTGAACATCCTGGCCGCGGTGGCCATCGGCTTCCTGGCGCTCGATCCGGAGCAGATGTTCGAAGCCAGTTTTCAGCTCACGTTTCTGGCGGTGGCTTTCATCGGCACATTCGCCACGCCTCTGTTGCAGCGCAGCGCGTACCCACGCGCCCGCGCCCTGGCGGACCTGCCGGATACCGGGCGCGATCTACACCTGGCGCCCGCGGCCGCGCAGTTCCGCGTGGAGATGCGGCTGCTCGCCGAAACCGTGCGGCTGTGGACCAGGCTGCCGGAGCGGGCCAGTTGCCTGGCCATCGGCATACCAGCGCGCGTTCTGTTTTACGCCTTCCAACTGGCAGTGGTCTCGGCCGTCGTGCAACTGGGGCTGGCGCTGCCGATGGTGGTGTACTTTCATCGCATCGGGTTCTCCGGGGTCTCCGCCAACACCATCGTTGTTCCGCTGATGTGCGCCGTAATTCCGGTGGGCTTCATCGCCATCTTTACCGGCTGGGCTTGGGTCGCGAGGGCGGCGGGATGGCTGCTGGCGGCGTCCCACGCGGCGGTCACCTGGCACATGCACCTGGAGCCCAACTGGCGCATTCCCGATCCGCCCCTGTGGCTGGGAATCGCGATAGGCGCCGGGCTGATTCTGGCCGCCTTGGCCAGCCGCGCGGGGCGCGCGTGGTTCGCGGCCGCGGCCGGCGCGCTGGCGGTGTTGCTCGGCCTGCTGCTGTGGCATCCGTTCCCGCCCGAAACGGCGCGCGGCGAGCTGGAGATGACCACGGTCGACGTGGGCCAGGGCGACAGCATCCTGGTCGCCTACCCGGATGGCAAGCTGATGCTGGTGGATGGCGGCGGCATCCCCGCCTTCGGACGCCGGGCGCCCTCCCAGATGGATATCGGCGAAGACGTGGTATCGCCCTATCTGTGGGAGCGCGCCATCGGGCATATCGACGTGATGGTATGCACGCACGCGCATGCCGATCACATTGGCGGGCTGCCTTCGCTGCTGGAAAACTTCCACGCGAACGAGCTTTGGACCGGCGCCAATTCGGAGAACCCCGCGTGGGGCGCGTTGCGGGATCGCGCGCGTAGGGACGGCGTGCGAATCCTGCCGCTGCATCGCGGCCAGCGCTTTTCTTACGGCGGCGCCGAAGTGGAGGTGCTGGCACCGTCGCTCGACTACGTGCCCAAAGAAGCGCCGCACAACAACGATTCGCTGGCGCTTCGCGTGACCTTCGGGCGGCACTCGTTCCTGCTGAGCGGCGATATCGAGCGGCAGGTGGAAGCGGAACTGGTGGCCGAGGGCCTGGTGGGAAAGACGGACGTGCTGAAGGTGCCGCACCACGGTAGCAAGACGTCCAGTACGGCCGCGTTCCTGGATCTGGCGCGGCCCGCCTTCGCGGTGATGTCGGCCGGTTTTGAGAACTCCTACGGCCATCCGCACGCCGAGGTGCTGGAGCGCTACCAGGAGCGCCAGGCGTGCGTGCTGCGCACCGACCAGGATGGCCTGGTCACGGTGCGTAGCGACGGACGGCGCCTGCGGATGGATATGGGGCGGTGGTCGGGCGCGCTGGGTAGCGCTCCAGGTGCGCTGCTGCCGCGGGTTTTCTGAAGGTGGGGCCACGCCTCGGGGCAGACCTCCGGACCGCAGGCCCATCCTGACAGGCGTGGACGCGCCCCTACACGGGCCGCCTTAGGAGGGGCACTTCACCCAAATTGTCGGTACTTGGTTATGTAGGCCCACACCAATCGCGTAGTCACGGCCTCAGCGCGAACACCGTGCCGGCTCCGTACTCTCCGCCTTGGGTGGCACTACAGTACAGCACCCCGTTCACAGGCGGCGTCACGCAATTGGGGTAGCCTCCGTCGGCCCCGCCAGTGAAATCATGGAGCACGTTCTCGGTCCACGCGCCCCCTGGCGACGAAGGCGGAGTGAGCGAAAACAGGGTGCCGGCGCCGAAGGTGAAGCCAGGTCCGTCGGTTCCGTAGATCTTGTCGTCGTTGCCGATCACCAAGCTCGTGGTGGGATTGCCGCCATCGGAGAATCCGGTGAAACTGTATAGGACGAACTGCTGCCATGCGCTTACGGTGGATGCAAGCGGCTTCAGGGCGAACACCGTGCCGCACCCAGCGTCGCTTATACAACTCCCGATCCCACCAATGATAGTCGTGCCGAACAGCACGCCGCCGCGGGCGACCGCGACGCCCGAATTGGGATTTGCACCGTTTGCTCCGCCCGTGAAGTTGTACAGCGAATTCTGCAGCCATTTCCCGCGGGGCGCCAAGGGCGGCGTCAACGAATACACTGCGCCGTAACCCGATGTACCACCGAAAGAGATGGTACCGTACAATACGCCGCCACCGCCAATTGCCACTCCCCCGCTGGGATTGCTGCTGTCGGGGCCGCCAAAACTGAACAACGTTTCTTCCTTCCACGACCCGGTGGCCGGGGAGGGCGGTGTCATCGAGAATATCGTGCCGGCATTATTCGCGCCGCCAAACAAGGTGGTGCCGTAGAGCATGCCGCACGCGCCAACGGCCACGCCGAAATCGGGTGTGGCGCCATCGGGGGTTCCGGCGAAGCTGTGCAGCATGGTGTACCGCCACGTGCCTTCGGGCGAGGCCGGGGGCTCAACCGAGAAGACGGTACCGAAGCCAGCGCCTCCCCCGCTATTGGTGGTGCCGTAGAGTGCGCCGCCGGAACCGATTACCACTCCCGACGGGCTGGATCCATCGCTGCCGCACGTGAAGCTATAAAGGACGGTCTCCGTCCACGCGCCGGCCGGCGTGCGAGGCGGCGTCAACGAGAAGACGGTGCCGCAGTTCGAGGCGCCGCCGGTTATGGTCGCGCCGTAGAGAACTCCACCGCTGCCGATTACTACCGGCTCGGGGTAGCTTCCGTCGCTGAGACCGGTGAAGTTATACAGAATTGCAAGTTGAGGGCGCGGTGATTGAGCAGTAAGATGTATGGCAAGCATCGGAAGCATTGCGAGAATTACAATGCCTGGCCCTGGAATCTTGGAGCGCATTTTGATATCTCCTTAGTTAGCTGGATTGCCGATGGCAGTATTCTATCAGAATGTGCTTGTGCGGACGCCCTTGCTGAAGCTTCATCAGTATGCGTGGGCCGAGGGCCCATCCTGACAGGACTTGGGTCCTGCCCCACGAGCATCGTCTAGAACAACCGCTCTTGCTTCTTCAGCGTGCCGAACGAGCCCAGATTCGCCACCGCAAACGCAAACCGGTATTGCGTCTCATCGCGCGTGCCGAAATCGTAGCGCACCAGTTGCACGCTGAACCCGCAGCAGTCCGTGTTGTAAGTGGCTTGCACAATGGCGAAATCGAGGATGCCAACTTTGTTGTCGTAAACGGCCACAAACGCCGCGTTCCAACCGCGCCGCGTGGAGTTGCCGAGGCCCACGCTGGCGCGCGTCTGGTTCTCGCTCGGCAGCAGGACGGTGTCGCTATGCACTTCGGTTTGCCCCACCGAAACGAAAAATGCGCCCTTGCGCCAGTCCGCGCTGGCGCTCGACGCCACTATGCCATGGCGCGCCGGATCGTAGTCGGTTCGCCATTCGAAGGCGATATTCCATTTGGGACTGGCGCGCAGCGCCGAGACAATTGGCGAATACGTGCGCGGGCCGTCCAGAAAGGCGAAGGGCGTCAACTCGATCTGGCTTAACAGTACGTTGCGCTGCCCGGGTATAATAGCGCCGCCGAAAGTCGGATCGAAATAGCGCGCGCCCGACAATTCCCAACTGAAGATTTCCGACACATCGTCGCCGCGCTTGGCGTACAGCCGGTTAGTAAGCGAGAAAGTAACCTGATTGGTGTTCGAGAGCAGATCCGTCTGGTCGAAACGGATCACCTTGTTGAAATCCTGCCCGATGCCGGTAACATATTCGTAAGTAGCCCGCGGCTCGATCACGTGCTTGAGTTTGTCCCCCAGCCAGCCCTTGTGATTGAAGACGCGCGAAAAGGAAGGCGCCACCAGGTCCACCTTGAACTCGCGGGCGCTGCGCAGGAAGTCCGAGGGAAGCACGCGCAGGAAGCCTTCCTCGTACGGACCTTGAGTCTCGCCGTAAAAGGTCTCGTCCACGATAAAGCTGGGGACGATGTGGAAGTCACCCAGATGCACCGCCGCGGTAATCTGCGGTGCGAAGTCCATGCGGGTGTTCAGCAGACTGGTCTGGTAGCGGCCCAGCAATTGAGTGTCGTTGTTGTATGTTTGCTGGCACGTCGACGGATTACTGTCGCAAAGAAAATCCGGCTGGCTGCGCGACAGCAGGCCCGCGTTCGAATCGAACGAATACCACACCGGCAGATCGTTCGTCACCTGATGGTCACGGCTCGATAGATCCACTTCCGGTAGTTTCTTGATCACCACCGAGTTGGTCTGGGTATTCTCTTTTCCGTTGGGATCGGTTTGGGTGATCTCCAGGGTGGTGAAATCCTGCTTGTGTTCGACCACGGCATCCACGGTGTATGTCGACCAGTCTTTGTTCAAGTACGCCACGGAGTTCACCTCACTAAAGACGGCTTCGTTGAATGAGTCGGAGAAGGCCTCCCGGAAGGTAAATGAACTGAGATAGTTGATGAAGCCTCTGGCGGTCCAACCGTCGCCCAGGTCCGCCTTGCCCGCCACCGAGGCAGTGATGCCGCCTTGCTTGGGCCCGCGCTCGCCGTTGGACTCCAGCAAGCCGCGATCCTGTACGCCGTAAACAATCGCATCGAAATCCGCCTTGTCGGTGGGCTTGCCGCGGAATTCCAAGTGATGCGCGTATCCCCGCGCCGTATAATCCTGCACGTGGTAAGTGGCGTCATAACTCCGATTGATCGCCCAGAAGGCGCCCACGCCGAACATATAGCCTCGCGTGGAACTGTGTCCGATGTTAGGCATCAGCAAGCCGGTGCGCCGCGGCCGCTTTTCGAGCGACTTATAAAAGAACGGAGTGTAGAAAAGCGGGAACTTACGCAGAAGGAAGACAGACCGGTAAGCCTTGGCTGATTCCTGCGGCACGACATTGAATCGCGGCCCCTTCAGCCGCCACCAGGGATTAGGGATACGGCAGTTAGTAAGGAATCCGTCGTACAGGATATAATGGCCCTCCAGGCGTTCCGCCCACTTGCCCTGGAAATAGTACGGATTGAGGCTGGTGAGCATGCCGGGGCGGGTGTCGATGCGCGGGGCGGTCGTGCCGCGCACATCGTAGAACTTGCCCTTCTCGGTCTTAGTGTTGTATTCCAGGTGGTCGGCCCAGATCTTCTCGTTGCGTTCGAACTGCTCGAAATAGACATTGCCGCGCGCCGCGACGTCGCCAGTCTCGTCGTTGTAATCGATCTCGTCGGCGCGGAAGAGCATGTTGATGTTCTCCATCTCGGCATGTCCCCGCAGATGGCGCACCTTCCCGTCGTTGTCCTGCACGGTTGCGTGCACGTCCCAGTCACCGACCTCCGGCGCGTTGGGGCGCGGCTTATAGATGCGTTTATTGGGTTGCGCGGCGAGGGCGGCGGTGGGCGGCGGAACCAGTACCGAGTTCGGCGGAATCTGGCCGAAGGCGGGCGCCTGTGTCAAAACCAACGCCGCCAACACGCTAAAGACGGAACTGAACGTAATACTCGAATAAAGTACGTGACAAATATTGCCGAGTGTGCTAACTAGAAGGTGAGGGCGTGTCCACGCGAGAGGGCTCAATCGGCAAACGTACCACATACGGGCCTTGTTTCGCATTATAGGCGCTTAACCATGACTTGCAGTTATTGCCGTTACCTGAATTTAGACGACGAAAGACGCTGCCGGCGTTGCGGCCGGCCGCAGTTTGACGCTTATGCCATGGCAACCTCGGGTGCTTTGGCCGCCGTACCACTGCCGGCCCGCGAAGAGCCGTTGCGCGCACCCTTGAACTCGCCGCCCGCGCACCCGGCCGCGGTTCCGCGCCAAGCCATGTTGTTCCAGGATCGGCCTTCCGGTAAGGTGATCCCGTTCGATGGCATCCTGGATCCGCCGGCGCCACCGAAGCTCAAACCAGTTACCCGCACTTCCACCCGCCTGAGCCGCCGCCGCACAGGCGCGCCCAACGACATACAGCCTTTGCTCGATTTCCTGCCGCCCGCCCCGCCCGCGCCGCGCAAGCTCTCGACCACCGTCGAGGCCGTTATCGTTTGCGACGCTTCCGTAGCCGTCCCCATGCATCGGGCCTGCGCCGCTGCCATCGACACTAGCATGATTCTGATCGCCTGCGGACTCTTTTTCACCATTTTCTTTCTCATGGGCGGCTCGTTCCCTTCCAGCAAGCCGTTGATCCTGATCATGGCCGCCGCGGCCGTGTTGATCGCCATGTTCTACGGATTCGTGTGGGTGTGCGCGGGCGGCCAGACTCCCGGCATGCGCGCGTTGCGATTGACCCTGATCAACTTCGATGGCTACCCGCCGGACGCCGCGTCGCGCTGGCTGCGCTACCTGGGCGCGTGCCTGGGCTATTGCGCCGGCGGATTGGGTTTGCTGTGGGCCTTGCTCGACGAAGAAAGCCTGGCGTGGCACGATCATATTTCCAAAACCTTCCCCACTTTCCACGGACCGGAAACCAGCTTCGTGCGCCGGCGGTAGGCCTTTCCGCATTTGCCGTTCCAAACGAAAAGTGGCAATGAAGTGCGCGCTCGCGCCGTATCCCTGCGTGGATCTTACGATACAGTGTGCTTGATACGCATCGGCGGCGCGCCGCGCGCGTGGGCGGATCGCTATGTCTCCCTGGATTGTTGGGCAGCAACCTTGATGACAACGCTCATCAGCGCGTCCTGTAAATGCGCAGTAGCCTCTTGGAGTCTCGGGCTGTGTTTCTGCCACCATTCGGAGTAACGCCCGCTCAGGCTGGATAGCCGTCCGCTCGCCTCGTCGGACACCGCGTCTTGAACATGCCGCAACGGATCTCCGCCGCGAAGAAAAGTGTCGAACGCAGCCATCCCGACTCCCATCGCCTGTCTCTTCGCGGCGTCCCGGCCGAGCGCGAGTTCTTCAGGGAAGGGCAGGTCGAGAAGGGCATCGTGGGTTCCGGCTTGGAGTGCATCAAGTTCCGCTTCCGTACCAACAGTTCGGGCGTCATCCCGGAATGACTCGGCGATGCTACGGACTTCGTCAGCCGTACGCTGTTTGACTTGCTCGAATGCCGGCCGATCGCTCAAGGCCGCGAAGGCGTCGCGCTGTAATCCAAAAAGAACATCGCGTAGCCGGGTTGCAACCGTGTATAGGCGTTGGACCGATTGTGTTTCCTTGGCGGCTCGGATCTTCAGGGCCATTTCCTCTTCGTTCTGCAGGATGATGTGCCACTCTTGCTTGATGGCGGCTAAGATCTGGGCACACGGGGTTTGGACCGCAGCCGCCCGGTCCGACGCGGACAGCGCTACCTTACTGTCGTCATAAGTCGCTGTTATCATGCCCAGGATATCCGACGGCAATGCGACTTGATGAGTGGCCGGACACAGAAAGAAGGCTCTCCCCCGGCCCAGCGCGCCGCTGAACAATCCAAACTCCAGCAAGAGGTTGTCGCGCATAGCCGGCATCGTAACGCTTCGCTTGATTACCTCGTCATCGGGCGATGCGACCAATACCGCAAAATGTTGGCTGCGCAGTTCTTTCTCCAACACCTCCAGTGGATATTGCCCTGGCAGGAAAAGTTGGTTGGTCCACAGCGTCGGGAGCAAATCACGCTCCAAGGCCGAGCTCACGGCCTGCGCTATCGGGAGACCTTCCGAGGACGAACCAATGAAGACTCGTGGCTGCGACACATCCCTCCTTTGCCCACTTTGTCAAGGCTTTTCTATTTTGCCGCGATCCGTGATGGAGCGCAACTGCTTGCTTCGGCGCGCGAGAGCGGCGCCCAGCAAGACCCACAGTAGCGATCCCGCAATCGCCGCGCGATTGACCCAATGCGCCACGCGCATTTCCACGCCGCCGTCGTAGTGCAGCTCGATTGTGCAGATTCCGGCGCAGTCGGGCGCAACGGCCAGCAATCCCAGCTTGTCCGCGAATACGCGCCGTGCCGCGCCTCCCACCCACGCGCGCCAGCCCGGGCCGGCGTTCTCCTGCATGCTCACGATCTGCCCCGGCTTCAGATCGCCGGTAATCTCGATGGTTTCGTTATCCGGCCAGCGCACCTGCAATTGCGGCGCATCCACCCGCTCGATGGCGGCCACGTACGGAATCAGCGGATCGGTATCCACGCCATGCGCCGGCGTACGCGCCACCAGATCGCCCGGTTCCATGGCATGCGCCAGCGAGTAATAGCGCCAGGGCACTTCGTAGATCACATCGTCCCCATCGCGCCAAAGCTCGGGCAAGCGGCCGTCGAACTTGTGCGGATGATAGAACGGCTTGTAAACCTCCGTGCTCCGCGGACCGGATACCGCCACGGCGCGCACGCCCAGCGCTTTGAACCAAAGCATGCTGTTCTCAAAGGCGCGATTCTCGGCGGTCAGATCCGTCATGATCCCATAGTCCGCCACGCGCGCGGTCTGGTTGAGGACACCCTGCGGACAGCATCCTGTCAGTTGCGGAGTGTCGGTGAAGGCGTTCATCCATAAGGTGGTCGAACCCGGCACCATCACGCGGCCGTCCCGCATGTGGCGGTCGAACCAGCGCGCGGTCTTGTACTCGCTGGTTTGCTTAATATCGATGCCCCGTATCAGCCGGCGCGCGTAGCTTCTGTATTGCACGAACTGAAAGACGCACACGGCCGCGAAGGCTACGGCAACGGGCCGCCGCAGCGCCGTCCACCGCTGCAGCAGAAGGCGCGTAGCGAAGACCAGGCTCAGCGTGAAGCCCATTTCCATCGCCAGATGGAACCGGTGCGGCTGGGCCAGCAGGGTCACGCCCAGCCAGTACCAGCCCAGGGTGATCCCGG